>JADGMW010000307.1_pt1 | contig 24610 bp, 21 predicted proteins | sample 8641801 | NCBI WGS metagenome assembly JADGMW01 (sample SAMN16272018, study PRJNA661076) | feces metagenome | isolation source: fecal sample from diarrhoea affected cattle A | host: Bos taurus | place: South Africa: Lokaleng Village, Mahikeng | collected 2019-09
TGGCGGACTCAGGAGGATTCGAACCTCCGACCGCTCGGTTCGTAGCCGAGTACTCTATCCAGCTGAGCTATGAGTCCGTAGGGCGCTTGATAAACCAGATCACCGCTGGTTGATGCGAGAAAACCATCATTACTGACAGCCTTCCCTGATGTGGCGGACTCAGGAGGATTCGAACCTCCGACCGCTCGGTTCGTAGCCGAGTACTCTATCCAGCTGAGCTATGAGTCCGTAGGGCGCTTGATAAACCAGATCACCGCTGGTTGATGCGAGAAAACCATCATTACTGACAGCCTTCCCTGATGTGGCGGACTCAGGAGGATTCGAACCTCCGACCGCTCGGTTCGTAGCCGAGTACTCTATCCAGCTGAGCTATGAGTCCACATTTGCAACTTGTTTCGCGATTCTTACAACCAGCCGCGAAACTTGAAAATAATGGCGGAGAGGGGGGGATTCGAACCCCCGACACCCTTTTGAGATGTACTCCCTTAGCAGGGGAGCGCCTTCGGCCACTCGGCCACCTCTCCGCAACACGGGGCGCATGATATACAGCTTTACCCCGCTTGCAAAGCCTTTTTTATAAAAAAAAGTCAGATAAATTAATGGCTTGGTTCCTGATCCTTTTCCTTCTGGATGCGCTGGTAGATTTCCTCACGGTGTACGGCAACTTCTTTAGGAGCGTTCACGCCGATACGCACCTGGTTACCTTTCACGCCCAAAACAGTCACGGTGACTTCGTCACCTACCATGAGGGTTTCCCCTACCCGGCGAGTCAGAATCAGCATTCCTTTCTCCTTAATGGATTCTTCAGTAGTACAGGACAACAACAGTCTGCAAAAAAGGGAAGGTTTCACGCGAAGGGTGCGCTGACCTTCCAAATATTGACCGACCTGCGGGAAGCAAAATTTCCTTCAGACCCATCAAAAAGACAGAAGGCGCGCAATGCGCGCCTTCCAAACATCAGGATTCAAGCGTCCTGGCGGTGGTCCGGAGCATCCAGTTCGAATGCGGTGTGCAGGGCACGCACAGCCAGTTCCAGGTATTTTTCTTCAACGACTACGGAAACCTTGATTTCCGACGTAGAGATCATCTGGATGTTGATCCCTTCTTTGGCCAGGGCTTCGAACATGCGACTGGCCACTCCAGCGTGGGAGCGCATACCGACACCGACAATGGATACCTTGGCGATGCTGACGTTGCCCTTGACCTCGCGAGCGCCAATCTCGTCAGCGATCCCCTGCAGGATTCCCAGGGCATTTTCATAGTCTGGGTTGTTGACGGTAAAGGTGAAATCCGTGGTGTTATCGTGCGAAACGTTCTGCACGATCATATCCACTTCGATATTCGCAGCGCTGATCGGACCCAGGATCTTGAAGGCGACCCCGGGAGTATCCGGCACGCCACGAATGGTCAGCTTTGATTCGTCGCGGTTGAAAGCGATGCCAGAGATGATCGGCTGTTCCATGGATTCCTCTTCATCAAGGGTAATGAGGGTGCCCGGCCCCTCTTGAAAGCTGTGCAGCACGCGCAGCGGGACGTTGTATTTACCGGCGAACTCCACCGAACGGATCTGCAAGACCTTCGAACCAAGGCTGGCCATTTCCAGCATTTCTTCAAAGGTGATCCGCTCCAGGCGACGCGCCTTAGGTACGACGCGCGGGTCAGTGGTGTAGACCCCGTCCACATCGGTATAAATCTGGCATTCATCGGCTTTCAGCGCCGCCGCCAAGGCGACACCCGTGGTGTCCGAACCGCCGCGGCCCAGCGTGGTGATGTTGCCGTGCTCGTCCACCCCCTGGAAACCGGCGACGACGACGACCTTGCCCATCTTTAGCTCAGCGCCGATCTTCTGCGCATCAATTTGCAGAATCCGCGCCTTGGTGTGGGTGCTGTCGGTGAGGATACGCACCTGGTTACCAGTAAAGGACACTGCCGGCACGCCGCGAGTGATCAACGCCATGGCCAATAGAGCAATAGTCACCTGCTCGCCGGTGGACACCATCATGTCCAGCTCACGCGGTACCGGCTTGCCATTGGTAATTTGTTTGGCCAGATCGATCAGGCGATTGGTCTCACCGCTCATGGCGGAAACCACCACGACGATATCGTCGCCGTTTTCCCGGAATTTCTTGATCTTCTCGGCCACCTGCTGGATGCGTTCAACGCTACCCACGGAGGTGCCTCCAAACTTTTGTACGATCAAAGCCATGTCAAAAACCGCCTGAGTCCTTGAAGGCGCCCATTAGACCCACCAGGGGTCAAACTACCAAGGTTCGCTGGGCGCGCTGCGAACCCTGGCTTTCAGCAATTACAGACCTTGTTCGACAAATCCCTCGGCCAATGCCAGGGCCTCGTCCAGTTTGCCGGCATCGCTGCCGCCGCCCTGGGCCATGTCCGGACGTCCACCACCCTTGCCACCAACGGCGGCTGCCGCCTGGCGCATCAGGTCGCCGGCCTTGAGCTTGCTCGTCAGGTCCTTGGTGACACCGGCTACCAGCACGACTTTGTCGTCCTGAACACCACCGAGCAGGATCACCGCACTGCCAAGCTTGTTCTTCAACTGATCGACCAACGCCAGCAATGCCTTACCATCCAGGCCGTCGAGACGCGCTGCCAGCACCTTTGCGCCCTTCACGTCGACTGCCGAGCCTGCCAGGTCACTACCGGCCGCGCTGGCAGCCTTGGCCTTGAGTTGCTCCAGCTCCTTTTCCAACTGACGGTTACGCTCAAGCACACCAGCCAGTTTTTCCAGCACGTTGTCGCGGCTGCCCTTGACCAGCTGCGCGGCTTCCTTGAGCTGCTCTTCGGCGGCATTCAGGTAGGCCAGCGCGAGTTCGCCGGTAACCGCTTCGATGCGGCGCACACCGGCGGCTACGCCGCCTTCGCTGGTGATCTTGAACAAGCCGATGTCACCGGTGCGCTTGACGTGGGTGCCGCCACACAGCTCGACGGAGAAACCGCCGCCCATGCTCAGCACACGCACCTGGTCGCCGTACTTTTCACCGAACAGCGCCATGGCGCCGCGAGACTTGGCCGTCTCGATATCAGTCTCTTCGATATCCACCGCCGTGTTCTTGCGAATCTCGGCGTTGACCCGATCTTCCAGCGCCTTGATTTGCTCGGGCTTGATCGCCTCGAAGTGACTGAAGTCGAAACGCAGACGCTGGCTGTCCACAAGCGAACCTTTTTGCGACACATGCTCGCCCAGGATCTCGCGCAGCGCGGCGTGCAGCAGGTGAGTCGCCGAGTGGTTCAAAGCGGTTGCCTGACGCACCGAGGAATCGACGGTCGCATCGACCGCGGCCCCGACCTGCAAGCTGCCACTGTCCAGGATTCCATGGTGAAGATAGGCACCGCCGGCCTTGCTGGTATCACGCACATCGAAACGCAGGCCTTCGGCAGCAAGATAACCGCAGTCACCCACCTGGCCGCCGGATTCGGCATAGAACGGCGTCTGGTCAAGCACCACCACGCCCTCTTCGCCCGCGTTCAGGCGCTCTACATTCATGCCTTCCTTGAACAGCGCGACCACCTTGCCGCTGCCCGACGTGCCTTGGTAACCGATAAAGCGCGTCTCGCCCTCAACCTTCACCAGGCTGTTGTAGTCCAGGCCGAACGCACTGGCGGAGCGTGCGCGCTCGCGCTGGGCATCCATCTCACGCTCAAAGCCCTGCTCATCGATGGTCAGCTCGCGCTCGCGGGCGATATCGGCGGTCAGGTCAACCGGGAAACCGTAGGTGTCGTACAACTTAAACACCACATCACCGGGGATGACCGTGCCAGACAGCTCAGCCAGATCCTGCTCAAGAATCTTCAGGCCCTGCTCCAGGGTCTTGGCAAACTGCTCTTCTTCGGTCTTCAGAACGCGCTCGATCTGCGCCTGCTGCTGTTTCAATTCGGGGAAGGCTTCGCCCATCTCGGCCACCAGCGCGGCGACAATCTTGTGGAAAAAGCTGCCCTTGGCACCCAGCTTGTTACCGTGGCGGCAGGCGCGGCGAACGATACGGCGCAGCACATAGCCACGGCCTTCGTTGGACGGCGTCACGCCGTCAGCAATCAGGAAACCGCAGGAACGAATGTGATCGGCAACCACTTTCAGCGAGGCCTGACCTTCATTGGCGCAGCCGATGGCGGCTGCCGACGCATTCAACAAGCTCTGGAACAAGTCGATCTCGTAGTTCGAGTTGACATGCTGCAACACCGCGCTAATGCGCTCCAGGCCCATGCCGGTGTCTACGCTCGGCGCCGGCAGCGGGTGCATCACACCGTCTGCAGTGCGGTTGAACTGCATGAACACGTTGTTCCAGATTTCGATGTAGCGGTCGCCGTCCTCTTCCGGCGAGCCGGGCGGGCCACCCCAGATGTGCTCGCCATGGTCGAAGAAGATTTCGGTGCACGGACCGCAAGGGCCGGTATCGCCCATCGCCCAGAAGTTGTCCGAGGCGTAAGGCGCACCCTTGTTGTCGCCAATGCGCACCATGCGCTCGGCCGGCACGCCGATTTGCTGGGTCCAGATATCGTAGGCCTCATCATCACTGGCATAAACGGTGACCCACAGTTTCTCGGCAGGCAGGCCCAGCCATTGCGGCGAAGTGAGGAATTCCCAGGCGTAATGAATCGCGTCGCGCTTGAAGTAATCGCCGAAGCTGAAGTTACCCAGCATCTCGAAGAACGTATGGTGGCGTGCGGTATAACCGACGTTTTCCAGATCGTTATGCTTGCCACCGGCGCGCACGCACTTCTGGCTGGTGGTTGCGCGGGTATAGGCGCGCTTTTCCAAGCCGAGGAAACAGTCCTTGAACTGGTTCATGCCCGCATTGGTAAACAGCAAGGTCGGATCATTCGCCGGAATCAGCGAACTGGAGGCCACACGGGTGTGCCCCTTCTCTTCGAAGAAGCGAAGGAAGGCTTCACGGATTTCTGCGCTTTTCATAAATTCTTCCAGAAAACGGCGGTGGCCCAAACGCCACGCGGATAGCCGGCAAAGGGCGGCATTATATCGACCCGAGACCGTTGATGCAGCGCTTTGTTCAATTGGCAGGGTCAATTGAATAGTCAGGTTTTTTCAATGCGAAACGCCTTGAAAAGGTCAATCACCTTGACTATATCGGCAGCGCCGACGTCGAGATGAGTCACCAGGCGCATACGTGGCGCCGCGGTGAGGCGAATCTGTCGTGCGGCCGCGTACTGCTGCAGCGCCTGTGCGTGCTCGCCAACCTGCACATAAACCATGTTGGTCTGCACCGGCTCCACCGCCCACCCATGCTCACTCAAACCCTGGCCCAGGCGTTGCGCGTTGGCGTGATCCTCGGCCAGTCGCTCGACCTGGTGGTCCAGTGCATACATCCCAGCCGCAGCCAGAATGCCGGCCTGGCGCATGCCGCCCCCCAACACTTTGCGCCAGCGGCGCGCCTTGTCGATAAGCGCCTCTGAACCGCATAGCACCGAGCCAACCGGCGCACCCAGGCCTTTGGACAAGCACACGGAAACCGAATCGAAATGCCTCGCGATCTCCGTCGGCGACACGCCCAGACGCACCGAGGCATTGAACAGCCGCGCTCCGTCGAGGTGCAGAGCCAGGCCATGCTGATGAGTGAAGGCACGCGCCGCCGCCAGATACTCGAGCGGCAGCACTTTGCCCTGCATAGTGTTTTCCAGCGCCAGCAATCGTGTGCGGGCGAAGTGGAAGTCGTTTGCCTTGATGGCCGCCTTGACCCGATCCAGATCCAGCGAGCCGTCGATGTCCATTTCCACCGGCTGCGGCTGGATGGAACCCAGTACAGCCGCCCCGCCGCCTTCGTATTTGTAGGTATGCGCTTGCTGGCCAACGATGTATTCGTCGCCGCGCTCGCAATGCGCCATCAGGCCCAGCAGGTTGCTCATCGTACCGGTGGGTACGAACAGCGCCGCGGCAAAGCCAAGCCGTTCGGCCAGGGTTTGCTGCAATGCATTAACGGCGGGGTCTTCACCGTAGACGTCGTCGCCGAGCTGAGCCGTGAGCATCGCTTCGCGCATGCCAGGGGTGGGCTGAGTGACGGTGTCGCTGCGCAAATCGATGACAGGCATTGCACGCCTCCCTATATAAGACTACGGATGAGGACTGCTCTGGATGGGCACCGGCAGTAATAAATCGCCACTCACAATCGCCCACCGAAAGCGCTGGGCGCGGTGAATTGGGGTCAACAGCTGCGCCGCCGGATACCAGCGCTACCTCTACGCCAAGCAGCGTTCGCTGCCGCTAGCAGATCAATGGTCGTGATTGCAGTCCGGACCATGGACGTGCTCGTCATCGCCCTCAAGGTCGGCGGGCTCCATTTCCAGCTGCAGGCTTACCAGGTTGGTCGCCAACGGACGCAGCAAGAGGTTGGCGTATTCGGTGTCGTTTTCGTCGACATCCACACCAATCATCAACTGACCGTTGCCCACCTGCTGAATCCACACCTCCCGGCCCTGCCACATCACGGCAAAACGGGTGCAGGTGGTTTCCAGCTGGGTGCCATCGGTGTCTTCAAGAATCAGTTGCAGAGGGGCATCGCTCATATCAATCTCCTAAGGGAAAAGCAATGAACGGCAGGTAGCCGACAGCAGCACTGTCGATTCATTTGCCGTTCATTCGTTAGAAAGGTGTAGGGGCCGCAGTTTAAAGCGCTGCTTCCGCTCATCCAATCCCGCATCGCACCGAATGAGCAAATGCGGATCAGACACATCGTTTTCCGCCGGACGGTCATGAGCCAAGCGGACAGGCGTATGATCAGGTGAGGTTATCGGCTCGCAGCGGCACGGCGCGCACTTGGGCACCCGGCGACAAGCCCAGCCGCCGAGCTGTCTGCGGATCAACAACCAGAGTCCCGGCCGCCATACGGGCTTGTCCCACCGTCACTCGGCATTCTTCGCGCTTGCGGTTGTGAATCAGGAAATCACTGGCGTCATCGCCGGGCGTACCTACTGCCAGCACCAGCAAGCGACTGTCGCGCACCGCGCGAATCTTGCCGGTCTCACATTCCAGTGCCGGGCCGCCGTCAAAAATATCGACGTAGCCCTGATGGGTAAAACCCTCGCTCTGCAGCATGGTCAGCGCCGGCTCGCTTTCCGCATGAACCTTGCCCAGCGCCTCGCGCGCCTCCTCAGACAGGAAGCAGGTATACAGCGGAAACTTGGGCATCAGTTGGGCGATGAAAGCCTTGTTGCCGACACCGGTGAGGTAATCGGCGCGGCTGAATTCCATCTTGAAGAAATGCCGCCCCAGGCATTCCCAAAATGGGGCGCGGCCTTCGGCATCGGAAATTCCGCGCATTTCGGCGATCACCTTGTCGGCGAACAGTGAGCGAAACTCGGCCAGAAACAACAGGCGCGCCTTGGACAGCAGCCGACCATTGAGGCCTGTACGGTGATCGGCATGCAGGAACAACGAACACATCTCAGTATTGCCGGTCAGGTCGTTGGCCAGGAACAACGTCGGAATCTGCCGATGAATGTTCAGCTCCAGCGAGGCGCACACGGTGAGCCCGACCCGGTAGTTGTACCAGGGCTGACGCAGGCCAACCGCGCCGGTTATGGCCGAAATCCCCACCACCTTGCCGTCATCGTCTTCCAGCACAAACAAGTAATCAGCATCCGCCGCTGCCGCCTCGCCGCGGAAACTGACTTGCGCCCAGGCAATGCGCTGCGCCAGGCGCTCCTCGCTCTCCGGCAGCGAGGTGAGGCCAGCCCCCGTGCTGCGCGCCAGGTCGACCAGCGCCGGCAAATCGGCACTGCGTACGGGACGAACGATCATGACTCCTCCGTATGACTGCCAGCCGCACACTGCACGCCACGGGTTGTAACGCTCCCGGTTAGGCCGACAATGGCGCACCACATGACATCTGTATTCAAATTGCGATCAACCTGACAGTAGCGCCTTCGCCTACGCCCAGCGCTTCGGCCGTTACGCGGTCGAGGCGCACCGGGGCGCCGGCCTCCCAATCGAGACTCACCGCGATGGCGCGAAAATCCTGCAGCAACCCATTGGCCAGCAGGTAGGGCCGCCCGCCGGTGCGCATCGGCTGATCGCTCAGCTGCACCGGCAGCACCTGGCTCTGGGCGATCGAACGAATGCCGGACGTACGTGCATGCAGGGTCGGACCGCCATCGAAGATATCGATGTAATGCTCGGTCTCGAAGCCTTCACGCGTGAGGATATCGAAAGAGTCTTGCGCCTGCGGATGCACCTGCCCCATGGCCTCTTGAGCGGCATCGGACAGCAGCGGCACATAGATAGGGTAATGCGGCATCAGCTCGGCCAGGTAGCTGCGGCTTTTCACGCCGGAAAGATGCTCGGCCTCGGCATAACTCATGTCGAAGAAATTACGCCCTACTCCATCCCAGAATGGCGAGTCGCCGTTGTCGTCACTGTCGCCGATGATCTCCACCACCACCGCCTCGGCGAAACGCTCCGGGTGGCTGGCGATGAACAGCAGTCGTCCTCGCGACACCAGTTCGCTGGCCAGCAGCCGGGCGTCTGACAACTCGACGAAAAAACTGGTCAGCAGCGTGTTGCCGGTCAGGTCGTGACACAGCGACAGGGCATGGGTCTTGTTGTGAATGTTCAGCTCGCGGGACGCATGCACGAAGGTTTCGTTGCGAAAGGTGTAGAAGGGCTCAGAATAGCCCGCCGAAGCCACCAGCCCCGAGCAACCCAGCAACCGCCCGCTGGAGCTGTCCTCGAGCACGAAGAAGTAGCTTTCCTCGCCATTGAAGATCACCTCGGCTGCAAACGAGGCTTCCGAGGTCAGGATCTTTTCACGCAGCCGTTCCACATCATCAGGCAACGACGTGACGCCCAGTGGACTGTCCGCAGCCAGGCGCTTGACTTCAGCCAGGTCGGAAAGTTGCGCGGGGCGCATCACCAGCATGCTGTGACTCCTGTTGTGGGGGGCTGTACGGAACCTGTCAGCCCTGGTTGACCAGGCGCGCTACGGCACGCTCGAAACGGTTCAAGCCTTCGTCGATATCCGCCTCGTCGATCACCAGGCTGGGAGCGAAGCGCACCACGTCGGGGCCGGCCTGCAGAACCATCAGGGCCTCCTTCTCGGCGGCGGCCAGAACCTGGCCCGCCTTGCCCAGCCAGCCTTCGCTGAGCTGCGCACCGATCAGCAGGCCGCGTCCGCGAATCTCGTCAAACAGGCCGTATTGCGTACCGATCTGCTGCAGGCGTGTCTTGAAGATTTCGTGGCGAGCTTTGACGCCATTGAGCACTTCGGGGGTATTGACGATATCCAGCACCGCCCCGCCTACCGCGCAACCCAGCGGGTTGCCTCCGTAGGTGGTGCCGTGCACACCCACCGAGAAATAACCGGCCAGCTCCTGGGTGGTCAGGATCGAGGCAATCGGGAAGCCGCCGCCCAGGCTCTTGGCGCTGGACAGAATGTCCGGCACCACGTGGTGGTGCATGTAGGCGAACAGGTCGCCGGTACGGCCAACGCCGGTCTGCACTTCGTCGAAGATCAACAGCGCATTATGCTTATCGCACAGCTTGCGTACGCCTTCCAGGTAGGCTTGCTCGGCCGGACGAATCCCGCTTTCGCCCTGGATCGGCTCCAGCACTACGGCACAGGTCTTGTCGGAAATGGTCGCTTCCAGCGCCGCCAGGTCATTGAACGGGACGTGGGTGATGCCCTGTGGCTTGGGCCCGAAGCCATCGGAGTATTTCGGCTGGCCAGCCACGCTCACGGTAAAGAAGGTGCGACCGTGGAAGCTGTTGAGCGCAGAGATAATTTCGTGCTTCTCAGGACCGAAGCGGTCATGGGCAACGCGGCGAGCAAGCTTGAAGGCGGCCTCGTTGGCCTCGGCGCCGGAGTTGCAGAAGAACACCCGCTCGGCAAAGGTGGCGTTCACCAGCTTCTGGGCCAGGCGCAATGCCGGCTCGTTGGTGAATACGTTGGAGACGTGCCAGAGCTGGCCAGCCTGCTCGGTGAGCGCCTCGACCAGTCGGGGGTGACAATGCCCCAGCACGTTCACCGCAATGCCACCGGAGAAGTCGATCAGCTCTCGGCCACTCTGGTCCCAGACCCGAGAGCCTTCGCCACGCACGGGAATAAAGGCGGCGGGCGCATAGTTGGGAACCATGACCTGATCGAAATCAGCGCGTTTAACGGGCACGTGTGGAGCGGACATCGAGACGTTCTCCTGCCATGTCTGGCCAAGATAAGAGTGTTGGAAATTCTTGCGAAGCATGACCATCGCCAGGCGAAGGCTGCTCGGCAGAACGCGCCGGGGCCATCCGGCTGGCCCGGCAGCGCAGTTTAATCACTGTTGATTCCAGTGTGCGCCTATTCACGAAAAAAACTGTCAGCCTCGATCTGCCGGCGCCGACGGCGTGGTCAGGTCGAACGGCGTGCCACTGCGACGCTGGTTGCGATCTTCACGCGGCGTGGCGCCAAAGAAATTGCGGTAAGCGCTGGAAAAATGCGGCCCCGAGGAGAATCCACACGACAGGCCGATCTGGATAATCGACTTGCTGGTCTGGATGAGCATCTGGCGCGCCTTGTTCAGGCGCAGCTCCAAGTAATACTGACTGGGCACACGGTTGAGGTACTGCTTGAAGATACGTTCCAGCTGCCGACGCGATACGCTCACATGCTGGGCGATTTCGTCGGTGGTCAGCGGCTCCTCGATATTGGCTTCCATCAGCAGCACTGCCTGGGTCAGCTTGGGGTGGCTGGAGCCAATGCGATTCTGCAGCGGTACGCGCTGGCGCTCACTGCCCTCGCGGATCCGCTCGACCACCAGCTCCTCGCTCACCGCGCCGGCCAGTTCCGCGCCATGATCACGCGTGAGCACCGCCAGAAACAGATCGAGCACGGCCAAACCGCCACAGGCGCTCAGGCGATCGCGGTCCCACTCGAACAGGTAGCTGGTAGCGACCACTTTGGGGAAGCGTTCGATGAAATCATCCAGCCAACGCCAATGCACGGCAGCGCGATAGCCATCGAGCAATCCCAACAATGCCAGGGGGTATACACCGGCAGACAGTGCACCCAACTGACAGCCGCTGCGCGCCAGTTGCTTGAGCATGGCGGTCAAGGTCGGCGACACCGCACGCGGTGGCTCGTCAGCCACTAGAAACAGGCGCGACAATCCTTCCAGGGAATCTTCCACCAGACTGCCGCCAGGCAAGCGCCAGGCAGCGTTCGACGGCATTTCTTCCACCTGAAAGAAGTGCAGATCGTACATAACATCCGGGTGAACATGCTGGGCGACACGAAGCGCTTCTTCGGCCAGGGCCAGTGTCGTCGCGCGGGTGCCTGGCCAAACAAGGAAACCGATTCTAGAGGCAGTCATGGCGGAGCAGTTTAGCCTCACAAAGGCCTGTTTGAGGCTAAGAGAAGACAGTACAAGCGGTTAAATGCGCACTGCATCAAGCGCTTGCACGCGGCGGCTGACACACAAAGACGTCATTCTAACGGCAGAACGCCAGGCCGAACAACGCAGCACATAAGAACGGTATATTTCTGCGACGCTTCGCCTGTGTTAGGCAGCACTACGACCTCGCCAAGCGTTGAAGCTGCAGCTGGCTGCAAGGCTTTTTGCGGTCGAGGAAGACGGCTTCCAACTAGCGCTTGCGCCTGCGGGAAGCCGCACGCTCAGGCGCTGTGCAGGTCTCGATGGGTTTCGATCAGGTCTTGCACCACACTGGGATCGGCCAAGGTGGAGATGTCGCCGAGGCTTTCATAGTCGCCGGTGGCAATCTTGCGCAGGATCCGGCGCATGATCTTGCCCGAACGGGTCTTGGGCAGGCTGGCGGCAAACTGAATCACCTCTGGCACGGCAATCGGGCCAATTTCATGGCGCACCCATTGCTTGAGTTCCTGACTCAACTCCTCGGACGAATGCTCCCCAGTGTTCAGGCTGACGTACACATAGATGCCCTGCCCCTTGAGGTCATGGGGCACACCCACCGCCGCCGCTTCGGCCACCTTGGGATGGGCGACCATGGCACTTTCGATCTCGGCGGTACCCATGCGGTGCCCGGAGATGTTCAACACATCATCCACCCGCCCGGTGATCCAGTAGTAGCCGTCCTCGTCGCGGCGCGCGCCATCACCGGTGAAGTACATGCCCCGATAGGCCTTGAAGTAGGTGTCGACAAACCGGTCGTGGTCGCGATAGATGCTGCGCATCTGCCCCGGCCAGGAGTCGAGGATCACCAGGTTGCCTTCCGCGACGCCCTCCAACAGATTGCCCTGGTTATCGACGATACCGGGAACCACACCGAAGAACGGCCGGGTCGCCGAACCCGGTTTAAGCGCTGTCGCACCCGGTAACGGACTGATCAGGATGCCGCCGGTTTCGGTCTGCCACCAGGTGTCGACGATCGGGCAGCGTGACTGGCCAACGGTCTCGTAGTACCAATGCCAGGCTTGCGGATTGATCGGCTCGCCTACCGAGCCCAGCAGGCGCAGGCTGGAGCCGTCAGCGCCTTCAACCGCCGCCTTGCCCTGGGCCATCATGGCCCGGATGGCCGTAGGCGCGGTGTAGAGAATGTTGACCTTGTGCTTGTCGATGATTTTTGCCACACGCGTCACGTCGGGGTAGTTGGGCACACCCTCGTACATCAGGGTGGTGGCCCCGTTGGCCAACGGTCCGTAGAGAATATAACTGTGCCCGGTCACCCAGCCGACGTCAGCGGTGCACCAGAACACCTCGCCCGGCCGATAATCGAAGACTTTCTCGTGGGTCAACGCGACAAACACCAGATAGCCCGCCGTGGTATGCAGCACACCCTTGGGTTTGCCGGTGGAGCCTGAGGTATAGAGGATAAACAGGGGCTCCTCAGCACCCATTTCCTTGGGGGCGCAGACGCTTCCAGCGACTCGCATCAGATCGTCATAGGCAAGGTCACGGTGCGGGTACCAGTTGATCTCGCCGCCGGTGCGCTTGACCACGATAACGTTCTGGATGCTGCGCGTCTCCGGGTGAGTCAGAGCCTGGTCGACGTTGGCCTTGAGCGGGATACGCTTGCCGCCCCGCAGGGCTTCGTCCGCGGTGATCACCAATTTGGAATTGCAATCGATGATGCGCCCGGCCAGGGCCTCGGGCGAAAAACCGCCAAACACCACCGAATGGACCGCCCCGATCCGTGCGCAGGCGAGCATCGCCACCGCAGCCTCGGGAATCATCGGCATATAAATGGTCACGACGTCGCCACGGTGTACATCCTGGCCGCGCAACGCATTGGCGAACTTTGACACTTGCTCGTGCAAGTCGCGGTAGGTGATCACCTTGTGTTCGGAAGGATCATCACCTTCCCAAATGATCGCCGCTTGGTCGCCGCGCTCTTCCAAGTGGCGGTCCAGGCAGTTGGCGGAAACGTTGAGGGTGCCGTCGGCGAACCATTTGATATCCACATGGTGATCGTCGAACGAGGTTTGCTTCACCCGGGTAAAGGGTTTGATCCAGTCGATCCGTTCGGCCTGCTCGCGCCAGAAACCGTCCGGATTAACCACCGACTGCTGATACAGCGCCTTGTAGGTCGCTTCATCGGTCAACGTGTGTGCGGCGACCTCAGGCTGCACGGGATACAGGGATTCGGCACTCATTGGGCTGTCCTCGTCTTGCCTTCCTTGATATGAGTGCGGCCTGCGAGTCGGCGAGCCCTTACCCGGCCAAAGGCGGGGCCCGGGTCACTACCGGCAACGCCAGGAAGCACGCTTTCGAAAAGCATAGACCCCTGATTCGAAAAGGCCGCGTGCGACCATGGTAGGTTTTCGGCTCGGGAACCTTACACGCCCCGTAAGAAAAACGGCCGGCAGAATGGCTGCCGGCCGCGGATAACGCCCAAGTAAGCGGGTCAGCGCTGATTCGACGCCTGAGCGGCCTGAATCAGTTCAGCGCCAATTTCAGCCTCGAACTTCGCCCAGGCCGGACGCACAGCGTCACGCCAGGCAGCACGTTGCTCGGCAGTCAGCTGCAGAATCTCGCTTTTGCCAGAGGCTACGATGTTCTGCCTGGCCGTTTCATTCAGCGCCTCGGCCTGGCGATTCACCTCGGTGGTCACCTCTTCGATGATGTTCTCCAGCTCGCTGCGAACCGGAGCCGGCAAGCCGTTCCAGAATTGCGTGTTGGTGATCAGCAGGTAGTTGCCGATCGCATGACTGGACTCGGTCATGTACTTCTGAACTTCGTGATACTTCTGGCTGTAGATGTTCGACCAGGGGTTGTCCTGGGCATTGACCACCCCGGTCTGCAGACCCTGATAGATTTCCGCAAAGGACATCTTGCGCGGTACGGCGCGCAGCGCAGTGTATTGCGCGGCCTGCAGATCCGAGGGCTGCACGCGGAACTTCAACCCGCGCGCATTGGCCGGCTCGCGCAGCGGCGTGTTGGCGGTGAAATGGCGCATGCCGTTGAGCCAGTAGGCCAGGCCGGTGATGCCCTTGGCTTCCATCGAGCGCAACATGGCCCGGCCCTTATCCGACTGCTGGAAACGCTGAGCAGCGGCGACGTCATCAAACAGGAACATCAGATCGAACAGCTGCAGTTGCTTGGTGTACTGCTCCAGCTTGGAAGGCGCCGGTGCGAGCATCTGCACCTCGTTCATCAGCAGCGCTTCCATCTCCTTGCCATCGCCGTACAGCGAAGAGTTGGAGAATACCTGTACCTCGACCTGGCCCGGCAGGCGTTCGGCGACAAGTTTTTGGAACATCAATGCGCCTTGACCCTTGGGCGTGGTGTCGGCGGTGATGTGGGAGAACTTGATCAGGATCGGGTCGGCCTGGGCGCTGAGCGCACAGAACAGGGCCGAGGCGGCGAACAAGCGGGTGACGCGATTAAAGGTGAGTCGTGACATGGGAAGCTCCGTTTTGTAATTGTTGAGCCATGCAAGCCTCTGGACTCTACCCCGGCACTTTCATCCGCTGACATTCACATTTGAGGAAGCTCGACTTCGTGGTTCACGAAACCACTCTTCAATCATCCGTGAAAACACGCTGTTTTCATGCCTCTCCTTCGCCATTGGTGAGGTGCTCGAGCATCTGCCGCGCAGTCACCGATAACCCTTGCAGATTGCGCACGCCGATCTTCAGCTCGCGCCGTGCCCAGGCATCACTCAACGGAACAGTGGCGACTTCTAGCGTGGGCAGATAATTGCTGACGACCTGCGCCGGTAACACGCCAATGCCCATGCCGGTGTGGATCATCCGGCAGATCGCCTCGAAACTGCGCACCTGGATGCGCAAGCGCAAGGGAATTCCTTGCTGCTGGGCCGACTGCTGCAGCAGCGTGTGCAGCGAGGCATCCTGCTGCAGACCGATGAAGTCGTAGCCGGCCGCGTCACGCAACGCCAGGCATTCGCGCGTCGCCAGCGGATGTTCGCGCGGCGTGACCAGCACCAGTTGATCCTGGCGGTAGGGAAACACCTGCAATTCTTCCACCGGCAGGTGGCCGGCAAAAATACCGATGTCGGTCAGGCCCTCGCGCAACGCGCGCAAGGTATCGGTGCTGACCCGCTCTTCCAGATCGATTTTCACCTGCGGGTGCAGACGGCTGAACACGCTGAGGTCTTCAGGCAGAAACTGGATCACCGCCGAGGTGTTGGCATGAATGCGCACATGGCCTTTGACGCCCTCGCTGAATTCGCTGAGATCGGCATTCATCCGCTGCAGGTTGTCCAGCACATTGCGCGCATGGTGCAGCAAGGCATGCCCGGCCGGCGTCAGCTCGACGCCCTTGGGCTGGCGGTAGAGCAGGCTGATGCCCAGCTGACTTTCCAGATCGCTGACGCGCTTGCTCACCGCCGCCAGCGCCAGGTGCTCGCGTTCAGCAGCGCGGGTCAGGCTGCGCTCATCGGCAACCGCGACGAACACCCGCAACGTAGTCAAATCAAACCGGCGCATAACACACTCCGCTTTCGTGGGAAGCGAAGCATGCATCAGGAACTCCCGATTTCACAAAGGATTCAGGCCATTCGCTTCGTGAACCACGAAGCCTGGCTTGCCGATTGAGCAATTGTCCCTCTGCCTGCCCTGCGCCATGCTGGGCTCCATGAAACTCCCTTGCACAGGTGATGAGCAATGACGGAACGAACAGATGCGGGCCTGCCGCTGCAAGGCGTCAAGGTCCTGGAAATGGGCCAATTGATTGCCGGCCCTTTCGCCAGCAAGCTGCTCGGCGAATTCGGCGCCGAGGTGATCAAGATCGAGCCGCCGGGTGTTGGCGACCCGCTGCGCAAATGGCGCAAGCTCAAGGACGGCACCTCACTGTGGTGGCATGTGCAGTCGCGCAACAAGCAGTCGATCACCCTTGATCTCAAGGAACCCGAAGGACAAGACATCGTCCGCCGCCTGGTGGCCGAGGCCGACGTGCTGGTAGAAAACTTTCGGCCTGGCACTCTGGAAGGCTGGGGTCTGGGCTGGGAGGAACTGGAACAGATCAATCCTCGTCTGATCATGCTGCGCATCTCCGGCTACGGCCAGACCGGCCCTTACCGCGACCTGCCCGGTTTCGGCGTAATCGGCGAAGCCATGGGCGGCCTGCGCCATCTCACCGGCTATCCTGGCCAGCCGCCGGTGCGCGTGGGCGTGAGCATCGGTGATTCGCTGTCCTCGCTGTACGGCGTCATCGGCGTGCTGCTTGCCTTGCAAGAGCGCCAGCGCAGCGGCAAGGGCCAGTCCATCGATGTCGCGCTCTATGAGTCGGTGTTCGGGATGATGGAAAGCCTGATCCCCGAATATGACGCCTTCGGCCATGTGCGTGAACCGGCCGGCAGCGCCCTGCCCGGCATTACCCCGTCGAATTCCTACCGCTGCAACGACGGCAGCTATGTGCTGATCGCTGGTAACGGCGACAGCATCTACAAGCGCTTGATGAACTTGATTGGCCGCCCGGAGCTGGGTGACGACCCGCGCTTCGCCCACAACGACGGCCGCAGCCAGCACGCCGAACTGATCGACGCCGCCATTGGCGAATGGACCGCGCGCCACAGCCGCAGCGACATCATCGAAGCGCTCAAGGGCGCACGGGTACCGGCCGGCTATCCGTATACCGCCGCCGATATCGTGCAGGATCCGCATTATTTGGCGCGGCAGATGATCGAGCAGGTACAGACCTTCGCCGGGCCGCTGAAAGTGCCGGGCGTGCTGCCCAAGCTCAGCCGCACACCAGGCCGCATCGGCACCGGCGGCCCGCAACTGGGCGAACACACCGATGACGTTCTAGCCGGCCTCGGCCTCACCAACGAACAGCGTGAAGGGCTGCGCGCACGAGGGATCATCTGATGAGTACGCGTCTATACATCCAGGAAGTTGCCACCCGCGACGGCTTCCAGATCGAATCCAGCTTCATCCCCACCGAAGACAAGATCGCACTCATCGACCGGCTCTCAGAAACCGGGCTGGCGAAAATTGAAGTCACCTCATTCACCTCGCCCAAGGCCATTCCCAACCTTCGCGATGCCGAGGACGTGATGCGCGGCATCCGCCGCGTCGCAGGCGTCGAATACACCGTGCTGGTGCCCAACGTAAAAGGCTGCGAACGCGCGCTGGCCTGCGAGGTGGACGAGATCAACCTGGTGATGTCGGCCAGCGACACCCACGGCCTGGCCAACCTGCGCATGACGCCCGAGCAGTCGCTGGAGCAGTTCAAGTCGATCATCGAAGTCACGCGCGGCACCAGCGTGTTCATCAACGCCTCGCTGTCCACCGCCTTCGGCTGTCCCTTCGAGGGGACAGTTCCGGAAACCCGCGTCTACGCCTTGGTACAGCGCCTGCTGGATATCGGCGTGCAGGGCATCACGTTGTGCGACACCACCGGCATGGCTGATCCGGCGCAGGTCGGGCGCCTCTGTGCCGAAGCAAGACGCCGCTGGCCGGAGGCGGTGTTCACCGCACATTTTCACAACACCCGTGGCATGGGCCTGGCCAATGCCTTGGCGGCACTGAACGCCGGCATCGACCGCTTCGATGCATCCTTGGGGGGGCTGGGGGGCTGTCCCTACGCACCGGGCGCCAGCGGCAATATCTGCACCGAGGACCTGGTGCATATGTTTCAGCGCATGGGGCTGGAAACCGGCGTCGATCTGGACCGTCTGCTGGCGGCCGCAACCTCCCTTCCCGCTTTGATCGGCCACGATGTCCCCGGCTCCATCCTCAAGGCCGGCAAGGCTGATCGACGTCACCCGAAGCCGCAGTGGATGCACGCGCAGGACTGACCTGCTTCTGCCCCAACAAAAAAGTGATTTTGCAGGCCGGGTTGCACCAGCAGCCAACCCGGCAATCACTTTTTTTGCAGGTTTTCAAGCCTTGAAGCGCTTCGAATTCGATTCGGTGCAACCCCGTGAATACAGCCTCCCGAGCGCTCTAGAACCGGCTCGAAACGTGGAAATATATTTCACGCAACCTATTGCTTTTTAAGAAAACGCGAAACCAAAAGCCGCCTTTGCGTGGCAATGATGCTAGACTCCGCTCCCTGATGCGTCAGCTACAGCAATGTGACGCGACTTTCATTTGCCGGAATCACCCGGTACCGCAGCTGCAGGATCACAGCAATTACCTTCCTTTTTGGGTATCGCCTGTGAACATTTTTGGATCGCATGTGCCGATCTGCATCCTGTCAGCTTTCTAGCTCGCAACCCCTCGAGCTCAAGTTCGATCTGCCTGCCGTGTGCAGTGATTCGGGTTGCTATAAACGCCCTGCCGCGAATGCGGTCCTGCGTCGTGCCAGCGATGCTTGAAGGCTATAAAAAAGGAGATGCTGTGTTTCAGTTATCACTCACCACCGTTCTACTTCTCTTAGTAGGCTTTTACGGTCTCACCTTCCTGGTCTCCCTGCGCATCGGCCGCAAGCAGGAGAACGTCGACAGCTACATGGTCTCCAACAACTCGGTTGGCTTCGGCATGTCGGCGTCCAGCATGACCGCCACCTGGATCTGGGCAGCCTCGTTCTATGCCGCGGCCAGCGCAGGCTACAAGTACGGTTTGTCCGGCGCCCTGCACTACGGCTTCTGGGGTGCACTGATGATTCTGTTCATCTACCCCTTCGGCAGGCGATTCAGGCAACTGGCACCCAAGGCCCATACGCTGGGCGAAATCATGCATGCCCGCCACGGCCGTTCCAGTCAGATGATCCTGGCCGGCTCGAACATCGTCGGCAGCGCAATCAGCCTGATGGTGAACTTCACCGCCGCCGGCGCGCTGGTCGAAGTGCTGTCGCCGCTGAGCTTTATCCACGGTGTGCTGATTGCCGGTTTTGGCGTGCTGTCCTACACGCTCTGGTCCGGCTTTCGCTCCTCGGTGCTCACCGACTTTGGTCAGTTGATCGCGATGATTCTGGCCGCGGTGATCATCATTCCGATGATCTTCTTCCAGCTAGGCGGACCTGAGCTGTTCACCACCGGCATGTCCCGTCTGACGCCCGAGCAGGCCAGCTTCTACTCGCCCACCGCCATCCTCGAACAGGGTGCACCATTCTTCGTCGCCGTACTGGCCTACGCCATCGGCAACCAGACCATTGCCCAGCGTTTGTTCGCGGTACGTGAAGACCTGATCAAGCCGACCTTCATCACTGCCACCCTCGGCTACGGCGCCATTGTCATCGGCCTGGGCATGCTTGGCCTGCTGGCCTTGCTCGCTGGGGTGCAGCCCATCGATGGCGATCTCAACAACCTGATCCCGCAGATGGCCTCGTCCTACCTGCCGCCCTTTGTGATCGGTCTGTTCTTCATCATGGTGATCGGTTCGCTGTCCTCGACTGCCGACTCCGACCTGTCTGCCCTGTCCGCCATCGTCATGACCGACGTCTATGGCAAGAACCTGGCAAAGGGCAAACCCAACCCGACCATCATGCTCTGGGTCGGCCGCTTGACCATGATTGTCGCGACCACTGTCGGCGTCATCTTCGCCAGCCTGAAACTGGACATCCTGAGCATGCTGATCTTCGTCGGCGCGCTGTGGGGGGCCATTGTCTTTCCGGTGATTTCCAGCCTGTTCTGGGACCGGGTCACCAACAAGGCCTTTACCTGGGCCGTGATTGCCGCCTTCACCCTGTTCCTGATCAGCCGCTTCGAATTGTTGCCGCTGCAAGGCGTACTCGCCGTGTTCTTTGAACTCTGCGCTTCGATTGGCGGCGGTGTGGTGATCGGCCTGATGGCGTTCGGCTTTTTTGGCCGCACGGTCGGCATCGTGCTGGGCACGCTTACCACTCTGGGCCTCGCCCCGTTCGCCGTGGGCTTCCTACGCGACTATCCCGTACTGCTCAGCTCACTGACCGCCTATGGCACCAGCATGGTGGTGTGCGTCGCCATCAGCCTGCGCAGCCAGGAACGCTTCGACTTCGATCACATTGGTGAACGCGTCGTCGCCTTCCAGACCTCACAACCCGTTTCCACAACCAAAGAAGAGGAAAACATCCCATGTCCAGTCTCGCTCTGACCGCTTATGTTTTGATCTGGCCGGCAATGGCCAGCATCGTCCTGGCCGTTCTCTGCGTCGGTGTATTCCGCGATATGCGCATCGCCAAACGCGACGGCACTGATCTGGTCTGATGCCGTAGCCATTCCGTAACGGCCCCGGCAGGGGCTGTTACGCGATGGAGCGTTGCAACTGCCAGCGCCGCATAAAAAGCCCGTCATCAACGACGGGCTTTTTGTTGCAGGCGCTACTTACAGCGTTAGGCTTCTCACTCCGCTTGTTAGGCTAAACCCCCATGGCCAAACCATGTTGCTTATTTTATTTCAAGAAGATTGGCGTCCCGTAGCTTTGCAATGACGTTTTCTGGCGCTACTACGCTATGAAATTTTCCGGTATCGAGATTCAGAGAAATGCTTTCAATTTGAGATGCGTCTTCCCCGAGAAGATCTACTAGAGCTTTTTTAGCGTTACTTTCAGCTTCAACTTTTTTCGCCTCTATATCACTTTTGGCTTTCTCGGCAAAGACTTTTATCTGATCTCCAAATCCCATCTTAATATTCCTTATGCTGGCTGCAGAGTGTGATATTGAATTGACTCTTCCGAAAAGACTAACGAAAAAGGTAACTGGCGCGTAGCCGCGAATGCGGCGTAGCGTCCAGTTCACCTAATAGTTAGGCTATTTGACGGCCTGATGCACTTCAAGTCGAGTCGACTTCGCTATTTTTCCTCCCGCGACAGACTGTTATCGCTCTCTGTAATCCGAATTGTCCCTGTCCTGGTCGGCTCAACGCTATGGGTGGCAAGATCAGGATTGCCCCCATAAATAGGGCCTGCTGGTGCTGGAACATCCGGAACGGACTCGGAGCTCTGACCTTGGGACTGGTTTTGAGTTTCTTCTGGCATGACTACCTCCATGGCTTTTATTGCTTTAATGAGGAACGGGACTGAAATACTGATTCCTGTAAGAAGCGCGAGTACGAAAGATGCAATAAGCACCCATGAGGTCACTCGTAGCAAGGATGCGCGACTCTGATTTGTCGCCACATTATGGTGATTGGCTTTGTCAACCTTGTCGTTTAGCGCTGTAAGTGTTCTTACATAAATATTCTTTTCCTTTCGTCGCAGATGATCGTTTGCTAGCGCAGGAAACTCGCCCCAACTAACATCGGGAATCGCCTTATACCCCCGCCTCGCTGGCATGGCGTAAAGACAGATACCGAATGCAACGACTGCGGACAGGATTGCCACAAGGGAAAACAGTACGGAGCATCCATTCGCAAGGAAGTAGGCAGGATATTTTCCGATAGCAGCGGCATATGCACCTAGTAAAGCCGCCGCCACCCAAAGATATGTCTTCGACACATTGACCTGATGCCGATTGATATCTACATACTGGGTCCAGTAGTCCTTCTCCGCCAAAGCCAAGGAGCGCTCAAGCGCCTTTGCGTACCCCTCGTAATCAAAATCTGATTCTTGACCTTCACTCATGCGTAGCCTTTATGTTTCGGCGCCTAACGTTTGATTAAGGGGCGGGTTCCACCGCGTCCCAGTGAGCGAAGCGAACGGCTTGAACCATTTGTTATACACGTCGCTATTTCAGGCGCTCAATCAATAGTTGAAACGCTTGGGGAATCTGCGGGGCACCCAAGGCAACTGTGACAGCAGAGGCTAGGGCCGATAGGACTGATACTATTTTTGCACCGATCTCTGTAGTTGCCATAGCTTGTCGATAATTCTCATCGAAGAAGGCATGGCCGAAAGCGCCTTCAACCGATTCTATTATTGGCAATGCCCCAGAAATTCTATATTCATCAATGGATATAAGTATTTTTTGAAGATATCTTGCAATGTGCTGTTTTACTTCAGGGTCAAGTTCGCTAGACAAAACATCAGATAAAAGCTGATCAATTTTTGATTTTAGCTCTTGGATACTTTCAATGGCTAATATACTCGTAGATGACTTCATCTGAATGAGGTCAGCAGTGAGCCTTAAATAAGTAATCGTGTGGGTATCAATATGATGCCTAAAAGTTTGCCAAGCACTATTTAGATTTTGCTCAGAAAATGCCTTGTGAATCTGTGCACTCCAATGCTTGTATGTATTTCCTTGATTTGGTAGGTCTTTTCTTATTATTTGAATTGTCTGCTCGGGCAATTCCATTATCTTTCCGAGCCGAGAGATTAGTAATGCATCTTCCCCCTGCCCAACGTTAAGCAATTTTCGCCAAACATCTCTACATTTAATATTCTGGTCTTGTTGGATTCCTAGCTCAAGGATGGCTAGAAGTCGCGCTGCCGGATTATCGCCAATCAACGAGAATCTCCTTGTGTATAACGCCTGCCTCATGGGCAAAGTGCAGTTGGCAGCTTTTGTGCGTCTTTTGCGCAAAAGGTGACTACTATACTTTGTCCTATGCAGGCACTTGTTAAATGCTTTATGGTCTATTTTCTCTAACTAAAGTTACAGCTTGACCAAGACTGGCAAGATCACTCAATAACAACTTAGCGCCCACCGTTGCTGCACAAGCAAGCATTAAGAAACCTTGTGTTGCATACGGCCCAGATTTACTAACACCAGGAGCTAGATATTCTGCCAAACTAAGTACCAGCGAAAGAAATATTAATACTGGTAAAAGACACCAGAGCAAAAAGCCAAGCTTATACCTAACATTTAAATACCTACCGTTTTCCATGAACCAATCACCATCTGGAACAACATTTAGATGACATTTGGTAAATAGGCTAATGACCAGATTTTTGTTGTAGGGGTGATTCAGTACGTTTTTGATGGCCCGCACATCCACATTTTTTGTGTGATAAAGACGTTCAAACTCATCTTGCAATTTTGCGTCACTTAATGACAAGTAATTCTCTTTTAACCATAGACGTTCAGCTCTCAACTTTGAGTTATTCTCTTTAAAGTATAAGTATAATTTTATAGAGAGCCCCGTAAAAAAACATAAAAGACCAAACCATTGAGGCCACCCAAATGAATCACCAGGATGGTCGACGGCTTTACCCAATACGTATGAATCAAAAAAGTAAACGGCGACATCCCACATACCAAAGATCAAGAAAGCAACGCCCACCTTAATCAAGGTTTGTGACACGGTTCCAATGACAATCCTTTTAATGAACTCAAATATTTCTTTCAATTCCAAATCATTGATTCCTTCTTCGATTTAGCTTTCATAGACATTTAACGTTTGGTTAAGGGGCGGGCTTTAGCCCGTCCCAGTGAGCGAAGCGAACGGTTTGAACCTTTTGTTAGGCAATGCTGTGCGCTGAGTGAGAAACACTATTTACGTAATTTGTCGTAGTCATTGTCGCCAATAACAGGTGAGCTTGCTGACTGTGTTTTTATTAGCCCTACAGCGTGCTCGCAGTCGGTAAGGTTGTAATAACTTTCTGAACTCATGGCTATTATTTTTCCGTTCTTTGCAGTGAATCTCCAACGCCATTGACCGACATTGTCTTTATAGATGTAGTAATAGGATACTTCTGCCATAACACATTCCTTTTGTTACGTGGTTGGTGGGGGTGATACCTGATGCTCGGTTAGCGCACTGATGCAAAATAAATGCTAAATCACGTGGCATCTCATGTAACCGCTTAATCATGTGGTCACTAGCCTAACGTTTGGTTAAAGGGGCGCCCGCTTTGCGGGCGTCCCAGTGAGCTAAGCGAGCGATTTGAACCAGTTGTTAGGTAAATTACACCATGTATTTTTCAGCAAAATCTGCTAGCTCTTGAGCCCTTTTAGGTTCCCAGCCGTTGTTTACGGCAAATTGCCTGATTGCCTCAGCAGTTGCTGTATGCCCCTGTTTTCGCAGGTCTGAGAATATTCTTTTTGCCATGTCCTTATCTGAATAGTGACTAAGCCCGGTTGACATATTTATACTGCGGCCCAGTTGCACAATTCCCGCTTCAATAGGTGCAGGCAACAGTGGTTTCGAAACCACCCAAGAGGAAGAGCCGACAGTCTTAGGGCTCCATGTTGAAAGCCAGCGCTTACCGTCCTCTTCAAGCCAGGGTAAGTAAATGATGCTGTTTACGCTTCGAATTCCATCAACAATATCCATGTCTCTACTTGTTAAATACGCAGCAATTACCACATCGTATTTTTCATATGTTGAAATATTTTTTGGTATTTCAAGCTCTAACCGAATTCCTTCACCTAGGGATGGTCTGAAGTAGCCCCTATTTCTGGCTAACTTCAGACCTCGCTGTTT
>JADGMW010000309.1_pt1 | contig 24448 bp, 22 predicted proteins | sample 8641801 | NCBI WGS metagenome assembly JADGMW01 (sample SAMN16272018, study PRJNA661076) | feces metagenome | isolation source: fecal sample from diarrhoea affected cattle A | host: Bos taurus | place: South Africa: Lokaleng Village, Mahikeng | collected 2019-09
GTGACTGCCGTACAACTGATCGTCGGCCTGGGAAATCCAGGCCCCGAATACGACCAGACCCGGCATAACGCAGGGGCTCTTTTCGTTGAGCGTCTGGCCGACCGCGAAGGCGTACGCCTGGCCCTCGACAAAAAGTATTTTGGCTTGACGGGTAAATTCACCCATCAGGGCCGCGATGTTCGTCTGCTGATCCCCACCACCTTCATGAACCGCAGCGGACAGGCCGTCGCCGCGCTGGCGAGGTTCTTCCGCATCGAGCCGGAAGCCATCCTGGTGGCACACGACGAACTCGACATGCCTCCCGGCGTCGCGAAGCTCAAACAGGGCGGCGGACACGGCGGGCACAACGGGTTGCGCGACATCATCGCCCAACTCGGCAATCAGAACAGTTTCCACCGCCTGCGCCTGGGCATCGGTCATCCTGGCCACAGCAGCCAGGTCACCGGCTACGTACTGGGCCGCGCCCCACGCAGCGAGCAGGAACTGCTCGACGCCAGCATCGACTTCGCCCTGGGCGTGTTGCCCGAGATGCTGGCCGGCGACTGGATCAAGGCCATGCACAAGCTGCACAGCCAGAAAGCCTGATCACCTCTCCTTTACCGTCTTTATCTCCGCGAGGGATACACCATGGGATTCAATTGCGGCATCGTCGGCCTGCCCAACGTCGGCAAGTCCACCCTGTTCAACGCCTTGACCAAGTCCGGCATCGCCGCAGAGAACTTCCCCTTCTGCACCATCGAGCCGAACAGCGGCATCGTGCCAATGCCCGACGCGCGCCTCGAGGCGCTGGCGGAGATCGTCAAGCCCGAGCGCGTTCTGCCGACCACCATGGAATTTGTCGACATCGCAGGCCTCGTGGCCGGCGCCTCCAAAGGTGAAGGCCTGGGCAACAAATTCCTGGCCAACATCCGCGAGACCGACGCCATCGCCCACGTGGTGCGCTGCTTTGAAGATGACAACGTCATCCACGTGTCCAACAGCGTCGATCCCAAGCGCGACATCGAGATCATCGACCTGGAACTGATCTTCGCCGACCTCGACAGCTGCGAGAAGCAACTGCAAAAGGTCACCCGCAACGCCAAGGGCGGCGACAAGGAAGCCATTGCGCAGAAGGGCCTGCTGGAACAGCTGATCGCCCACTTCACCGCAGGCAAGCCGGCTCGCAGCCTGATGAAGGACATGAGCAACGAAGAAAAGCTGATCATCCGTGGCTTCCACCTGCTGACCAGCAAGCCGGTGATGTACATCGCCAACGTTGCCGAGGACGGCTTCGAGAACAACCCGCTGCTCGACGTGGTGAAGGCCATTGCCGAGGAGGAAGGCGCCATCGTGGTACCGGTGTGCAACAAGATCGAGGCGGAAATCGCAGAACTCGACGACGGCGAAGAAAAGGACATGTTCCTCGAAGCCATCGGCATGACCGAGCCGGGCCTGAACCGCGTGATCCGCGCCGGCTACGAACTTCTCAACCTGCAGACCTACTTCACCGCCGGTGTGAAGGAAGTGCGTGCCTGGACCGTCAAGGTCGGCGCCACCGCCCCACAGGCCGCCGCCGTGATTCACACCGATTTCGAGAAAGGCTTTATCCGTGCCGAAGTCATCGCCTATGACGACTTCATCCAGTACAAGGGCGAAGCCGGCGCCAAGGAAGCCGGCAAATGGCGCCTGGAAGGCAAGGAATACATCGTCAAAGACGGCGACGTGATGCACTTCCGTTTCAACGTCTGACCTTTTGGCAGCCATGAAAGCCGCGCACATGCGCGGCTTTTTGCATGGTGGCGGTCGCTCGATAACAGACTGGACATCCACCGCCTCGCTACTAGTCTTCAGGCATTAACGAGACGATCAAGGTCTCTACCATGGCCCTAAAGCATGCAACCTCAGGCGAGGTCGTCAATCTGCTGCAGACCTCTGGGTCTCTAGGCCTTATTTCCCAGGCACTGGTCAGCGCACCACGCCTGGAGCTGATGCGCCTGGTATTACCGGCCGGCAAGCTCGTGCCCCGTCACGCCGTTACCGGCCCCATCACCATCTTCTGCCACCAGGGCAATCTGGAGGTGCAGGTCGACGCTGACTGGCAACCGATGGGTGCCAACGACCTTATGTATCTGGATGGCGACGCCGGGCATGCCCTGCGTGCGCTCAGCGACACGATTGTTCTGGTGACGATCTTCCGTCCACCGGGAACTCACGCCTCAGTCGATACCTGATTCAGCGCGCCAAACGCTTCGCTCATCCCTCACCTGAACGTCGGGAAAGGAAAGCAGCCATGGAAAAAACGCTACAAATTCTCAGTTTCGTCGTGCTCGCACTGATGCTGGCAAGCATTGTTTATGCCGCTGCGATCAGCGCGTTGCACTGGACCGGAATCGGCGTTTGAACCCGCCACGAGGGCTTCGCCATGAATAAACGCCAAACCCGTCTGTTCGCGCTGATTTCCACCGGCATCGCGGTGCTTGTGTTCCTGGGGCTGACCCTTGATAGCCACCGGCAATTTCCCACGCTGACCAATGCTCAGAACATCACGCCAGAGGTGACGCGCGGCAAGGACGTCTGGCATGAAAATAACTGCATCAACTGTCACACCCTGTTCGGCGAGGGCGCTTACTACGCACCGGACCTCACCAAGATCACCCAGCACCGCGGTGCGCCTTACCTGACGGCCTTTCTCAAGGATCCGTCGCGCTTTTATGACGAACAGCGCCACCGTCGACTGATGCCCAACCAAAACCTCAGCGACGAGAACATCGCCGCCCTGATCGCCTTTCTCGATTGGGTGGCCAACGTCGACAACCAGGGCTGGCCGCCACGGCCGATCCTGGTGAGTGGCGCCTCGATTCCCGGCACCAGCATGAGCATTTCCCAGCAGGACGCCGCCTCGGCCAGTCAGCAGTTGCCACCCGGCGCGCGCCCGGTCAGCGGCAACGAAGATCCCATCGCCTTAGGCGAAGCGCTGTTTCGCAGCGCCACACCCGTGTGCACGGCGTGCCATTCCACCGCGCCCGGCGTGAACCTGGCAGGCCCCACCCTCGCCGGCCTGGCGACGCGCGCCGAGCAAACCCTGGCCTCGCCGGACTACCAGGGCCAGGCCGACACCGTGGAAGACTTTATTCGCGAGTCGATCATCGCGCCCAGCGAATACCTGCACCCCGGCGATATGTATTCGGCCGGCGGCACGTCATTCATGCCCACCACCTACGCCGACGCGCTGAACGACGAACAGCTCGACCAGTTGGTCGCTTATCTGGCGAGTTTCAAATAACCGCACGCCCGGGCCGCACTCCATGCACAGGGGATGACCATGCGCTACCACTCACAGTCTGTCGCTTACTGGTATTTCGCCGTCGCCATGGTGCTGTTCGGCTTGCAACTGGTATTCGGCCTGCTCTCCGCGGCCAAGTACCTCGGGCCGGACCCGCTGCTGTACCTGCTGCCGTTCGACGTTACCAAGGTGATTCACACCAACCTGCTGATCGTCTGGGTACTCACCGGCTTCATGGGAGCCACCTACTGGCTGGTGCCCGATGAGTCGCGCACCGAGCTGTACAGCACCAAGCTCGCCTACATCCAACTCGGCCTGTGGGTGGTGATGGGTGTCAGCGCGATCATTGGCTACCTGTTCCGTTATGGCACCGGTAACAAGCTGCTGGAACAGCCCCTGCCGCATAAGCTCGTCATCGTCATCTGTATGCTGATCTTCCTCTACAACATCGGCATGACCATCAAGAAATCCGGGCGTTTCACCACCACCGAGGGCGTGCTGCTGCTCGGCCTGGCCAGCGCTGCGGTGCTCTACCTGCCAGCTCTGCTGCATTACGAGAATTACACCGTGTCGATTTACTACCGCTGGTGGACCATCCACCTGTGGGTTGAAGGCGTTTGGGAAATGATTCAGGGCGGCTTCCTCGCCTACCTGCTGATCCGTCTGTCCGGCGCCGACCGCGAGGTGATGGAGAAGTGGCTGTACGTGATCGTCGGCCTGGTGTTCATCGCCGGCATTCTCGGTACCGCGCACCATTATTACTGGGTCGGCGTGCCCGGCTACTGGCTGCCCATCGGCGGCTTTTTCAGTGCCCTGGAACCGGCGGCGCTGCTGGGCATGGCGATGTACGCCTACTACGCCATGCGCCGCTCGGGCCTTGCGCACCCCAACAAGCTGGCTTTGCACTGGACCCTGGGCAGCGCCGTATTCACCCTGTTTGGCGCCGGCCTGCTGGGGTTGGCCCACACGTTTCCGAGCATCAACAAGTGGACCCACGGCACGCTGATCACCGCCATGCACGGCCATGCGGCCTTTTATGGCGCCTACGCGATGATCATCATGGCAATGATCTCCTACGCCATGCCCGCCATCACCCGGCGCAACAGTGAGGACGGCGACAGCATTGGCTATTGGGCATTCTGGCTGCAGTTGGGCGGTATGTTTGGTATGACCCTGTCGTTCGCTACGGCCGGTATCGGCCAGGTCTATCTGGAACGGGTCATGGGCATGGGCTATCTGGATGCCCAGCTTAAAATCCAGATCCACTTCGTCATGCTCATTGCCACCGCCTCGATGTTTGCGGTCGGCGTGGGTTTGTTCATCTACGACTTCTTTCGCTATCCGCCGCGCTTCGTCGTCGATGATCAGGAGCCGCTCGTCACGCCCGGCGTGCGAGCGAACGTGTGATGAATCTGTCGACCGCGCCCCTCGTACCGGTGGAAGGGCACGCCGCGCGTTGCGCAGCCGAGCCTTGGTACGCGCCCAGTGGCGACGAAGTGGCGATCTTCGAGCAATGTCATGCGCGGCAACTGGCCGTCATGCTCAAGGGGCCGACCGGTTGCGGCAAGACCCGCTTCGTCGAGCACATGGCCTGGCGGCTGGGCCGACCGCTGATCACCGTGTCCTGCCACGACGACATGACCGCCAGCGACCTGCTCGGCCGTTTTCTCATCGACCATGACGGCACCCGCTGGAGCGACGGCCCGCTGACCCGCGCCGTGCGCGAAGGTGCGCTCTGCTACCTCGATGAAGTGGTCGAAGCGCGTCAGGACACTATCGTCGTGCTGCATCCGCTGACCGACCATCGACGCATCCTGCCGCTGGACAAGACCGGCGAAACCCTCAACGCCGCGCCGGGCTTCCAACTGGTGGTGTCCTATAACCCTGGCTACCAGCGCATGCTCAAGGACCTGAAACCCAGCACGCGGCAGCGGTTCGTCGCCCTGGATTTCGACTTTCCGCCAACCGAGCAGGAGGTGCGCATTGTCATGCACGAAAGCGGTACCGACCACGCCACGGCCCACGCGCTGGTCTCGCTCGGCCAGAAACTGCGTGGCCTGCAGGACCATGGCCTGGCCGAAGTCCCCAGCACGCGCTTGTTGATTGCCACCGCCCGCCTGATCGCCAGCGGCATTGGTGTGCGCAGCGCCTGCAACGCCGCCTTGATCGCCCCGCTGTCAGACGACGCCGCGCTGGTGGGTGCGATGCGGGACCTGGTCGACCTGACCTTTATCTGATGGCCGAAGCCGAAGACGTCCTCAGTGATGTTGCACGCCATGCCACTATCTATATCCAACGTCTGTGGCGGCGCCAGCGCAGCAGCCAGGCAACGCCAAAGCCAGTCGGACTGGAGGACCTTAGCGAGCGCCTCGACCTGCTGATACAGGCGGCCCTCGGTTGCCGCTTTCCACTGCGTATCGCCCAACCGCCGGCGCCGCCCACCTTGCTGCAACAACTCTGGCAGCGTGGTGAACATCCGCGCCGGCACGCGGCCATTCCGGCAACCGACGATAGGCATATCTGGCTACCGGCGTACCTGAACACGACCGATGCGGAGGATGCGGCGCAGCAGTACCGCACCCTGGCCCTGCAACAGGCCATGCGCGCGCGACGCGGCAGCGCCACTCATGCCGAGCAACTGGAAACACCGCTACAACGCGCGCTTTATCTTCTCTGCGAAGCCTGGGCGGCAGACTGTGAATTGCCCGATCTGCTGCCGGGTCTGGCACCGGCGCTGGCTGCGCTGCGCCAGCATGCCTTGCGCACTCGGCCAGCGCTTGAGCAATTTCCCGCCGCACGCCAGCCCGTGGAGCGCTTTCTGCGCACCCTGCTGCAAGACCGCGACACGCTCTTGCCGCCCCTTGCGCACCCCGCTGCGTCAGTCACTGAAGCTCGACGCCTGGCTACGCGATTAATGCGCGAAACCGCCGCTTACCACGGGCCGCAACCCCTGTTGCTGGATTGCTGGACCGGCGAATTGCGTCCTGCTGCGGCGCACATGAACGTCGCACAACCGCCCGATGTGGAGCCGGACACGACGGTCCCCCGCAGCGCCCACCTGCCTCGTAGTCCACGGGTACGCGAAAGCCAGGAAGATGAGGACGACCGGCAACCTGGCGCCTGGATGATCCAGCCTTCGCCGCCGCTGGAGCAGGCTGAAGATGCTCAGGGGCTGCAGCGACCCACCGACCGCGACGACGCCACTCCCGCCGAGGAGTTTGCCGATGCCTTGTCGGAGCTTGAAGAAGCGCGGCTGATCGTGGCGCCCGGCACGCCCAGGGAAGTGCTGATTTCCGAAGATTCGCCGCGCACACGCGCCCTGCGCGCGCGCCCGACACTCGAATCCCCTGCGCCGTATTTTGCCTACCCGGAGTGGGATTACCGCAGCCAGTCATACCTACAGCCCGGCGCGTTCGTGCACCTGTTGCCCACGCCAGCGGGGCCAGCCCAGTGGGTGACGCAGACGCTGGAACATCACCGCAGCTTGCTGACGGCCATACGCCGGCAGTTTGAAATGCTCCGCGCCCAGCGCCAGCGGCTGCGTCGCCAATTGGAGGGCAACGAGCCGGACCTTGACGCTTATCTGGAAGGCCTGGCCGATGCCCGCGCCGGGCTGTGCATGCCCCAGGCGCTGTACCAGACGCAACGCACTGCGCGGCGCGACATGGCGATCATGCTGCTGGTGGATGCCAGCGGCTCAACCGATGGCTGGCTGTCTCGCCAGCGGCGCATCATTGATGTGGAACGCGAGGCGCTGCTGCTGGTGTGCCTGGCACTGGAAGGGCTGGGGCAGCCGTACAGCGTGAAGAGTTTTTCCGGCGAAGGTCCGCAGCAGGTGACGATGCGTACGCTCAAGGCATTCGATGAACACTACAACGAGGTCGTCGGGAAGCGAATCGCCGCGCTTGAGCCGGAGCGCTACACCCGTGCCGGCGCTGCCATTCGCCATGCCAGCGCCTCTTTGATGCGCGAGCCGGCCAGCCACCGGCTGTTGCTGCTGCTCTCCGATGGCAAACCCAATGATGTTGATGAGTATGAGGGCCGCTACGGCGTGGAGGACATGCGCCAAGCCGTCAACGAAGCTCGCCTGCAGGGCATTCACCCGTTCTGCCTGACCATCGACCGCCAGGCCGCCACCTACCTGCCGGCGGTCTTCGGAGCCCGCCATTACGCGCTGCTGGCCAGCCCGGAACGGCTTCCCGCCGTTCTGCTGAACTGGCTACGGCAATTGATCACTCACTGACGTGGCTTTGGTGGCTCTTGGCTAGGCGAACAGCGCCTTGGGCGTGATCCCCAGCGCGCGGCGAAACACCTGAATGAACGCACTGACGCTCTGGTAGCCCACTTTTTGTGCGACCACAGCCAATGCCTCGCCATCGGCCAGCTGCTCCAGTGCCAACAGCAGGCGCATCTGCTGTCGCCATTGGGCGAAACTCAGGCCGGTTTCCTTGAGAAAACGGCGGGTCAGGGTGCGGCGGGGAATACCGGTATTACTTGCCCAGGCATCCAGGTCGGCATCATTGGCGGGGTTCTGCACCAATTGGGTGGTCATCGCCAACAGACGCGGGTCGCTCGGCATCGGCAAGAACAGCGCAGGCAAGGGTTTGCGTGCGAAGGCATCGGCAAACACCTGAAGATAGGGTTCGTTGTCGCTCAGCGGCATTTCGGTCAGCAGCCCCTGCAGCAAGGGCGTCAGCGACACAACCTTGGGCTCGGGCGGCATTAGCCCCCGGCTCCACTCTTGGGAAAAGCTCAGCTGCAAGCCGCGCACCTTGCCGTGGCTGACCATGCCATGCACATGCAGGGAAGGAACCCACCCGACATGACCAGCCGGAATTACCCACAATCCACGCTCGGTCTGCAAGCTCACTACGCCGTTTTCGACAGTGAACAGTTGGCCTTGCACTTGGGCCTTCATCATCGGGTTGTGGAGAGGACGCACCAGATGACGTACTTCGAGTAAATCCATGAAATGGCCTGCCTAGAATACTTAGCGGCATTTTAACACAGTAGGGCCACTACTTAGCCATACCCTGGCGGCACCTTCCTTGCAAGTAGTCGGTACCGTATGCGGCGAGCGGGGAAATGCTCTGCGCTTAAAACGTGCCTAACAGGCTATCGGCCTCGGTGAAAAAACCTTCAGCGTTGAATGGACAAGTCTTGATAGCCGGGCGGCAACATAGCGCAAAACGCAGCAGCAATCTTCCGCCTGTGTCACCCCTCTTGTCGATGCGACACGCCGCCTCCATGCCATCGGGCGGATTGTGTGGGGCATGATTTAACCGTTCTAACTGCACTAGCAGCATCGTCGAGCTGAGTGCCCTCCCCCGCTGCTCAGGCGCCCCTTGCCCTTGTCTTGCGCCACAGTTCGCCAGCCGCTTATTGCCGAACAGGCCTCGCCCTGCTCAGCCTGCGCCCGACCTGCTGGCTGCGGTTTCTCTGGTTGGTCACCCGCCTGCTGTGGGCGGTCGCGCCGCTTAAGACACCGCCGCTGTGGGCCGATCATTTTCCGGTTGCTGTTCGGCCTCGGCGTCTGCTTACCATTACCCGGAAAGCGTTGTCAGGCGCATCGCCTACAATCTGTTTCGCCATCACCAATACCTTGATTCTCGCCACCTTGCGCGGGCCGACGAGCCCGGGTCGGTCTGCTAACCAATTGAAAGCAACGCAAAAAATCCAAACAGAGGGTTGACAGTTGCGCCCGATCCAAGAATAATGCGCGCCAATTCGGCTACATAGCTCAGTTGGTTAGAGCGCAGCATTCATAATGCTGATGTCCCAGGTTCAAGTCCCGGTGTAGCCACCAAATCCAAGAAGCCCGCCTCGTGCGGGCTTTCTTTTTTGTCTTCCCTCTCTTTCTCCGCCGAGTCATCACTGCGGCTTGAACCTGCGTGGCAGTTGCCTTGGCGGTGGCGGCAAGGGCAGTCAATGAGACCGACACCTGGGCAAGGCCGAGGAGCAGCACCAGCTGCGCTCGGGATCACGACGCCGACACCAAATGGATGCGATTCGTATCACTTCTTGCGCCCGTGGTGCGGACGGTTGCCGTGCAGAGCGTTACGCTTTTGTCGTCCTTGAGCGTTCCCACGAGCCGCCAAGCAATCCGGCGCCCGCTGTATAGCCACGCATTGATCAAAGGCCCCCACCCGACGCTTAGGTCAGTTTGATCCGATGCACATAGCCCGGGAAAATTGCCGCTGTGCAGCCCACCTTCGCACGAGCGGCGTTCTGCATGCGATCAAGGACGCGGCAGCTGCTGCTGCCTAACTGCGCTTCATGCTCTCAGTAAAATAAGCTCTTTTTGAAGTGCATCGTCAGCTGGCTGATTTTTTCTGCAGCCCTGACGCCGAACAGTGCGTGATTTATCCGGTAAAAAGTCGGCCAAAAATGCTTCATCTCTTTGTGTGAAACTGTTTTCGCCAATTCGAAACAGGAGCGCGCCAAGTCCTGCTTGCCTTCCCGGAGCGCCGCCCGACCTATCTCCCACAAACACGCCGAAAACGCGGCTAGGCTGGTCTCAGACACAGCGCCCACCGATTCGAGCGTCATCAGTATTTTCTCCACTTCCCCTTCCAGCCGGCTCGGTGAGTTTTTCCGTTTAATACTGATGCGGTCTGCTGAAAAATGGACGCGATGGGTATAGATTTTCACCGGTTGATAAGCGAATCGGGCACCCTGGGCAGCCAAGCGCACATGCAGATTCCACTCCTGACCGCTTTTGAACCTGGCGTCAAAGCCGCCGACTTTTTTCAGCAAGCCTTTTCTATGCATCGGCGTAGAGGTCAGTATATTGGCCATTATCAACTGCGGTAACTGCTCACGCTCCTGTTGGATCACCACGTTATTGATCGCCTTTACGTCGCCCTCTCTGTGTATGATGTAATCGCCATAGACTATTGAATTTGCATCAAGATTTTTCATGGCGTCAACTTGTAATGCAATAGCTTCGGCAAGTAAGAAATCGTCTGCATCTAGAAACTTTATATAGTCTCCGTCGGCCGCACATAGTGCCTTATTGCGAGCAACGCAAGCCCCCTGATTGGTTTGTGAAATGACTTTAAGCTCCTTATAATGTTCAAGCACTTCACGGGTTCCATCGGTCGAGCCATCATCAACAACAATAACCTCAACACGCCCATAGTTTTGACCAAGCACACTTTCCACGCACTTAGCAATAAAACGCTCAGAATTAAAAGCCGGGATTAAAACGGATACCAAGGGGCTATTCATAAGCTTCTTTCAATTGGCAAACCATCATTTTGGCGTTTCCTCGAGAACTCTGTGACCAAGCCATCGGAAAGCGCGATAGGTTCTGGCCAACCAAATTTTCTACCTAGCAGTTCATCCCACTCAGCAGGATCGAACGTATAGAAGCCCGCAGCCGGGGTCAGGGTAAGCTCGCCGATGTACAGCTGCCCTTGATGTAAATAAAAATCGACTCGCAGATAGCCAAAGGAAGCAGCGAGCTCTTTGGCTATGCGCAACATCTCGCCAAGCAATGGCGGCTTGGGAGTTGGCTCAGCGCTGGAATTTTTCCCCCTGCGCCGAAAAGGTGCAAGGCTCCAATCCTCCAGATAGATCTCTTGTGTCGGGCTTACCAGCCGCTCGTGTATATGCTGTATAAAAATATACGGATCGTTACTGTCGCCCGGGTTGAAGACATTGAACTTATAATCATCCGGTGGCCGGCCATCACTCAGTAACGCCTTTTCAAAGAGAATCTTGGGCTTGATGAATTTATAATGCTTTTCTCGATACCGACTTGAAAAATCTGACTCCAGCCAACTCTTGGCCAATCGGGCCAACGCCTTTGGATTTTCTTCTTCCTTGCAGGTGATGATTTTCACCTGGCCAGCGCTGTGATTGGCCTTCATTACAAAGGTCGCCGGCAACCTGTCAAATGTTTCAGGCGTAACGTCTTCGCAAATACTATAAATGGGCACCAGATACTGTTCGCCCACCGTAGCAGCTAAATAGCGTCTGACTTCGGCCTTATCCGCAAGGCGCGAAAAGACAGGGTGCGGATAACGCATCCTGTGGAATATCTTCTCGGAAAAAAAAAGCGGCTTCTGGAAATTACAGAAACGTCCGTAATTTTGCCAATAACGGGCCTGATAAAAAATGAAATCGGGCGAACGCGCTATTAGCGTATTCAAGCGCTCACCCAGCCTTAACATGCTCATTCCAGCACCCCTTGCTTGAGGTTCCGGCTGGCGACACTCAACCTGGAGCAAGCCATTATAGTGGTAGCAATCAGCAACAAGTTCAGAAACGCCCCGGCCAGGCTAAATGCAGCCACTGCAACCATGTCGCTTCTGAACACAAAAAAACCCACGTAGATGGCCACAACCCGCGCAAATACGCTTGCCACCTCATACACCAAAAAAAACTTTTGTAACGAGAGTGCCGCTATCGCGGCAACACTGGGCCGATTTATAAAGCCAAAGAATAGCCAGCACGCCAACCATTGGGCATAGCCTCCTGCAACCTGCCACTCCTCGCCAAACACCCACTGAAACAGCCAGGGGCCCAACACCACCACGAGCAAAAAGGGAAACGCACCCACCACGGCAAGCGCCGCCGTAGCTTTGATGATCAGCCCGGAAAGCTGCTCTCCTGCATGGGCGGCCTCGGTGAATTTCGGATAGAAAACATCACTGACGGATTTTCCAACCAGCATCGACGGTACCGCCATGACGGTTCTGGCCAAGGTATAAAAACCCGCTGAAGCGGGTCCAAACAGGCTCGCAAGCAGCATGACAGGCAGGCTTTGCGAGAGCGCATTTAGTAAGACTTGCGGTGCTCTAAATAACGGAAAATCTGCATGGATTCTGGCCCAGCCCTTCAGCTCCGCTATCGTTGTACGCGTACTCGACGGGCCAGAAAAAAGCCCCGCCCCCGTCGCGAGCATCACGGCGTGCAGTGCGCGTCCTGCCACCGCCAGGACAATCAAGGTACTGGCAAAAGGGTGAAGAAGCCCTATCCCGGTCTTGCTCATGTTCAGTAGAAGCGATTGGATTATTGCCACGCGCGCCGTGACAGAAAACTTTCCCTTTCGAATAAGCCATTGCTCCGCTACCTGCATGCAGGCTGCAAAAAACATCGCCATTGGAATCAGCATCATGAAACCAGAGATAGCCTGCAAGCCCAGCAAGCGGACCAGTTGGTCTGCCGAAAAATACAATGCCACCGCAGTTAGCACAGTGATCACCAGCGCTAGCAATACGGACAGTTTTGCTATGGCAAGCGCTTCATGATCCTTCTTGGGTAGAACAATGGCGATGGGATAGGTGAGCGCGGCAATAGGCGTCAAAACAACCAATATGGCCATGAACGCACCTAATTGCCCAAACGACTCCGGCCCATACATGCGGGTGATCACTGGCGCAAAGGCTATGGTGATCGCTTGGGCGACGGCGGATCCTGTGGCTACGGCCAACACATTGCGCACGAAAGGTCGCTGGCTCAGACCTTTGAGTGTGATAGGCAAAGTACGCATTTTTGTATTGATCAGCCCTTTAGCGTTTTGCCAGAGCCTGCTGTGCACTTCTAATCAGGCAAATCCTTTGTCCTCATCAGTAAAGCGTTTTTTTGCGCTTCTGCCTGAAATTCCGAGGCGGGGGCTGAACAACTGCCGAAGCCGCTGTTCAGCGCAAAAAGCGCAGGCAATGCCTAGCGTCGGATCCCTCCCGCAGGCGCAGCTCCCTCCTGCACCGCACCCCGCAGCTCCTCATGCTGTAAAAAAAGGCGGATATAGCGAGCCTGATGCTGACTGATCTGTTGATTGCGGGCCTCCAGGGTTTGCTTCAGAGCCTGCATGGTATTGAGCTGTTCACAGGACAGCGCGCGGGTGTCAGCCAGCTGTTTTTCCAAGGTCCGGATTTCTGTCTGAGCCAAACGCAGCTCTGCACGCAGCGTATTGAATTCCAGCTCTTGCCGAGCCAGGGATTGCTGTCGAAATTTCCGCTCGGCGTGCAAGCGGCGTATTTGCCCCTGCCTGCCGCTCAATCTCAGGCTTTGCCATACCAGCGTCAGCAGCAGCAGGATGCTCAGCAGCATTGATCCGCCAAGCACTGCCCAGCTCAGGCTCATGGTATTCATGTTTTTCTACGTCCTGCAAAAAGAGTAATGGCAAAACGATATGTAGATTTATGCGACAGGTCTATAATGTGGATGTGTACAGGTAAAGTTTTCAAGCACATGGAGAGCATATGAAGCGCAAGCAATCGATCGACCAGGTCCGGTGGGATCTGGCCCTACGCTATCGATTGATCGAAACCGTAGCCTGGTGGGAAGGCCGGCTGACCACTGGGCACCTGATGCAAAGCTTTGGGATCAGTCGGCAGCAAGCTTCCAAGGACATCAACACCTACCTGACTGAGCATGCCCCGAAAAATCTCGCCTACGACAAACACCTCAAGGGATATGTGCCGGGCCGGCAATTCAAGCCGCTGTTTATCGATGACAGCGCCAGTGCCTATCTGCATTTGCTCAATCAGAACCATGAACGCGCACCGCACATAGACGGACTGGCCTTGGCCTACGCACACACCGAAGTGCTCAATGTGCCAGACCGGAGCATTTGTCCGCAGATTTTGCGGCCGATCCTCAAAGCCTGCCGCGAAGGGCTACGCCTGGAGAGTGAGTACGTATCGCTGACGAACCCAGCCGCGGAACACCGGGTAATTGCCCCGCACACGCTCGTCTACACCGGCATGCGCTGGCATGTGCGGGCGTATTGTGAAAAAAATCAGGATTACCGCGACTTCGTACTCAGCCGATTTCGCGGTGAGCCTGACCTGATGGATACCAGTCACAACGGGCGTGACGCGGATGTCGGCTGGATGACCTGGGTTGACGTGGTTCTGGAGCCTGATCCGCGCTTGAGCGGGGTGCAAAAAAGCATCATCGAGACGGATTTCGGTATGCGTGATGGCCAGCTGCGTATCCCCAGCCGCGGGGCACTGGTGCAGTATGTATTGCAGCGCTACCAGATCGATTCCACGAAGATTCAGACCAAAGCCGCGGCGCAGCAGATCGTGGTGGCTAACCTGGATGAGCTGCAAGCTTGGCTGTACAACTGACCAGATCGGAGCCCTGACCTGTCAACTAAAGGCACAGGTCAAGGTGGGGGCAACGCGGCGCTCAGCGCCGTTTGGGCAAGGTTGCCAGCAGCAGTCCACCGAAAATCAGTGCGCCACCCATCCAATGGAAGCCTTGCAGGGTTTCACCCAGCAGCACATAAGCCAACACGGCAGCGAACACCGGCATCGAATACAAGGCCAGCGAAGCTTTGGCCGCGCCAATGATTTTTACTCCCTGGTTCCAAGTCACGTAGGCCACCAGCGAGGCAAGCAGCGCAGTGTAGCCAATCGCGCCGAGTGTGCGGGGCGTCACCTCGAAGCCGCCCACCTGGCGCAGCTCAATCAGGTAGAACGGCAGAATGGCAACGAGCCCGACCGAAACGAACGCTGCCAGTAATACCAGCGGCGGCAACGCAAAGTAACTACCCCAGCGGCGCAACAGCACCGTATACAACGCCCATGCCAGCACCGCGAGCAACATGACCAGATCACCAGGGTTGAACGACAGGCCCAGCAGGTTTTCCAGGCGCGCCTGACTGATCAATACCAGTAGGCCGCAGACCGCAATCAGCATGCCGAGCCAGGACCGCGGAGATGGCCACTCCTTGAGCAGGAAGCCGGCACTGATAAAGGTCGCCAGCGGTATGCAGGTATTGAGCAGGGTGATGTTGATGGCTGTCGTGCTTTGTGCGGCGCTGTACAACAGCGAGTTATAGGCACCGATGCCCAATGCGGCGGTCAGCGCCAACCGCCAGCCGGCCTTGCGCAACACGGCGCGCTGCTGCCAGAGCGGCTTGATCACGAACGGCAACAGCACGGCAAGAGCCAAGGCCCAGCGCCAGAACGACAAGGCGAAAGGGTGAATTTCTCCTGAGGTGGCGCGGGCCACCAAAGCATTGCCTGCCCACAGCAGACTGGACAACAACAGGCCGGCAGCGGCCCAGGCGGAGCGAGAGTTCATTACGTGGTCTCAACGGCTATCGGCCACAGGGCAGCCGATCAAATGTGGGGCTTACACCCTGAATGGCGCGCGTCACCTTACGAAGCGAACTGAAGTTTGACAAGGCAAAAAGCCATTCTCGACACTCAATGCGTCAACAGCGACAGCCGCACCGAGCGGGCCAAGGAAGGTTGCTGTCAGGTAGAAACCCGACGACGCTGCAGTCTGAAGCCCAGCCAGACAATCAGCCCCATGAAGAAGCCAACCAATGCGGCCGCTCCCCATTGCAACAGGCCCGCATACTTGAACAGCTCAGTCGGCGCCAGGCTGGCCACTCGCAGTAAACGCTGCTCGGCGGCTGCGCCGTTACTGGAAATGTCCGCCAGGCCGTCACCGTCCAGATCCGGCAATCGGGCAATGTGGTCAAGCAGCGCCTGCCATTCCTTGTATTCCTGGATTCCCTCTTTCTGCGGTTCACGGTCGAACACCGCATCGCGAATCATTGCCAGAGGTTGGCCGTCGGCATCCTTGGGCACCACTTCAAGCAATCCCTTGCTGAGTTCGGAAATCAGCCAGGTGAAGCTGCCGACATAACTGGTCGCCCCGACGCTGAGCAAACCCGGCCTGGCCATATCCAGTTCCTGATAGCCCTGTTCTGCTGACCCCAGCCAGATTCGGCTGACACGGTCGAACGGCACGCGGTACGGGTTGTAGCTAAACCTGATACCCGATACCCGCGGGTAATAGCTGTCGCTCTCACGCAGCTGATAGGCCAGCAGCAGCACCTCGAGAATGTTTTTAATTTCGCGGGGGGTGAAATACACCTTGATCAGCGGATAGCCGGGCTCATCGTCGAACTCCCCGATTCCCAGCGGCGCGATCCTGAACAGGTCCGATACGTTCTGCACGCCTGTGCGCCCCACAAACAGGTCATCCCGGATAGTGCCATTGCCCGTAAACGCAATATCGCTACGCGTCGCCTGACGCAACGCGTCGGTCACCAGATTGCCCAGAACGGGATCATCCCAGGCGCGGGTCAACGTCTTGTCGACCTTGGCCAGAGGTTGATCGAAGCGGTAGCCCAACGGCTGCAGAACTCGTGCACTGACCTGGCCCTGGTAATCAGCAACCTGGGCGCTGATTGCTTCATCACCCGGCAAGGCGTCGTCAATGGGGTGCAGCTGGTAATTCACCAGCCGGGGAACGCCCGCCTCGTCCAGGCGCATGTGCAGCTCGCCCAGGTACTGGATTTCCGAGCCAGCCTGCAGCACCAGCGTGCGGCCATTGATCAGCACAGGCTGGGTCAGCACCGAATGCGAATGGGCGCCGACCACGATATCGATACCAGGCACGCGTTCGACCAGCTCTATGTCCTCGCCGCGCCAACTCCCGTCGGGCTGCTGACTAACGCCCATGTGCGACAGCAGGATCACCACATCGACCTGTTCCTTATCACGCAGCGTACGCACCATTTCTGCTGCTACATCTATGGGATCGGCGAAAGTCACCGGCGTCATCAGCGGGCTGACCTCTACAGCGTCGTACCCCATCAGACCGAACAGGCCAAACCGCAGGCCACCCCTTTCCACCACCCGGTAAGGCAGGATGCGTCCCTCATCCTGATGCACCTGAAGACGGTCATCGTCTGCCTGCTGAGCTGAAAAACGGATATTGCTCGACAGAATCGGCACCAGACCCGCGCCTTCTGCACGAGCGGCGGCATCGATCATTTTCGCCAGCCCATCCGGGCGAAAATCGAATTCATGGTTGCCCAAAGTGGTCGCGTCATACCCCAACGCGCTGAGCAGGCGCAGCTCGCTGCCCAGTTCACGGGTTACGGTATGAAACAGTGTCCCCATGCTGAAATCACCGCCATCGAGCAACAGCACCGGCCGCCCATCCGCCGCCGCGCGTCGTTGCTTGAGCAGCGTGGCCAGCCGGGCCACGCCGCCAACGGTAGCGTCATCGTCTGTGGTGCCAGGGGTGTATTCATTATTGGGGCCAAACCCCAGCAAGCGGGACTGCCAATCGTTGGTATGCAAAAGCGTGAAACTGCGGTCGGCTGCCAACCCATGACCGACTATCGTCAGCAGCAGTACGGTAAGCAGGAAGCGGAAGACGTGCATGAAAATCCTTGTAAACAGTGAGAGGGAGATCCGCTGGCCAACTGCCGGACACTCGGTCGGAATCATCCCATCTTCAACCGGTCCACACCAACAAACACCTAGGCGGGAGCCGGTCATGAACGATAAACGCAAACCCTATGTTCCTGAGGAAATCGATGACCTGCAGGACCGCATGGGATCCATTGAACAATTGGATTTCAATACTGACGATGAACGGCTGGGACGTACCGGAGAACGCTTGTCCGACGAAGAATTGCGCGACAGATTTCCACCCAAGCGCGTTCGTGAAGCGGGCATGACCGGTGGCGAGGCGCTCGGTCCGGATGTTCACGAAGACGGCATCACCCAGGATGACCTCAGTCCTGAAACACTGTTCGACGAAAGCGGGGCGCGCTCGCCCAATGAGCGCGGCCACGGAGGTGCCGCGGATGAGTCGTTGAGCGTGGTTGAAGGCAGCGAAATAGGTGGCGGGTACGGGCTGGACGAAGCCGAACTGGCGCAGATACTGCCTCTGGATGGCGAGCCGGAAAACCCGCCCGGCCAGGAGCCTATCCCCAAGGGAGATGACCCAGCGGACCATAACCCGCCCCGCAAGGGCGGCAAATAGATCAGTCGAGCAACGTGCAGGCCATAACCAGGGCATCTTCACCGCCCCCCGGCGCCGGATAATAATTGCGGCGCCGGCCAATCTCGTTAAAACCGAAGCGCTCATACAGCCGGTAGGCAGAGTGATTCGAAGCCCGTACTTCCAGAAAACACTCCTGGCCGCCCCGTTGGCGGGCTCGAGCCATCAAATGTTCGAGCAACGCCAACCCCAGGCCCTGCCCCTGATAAGCCGGGGAAATGGTGATATTCAGCAAGTGAGCCTCATCGAGAATCAGATCGATCACGCCATGGCCGACCTGCTCATTCCCCACAAACATTACCCAGCACTCATAAGATTTCACAGCATCGACATACAGGCCGCGTGTCCAGGGATGGCTAAAGGCAGCATGTTCGATAGCCAGAACGGCGTCGATATCCGCTTCGGTCATGGGGCGGAAATTCAGGGTGTTACTCATTATTGGCACACTACTCAAGAGCCTGAAGAAAATGGGTTCAATGCACAACGTGCCAACGTCGCATCACTCTGCGCATTGAGTGCCAAAGCTCACGCTTGCGTACAGGTTCGTCCATCAGCAACTCGAGTCCCGGCATCGTCCAGGCAGCGCCCAAGCCTTCGATCTGTAATTCACGGTGGAATGCATGCTCATCGACTTCGCCAGCAAAGCGCAGAGCCGGGGCACCGATCAGCCACAGGCACGCGCAGGGCTGTTCATCTTCAGCCATTCGGGCCGCGATGAAGCTCTGCACGAAATCGCGCGCTTCGTCGGGACCTTGCTCCAACTGTCCGCGCATCAGCAAAGGCCAGCGCACTGGCTCGCCAACTAACCGTGGGCTGTCAGGTAGGCCAGCGGCGCGCAGCAAATCACGCAACAGCAGATAAGCCGGGTCGCGGCTCTGGAAAGCTTCGCCTGTGGGTAATTCAACCAGCAGCAGACAATTGCCGGCACGTAACAACTGCAAGGAAAACCGGGGTGGCGTAACCGCCACAGGCGCAGGTGCCACAGGTGTTTGGGGCGAGGCCGCTGCTTCCACACCCGCCGAGGCAACTGGTGGCCGGATGCTCTCGCGCAACTGCTGCACAGACTGTGGGCCATTATTGGTAGGGAGTTTCGCTCCCTGCACAGGGGCGGCAACCTGCTTATCACGCCCAGATGATGGCACAGGCGCATCTCGTACTTCGGCCTTGGCGACCGGAAGCACTGCCAGCACGGCCGAGTTCGAGGGTGCAGCATGGGGCAAATCCACGCGCGGCAGCCACGTGTCGATCTGCATGGCATTTAGATAGGCGCGGCGGCCACTCTCGCTGATCAAATCCCTTCCACCTGCGGATGAGCGCGCAGCACACTGGCCTGCATCAAGTTCAAGGCATTGAGATAAGCCTTGGCAGACGCCACCACGATATCGGTATCGGCACCATTGCCATTGACGATACGCCCACCTTTTTCAAGACGCACCGTGACTTCTCCTTGGGAGTCAGTGCCCTGAGTGATCGCATTGACGGAATACAGTTGCAGCGTGGCCTGCGACCCCGCAATGCTTTCGATCGCCTTGAACGTCGCATCAACTGGGCCTGAGCCTTGGGCACTGGCTGCCTGCTCATGCCCGTCGACCGCCAGCATGAGCCTGGCTTGCGGCACTTGGCCGGTCTTGCTGGTCACTTCCAGACTGGTTAGCTTGTAGTGCTCAGGCGTTTCCTCAGTCAGGGTATCGGTCACCAGCGCCTGCAAATCCTCGTCGAAGATTTCATGTTTCTTGTCAGCCAGATCTTTGAAGCGGGCAAACGCTGCATTCAATTCATCCTCCGCCAGCGCGATGCCGAGCTCGTCCAGGCGAGAGCGGAAGGCAGCACGACCGGAGTGCTTGCCCATGACCATCTTGTTGGCATTCCAGCCGACCGATTGCGCCGACATGATTTCATAGGTTTCGCGATGCTTGAGCACGCCATCCTGGTGGATGCCCGATTCGTGGGCGAACGCATTCGCACCGACAATGGCCTTGTTCGGCTGTACCGGAAAGCCGGTAATTCCGGACACCAGCCGCGAGGCACTGAGGATATGCTCTGTTTCAATACGCGTATGTACACCGAGAAGATCCTGGCGAGTCTTGATCGCCATGACGATTTCTTCCAAGGCGGCATTGCCGGCCCGCTCTCCCAAGCCGTTGATGGTGCATTCCACCTGACGCGCACCCGCCACCACGGCGGCCAGCGAGTTGGCCACTGCCAACCCCAGGTCGTTGTGGCAATGCACCGAGAAGACTGCCTTATCGGCATTGGGAATGCGCGTCAGCAACTCGGCAATCAACTCACCATATTGGTGGGGGATTGCATAGCCGACAGTGTCCGGAATATTGATGGTGCGCGCCCCCGCATCGATTGCCGCTTCAACGATGCGGCACAGAAAATCGATATCTGAACGCCCGGCATCTTCGCAGGAGAACTCTACGTCGGCACACAGGTTACGAGCCTTCGTCACCGCTCGCACCGCCTGCTCGACCACCTGGTCAGGCTGCATGCGCAGCTTGTATTGCATGTGAATCGGGCTAGTAGCGATAAAGGTGTGAATCCGGCCGGAATTGGCCCCCTTAAGCGCTTCCGCCGCGCGCTCAATATCGGCATCGACCGCGCGGGCCAGGCTGCACACGGTACTATCATGGATAGTGTCGGCAATCGTCTTGACCGCTGCGAAATCCCCGGGACTGGCAATCGCAAAGCCCGCTTCAATCACATCGACACGCAACCGTTCCAGTGCCTTTGCAATGCGCAGTTTCTCTTCCCCGGTCATCGACGCACCGGGGCTCTGCTCGCCATCACGCAAGGTGGTATCGAAAATTATCACGCGCTCATTGCTGCTCATGTGCACTCCTCGCGGCCAGCTCGCCCAGAACTCAAGCGATACGTCGCGGCAACACCGCAGCGCATCCAATGCGGTGAATTGTGGCCCGAAAGGCGGCCTGGGGAAAGCAGCAGGAGACGCTTGCCATCCGCAGAACGGCAAACGTGCTGGAAATTAGGGGGAGGCGAAGATATACAGGTTGCCCTGCATACGAACCGCACCATCGATCTGGTAGGTAAAGAGATCATGCTGCTGCAGGCCGGGCCCCTGACTCGCCTGGTTGGCACCCGAAAGGGAGTATTGCGCATTGGTAAAGCGCGCCTCGCGCAACCCAACCCTCAATGCTTCGCTATTGAACTGTGCTCCTTCGCCATTGAACCCGCTGTCGATCTTGACGATGTCCAGCGTAACTCCATCGAAGCTGAACGTGCCTTTGATGTTATCAATGATAATAAATCCCGCACTTCGCCCAGGATTAATGGCAATACGCGCTCCACAGCCTCTTGCACAACGCGTCAAGTCTGGATTGGGATTAAAGGTCACCGAAGCGCTGAGAGTGATGCCATCCTGGCCCGTGACTGCACCCAACTCCTCTTCCGCCAAGGGGCGCAGGTCGGCCCATGCCATCAATGAAGAGCAGCCCAACAGAATGCTGGCAAATATTCGATGCATGATGGCTCCTCAGCGCGGCAAGTTAACCGTGCGCATTTCCAGATAGTCGAGACGCAAACCTCGAATGGCCTGTGCCCCAACATTAACGCCACTCAGACTTACATTACCGACGCTGATGTTGCTCTTGGGTACTTGGGCATAAAATTCCTGATGATTGGCCCAAGTAACCGCTGGCAATTTAAAGCGCAACTCACCATCGGAAAACACACTGAAATGCAGCGGCTGCAGCTTGCCGTGCCCGATATTGATATCGAAATAGACGTTCTTGGCCACCAGCCGATTCAGGTCTGTACAGTTGCGGCAGGCACTGGCAATTACTTTGTCTGCATACAGTTGAAGGCTGATTTCCCCTGCTAGCCCCTCTGCATCGCCCCAAATATTCAGGTACGAGCCGTGCAAGGTGAAACCCTCGATATCGAGGCCGAAATAATCGCTGCGGGTCGTCGTGGCCCCTCTTATGCCGGCATTGCTGCTGCCGCTCCATGCAGTAGAGGCCACATTGAAAGTCGATCCGAAACCGATATCCATGCCCTTTACCCGTGTCTCGCCATTCTTGAGCGAGGTCGAGACCATAACCAGGCTGACGCGATCCCCCTGTGCCTTCCCTATCCGCCCCCCCGAGCACATATAAGTGGTCGACGTCGGCACACCGCACAGGGAGCTGTATTCGTTGTAATCACCAATACGTTCAGCCAAGCTCCAGCCGTTTCGAAGTGTCTTCCAGGCTTCGCCAACAGCCTGCTGCGCAGTCATTAACTCTCCGCTTTTAGCGGTGAAAGCATCTACCGATGCGTTGTAGGCGCGGACATCGGGCACCAGCAAACTTGAACAGACATCACCGCACCAGTACTTCTCGCCCAAATTGGGCTTCGGATACGTCCCGGTATTTCGAGCTGCCGCATGCAGATTACTCATGTTCGTTCTGGCTGCGACATATTCGTTATTCTTGATGTCCACGGTATTCTGCCGTGCTTGAACGGTCAGCATATCTGCATCGATGCCCTGCTTTAACGCAAGCCAGCCTCCGCCACTCAGATGCCTCAGATGCAGATGCTGACTCTGATCATTCATCACACTCAGCTGACCGTCGATTTTCGCTACGGCAAGATCCGGGTTCGTGCAGTTGGCCTCTCCATAAAGGCAGCCTTGGTAATAGGCCCACAAACCATACTTGTGCGTATCATTGAGAGGATCTGTCCAGGTCGGGGTTTGCAGCTGAAGAGCATGCGTACCCGCAGGTAACGTGGGGGAGGAATCTACAACATTCAGTGTGAATGGGTGCAGGGGAGTACCAACCACAGCCGGAATATCGAGAGCTCCACGCTGACTGTTGGCACCTTTGACATAGAGCTTTTCCAACTCGATCGTCACAGGATTGTTTTGGGAATCCTTTATGCCAATGATTCGCGCATTCGCAGTGGATTGATCATAAAGAAAGTCACCCAGAAAAAAACCGATACCTGCTCCACTGACCTCGCCCATCTGCTCGTCGTCAAGCGGCTGCATCGCCCAACAGGTACCGCCTGATAAGATCAATACGGCCAACCACAGCGCGCGCCCTGTCATCTCAGCACCCCGCCCCTAGCGCACCGATACAAGTCGGCTCACGAGCCGTACCTCGCAAGGCGTCGTATAGATTCAACAGGAAGGGGTATACCGCATTGGCACCCTCTCCCGTCTTGGCAAAGTTGGCAAAGGCACCACGCTGCGTCTCGACAAATTTGCCCGCATTGGCCAAATCCTGCCAAGGCACGTTTTGATTTTGCAGGGAAAAGAAAATCCCAGCCGCACCACCTTCCTGAATATTGCTTTTGGTCGGATCACCTACGTAGATAGATTTGTAGTTAGCAATGGGAAAGCAGGTGATCAAGCCCAAGGCAGCACAATCGGTTACCTTTGACAAGGTCGGGATCAGCGCAGCGATCAAGCCCGTCTCATCCGTCAGCAGGGATCCACCGGCTGGAACACCGATATGCGTAGCACGGTTGATATTAACCCCATCAATAGTGGTAAAGCCCGTGCCGTTCTGCAACAGCTCCACACCAGCGTACACTTCCGTGTCACCCGCTAGCAGCAGCGCCGTACAGTTGATCAGGTTGGCAATGCCGCAACCGGCAGTTTCTCGATAGAACTGATAAGCGATGGAGGCAGGTCCGTAAATCTTGCCTTCCATTTTTCCAGTCAACGACAAGATGTCACCCGACAGGTAGCCCATAGAGCGCCCGAAACCTAACCGCAAACCTGCAACTTCGCGTACGCCCTGCGCATTCGATTTGAAAGCGAACTCGATGTAGGGGTCTAAAACCTTGAATGCCTCGATGGTTGCGTTAGGCGTATTGGCGTTGCGCACCCTGCCCAAGGCAAAATTATTGATCAGGATGTCTGCTGACTGGTTGGACGCCAGACCGGGAAGGCCTGCACGGTCGAAGTCTCCCATGCGCAGCTCTTCCATATTGGTCAGCACATCGATTTCGGCGCCCAGGTTGATCCGAGTGAACTGAAATCCGCTGTAGGTCAGCGCATCCATGGTGATCAGCGCCTGGCCGGAGATAGCCGACAATTCCTGGTCATCCATTGGCTTCAAAGCAGCCAAACTGGCAGCGCTGAAAACACAACCGCAAAGCAGAGCTAGAAGGCGTTTGCCGGGTGAAGTGAGGGGGCGCATGGACTCTTCCTTGTGATAGCCAGCAGACTCTTACGGCTACTGACTATAGGTAGCTGCGCCCTTAAAACAGACCAACCCATAGTCGTGCACTGGCTGACTTGTTCAGCCTTCGAGTTCTTCACTGTTACCAAGCCACCCTATGCGTAACACCGCCCTCACACGCTTATCCTCGAGATGAAGCACTTACGCACGTTTTTCCGCGCGCACAGACAAAACCCCAACCCGCGTAGGCGGATTGGGGTTTTGGGTTTAGGCGCTT
>JADGMW010000316.1_pt1 | contig 24124 bp, 24 predicted proteins | sample 8641801 | NCBI WGS metagenome assembly JADGMW01 (sample SAMN16272018, study PRJNA661076) | feces metagenome | isolation source: fecal sample from diarrhoea affected cattle A | host: Bos taurus | place: South Africa: Lokaleng Village, Mahikeng | collected 2019-09
ACCTTGTAGGAGTTCTGGTCGAACTTACCGCCGGCGTGCAGCTGGGTCATGATGACCTCGGCCGCCGAGACGCCTTCTTCCTTGTGGATGCCCACCGGAATGCCGCGACCATTGTCCGTTACGGTGACAGAGCCATCGGCATTGAGCGTGACCGTCACCAGATCGGCGTGGCCGGCAAGGGCCTCGTCAATGGCGTTGTCGACCACCTCGTAGACCATGTGGTGCAGGCCCGAACCGTCATCGGTGTCGCCGATATACATGCCCGGGCGCTTGCGCACCGCGTCGAGACCCTTGAGCACCTTGATGCTGTCGGCGCCATATTCGTTCGGGGTGGTGTTTTCGGCTTCGCTCATGGGGTCCGAATCAGTCCTTTTCGAAGTCTTTTAGTTCTAGCGGAATGGGGCTTGAACCCCAAGAAAATTGCCGGTTTTTAAGGCTTTTGCTGGGCATAAGGACAAGTTTTTGGGCCGCAGGGCTTGCTCTGGTCCGTAACGGGGCGCCAGAGGCTGGCAAGAGTAAAAATTACTCGTGCGTCAAGCGTCCGTCGCGCACCGTGATGCGTTGTGCCCGGTCTTCCAAAGCCTCGAACAGCAGCGGGTCGGTGCCGGTGAGGAAACACTGCGTGCCCAGCCCGTCGAGGGCCGCAAACAGCGCCCGGCGGCGTTCGGGATCGAGATGGGCGGCGATCTCATCGAGCAGCAGGAAGGGCACGATCCCGGTCCGCAGGCGCACCAGCCGCGCATGGGCAAGGATCAGTCCGATGAGGAGGGCCTTTTGTTCGCCCGTGGAGCCCAGGGCAGCCGGCATGGCCTTCTGGGCGTGCACCACTTCGAGATCGACGCGGTGTGGCCCTAATGTGGTGCGCCCGGCAGCCCGATCAAGGCCGCGCAACGCATGCCAGCGCTGCGCCAGCTCGGCCTCGAGCGCTGCCGATGTGGCCGGTTCTGCTCCGGTCTCGAACAGCGGCGTCAGGGCAAGGAGCGCGGCCGGAAAGCTGGCGTCCTCAAGGCTGTCGGTGATCAGGCTCTGGAGATGGCTGAGGCTGTCGGTACGCGCCAGGTGGATGGAGGCGCCCAGTTCGGCCATCTGCGCCTCAATGGCGCCCAGCCAATGGGCGTCGCCGCCCTCTTCGAGCAGCTTGTTGCGCTGGCGCATGGCCTTTTCGAAATCGGCGACCGAGGAGGAGTGCGAGGGAATGAGCGTCGTCACCAACCGATCGAGGAAGCGGCGGCGCTCGCCTGCCGGGCCGGAGAAGAGCCCGTCCATCGCCGGCGTCAGCCAGAGCACGCGCATATAGTCGCTCATCGCCTCGATGGAGCGGGCATTGGCGCCATTGATGCGCACGCGCCGACCGCCCTCGGGCAGGGCGCCGGTGCCGATATCGGCGGGGCCATTGTCGGTCTCAATGGTTGCGGCTACTGCCCAGCCCATGTCAGAGCCCTGCGCCTGCAGGGTCTCAAAACTCGCCCCGCGCAACCCGCGCCCCGGCGACAGAACAGAAATTGCTTCGAGGAGATTGGTCTTGCCCGAGCCATTTGGGCCGGTGAGCACCAGATGGCGCTCGTCGAGGTCGAGTGCGGCAGCGCTGTAATTGCGGAAGGCGGTGAGCCGCAGGCGGGAGATGTGGCGGATCATGATTTGCTGGTACCCAACGCTCGGCCCGGACCGCCAGAGGAAGTACACCCCTCATCCCGACCGAATTCGGTAGCGAATTCGGTGACCCTTCGGGCACCCTCTCCCTCAAGGGAAGAGGGGGGTATCGCGTTCTTGGCAATCGCCAGCCTGCCCCTCTCCCCTGGAGGGAGAGGGTGGATCGCCCAAAGGGCGAGACGGGTGAGGGGGGTGGATATCAAGGTGAGTGCTGGACACGCCCCGATCACACGCGCATCGGCATCAGGACGTAAAGGGCGTTGGCGTCGCCTTCTTCCTTGACCAGGGTCGGGGAGTTGGCGTCGTTGAACAGGAAGATCGCGCTTTCGCTGCGGATCTGGCTGACGATGTCGAGCAGATAGCGGGCGTTGAAGCCGATTTCGAAATTCTCGATCTCGAATTCGACCGCCAGTTCTTCGCTTGCCGTACCATGGTCAGGATTGGTGACCGAGAGTTCGAGCAGGCCGTCATGGGCGGCAAGCTTGACCGCCTTGCCGCCGCGATCGGAGGCAATGGTCGAGACGCGGTCGACGGCAATGGCAAAGCCCTGCTTGTCGACGATCATCTGCTTGTCGTTGTTCTTGGGCGTCACTCGGTCGTAATCGGGGAACGTGCCTTCGATGAGCTTGGACAGCAGCACGACCGGGCCGACGGTGAAGCGGATCTTTGTGTCCGAAACCTCGACATGAACGTCACCATCGACGCCGTCGAGCAGTTTGAGAACTTCGCCCACGGTCTTTTTCGGCACGATAATGCCGCTCATGCCGCTGGCGCCCTCGGGGGCTGCGATCTCGGCACGGGCCATGCGGTGACCATCGGTGGCCACGGCGCGGAACAGCCAGCCGGTCTGGGAATTCTCGACGGCGTGGAAATAGATGCCGTTGAGATAGTAGCGCGTCTCTTCGTTCGAGATCGCGAACTGGGTGCGTTCGATGAGCTCGCGCAGCGATGCAGCGGCAATGTCGAACTCATGGGCAAAGGCGCCGGACTTGAGATCGGGGAAGCTCTCGGGCGACAGGCAGGCCAGATTGAAACGCGAGCGGCCGGAGGTGAGAACCATGTTCTCCCCGCCATCGGTCTCGAGCCGGACTTCGGCGCCGTCGGCGAGCTTGCGCACGATTTCATAAAGCGTATGGGCCGGTACCGTGGTGGTGCCGGGGGTCGAGACCATGGCCGGCACGCTCTCGGTGACCTCGATGTCGAGGTCCGTGGCGCGCAGCTCGATATGGTCTTCACTGGCCTTGAACAGGACGTTGGCCAGGATCGGATAGGTGTTGCGGCGCTCCACCACCCGATGCACATGGCTCAGCGACTTGAGCAGGTGATTGCGTTCGAGCGTGACTTTCATAGCGGCACTTTCCTGGCGATAGGCGACAGCAAAACCGGCGAAGGGCCGGGGCAGGACGTTTACAGTTTCATAAGGAATTGGCAAGGCCAGCGGGGATTTGCCGGTCGCCAAACTGTGGATCAGCTCTGGAAATAGACGGTGATGGAGAAGCGCTCCATTGTTCCGGCCCCAAGTTCCTCGAGCCCGGTGAAGGGTGTGCAGTCGGATACGGCCCTGAGGACGCTTTCGGCGAGGACCGGATATTTGCTGGCCTGCTTGAGGCTCTCAGCGGGAATAACCGCCGTTCCGTCAAGCTGACCATTACCGAAAAAGCCGACATCAAGCGCAATTCTGAGGCCCTCGGCGCCTTCCGGCACATTCCAGCAGTCGATCAGCTGCTGCTGCACGCGAATGGCGATGGCCTGGCTCTGCTTGAGATAGGCATCGGGGGTCAGCTGCTGGGCGAAGGCCGGAGCGGAAAGGGAAAAAACCAGGGCGACGGCAAATAAGAAGCGATTCATCCCCCGCTGGTGCCGCCTTGTTCGGGCCGAAACATGGCCGTTACCAAAGAGTGCCCAGCTTTATTTCCCCCGGGCGCTAAGGCGAAGCATCGCCTTGGGGCCAAACGAGCGCAACCCCTCATCATAAAAATGAGGGGCTGCCAGAGGCTTGTAAAAGCTGGGGCCTCGAAAGAGCGGCGGCAGCGCTTTCTCGCACCGATAGTGCGGGAAAAATGTCGCGCCTATTCCTCGAGCATGCGCTTCAGAAGTTCGATTTCCTGGCCGAGTTCGAGATCGTCCTTGATCATCTGTTCGACCTTGCGCACCGAGTGCAGCACGGTGGTGTGATCGCGGCCACCGAAGCGACGACCGATCTCGGGCAGCGAGCGGCTGGTCAGCGCCTTGGCCAGATACATGGCGATCTGGCGCGGACGCACCACATCGCGCGAGCGGCGGGCGGACAGCAGTTCGTTGCGCGGCACCTTGTAGTGGCGAGAGACAATTTTGAGGATGTCCTCGATACGGACGCGCTTGGCGTCGCGGGCGCGGATCAGGTCGGCCAGCGTCTTTTCGGCCAGCGGCACGGTGATCAGCTCACCGGTCAACTGGTTGGCAGCGACGAGACGGTTTACGGCGCCATCGAGGTCGCGGCCGTGGCTGGTGACGGCGCGGGCGACATAGTCGAGCACCGGCAGCGGGAAGTGCATGCCGAAGCGAGCCGTGGCGTGTTCGGCCCGGCGCTGCACGATGGCGCGACGCAGGTCGATGTCGAAATTGGAGATCGGCACGACAAGGCCACCCGAAAGGCGCGAGCGCACGCGCTCATCGAGCATTTCGAGATCGCGCGGCGGCGCATCGCCGGCCACCACGATCTGCTTGGCGCCGGTCAGAAGCGCACCGAGCGTGTGACCGAATTCAGTGGCCGACTTGCCCTGCAGGAACTGCATGTCGTCGATCAGCAGCAGGTCGACCTTGCGCAGCCATTCCTTGAAGCCGAGCGCCGACTGGCGCTGCACGGCGGTGATGAAATGGTACATGAAGTGGTCGGCGGTCAGATAGACGATGTTCTTGGTCGAATCGGCCTGGCTGACAGCGTGGGCAATGGCGTTGAGCAGGTGCGATTTGCCCAGGCCCACGGTCGAATGGATATAGACAGGGTTGAATGTGACCGTGTTGTTGATCGCCGCATTGGCGATCTGCTTGGCCACGCCCAGCGCCATTTCATTGGCATCGCCGGCAACGAAGCTGTCAAAGGTCATGCGCGGATCGATAGCGCTACCCGAAAGGGCGTCGCCCTTGGCCGGCTCGCGGCTCATGCGCGGCGCTGCCGGAGCAGCTGCGGCCTTGTCAGCGGGTGCGGTGTCAGCGGAAGCGGGGCCGGCGATCTGGGCCACTGGCGCTTCAGCGACCGGCGCGGGAGCGACCGAGAGGCGCGGGCGGGCCTGGCCATTGACCCGCATGGTGACCTGCAGGCGGCCCGCTTCGGGAACGTCGTGACGGAAGGCCTCGACGATGCGGTCGGCGTAATTGGACTGGACCCAGGAGCAGAGGAAGCGGGTCGGGGCGGACAGGTGCACCAGGTCGTCGACGAGCTCTTCAAGCTCAAGCCGGGCAAACCAGGAGGCAAAGACATCTTCGCCGACAGCCGTTTTGAGGCGGGCGCGCACCCGGTTCCAGAGTTCGCGCTGGGATTCGGAATTGGTATCGGTCATGACAGGAACAACGCTTGAGCTGGATTGGGGAAGGGAGGGAGTGGCGGCCGTTGACCAATCATCCCTTCCCGCTGTTGCCTGTCGCATCACTGTTATCTGCCCTGTTTCTCGGCCCGGCGTTCCGCAAATTGCGCTGGGCTCAAATGCCAATATTGAAATTCGTCTCCCCGAAGGCAGACGAAATTGCTCGGCGCCCGGAAAACCGGACGCAAAAACCCCTCCGGCGGTTGCCCGCCGCTCCCTATCGACCATTCCCTTGAAGTCCGACCTAACCCGGTCGGAGGTCTATTCTACTGCGGTCTCCCGCAAAAACCCGGCTGCATACGGCCCTGCCAATTTTGTCATATTGACCCTTTGCCGTCCCGACATAATCCGCCGGACGACCCCTATGCTACATCCCGTAAGTAAAATCCGGCTCAGTTCCGAGCGCCCGTTCAGGCCTCGTTTCCTGCGCTGGTAGAGTTACTTTAGAGGGACGATTTTGGACCCGCAACACGTGAATCGATGAAATAGGGGCTTGACTCCGAAGTGTGGTTTTCCCCCTCGCGAAAGGGGGAAAAGACGCTTTCCACAAGAGCTTGTGACTCAATGCAGAATCGCCCCCTCTAGTGCCCCGCCAATGGTGAAGAATTTATTTTTGCGCCTGCGGCATTTTGGGCTCCGCTCTGTGCACGATCTGGGGAAAGACTTGCGTGAAGGAGCGCTAAGCCATTCCGAAGATTGGCTTTTTCATGCCTGGCCCAGTGTGGGACAGATCCGGCAGAGGTGTCAGGAGAATGTCATATGACAAGCTGGCAACGGCAGCTCGGTCGGGGGACGGGCAAAGAAAAAGGGCTCCTTTCGGAGCCCGTTTTCAGATTGCCGCGTCGGCCGGTCCGGCGCCGCGGCTAATGCTTAGACAGCGAGCGCCTTGACGCGGCTGTTGAGGCGGGAAACCTTGCGGGCTGCCAGGTTGGCATGAACGATGCCCTTGGTAGCTGCGCGGTGGATTTCCGGCTCGGCTGCCTTGAGGGCAGCGAAGGCAACGGCGTGGTCGCCAGCGGTAATCGCTTCTTCAACCTTGCGGATGAAGGTGCGCACGCGGCTGCGGCGCGACTTGTTGACTGCGGTACGGGCAGCGATCTTGCGGGTCGCCTTCTTGGCTGACGGCGTATTGGCCATTTGGTCCTCTTGGAGCGTCCAACCGGCAGGATGCGCACGAAGCGACGCGGCCGGCCGGAGTAAAATGAAAGCGGCGGCCCACTGCCGCCCAAGTGGTGGGGTCTATAGGGGAAAGCCTGGAGAGCGTCAACAGGATTCAGGCTTTGGCGCCTCACGGAGCCTTCTGGCAGACCGGACAGAAAAAGGTCGAGCGCCCCGACTGGACGATGCGCGTGACGATTCCCCCACAGAGCGGCGTCGGGCAGGGATCACCCTCGCGGTCATAGACGGCGAAATTGTGCTGGAAGTAGCCTGAGCCGCCTTCCGCATTGCGAAAATCCCGCAAGGTCGAGCCGCCAACCTCGATGGCTTCTATGAGGACCTGGCGCACGCTGTGGGAGAGGTCCTCGAGCGCCTTCTTGGGGCGACCGGTCTTGGTCACCAGCGTGCCCGCATGGACCGTGGGCAGGATATGGGCGCGGTGCAGGGCCTCGGCCACATAGATATTGCCCAGCCCCGCCACCACCCTTTGATCGAGTAGGGCCGCCTTGATCGGGGCCTTCTTGCCGGCAAAAGCCTCGGCCATGCCCGCGGAATGAAAATCATTGCCGAGCGGCTCGGGTCCGAGCCCCTGCAAATAGGGGCTGTCCTCGAGGTCATCCATGAGGTCGATAAAGCCAAAGCGTCGGGGATCGGCATAGATGAGATGGCTGGCCCCGTGTTTGGGGTGAGAAATCTCCCAGACCATGTGATCGTGCTTGGGCTCGGTGCCGGGCTCGTAATAGCGTGGCGGCTTGTCGATGCCATGCTCGGCAAAGCGCCAGGATCCGGTCATGCCCAGATGGCTGAGCACGATCTTGCCGCCAGATAGCTGGATCAGCAGATATTTGGCCCGGCGACCCACGCTGACGATGGTCTGGCCCTCAAGGGCGGCGGCGAGACCCTCGGGAAACGGAAAACGCAGATTGGGGCGGTTGAGGCGGACCGCGTCGATGCGCGCATCCACCAGCCACGGCTCGAGCCCGCGACGGACGGTTTCCACCTCGGGCAATTCGGGCATGGGCAAATCTCCTTCGTGCCTGTGCGGCATTGTGGCATGGGCAATCAGCGTCGCCTTATATATGGTGCCGCCCAAGACGAACCATATCGTGTCCACGACAAAGTGCATCGAGCCAAGCCATGACCGAGACCCGAGAAACCACCCACTTCGGTGAACAGACCGTCGCGCTTGAGGACAAGCAGGGTCTGGTCAACAAGGTTTTTCACGACGTCGCCGACCGCTATGACTTGATGAACGACCTGATGAGCATGGGCGTGCACCGGCTCTGGAAGGACGCGCTGGTGTCGGACCTCGCCGCGCCCCGTTCGGGCAGCCGTCCCTACCGCGTGCTCGATATGGCCGGTGGCACGGGCGATATCGGCGAGCGCATCGTCAATGCCTCCCATGGCTATGCCGAGGTCGTGGTGTCCGACATCAACTCGGATATGCTGCGCGTTGGCGCCGAACGGGCCCGGACCTGGCGCTATCCCAGTCAGGTCAGCTTTGTCGAAGCCAATGCCGAAGAGCTGCCCTTCGAGAGCAACAGCTTTGACGCCTATACGATCGCCTTCGGCATTCGCAATGTGCCGCGCGTGCAGACCGCACTCAACGAGGCCCATCGTGTGCTCAAGCGCGGCGGGCGTATCCTCGTGCTCGAATTCTCCCAGGTCGACGTGCCGCTGCTCGACGCCGCCTACAAGCTCTATTCGGATCGGGTGATTCCACCCATGGGCAAGGTGGTGACGGGCGATGCGCAGCCCTATCAATATTTCATCGAGTCGATCCGCAAATTCCCCGATCCGCAGCGCTTTTCCTCGATGATGGCGACGGCGGGCTTCAAGCGGGTCAAGCACACCTCCATGACGGGCAATATTGCGACCCTGTTCTCCGGCTGGAAACTCTAGCGCATGGGTCTTGGGTCTTTTTTCCGCCTCGTCAACGCCGGCTGGGTTCTGGCCCGCGAAGGCGCGCTCTCCGTGCTGCCGGTCGAATCGCTGCCGCCGATGATGAAGGCCGGCATTGCCATGGGCCGCATCGTTGAGCGCCCCAGTGTCCGACGCACCGGACGCATCGAGCGGCTCAATGCAGCGCTCCACAAGCTGGGTCCGACCTATGTGAAGCTGGGCCAGACGCTCGCCACCCGGCCCGACATTGTCGGCGTGCAGGCGGCGGCCGATCTCTCGGCGCTGCAGGACCGCATGCCGCCCTTCGATTCGGCACTGGTGCCGGGGATCCTCGATGCGGCGCTTGGCGAGAAGGCCAAGGCGCTGACCGAGATCAGCCCCCCGATTGCCGCTGCCTCCATTGCCCAGGTGCACAGGGCGAGCCTTCGCGCGCCGGGCCAGCTGCCGCAGACCGTCGCCGTCAAGATTTTGCGCCCCGGGGTCAGCGACCGGTTCCGGGCCGATACCGACAGCCTCTATACTGGCGCGCGCATTGCTCAGGTCTGGTCGAAGTCCTCGCGCCGCCTGCGTCCGGTCGATGTGGTCCAGACGCTCGACCATTCGATGCGGCTCGAGCTCGATCTTCGGCTCGAAGCCGCCTCGATCTCGGAAATGGCCGAGAACATAAAGGATGACACCGGCTTCGTCATTCCGAGTGTGCACTGGGACCAGGTGGCCGAAAATGTGCTCACCACCTCCTGGGTGGAAGGCATTCCCATTCGTGACCATGCCGCGCTCGATGCGGCAGGTGTGGATCGCAAGGCGCTGGCGGCAAAGGTGCTGCAGTCCTTCCTGCGCCACGCCATTCGCGACGGCTTCTTCCACGCCGACATGCATCCGGGCAATCTCTTTGCCGATCCGCGCACCGGCGATGTCATTGCCGTCGACTTCGGCATCATGGGCCGGATCAACAAGAACGAGCGAAAATTCCTCGCCGACATTCTCTTCGGCTTCATCACCCGGGATTATCGCCTGGTAGCGCAACGCCATTTCGACATCGGCTATGTGCCGCCGCACCAGTCGGTTGAGGATTTCACCCTCGCCATCCGCTCCATTGGCGAGCCTCTGCATGGGCGCACGGCCTCCGACATTTCCATGGCGCGGGTGCTGGGGCAGCTCTTTGCCATCACCGAACTCTTCGAAATGCAGACCCGACCCGAACTGGTGCTGCTGCAAAAATCCATGGTGCTGGTCGAAGGCGTGGCGCGCACGCTCGATCCCGATCTCGATATCTGGACCGTGGCCGAGCCTGTGGTCGGCGACTGGCTGCGCCGCGAGGAAGGCCCGATCGGCCGGATCGAGGACCTTGCCGGGCATGTCTCGCGCATGAGCACGGCGCTCGGGCGCGTGCCTAATCTGATCGCCCAGGCCGAGCTGACCATGGCCGAACATCGCGCCCTGATGCGCCGCCCGCCCGATGGCTGGATGCGCGCCGGCATATTGGCGGTGCTGGGCAGTGTCTTCGTTCTGGTGCTGGTGCTCATCTGGCGGATGCTGGATCTCTCCTGAGGCGGCAGCCTTGCCACCCGGAGCCCCTTCCACTAAACGCCGAACAGATAAGTAAAAAATTTCGAGGGAGCATAGAATGAAGGTTCAACTCATCGCCAAGTTGGCGACCGTTTCGGTGATGGCGCTGACGCTGGCCGGCTGCATTGACGTCGAGATGGAAGTCGCGCTGAGCAGCGACGCCACGGCGCGCGCCACGACCACGCAGATCGTCAGTGCCGAATTCTACGAAATGGTGTCGATGAGCGACGATGAGGGTGCCGAAGACGGCGAAGAAGCCTTCTGCGCCGAAGGCACGATCACCGAGACTGATGACGGCGGAGCGATCTGCGTCGAGATCAAGGAAGGCCCCTTTGCCGATCTGGCCGAAGGCGATGACGACAACGGCATGGTGTTCACCGCAGAAGGCCCGAACCTCGTTCGCGTGACCCTGCCCATGAACGGCATCGAGCAGGAAGTCGGCGCCGGCGAAGAAATGGACGAGGAAACCCGCGCCATGATGACGGCCATGTTCGAAGGCCGCACCATCACTCTGTCGATCTCGGGCGAGGAAATTCTCGAGACCAATATGGACAAGTCCAGCGACGGCAAGTCGGCCACGGTCGTGCTCGACTTCATGGACATTTTTGACGGCAAGACCGGTCTTGAGGCTGATCTCTTTGCCCTGGTGCGCACGCCTTGAGCCCTAACCAGGTCAGCATTGGCCTCAAATGGCTGCCGCATGGTGAGGGCCTCGCCCTGCCGGTGGCGGCCACGGCACTCGCGGCCGGCGCAGATCTCAGCGCCGCGCTGGCCGAAGGCGAGCGGCTGACCATCGCGCCGGGCAAGCGGGCCATGGTGCCCTGTGGCTTTGCCATGGCGCTGCCGCCCGGTTTTGAAGCCCAGGTGAGGCCCCGCTCGGGCCTTGCCGCACGCCATGGCGTGACGGTGCTCAATTCTCCCGGTACCATCGACGCCGACTATCGCGGCGAGGTCAAAGTCATTCTCATCAATCTGGGAGAGGACGACTTCGTCATCACCCGCGGCGAGCGCATCGCGCAGATGGTGGTGGCGCCGGTGACCCAGCCGGCCTTTGAGGTGGTGGAGGAGCTCGATGATACGACGCGGGGAAGTTCCGGCTTTGGTTCGACGGGGCGCTAGCCTCGTCGCGGCGCTTGCGCTGTCTGCGTCCTCTGCGCTTGCCGGGGACAGGGCGCTGATCGACTTCATCGGCTTTTCGCCGGATGCAAAATATTTCGCCTTCGAGCAGTTCGGCATCCAGGACGGATCCGGTTTTGCCTTCTCCGAGATTTTCGTCATCGACCTTGCGGCCGACAAATGGGTGCCGGGCACGCCGGTGACCGTGCGGATCGAGGATGAGGAGGTCGGCCTCGGCGCAGCGCGCAAGCAAAGCGCTGAAGGTGCCGCGGACGTCCTCGAAAAATTCGGCATCACCGAACCGGTCGAAATTCTGGCCCTCAACGGCGACGGCGCGGCCGAGGCCGATTTCACCAAGCTTCGTTTCGGCGTCCCCGGCTATGGCCTGAGCGAGCCGGCCTCGGACCAGACCCTGCGGCTCGAGAGTTTTACGGCAAAATCGCCGCTGCCGTGCCGCGACTGGTTTTCCGAAGCGCCGCTGGGTCTCGCGCTGATTCTGGAAGAGGGTGATGGCGAGCGGGTGATCCATCGCGACAAGCGCCTGCCCGAATCGCGCGGCTGCGTTTTCGAATACCGGCTGCACAGCGTGGTGCAGCCCGGCTGGGCTCAGGACATTTCCGCTGCCGTGGCCATCGTGTCGGTCTATTCCGGCGGCTTTGAAGGGCCCGACCGGCGTTTAATCGCGGTGCCCATTGGCCAGTGACGCAAAATTGACGCCGGAGGAAACCCGCCGCTATGCACGGCAGCTGGTCCTGAAGGGGTTTGGTGGCGCGGGTCAGCAGCGGCTGAAGGCGGCGAGCGTGCTCATCGTAGGAGCTGGCGGATTGGGGAGCCCGGCGCTGGCCTATCTCGCCGGAGCCGGCTTCGGCCGCATCGGCATTGTCGACGACGATGATGTCAGCCTTACCAATCTCCATCGCCAGATCGTGCACACCAGTTCCGGTGTTGGCACCAGCAAGGTGGCGAGCGCCGCCGCCTATGCACACGCCCTAAATCCGGAGGTTGCGGTCGACGCGCTGGACCTGCGTCTCGACGCCGAAAATATCGAGCCGGTGCTGGCCGCCTATGACCTTGTTCTGGACGGCACGGACAATCTGATCACCCGACGGCTCGTGGCCGCTTCTGCTGAAAAACTGCAAAAGCCTCTGGTCTCCGGGGCGGTGTCGATGTTTTCGGGGCAGGTGACAGTGTTCGCGCCCCATCTTGGCGGGCCAGGGCATGAGGCGCTTTTCGCCGATGCCGCCACTGATAAGGATCTGCCTTCCTGCGAGGCCAATGGCATTCTGGGGCCGGTGACCGGCATTATCGGCACGTTGATGGCCATGGAGGCGATCAAGCTCATCACCGGCATCGGCACGCCGCTGATCGGCAAGGTGCTGATCTACGACAGCCGCGAGGCGCAGTTTACCGAGCTCGCCTACTAGGCTTTGTTCGCTGGCGGGCACCAATCCGTTCCTGTCGCGCCACTTGTGCGAGAGGGCGGCGGCGCTTAGCTCAACAGCAACGACACGCCATGCGCACTGGAACTGACATGAAAAAGATCGGCTTTTTGTCCTTCGGCCATTGGAGTGCCGCGCCCAATTCCCAGGCGCGCTCGGCCAGCGATGTCTTGCTGCAATCCATCGATCTGGCGGTGGCCGCCGAGGAACTGGGCGCGGACGGCGCCTATTTCCGCGTGCATCACTTTGCCCGCCAGCTCGCCTCGCCCTTCCCGCTGCTCGCGGCCATCGGGGCAAAAACCAAGAAAATCGAGATCGGCACGGCCGTCATCGACATGCGCTACGAAAACCCGCTCTACATGGCCGAAGACGCCGGCGCGGCTGATCTGATCTCCGGCGGTCGGCTGCAGCTGGGTATTTCGCGCGGTTCGCCCGAGCAGGTGATCGATGGCTACCGCTATTTTGGTTTTGCGCCCGAAGAGGGCAAGACCGACCAGGATATGGCGCGCCAGCACGCCGAAGTGTTCTGGGAAGTGCTCAAGGGGAAGGGCTTTGCCCAGCCCAATCCGCGCCCGATGTTCCCCAATCCGCCGGGCCTCTTGCGCCTCGAGCCGCATTCCGAGGGCCTTCGCGACCGGATCTGGTGGGGCGCTGCCTCCGACGCCACGGCCATTTGGGCGGCGAAGCTGGGGATGAACCTCCAGTCATCGACCCTCAAATTCGACGAGAGCGGCAAGCCGTTCCATGTCCAGCAGGCCGATCAGATCCGGGCCTATCGTGAGGCGTGGGCGGAAGCGGGCCACGAGCGAGCTCCGCGTGTCTCGGTCAGCCGGTCGATCTTTGCCATCACCTCGGATGAGGACCGCGCCTATTTCGGCAATGGCTCACCGGAGGAAGATCAGTTCGGCTATATCGAGCCGGAAAAGCGCGCCGTCTTCGGTCGTGGCTATACCGGCGAGCCGGATCGACTGATCGAAGAACTGAGGCAGGATGAGGCCATCGCCGAAGCCGATACGCTGCTGCTCACCGTGCCCAATCAATTGGGCGTCGCCTACAACGCCCATGTCATCGAGAGCATTCTCAAGCACGTCGCGCCGGCGCTCGGCTGGCGCTAGAGCGCTTTCGAGGAAAAGTGGACGCCACTTTTCCGGTTCGGAAGCGCGACAAGAAGAGAACTTAGAGCCTTTGATCGCATCATCGATGCGGTGAAAGGCTCTATGGCAGGGAAAAAGCCGACGCCGCACAGTTATTGGCCTGCCAATAGGCGTCCACCGGGGTGAAGGCCCCGGTGGCGCGCTGCTGGATGCGAGCGGCATAGGCCATCGCCCGGCACTCATTGGCATCGGTGACGGCGTGGACCAGCTCGTGCAGCACGGTCAGCGTGCGCAACGCGTCAGCACCCGGGCTGAAAAAGCGCGGGCAGACGACGAGGCGGACGACACCGTCGCGGGGTGGCAGCATGGTATAGGCGGCAAAGCGGCCGCAATGGCCGGCCGGATCGGTCTTTTCTTCGTAATAGAGCGAGATGGTCTGGCCGCCGCGCTCAAACTTGCCCATCACCAGTGCATCCCGATACTGCCGGGGGTCGACGCCAAAGGCCTCGCCCATCTGCGGCGCGGCGGCGTCGAAGAGCGCGATGGCCCGGTTGAGGGCTCGAGTGAGAGCGTCGGCAGTTGCGGGGGAAACCGAAAGGACGAAGGCGGCGAGGAGGGCTAAGACGAAGCGCATGTGCTTTCATGGCCCGATCAATGTGGTTCCTGCAAGGCGCGCGTAGCTTCGCGGCGAAAATGGCCGGAAACTCACATAAACCGGCCACATTTTTCCATGACAATCATATGGTAGTGCCGCGAAGAGGTGGTGAGCGCGTTCGTGATCGCAGCCTCCTTAACCTCTCGCTTACCTTTTCTTTCCCTCCTGCGGTGAAAAGAGTAGAAGCGGCTTAAGACCTTCAAGGACAGATTGCTCGATGGACTTCCGCATTTCGGCCGATGATCGCGTTGGTGGCCCCCCGAAGAGGACCAGCAAGCCGCAGGCACGTGCAGCCAAGGGCCAGCGCGTCGAGCCATCGCTGGGCCAGTCTGTTGGCGTTTTCGTCGACGACGAGCGCTCCGGCGGACCCATTGGTGGCGGTGCTGGTGGCGGCAAGCCGCCTAAGCCGCCGCGCAAGGAAAAGAAAGAGCCGCGCCGCGGCAAGGCCGAGGCCGCTCGCCCGAAAAAACGCCGTTCGCGCTCCGGCGGTTTCCTCATGGGTCTTCTGTGGTGGGGCTTTGTCGCCTGTCTCTGGGGCGGCCTCGCCGTCATCGGCGTCATTGTCTATTACGGGGCCCAGCTGCCCTCGTCGAACACCTGGGCGATTCCTGAGCGTCCGCCCAATATCCGTATTCTTGCCGCTGACGGCAGCCTGATCTCCAATCGCGGCCAGACCGGCGGCGAAGCTGTCACCTTCCGCGAACTGCCGCATTATGTGCCCGCGGCCTTCATCGCCTCGGAAGACCGGCGCTTCATGAGCCATTTTGGCGTTGATCCGATCGGCCTTGCCTCGGTGGCGCTGGAAATGCTCGAAGCCCGCGGCGTGACCCGTGGTGCGTCGACCTTGACCCAGCAGGTTGCGAAGAACCTCTTCCTGACGCCGGACCAGACCCTGGGCCGTAAGGTGCAGGAAGCCATCCTCGCCATCTGGCTCGAGCAGAATTTCTCGAAAGAGGAAATTCTCGAGCTCTATATGAACCGAGTCTATTTCGGCGCCGGCGCGACCGGCATCGAAGCGGCGGCTCAGACCTATTTCGGCGTCTCGGCGCGAAACCTGTCGCTTGGACAGGCGGCGATGCTGGTCGGCATCCTGCCGGCGCCTTCCGCCTATAATCCCAAGGCCAATCCGCAGCGCGCCATCGAGCGCCAGCGCCTCGTGCTCAATCTCATGGCGCAGGAAGGCTATATCACCCGCGAAGAAGCCGACGCGGCGCAGATCAGCTCGGATCAGTCCAGCGTCCGCACCGTGGTGGCAGGCTCCGAGTCCTATGTCGCCGACTGGGTCGAAAGCCTGATGACGGCCTATATCGGCGAGATTTCGGACGACGTGGTGGTGCAGACCACCATCGACTGGAAAATGCAGAAGGACGCCGAATTCGCCGTGCGCGAAGCGGTGGCCAATGAAGGTCCGAAGCGCGGCTTTACCCAGGGCGCGCTGGTGGCGATGGATGTCGACGGCACTATCCGTGCCATGGTCGGCGGCGTCGATTATCAGGCCAGCCAGTATAACCGCGCGGTGACGGCCAAGCGCCAGCCCGGCTCGGCCTTCAAGCCCTTCGTTTATCTCGCCGCCTTGGAAAAGGGCTATACGCCCGACACCCTCGCCGAGGACGCCCAGTTTGAATACAATGGCTGGAGCCCGCGCAATGCCTCGGGCAAATATGCCGGCACGGTGACGCTGCGGCAGGGCCTCGCCTATTCGCTCAACACTATTGCCGGTCGCCTTGCCATCGACGTGACCCCGGCAGCGGTGATCGATGTGGCGACCCGCATGGGCATTTCCTCGGCCATGACGCCAGTGCCCTCGATCGGCCTCGGCACCCAGGAAGTGAACCTCCTCGAGCTGACCAGCGCCTATGCCCCCTTTGCCAATGGCGGCAATGGCGTCATCCCCAATGTGATCACCAAGATCACCTCCAAGGATGGCACAGCGCTGTATGAGGCCTCCAATGCCGGCCCGGGCCGGGTTATCGACCCGCATGTCCTCGCGCAGATGAACGACATGCTTGAAACCGCCGTTGAGGTGGGAACGGGGCGTGGCGCCAATCTGGGCGGCTGGCAGTTCGGCGGCAAGACCGGCACCAGCCAGGAATCCCGCGACGCGGTGTTTGTGGGCTATACATCCGCCATGGTCACCGGCGTGTGGCTGGGCAATGACGACAACAAGGGCACTAAGCTCTCGGGCGGCAACGTCCCGGTCGCCATCTGGTCCGAGTTCATGACCAAGGCCCATGCCGGTAAATCGCCGGTGCAGATCCCGGGCGGCTCCTATGCCGGTCAGGTCATCCCGCAGCAGCTGATCGACCTCAACACCGGCCAGCCGATCATCGATCCGGCCACTGGCCAGCCGCAGGTGCAATATGTCGATGGCGGAACCGGCCAGCCGGTGCAGACCATGGTCGATCCCGCGACCGGGCAGATCATTGCCATCGACCCGTCGACAGGCCAGCCGATGCAGGGTATTGCCCCGATCCAGTCGGCAAATCCGTCGATCCAGTCGGGCCAGATGGTTGACGCCGCCACCGGCCTGCCGGTCGAGCAATTCGTCGACGCCAACCAGTTCAATGGTGGCGGTCAGGCCATCGATCCGGTCACTGGTTTTCCGCTGCAGGACCAGAATAACGGTTTTGGCCAGGCGCCGATCGATCCGGAAACCGGCATGCCGATGATGCTGGTGGTGGATCCGACGACGGGCCAGCAGGTCTGGGTGCCAAGCGCGCCGCTTGCGCCGAGCCAGCCGGTTCAGAACCAGCAGGTGTTTGTCGACAACAATGCCCAGTTCGCGCCACCGGCACCCGTGCAGCAGCCAGAGCAGGTCTACGAACAGCCCCGTGCACAGCGCACGTTGATGGACCTCATCTTTGGCGAATAATACACTGGCGGCCCGGGCATGGGCCGCCGCCCTGGCCTTGTCGATCCACAATGCCGAGGAGATCGCGCTGGGACTTCCCGGCTGGGCGGAGGCCCATCCTCAAACAGCCGGGTTCAACTGGTCCGCCGGCTCGAACGCTTTCATGTTCACCGCCGTGCTCCTTATGGGCGCGGCGTTTCTTTTTGCGCTCATGGCACAGCTTTCACCGCGCCGCTGGATGGGCGCTGGGCTCAAGGTTGTGGCGGTCGTGATGCTGGTCAACGCCGCCTCGCACCTGGCCCTCAGCGTCTATACGGGCAGCCTCATGCCCGGCGTGGTGAGTGCGTTTCTGGTGCTACTCCCCGTCTTCGGATGGATCGCGCTTGCGCGTCGGGACACGTGAAAAAGCCCCGGCATTCCTGCCGGGGCTTTTTGATGCGTGCCAGCCGTTGGCGATCAGACGGCGAGGGGCTGTGTCGGCGCCTGGCTCTGGATCACGACGATGGGCGAGCCATTGGGCACGCGGTCGTGCAGGTCCATGACATCCTGGAAGATCAGGCGCACGCAGCCCGAAGAGACCGCCTTGCCGATGGTGGCGACATCCATGGTGCCGTGCACGCGGTAGATGGTGTCGCGATTGCCCTGGTGGATATAGAGCGCGCGGGCGCCCAATGCGTTGAGCAGGCCCGGCGGCTGGCCATGGCGATACATTTCGAGTTCGGGCTGGCGATCCACCATTTCCGACGGCGGGGTCCAGATCGGCCACTTGCGCTTATAGGCGATGTGGGCGCGGCCACCCCATTCAAAGCCCGCGCGGCCAATGCCGACGCCATACCGCATGGCGCGGCCATTCGGCATGGTCCAGTAAAGGAAGCGGTTTGCGGTATCGACGACCACCGTGCCGCCGGGCTCGCCGGTGGGGTTGTCGACTTCCTGGCGCCAGTAGATCGGATCGAGATTGGATACGTCGGCAGCCGGAACCGGATATTCTTCTTCCGGGCGTGCCGAATACATGGCGAGGACCTCGGGCGGCACGGCGCGGCGAACCGGCTCCGTGGGGGCGATGGCGCTACGGGTGATGCCCGTGGTAGAGCAGCCGGCAAGAGTCAGCGCACCCAGGCTGGCGAGGCCAGCCAACAGGGCGCGGCGCGACAGGGTCGCGTCGGTAACAGAATGCATAATATGTCCTTGGCCCGGGTGGGCCTAGCGATTGGGGAGACTGAAAACTGAGACGTGTGGGGCTGGTGTCAGGCCGCGCGGGGTGGGCGGAGCAGCCGGTCGGCAGTGCTGTAGGGCCCATGGGCCAGGTGGACCGCAGTGGGAGCGTCTCGTCCCGCCGGGATCAGGGCGATCTGTGCGTCCACGGTAATCGCGTAGAGCGAGCCGAAGGGCAGGATTATGCCCGAGCCGAGATCAACTTCGCCGCGCTGGACAGTTACGGTCACCGGGATGGAGACGTTTTCGGCGTCCACCATGTTGAGCACCACGATCGGGGTGCTGATATAGCGGTGGGCATAGGCAGTCGTGCTCCCCGCGACGGTCGCGAAGGCAAAGACGACGGCAATGAGGGCCACGAGACGCTGCATAACTCTGCTCTAGCGACTATGATTGGGGCGTGAAAGTGGCAAGACGTCGCTCAGGGGTCAGCCTGCGGCGGTTGCCACGCCATAAGCTGGCGACCGTGTGATTTAAGCCACGCTCGCCCCCGGTCCATGTCGGGCAGGGTTCTCTCGACCGTCGCCCAGAACGCTTCTGAATGGTTCATTTCCACGAGATGGGCCACCTCATGCGCCGCGACATAGTCCAGCACGAAGGGCGGGGCGAGAATCAGTCGCCAATTGTAGTTGATGGCGCCGGCCGACGAGCAGGAGCCCCAGCGGCTCGACTGGCTGCGCAGCCGGATCTGCTTGACGCTGACCGAGAGGCGATGCGCGTGAAAATCGCTGCGCTCTGTCAGCTCTTCCAGCGCCACGCTCTTGAGCCAGTCATAGAGCCGTCGCGGCTGGTGCTCCGGCGCGCCCGGTACGAAGAGAGCCGGGCCCTCGTCCGTCTCCCCGATTGCGACACGGCCCCGTACTGCGCCGGTGCCGATGATCTGGTGGGGCACGCCACGCAGCGGCACAAGGCTGCCGACCACAAGGCTCTGCGCCGAAGGCGTGCGCGGCAGGCGGGCACCCAGCCAATGGCGATGACGGTGCAGAAACGCCTCGGCATCGCTCCAGCGGGATTTCTCCGGCACCGTCAGCAGGGGACCCTTTGCCGGGATCGACAGGCGAAAGGCGCGCGCCCGCTTGCTCACCCGCACGGTCACGTCGACGACCCGTCCGTCGATATCGAGCTGGGTGCGAGCCGGCGGTGCTGATTTCTGACGGAGGAAAGAGAACATGGACGGCCGCAAAGAATCGGTTTTCGCAGTCTAGGCGGAAACGCGCCGCCCGTCTGGCCGATAATCGGGGGCGGGCCGAGGTGAGAGATCACAAAAAAAAGACGCCCCGGATGGGGCGTCAGTGAGGTCACAGGGGAGGACCATATGGACTAAGGAAAGGGGCCGGCCTTAGCCGTTGTTGCCCCAGTTTTCCTGGTTGGTGTCGCCAAAACCCTGGCGGTTGCCGCGGCGCTCGCTCATGAAGCGATCGAACTCTTCGCGATCCTTGGCCTTGCGCAGATTGGCCATGTAGTCCTGGAAGGCGTCGATCTCGGCATCGAGACGGGCGCGCTCTTCCTCGAGACGCTTGAGCTGGTCGGCGCGGTAGTCATCGAAGGCGGCGTTGCCGGTCGAGGCGAAATTCTGCCCGCCGAAGCCGTGGTGCTTGGTGTTGTTTCGCATGTAGCCGCATCCTTTGTTCCAGTAGGCCTGGGCCTTTTCGGCGGAGCCGCCGAACTTTTCACCCCACAGGATGTAGCCAAGAATGGCCAGGCCAATGGGCCAGAAGAGGATAAAGCCGAGGACCATGAGGGCGATGGTCAGAGGCGACCATTGCGGTTTGATGATTGCTGTGTTCATTTCGTTTCGTCTCCCAGTCACGATGGAACTAATTTGGTCCCCGCTTTGACAGGATCAAGAATGTGCCTATTGGGTTTTACTGCTTGAAATGCGTGTTTTTTGTCCCTATGGCGCCGCGCCTGCCCTGACTGGAGCCCTATTCATATGAGTACCGAAACGGCTTCGCGCCTCGAGATGACGCCCGACTGGCGCCCGTTGCGCCTGCAATCGCTTGTGCTGCTGCGCTGGCTGGCGATAGCAGGGCAGACCGTTGGCGTGTTTTTCGTTCATTTCGGCCTGGGCTTTCCGCTGCCCCTGCTCGAATGCATGACGCTGATCGCCCTGTCGGCGCTGCTCAATATCTTCCTTGTCTGGCGCTATGGCTCGCGCGCCAACCTCTCGCCGCGCTTTGCCGCGGTGTTGCTGGCCTGCGACCTCACCCAGCTCGGGGGCCTGCTTGCCCTGACAGGCGGGCTGCAGAACCCGTTCTCGCTGCTGCTGCTGGCGCCGGTCTCGGTATCGGCGACGACACTGCCGCAGCTCGAAACGCTCATCATTGCCCTGTTTGCGGCAGTTATCGCGTCAATCGTTGCCATGGTGCATATGCCACTGCCATGGGTTCCGGGGCACGAGCTGGCCTTTGACCGCATTTTCGTCATTGGCATCTGGGTGGCCATCGTCTGTGGCATCGCCTTTATTTCCGCCTATACCAGCAAGGTCGCCAATGACTCGCGATTGATAGCCGACGCCCTGGCGGCGACCGAACTGGCCTTGTCACGCCGCGAACAGCTCTCCGCGCTCGACGGCATGGCGGCAGCGGCGGCCCATGAGCTGGGCACGCCGCTCTCGACCATCGCCCTTGCCGCCAAGGAAATGCGCGCCGATGTGGACGAGGGCAGCCAGCTGGCAGAGGACGTCGAACTGATCATCGCCCAGGCGGCGCGCTGCCGCGCCATCCTTGCCAAGCTGCGCAATCTGGGCGGCACCGACCCCACCGATCCCTTTGCCGAAGCTTCCCTGAGCGATGTGCTCGACGAAGTGGCGCGCCATCACGAAGGACGCGGCAAAGTCATTCTGTTCGACAGCCAGGGCGTCGCCGGTCCAGACCCGATCTTTCCGCGCAGTGTCGGCCTGCTCTATGGCCTCGGTAATCTGATCGAGAATGCCACCGATTTTGCTGTCCAGACCGTGCGCATCGAAACCAGTTGGGACGAGAGCCGTATTGTGGTGCTGATCACCGATGACGGCCCCGGCTTTGCCCCTGAACTCATCACCCGGCTGGGCGAGCCCTATCTGACCAGCCGCCCACGCGACCCGCAGGGCGCCGATGCGGACCAGCCGGGCGGGCTGGGCCTCGGCATCTTCATCGCCAAGACCCTGCTCGAGCGAACAGGGGCGAAATTGACCTTCAGCAATGAAAATGCAGATGGTCACGCACAGGTGCGGATCGTTTGGAGCCGTGACACCGTTGTCAAGCAATCCGCGACTCGGGTTTTGACGTAGAGGCCTCGACAGAATATGGAGAAGGCATGAGCACGATCGAAGACCTACTGGCCACAGATCCCAGCCTTTTGCTGGTCGATGACGACTTGGCTTTCCTCACCCGCCTTGAGCGCGCCATGGTGCGCCGGGGTTTTGACGTCCGAACGGCCTCCACCGTTGCCGCCGGGCTTGTCGCCGTTGGTGAAAAGCCACCCGCTTTCGCTGTCGTCGACCTCAGACTTGAAGATGGCAATGGCCTCGATGTGGTGTCCGCGCTGCATCAGAAGCGGCCGGATGCCCGCGCCGTGGTGCTGACCGGCTATGGCAACATCGCCACCGCGGTCACTGCCGTCAAACTCGGCGCCATGGACTATCTGTCCAAGCCCGCCGACGCCGACGACGTCATCAATGCGCTTCTGGCCACGGGCGAAGACAAGCCCGAGCCGCCGGAAAACCCCATGTCGGCCGATCGCGTCCGCTGGGAACATATCCAGCGCGTCTATGAATTGTGCGACCGCAATGTTTCCGAGACGGCACGCCGTCTCAACATGCACCGTCGCACCCTTCAGCGCATTCTCGCCAAGCGCGCGCCCCGCTGACCAGCGGGGCTCTCGACCCTTGGGCGCAGGCGCTCAGTCGAGCGCCATCAGCGTAGTGAATCCGCCAAAAATCATGCGTTGTCCGTCAAACGGTAGTGCCGGGAAATTCGCCATTTCCGGGCCCTCCATCATGCGCTTCTGAATGATGTCCCGCGTCGCCTTGTCCGGATATTCGATCCAGGAAAAGACGATCACCTCGTCATCCTTGGCGCCGACGGCGCGTTGGAAATCGGTGTGCTCGCCCGTGGGCACGTCATCGCCCCAGTTCTCGACCACGCGCAGCGCCCCCCATTTCAGGAACAGCTCTGCCGCCGCACGGGCATGGGCAATATAAAGCTCCTTGTTGGCACGCGGTACAGCCGCCACAAAGCCATCGACATAGGTCATCTCGTCTCTCCTCTTGCTGCGCGGGTGCTGCGACCCAGCGCTTGGAACAAGGACGAACGAGAAACTGCACTTTCGACACCACGGGGCAGCAGATCAGGCAGCCGTTAGAGCAGGCTGCGAGCTTGGCGCGTACAGTTGGGAGACGAAATTCCGGCGCTGAGTCCTGTCACAATCTCATCGCAATTGGCCGCCCGCGCCGCTTTCCACGTTATTCACACCGGGCGGATGAGGCGATTTCAGCGATTTCACAGATGTTTGATGAAACCGTTGCCCATCCGACACAATCTGGAACGTGGTTCCGCCGCCGCGCTGAATCCCGGCGGTGAATCGGAAAAATATTAATGGACAGAGATTCTCATTCTACAGCATCGATCAATTCAGACCCAATGGTTAATCAAGTAGACCCAAAACTGTGCGGCAAAGCTGCAACAGTGCCGGCGGCCGGGGGCATTTAGGGACAATCTGCCCTTATTCCCGACGCTCGGCCCCCTTACTCAGCGCTCATCGATAACTTCAGTGAGCATAGAGCATTGATCAGAAGAGCCGTTTCCGTCGCCTTGTGTGCGGCAGTTCTCGCCGTCACCGCGACTGCAGCCCATGCACAATGCGGTGGCGCATCCTGGTATGGCCCCGGCTTCCACGGCAAGAAGGCCGCATCGGGTGAGACCTTCAACGAAAACGCCATGACGGCGGCGCATCGTTCCCTTCCATTTGGCACCAAGCTGCGTGTCACCGACCAGAACTCTGGCAAGTCCATTCAGGTTGTCATCAATGACCGTGGTCCTTTCCACGGCAAGCGCATCATCGACCTCTCCAAGGCAGCTGCCTCGGAACTGGGTTTCCGCAATCGCGGCGTGACCTCGGTCTGCATCGAAAAGATGTAATCCTTCCAACGTCTCAACCGACGTTGCAGCCGCCCGTTTTCGGGCGGCTTTTTTGTGCACGGATCATTTCTGCCAGGTTTGGAGGCAAATTGGCCCCTCGTTAGTGCACAATTAGACGTTTGCGCCTAATATTCGCCGCGAGAGAAATCCAGACGCGTCGGGGGCTCGCAATGGATGCCTATGTCTATATTGCCGGGCCGGACGATGATCGCTGCGCCGCCCTGTTTGATCTGGTCAGTGGTATTGGCTTTACTGGCGTGTCGTCTTTCCGCGGCATCGCGCAGGTGTCCGAGCAGATCGCGCGCAACCCGATCTGCTTCATCCTTTGCTCATCCGTCGCCGACCCCAGGCAGTTGCGCGCGACTGCTGCAGCGGTGCGGTTCTGCGACCAGCCCAGCGTTCGCTTTTCGCCGCTGATCTATCTGACCGAGCATCCGTCGATCGAGACCACCATGGCCTGCGCCAACATGGGGTTCGATGACGTGGTTGCCCTGCCGCAGTCTCGCGCGCAATTGCGCGAGAGGCTCGAGCATCAGGTCGGGGAGATGAAGGTCTATTACGAGGCGAGCGGCTATTTCGGGCCTGATCGGCGCCGCAACACTGTGTCCAGGCGCGACGGCGCCGATGTGCGTCAGGGCGGGCCATTCCGCCGTTTTGAGCTGATCCGCGATGCCAGGTCCGGCATCTCTGTGATGCGTGAAGAGATGGGCCCGGCGGACGCCGCTGTGGCAACGTTGCAAGATCGTGCCCCACTGCGTGGTGTAACTGAGGCTTGGCCTCCACGCATATCCGGCT
>JADGMW010000300.1_pt1 | contig 23853 bp, 27 predicted proteins | sample 8641801 | NCBI WGS metagenome assembly JADGMW01 (sample SAMN16272018, study PRJNA661076) | feces metagenome | isolation source: fecal sample from diarrhoea affected cattle A | host: Bos taurus | place: South Africa: Lokaleng Village, Mahikeng | collected 2019-09
CCCTCGTGCGCGTGGTCGTGGGCGTCGTGGCCCTCGTGCCCCTGCGGGCTGTCGGCGCGGGGGCTGTCGGGGCCGTCGCTGGCGTGCCCGGCGGACGGGTCCGTGGTCTCGGCGTGCTCGCTGCTCATGGCAGGAACGTAGGGCGCTGCCTAATCGTTTTTCCACGATCGTCGTCGCGCGCAACGTGGGTTTTACACAGAGGGCCACCAGGCGAGACCAGGGGACGCGTGCGCACCGCGCCGGAAACACTGGTGAAACGATTTGTCAGGCGATGGCGCCGGAGAGCGTCCCCGCGGTCGAGGCCCTCAAGTGCACCGGGGCGGGAACCGTCTGCACCGTGCCGAGGGCGGCGGCCGGCCCGCGATCGTCCTCGAGGATCGCCACCAGGCGCTCCACGCACGCGACGCCCAACGCGTAGGCCGGCAGCTCGACGGCCGTCACCGGCGGATCCTCGGCCAGCAGCGCGGGCTCGTCGGCGCACGCCGCCACCAGCACGTCCCGGCCCGGCTGGCGGCCCATGCCGCGCAGCACCGCCATGGCCGCCTGCGCGGCGAACGGCGACGCGGCCAGCACCAGGTCCACCTCGGGGCGATCCGCCAGCACCGGCGCCAGCAGCTCCTCATGGCGGTCCACCGACAGCTCGCCGAACCGGCTCGCCACCAGCACGGGCGTCAGGCCCCGCTCCGCGGACCACGCGCCCACGACGTCCCGCAGCACCTCGCCCCAGCCGCTGTTCTCGTCCGGCGCCACCAGCATCGGGTGGCGCACGCCCTGCCGCGCGGCCGCGTCCAGCACCGCGCGCACCGCCGTCGCATGATCCGCCGCCACCACGGCGCACGGCGGCATCGACGAGGGCACGTGCTCCCCCGCCACCACGGGCACCGGCAGCGCCATCAGCTCCCGCGCGCGCAGGTCGTCGGCGATCGGGTCGACCACCACCACCCCGTCGACGCGCGGCGCCGTGCTGCGCGGCCGGGAGGTGTCCGACGACAGCACCACGAGGTCGTGGTCGTGGCGGTGGGCGGCCTCGACGGCGCCCGCGAGGAAGTCGCGGAAGTACGGCGTCCGCAGGTTCGCCGCGGCGCGCTCGTGGTGCACGCCCAGGGCCTGCGTCCGGCCGGTCCGCAGCCCTCGCGCCAGCGCGTTCGCGAGGTAGCCCAGGTCCTCGGCGGCGCCGCGCACGCGCTCACGGGTCGCGGGGGTCATCCGTCCCCGGCCGGAGAGGGCCTGCGAGGCCGTCGCCACGGACACCCCGGCGGCGGCCGCCACGTCCTTGAGCGTCACGGCGCCCACGCCGCGCCCTCTCGGAGTCATGGGCCGACCCTACCCGCCGGCGTCTCGGACGCCCGGCGGAATCGGGCGCCTGCCGGGACGCGGCGCGACCGCGCAGGAGTCCGGCGGGCGCCCCGGCGCCCGCTCAGCTCGACGCGCCTGCCAGCGCGGCGCGCACCCGCTGCGACAGCGCCTTGCCGTCCACCCGCCCGAGCGGCGCCGCGGCGGCCGTGGCGGCCTTCATCACGGCGCCCATGTCCTTCATGCTGCTGGCGCCCGTGGACGCGATGGCGTCCGCGACGATCGCGTCGAGCTGCTCCTCGCTGACCGCGGCGGGCAGGTAGGCCTCGATCAGGTCAGCCTCGGCCGTCTCGGTCTCGGCGCGCTCGGCGGCGCCGGCGCCGGTGTAGATCTCCGCGCTCTCCCGGCGCTTCTTGACCTCGCGGACCAGGACCTCCTGCACCTGCTCCTCGGTCAGCTCGACGGCCATGGGCCCCGCCTTCTCCGCGGCGCGGACGGCGCCGATCGCCTGCCGCAGCGTCCCTGTGCGGAACGCGTCTCGGGCCTTCATGGAGGTGGTCAGGTCGGACGTCAGCCTCTCGAGTGTGCTCATAGGAGCCATCGTCCCCCATGGCAGGCGCTCGGGCCCACGTCAGGGGCGCCCGACGTCGTACGTGACCTGCACCATGCCGTTGTCGCGCTCGCCCTCGTCCCCGCGCGCGCCGTCACGTCCTGACGCCCGCGCCTACCGTGAGGGGTGCCCAGCGAACACCCCACCCCACCCGCGGCCGCCGCCCCGCCGACAGTGCGGCGCCCGGCCGGGCTGCTGCTCTTCCCCGGCGCCGGCGCCGACCGCGACCACCGCACCCTCGTCGCCCTGCAGCACGCCCTGGCCCCGCTGCCGGTGCGCCGCGTCGACTTCCCCGGCCGCGCGGCGGGCCGCAAGGGGCCTGAGCGCGCGCCTGTGGCCATCGCCCACGTGCGCGCCGAGGCAGACCGGTTCGCGGCCGATCTGGGCGTGACGCCGGACCGCGTGCTCCTGGGCGGTCGGTCGTTCGGCGGGCGCATGGCGTCGATGGCCGTCGCCGAGGGGCAGCCTGCCGCCGGGCTGGTGCTGCTCTCCTACCCCTTGCACCCGCCCGGCAAGCCGGACCGGCTGCGCGTCGACCACCTGCCCGACGTCCACGTCCCGGTGCTGGCAGTCTCTGGCGAGCGCGACCCGTTCGGCACGCCCGCCGAGCTCACCGCGTACCTGGCCCAGATCGGCGGTCCGGTGACCATGGCGTTCGTGCCGGGCAACCATGCGCCCACGGATGACAGCACAGTCGCCGAGGCGGTGGCCCGCTGGCTGCTGCCCGGCTAGGCGTCGAGCGCGCGGGTGAACTCCGCGAGCGCGTCCGGGCTGAACAGCACGAACCGCACCAGTGCGGGCCGCCGTCGGGGCTCTGGAGGCTGCCAGCCACGCACGGCGGCGACCGCCACGTCGGCGACCTGGGCCACCGGCCATCCGTAGACGCCGGCGCTGATGGCCGGGAAGGCGATGCTGCCCGCGCCGAGCCCGGCTGCCACGTCGAGCGAGCGGGTGAAGCACGACGCCAGCAGCGCCGGGTCGAGCTCACCGGCGTGCGCGTTAGGCCCCACGGTGTGCACCACCCATCGCGCGGACAGTCGGCCCGCCCCCGTCGCGACCGCCTCGCCGGTGGGCAGCCCGTCTGGCCACTCGTCGCGGCGGACGCGACGACACTCGGCGAGGAGCGCCGGACCCGCCGCCGCATGGATCGCGCCGTCCACCCCACCCCCGCCCAGCAGCGATGAGTTGGCGGCGTTGACGACCACGTCGACGTCCTGGGTGGTGATGTCTCCCCGCATGGGCTCAATGCGCATCACGACATCCTCACCCGCCCACTCCGTCGGCAACAGTCGAGCCCTGCCCGGAGCTCGTGCGACGTCGAGCCACACCCCGGCGCCCGGACGGGCCGCGGTCAGCCGGCGGCGGGGTCCGACTCGACGAGCAACGTCACCGGCCCGTCGTTGACCAGCTCGACCTGCATGTCGGCGCCGAACCGGCCGGTGGCGACCTCGAGCCCCCGGGCGCGCAGCGCGTCGACCACCGCGTCGACCAGCGGCTCGGCCACCGGGCCGGGCGCCGCGGCGTTCCATGTCGGGCGGCGGCCCTTGCGGGTGTCCCCGTACAGCGTGAACTGGCTGACCACCAGCACGGGCGCCCCCGCGTCCGTGGCGCTGAGCTCGCCGCGCAGGATCCGCAGATCGGCGATCTTCCGGGCGACGAGCTCGACCTGGGCCGGCCCGTCGCCGGGCGTGACGCCCACCAGGGCGACGAGTCCGGGGCGGTCGATGGCTCCCACGACCTCGCCGTCGACGCTGACGCTGGCCCGCGCCACCCGCTGCACCACCGCCCTCATGAGCGGTCCGCACCGCCGAACGCCGCGACCACGGCGCCCACGGGCCGCCCGTGGCCCAGCACGTCGACCCGCCCAGCCCGGTCGAGGGCGTCGACGTCGACCCCCGCCAGCTGGTCGGCGCCGGCCACCCGCAAGGCGGCGCGCAGGATCGCCGGCCGCGGCCGGGCGCTGCCGTCGGCCACCTTGAACGCGATCGCCGAGCCGTCGGGCAGCGCGGCCGCGTACACGCCCTCGGCCCCGTCCTTCGCGACCAGGCCGGGCGCCGCGCGCATCACGTCGGTGGCGTCGCGGCCGGTCCCGGCGACGTGCCACGGGTGCGCGCTCATCGCGGCGGCCACCCGGGCCTCGGGGGTCCCGGGGGCCGCGTGCGGCGCGCGGGCGATCGTGGCGAATGCCCGGGCGAGGCCGCTCAGCGACGTGGAGAACAACGGCGCGCCGCAGCCGTCCACGGTGGGGTCGCCCACGGGTCCGCCCGTGAGGTCGGCCAGCGCCTGGCGCACGGCGCGCTGCAACGGGTGGTCCAGCTCCCGGTACGTGGTGGTGTCCCACCCGGCGGCCACGCAGGTGGCGAGCATCGCGGCGTGCTTGCCCGAGCAGTTCTGCGCCACCGGCTCCGGCCCCCGGCCGGCGCGCTGCCAGTCGAGCGCCGCGGCAGGGTCCAGCGGCAGAGTCGGCGTGTTCTGCAGCGCCGACTCGTCCAGCCCCGCCCCGGCGAGGATCGCCCGGACCTCCTCGAGGTGCCCGGGCTCCGCGTTGTGGCTCGCGGCGGCCAGCGCGAGCTGGGCTCCCCGCAGGTCCAGGCCGCTGCGCAGCATCGCGACGGCCTGCAGGGGCTTCAACGACGAGCGCGCGTACACGACCCGGTCCGGGTCCCCCACCGCGAGCCGCACCGCCCCCGCGGGGTCGAGCACGACCAGGTGCCCCAGGTGCTCAGACTCCACGAGACCGCCGCGCACCACCTGGGCGAGCAGCGCCGCGGGCGCGCCGGCGGCTCCGGTCCCCGCGGGCGCCAGGGTCGTCGGCTGGGCCGTCACCAGCCACCTCGCTGCGGGCCGCGCGGGCCGCGGCGCTTGGAGTAGGGCGCGACGGCGGGCTTCACGTCCACCAGGTACACGATCGAGGCGACGGCCGCCCCGATGGCCAGGAACGGCAGGAACCCGAGGCCGATCGGGTACGGCAGCGCCATGAACGACACCGCCACGGACGCCCCGAGGATCGCGCCCCACTTGCCCTTCGTGAGCTTGCCGGCCGTCCGGAAGGCGGCGGTGGGCCGGCGCAGCAGGTCGATGAGCGCCCACGCGCTGGCGCCGAAGATCGCGACGTAGAAGATCAGGAAGATGGCGGTCTGCAGCGTGGGGATCACGCGCCGAGCCTACGACGTCCGCCTGGCCCCGCGCCCGAGCGCCAGGGCAGGGCTGTCAGATCGACGGCAGGTGGGTGCGGGCCTCGGCGGCGGTGGCCCCGGAGGCCTCGAACAGGTCCACCACGAGGGACCGGGCGAGCAGCACCAGGCTCTGCAGGCGGATGTCGTCCTGGGCGATCCGGTAAGGGTCGAGCCGTTCGGCCGCGGCGGTCAGCAGCGCGTGGGCGCGACCCTCGTGGCCGCCCCCGGTCAGCTGCTCCCCGAGCTCGTCCACCGCGTCGGCGATCTGCTCGATGGCGCCCGCGAGCTCGACCACCGACGCCGTCGCGTCCGTCGGGATGGCGGTGAGGGCGCGGCGTGCGAGCACGCGGGCGTTGCGCATGGCCCGGTCGGTCATGACGGCGGCGTCCTCGAGCGCCCGCAGGTCAGGCTGGTACCGCCGCCCGAGCGGGGTCACCCGGGCGTTCTTGCGGGTGTCGGTGGCCGAGGTCTTCCACGCGTCGAGCGCCGCCTGGGACGAGCGCCCGGCCAGCAGCGCCTCCTCCATGTCCTGCGCCACCTGGTCGCGCAGGCCCCGGGCGACGAGCCGCAGCACGACCGTCAGCTCGAGGATGGCCTTGTGGGCGTGCCGGCGCGGCAGCCGTCGCGGGTCGGAGGGCGTGACCGCGACGATCACGAACGCGGCGAGCCCGCCGATGATCGCGTCGGTCAGCCGTCCCAGGCCCCCGCCGCCGGCCGCCGTGGAGGGAAGCCCCACCACGACGATCGCCTGGGACCCCGCGAGCCGCGCCACGAGCTGTCCCCGATCGACGAACCTGCCGATCAGCGCCGCCAGGACCAGCACGACGCCGACCTGCCACGCGCCCGAGCCGATACCGCTGACCAGCAGCTCGGCGAGGCCGATGCCGACGGCCACGCCCGCGGAGATCTCCAGGATGCGCCGGAGCTGGCGGTCCTCACTGAACCCGAGCGCGATCCAGGCGGCGATCGGGGCGAAGATCGGGTTCGGGTGCCCCAGCAGCGTGTGCGAGATGCCGTACGCGATCGCGGCCGCGAACGCCGCCTGCAGGATCGCGAACCACGCCGACCGCACCCGGCGCCACCCCTCGGTCGCCCAGGCCGCGGCCTCGTCACGCGCGGCTCGGAGCCGGTCGCCACGCGACCTGGTCCCGGCGGACCCCGCGGTGCTCACAGGCTCGGGCGATGCCCCAGGCCGCGGGCCACAGGTCCCCGCGCGGCCGGGCGGTCGGCGGACACGCCCTCGCCCGCGACCACCGTCTCCTGGCCGGCGGCCACCGGGCCGCCCTCGCACTCGACCATCAGGTCCGCGTCGGTCGGGGCGGAGCGCTTGACCACGGCGAGGGCCACCGGGCCGAGCTCGTGGTGCCGCGCCACGCTGGTGACCTGGCCGATGGCCCGCCCGATCTCGCCACCGGTGGTCAGCGTCCCGGTCTCGTGCACCTGCGCGCCGGGCTCCGGCAGCAGGTGCCCGGACCCGTCCAGGTGCAGCATGACCAGCCGGCGCGGGGGCCGGCCGAGGTTGTGCACGCGCGCCACGGTCTCCTGGCCGCGGTAGCAGCCCTTCTCCAGGTGCACGGCGGTGCGCAGCCAGTCGAGCTCGTGCGGGATGGACCGGTGGTCCGCCTCGCGTCCGAGCCGGGGCCGCCACGCCTCGACGCGCAGGGCCTCGCTGGCCCAGGTGCCGACCAGCGGCCACCCGGCCTGCTCGCGCGCGGCCACGGCCTGCGCCAGCTCGCCGCGCGGGACCAGCACGAGGCGCCAGGCCCGGTCGGCGCCGGGGTGCTGGGCGTCCTCCGGCCCGTACCGGGTGCCGCCCGGCGCCGTGCGCGGCCACGGGTCGCGCCAGGTGAGGGGCTCGCCCTCGCCGCCCTCGGCGTCCACCGGCTCGCCGATCGCCGCCCACTGGTCGGTGACGTCCGCGACCTCGACCCGCAGGGTGAACCGCATCCGGTCGAGCCATGCGGCGAGCGCCGGCGCGGACGCGCCCTCGGTGATCAGCCAGGTCGTCGCCCCGTCGTCCACCACGCCGGCGGCGTGCTCGATGTGCCCCTGCGGGCTCAGCACCAGCAGCTCGGTGGAGGTGCGCGGCTCGAGGCCGGTGAGGTGCTGCGAGGTGATCGAGTGCAGCCACGTGAGCCGGTCGGGGCCCGTCACCGTCACCACGCCGAGGTGGGACTGGTCCACCACGGCGCCGCCGCGGGACAGCGCCCGCTGCTCGGCGGTGGGGTCCCCGTAGTGCCAGGCGACGCCCGCGTCAGGCCCGGAGCCCTCGACCGCGCCGCGGCGGGCCAGCAGCGGGCTGCGCCGCGCCGCAGCCGCCTCGACGGGAGGCTCTGCCGGGGCGCTGCTCGACGTGTCGGCCACCGGGCTCACGCCTCGTCGCCGACGCGCGCCAGCCGGGCGGACGCGTAGGTCTGCATCGGCTGCCCGAACGCCGCGAGGTCGTGGGCCCACATCAGCTCGCCGTTGACCAGCCCGTACAGCCGCGTCCCGGCGGTGACGTCCGCGCCGGTGGACGTGCGGGCGACCACGTCGGTGGCCAGGTCGATGCGCCCGTTGCCGACGGCCCCGAGGTACAGCGTGACGAAGCCGGACGGGTCGGCGAGGAGCACCTCGACGGGGTGCTGGTCGTCCGTGAGGTCCGCGGGACGCTCAGGCGGGACGCGCCAGAACCCCGACTCGGTGGACCACACCGGGCCCGGCTCCTGCGCGGGGACGGGCGTCGTGGCGGGCGCGTCGTCAGGCCCGGCGACCGCGGAGGCATCGCCGTCCTGCGCCGCGAGGGCCGCCGCGTCGTCGGGAGCGACCACGAGCCGGATGGTGGAGGTGTACGCGAGGTACGGGCCGCCGTCGTGGCTGAACGTGACGTCCTGCGTGAACGCGGACTCCTCGATGCCGGGGTAGCCGACGACGCCTTCGCCGTGCCACTCGCCCACGAGCCACGCGAGCGGGTAGACCTCGGGCGCCAGGCCCTCGGGCAGGATGAACGGCATGGACTACCTCCGGTTGTGGGATCGATCGCAGCCGGTGAGAGTCAGCGCTGACCCTTGTACAGGCGGTAGACGACGAAGCAGGCGAACCACCCGATGGTGACGGTCGCCGCGACGAGCAGGCCGATGAAAACTGCTTCAAGCGCTTCCATGCCCCGATCCTAACGATGTCCGGCGCTTACGCTGACGCGATGACCCGTCCGACGCGCACTCTCGTGATCAAGGCGACCTCGGGAGCCGAGCGCCCCGAGGCCGCCAACCAGGCCCTGACGGTCGCCGCGGCCGCCGTCGCGTCCGGCGCCGAGGTCAGCCTGTGGCTCACCGGCGAGGCCACCTGGTTCGCCGTGCCGGGCCGCGCCGCGCAGTTCGAGCTCGCCCACGCAGCCCGCCTGGACGAGCTGCTGGCAGTGGTGCTCGAGGGCGGCCAGGTGACGGTCTGCACCCAGTGCGCGGTGCGACGCGACCTCGAGGTCGAGGACCTGCTGCCCGGGGTGCGCATCGCGGGGGCCCCGGTGTTCGTCGAGGAGGTCCTGGCGCCCGACGCGCAGGCCCTCGTGTACTGAGCCGACCGGGCCCCGGTCAGGCGGCGCGAGAGCGCAGCCGCAGGCCCAGCAGGTACATCTCGCAGCCCAGGCACAGGCCGAACGCCGCGTTGAGGAACGCCGCGACGAGCGCGAACGCCGCGGCCACGGGCACCGCGACCGCCACCCCGAGCGCGCCGAGCACCACGCCCAGCCCGGTGATGACCAGGCCCACCGCCTGGGCGAAGCGCGGCGGCCGGGGGTCCTCGAGCTCGACGGGCGGCCCCAGGCGCGGTCGCACGAAGCGGCGGAACACGAGGCCCTGCACCGACCCCTGGGCGCCACGGGCCGCGCCGACCGCGAACAACGCGGCCACGACGGCCAGCAGCACCAGGGCCGGGACGGCGGGGAGCAGCAGCACGACGACGAGCAGGACGGCGGTCATCGCGGCGCCGGCCCGCGGGCCCCGGGGGTCGATGCCGGCGGGCGGCGCGGGCGTGGGCGTGCGGTCGGCGGGTGCGGCGGACGCGGGCAGGTCGCTCATGGGTGTCCTCCTGGACGGTGGGACCGGTGGGACGGGCTGGGCGGCGGGAGGTGCGTGCGGGAAGCTCGTGCGGCAGGTGCGGGCGGGTCGCGCGGGCGGGCCTCGGCGGAGCGCAGGGCTCAGCGGCCGGGGGCCGCCTCGGGACACGACTCCAGCACGGCGAGCATCTGCGCGCGAGTCGCCTCGCCGGACACGCGCCCGACCACCGTCCCGGCGCCGTCGAGCAGCAGCACCGTCGGGGTGCGGAGCACGTTGACCCGGCGCACCAGGCCCAGGTGCTGCTCGACGTCGAGCTCGACGTGCACCACGCCCGGCGCCTGGGCGGCGAGCTGCGCGAGCACGTCGCGCACCCGGCGGCACGGGGCGCACACCGCGCTGGAGAACTGCACGAAGGTGGCGCGCTCGCCCAGGGCGGCGCCGATCTCGGCCGCTGTCAGGCGCCCGGCGCCACCGGTCCTCTCGGAGGCCCCAGCCGCCGCGACGAACTTGCCCTTGCGGGCACGCCACCACACGCCCAGCCCGGTCGCGGCAACGAGCACCGCGACGACGAGGACCACGCGCAGGAGCATCGTCAGCCCACCAGGACCCGGCCTGCGACGTAGACGAGGATCCCGGTCACGGTGACGGGGAGCACGATGGCCGACAGCGCCGCGGGGAACCGCTCCAGCACCGGCAGCCGGTCGAACAGCTGGTGCAGCGCGGCCACGAGCAGGCCCACGGCCATGCCCAGGAGGCCTCCCGCGAGCGGGTCGAAGCCCGGCAGCGCCAGTCCGGCGAGCGCGCCCGCGGCGAGCGCCGAGCCGACGGTCGCCCCCGCGCCGACCCAGGGAGCCAACGGCAGCGCCGCCACCGCGGACCCGACGGCCAGCGCGAGCGCCCCGGCGATGACCAGCTCCTCGCCGCCCGGGGTCCGCTGGGTGGCGACCCACCCGGCCGCGGCCGCGGCGACGAGCGTGCCGGCGACGGTGCCGGTGACGGACTCCACGAGCCGCTCGCGCCCGCCGCCCCGCAGCAGCTCGTTGATGAAGGCCAGCAGGATCGAGAACGCGAAGACCACCGGCAGGTCCCGCAAGGGCGGCGCGCCGACGGTCAGGTGCACGATCGCCACGGCCCCGGCGCCGCCGAGCGCGACGACGGCCGTGGAGCCGGGCCGGTTGGGCAGGTTGACCAGCACGGGCCAGCCGAACGCGAACACCACCGCCAGGAGGCCCACCACGATGGTCAGCGGCAGGCCTGCGAGGTCGACGCCGCCGAGCGTGAGGTCGGAGAGGTAGCCGGCGACGGCCACCAGGGCGGCGAGCACGGCTGTGGAGACGGCGCGGGTCGAGAGCTGCACGGCGGTTACCGGCCCCGACGGTGGAGGGACACGGGGGTGCTCACGCGCAGGCGGCGCGCAGCAGCCGAGGGCGCGAGGGAGGAGGAGGGGCCGGGCACGGCGTCGATTGTCGCAGACCAGCGACCGCGGGCCGAGCGCCGCCCGGGACCGGGTCGCCAGCGCCCAGGCGGGTGAGAGCAGTCTCAGCGCAAGGCCGGTGCGCAGGACTGCGAGATCGCACGCGGTAGCGTGTCCACACCCGCACGCTAGGAGGTTCCGTCGGTGGCAGACCTGCTGCTGCTCACTCCTGCGCCCGGCGGTTCCGCTCAGGTGCTGCCGGCCCTCGGGCTGCTCTCACACCGAGTGCGGGTCCTGCCGGTCGAGCCGTCGGCCCTGGTGGACGCGCCCGACGCGGACATCATCGTGCTCGACGCGCGCCGTGACCTGGTCACCGCCCGCACCACGTGCCGGCTGCTGCGCGCGACGGGGCTCACCGTCCCCCTCGTGCTCGTCCTCACCGAGGGCGGCCTCACCGTGGTGACGGCCGAGTGGGGCGCGGACGACATCATCTTGGAGAACGCCACCCCCGCCGAGGTCGAGACGCGCTTCCGGCTCGTCATCGAGAGGTCGGCGGCGTCGGCGGCGTACGTCGACCAGCCGCAGGAGATCTCCGCGGGCGAGCTCATGATCGACCCCGGCGGCTACACGGCCCGGCTGCGTGGGCGCCCCCTCGACCTCACGTACAAGGAGTTCGAGCTCCTCAAGTACCTGGTGCAGCACCCGGGCCGTGTCTTCACCCGCGCGCAGCTGCTGCAAGAGGTCTGGGGCTACGACTACTACGGAGGCACCCGGACCGTCGACGTCCACGTGCGACGCCTCCGCGCGAAGCTCGGGCTCGAGCACGAGCAGCTCATCGGCACCGTCCGCAACGTCGGGTACCGGTTCGACCCGCCGAAGGACCGCCAGCCGCGCCCCACCGACGCGGACCTTCCCCTCGAGGACGAGGCAGCGCACCCCGCGGACGCCTGACCTGGGACGAGGCGCCGACCGCCCAGCGGGCGCCTGGGAGTGGCGCCGAACCTCAGCGACTACTCTGAAGGTGGTGCGCCGGGAAGTCTGGTCGGCAGTCCTGTCCGCGCGCCCGTGAGGTGGCTCGAATGCCCGCCAGACCCCAAGAACACCGTCCTGCCCACCGTCGGCTGTTCGCTTCCCTCGGGGCCGGCTCCGAGCGGAACCTGCTCGACACGCTCCGCGACGAGAAGGTCGGCGGTGTGCTGCTCCTGGTGGCGACCGTCCTGGCCCTGCTCTGGGCGAACTCCCCCTGGGCCGACGCGTACCAGGGGCTGCGGGAGACCGTCGTGGGCCCCGCCGCCCTGCACCTCGACCTGACCGTCGCGCAGTGGGCCACCGACGGCCTGCTCGCCATCTTCTTCTTCGTCGTCGGGCTCGAGCTCAAGCGCGAGATCGTGGTGGGCGAGCTCCGGAAGCCGTCCACCGCGGTGGTGCCCGCCGTCGCCGCCGTGGGCGGGATGCTCGTCCCGGCGCTCGTGTACGTCGCGGTCAACCTGCTGGGCGACGGCGCGCTCGGGGGGTGGGCGGTGCCCACGGCCACCGACATCGCATTCGTCGTGGCGATCCTCGCGGTGGCGGGCAAGCACCTGCCGATCGCGCTGCGCGCGTTCCTGCTCACCCTGGCCGTCGTCGACGACCTGCTCGCGATCATCATCATCGCCGTCTTCTACACCGACCAGCTCTCCCTCGGCTGGCTGGGCGCCGCGCTGCTCGGCGTCGCGGCCTTCGGCGCGGCCGTCCGTCGACGCGGCTGGATCGGCTCGCCCGTCGTGCTCCTCCCGCTGGCCATCGCCACCTGGGCCTTCATGCACGCGTCGGGGGTGCACGCCACGATCGCCGGGGTGCTGCTGGCGCTCACCGTGCCCGCGATGGGCAGGACGCCCGCCGAGCCCAGCCTCGCCGAGCAGTTCGAGCACCGGTGGCGCCCGCTGTCCGCCTCGGTCGCCGTGCCGGTCTTCGCGCTGTGCGCGGCCGGCGTCACCCTGTCGCCGGCCGCGATCTCCGGCGCCCTCGTGGACCCCGTCGCCCAGGGGGTCGCCCTGGGCCTGGTGATCGGCAAGCCGATCGGGATCCTCGCCGCCACCTGGCTCGTGGCCCGGTTCACCCGGGCATCGCTCGCGCCCAGCGTCGGATGGTCGGACATCACCGCGGTGGGACTGGTCGCCGGGATCGGGTTCACCGTGTCGCTGCTGATCGGCGAGCTGGCGTTCGGCGAGGGAGCCGCCCACACCGAGCACCTCACCGTCGCCATCCTCTGCGGGTCGGCCACCGCGGCCGTCATCGGGGGCATCGCCCTCGCTGTGCGTGACCGACACCACGTCCGCCGGGCCCTCCTCGTGGCCGAACCCGCGGATCCGGGCGCGCCGACCGGGTAAGTTCGGCCCTGATGACCACAGACTCCTCGGCCCTGGTCCTCGACGGACCGTGGCGTCACCAGCTCGTGCCGGCGAACGGCGCCCGGTTCCACGTCGCGGTGGCCGGCCCCGACGACCGCGACGCGCCCATGGTGGTGCTGCTGCACGGCCTGCTCCAGTTCTGGTGGGCGTGGCGCCACCAGCTCCCGGCCCTCGGCGACGCCGGGTACCGGGTGGTCGCCATGGACCTGCGCGGGGCCGGCTCCTCCGACAAGCCGCCGCAGGGCTACGACATGCCGACCCTGACGCGTGACGTGGCGGGGGTCGTGCGGTCGATGGGCGCGGACAGCGCCGTGATCGTCGGGCACGGGCTCGGCGGGGACGTCGCCTGGTCGATGCCCGCCTACCACCCCTCGCTCACCGAGGCGGTGGCCGCGGTCGGGGCGCCGCACCCCCTGCGCACCCGCTCCGAGCCACGGTCCGCCCTGGCGCCCGCGGCGGCCCGGCGGCTCGCCTACTTCCAGCTCCCGTACCTGCCCGAGCGCTCGCTGACCCGCACCGACCTGGTCGCCCGGGTGATGCGGGAGTGGGGCGCCCCGGGCTGGCTCGACGACGACGTCGCCGAGACGTACCGCCGGGCCGCCCGCGTGCCGTTCGCGGCGCACTCCGCGATGGAGCAGGCCCGCTGGGTCGTGCGCTCCGGGCCCCGGCTCGACGGCCGACGCTACCTCGCGGCCCTGCGCGCGGCGCCCGCGGTGCCGGTGCTGCAGGTGCACGGCGAGCTCGACGGCTGCCGCCCGGTGGGCGCCGCGCCCGCCGTGGGGCACATCGCCGCGTCGCTGGGCGCCAGGTACCGCTTCGAGAAGGTCGCCCGGGCTGGCCACTACGTGCCCGAGGAGGCGCCCGACCGCGTCAACGAGCTGCTGCTCGCCTGGCTCGACGAGGTCGCTCCCGTCTGACCGTCGCCGGTCAGCCCTTGAGCATCGCCGCGGCGAGCACGGGATCGGTCTCGCCGATGCCGAACGACGGGCAGTCGGCGGCGATCGGGCACGCGCCGCAAGCGGGCTTCCGCGCGAAGCAGGTGCGGCGCCCGTGGAAGATGAGGCGGTGGGAGGCCATGGTCCACTCGGGCCGCTCGACCAACGACGCGATGTCCTGCTCGACCTTGACCGGATCCTCCTCGGTGGTCCACAGCAGCCGCCGGGACAGCCGCCCGACGTGCGTGTCGACCGTGATGCCGGGGATCCCGAAGGCGTTGCCGAGCACCACGTTGGCCGTCTTGCGGCCGACCCCCGGGAGGGTGACCAGGTCGGCCAGGCGGCTCGGCACCTCGCCGTCGAAACGCTCGACGAGCTCACGGCCGATTCCGCGGAGCGCCTCCGTCTTGGCCCGGAAGAACCCGGTGGGTCGCAGCAGCTCCTCGAGCTCGACCCGGTTCGCCTCGGCGTAGGCCTTCGCGTCGGGGTACTCCGCGAACAGCTCCGGGGTCACCTGGTTGACGCGGACGTCGGTGGTCTGCGCAGAGAGCACCGTCGCCACGAGCAGCTCGAGCGGGGTGGTGAAGTCGAGCTCGCACCGTGCGTCGGGGTAGCGCTCCGCCAGCACCCGGTTGATGCGGCGGGCACGGCGCACGCGCGCCAAGGGGGTCTCTTCCAGCCACTTGCGCGTCGTGGTCACCTCAGCAGCCTACGCACCGTTCGCGCGGTTCGGGGGTGCTCCACCAGATGGTCCTGCCCGTTGCTCCTGGCGAGTGATCCTCAGCCCACCACAGCCCGCCCGTCTCAAGTTCCCGCAGGTGAGGGCCGAAAAACTGATCAGAGGGAGCGCCACCGGCGCACCGATGAGCCAGGAGCGGGATGATGTCCCCAGCGGTGCCGACGATGACCAGTTGCGCAGACCTGCGCAGCAGCCGTCGCGCGCTGCGGGCGGAGCAGGCGACCGTGCGGTGGTGGCGCCGCCTCGTCCAGGCCCGTCTCGACCTGGCCGTCGCCGCCGCCGCCATGCCGGCGCCCCTGGGCGAGGAGCTCGCCGTCCTGCCCCTGGCCGCCGGGTGGGTCGAGCCGCCGAGCCCTGGCGAGCTGCGCCGCGCCACCCGCGGCGGGCTGCCCCTCGCGGAGGCGTCCAGGCTCCCGATGCTGCGCAACCTCGACGCGCGGCTCGCCGACTACGAGCGCAGCGTGGGCGCCGCGCTGGCCGAGGTCACCGAGGAGCTGATCGAGGCGCTCGCGGTGGACCCCGCACGCCTCCTGACAGGCCCTGAGGCGCCACGCCCCATCTGATGCGGCAGACTGGTCCTCAGAACCGTTCCCAGCGGAGAAGGTGAGGTGCCAGCGTGGAAGAGGACGTCGTGATGTCGGCGCCGCTGTTCGCGAGCATGGATCCCGAGGCATCGAGCGCTCTGATCGCGTCGATGACCCCGGTCGAGGTGTCACGCGGAGAGGTCCTCTTCCACGAGGGCGAGCCGGGCGACCGGCTCTACGTGATCCGGTCCGGCAAGATCAAGCTGGGCCGTCGCTCCAACGACGGCCGCGAGAACCTGCTGGCCATCCTCGGCCCGGGCGAGATGTTCGGCGAGCTGTCGCTGTTCGACCCGGGCCCGCGCACCGCGACCGCCACGGTGGTCGCCGACGGCGCCATCCTCGAGCTCGGCCACCTGGAGCTGATCGCCTGGCTCGAGGCGAACCCGAAGGTGTCGAAGCATCTGCTGGGCGCCCTGGCCCGCCGCCTGCGGCGCACCAACGAGGCGCTGGCTGACCTGGTCTTCTCCGACGTGCCCGGCCGGGTCGCCAAGGCCCTGCTGGACCTGTCGACCCGTTTCGGCGAGACGGTCGACGAGGGCATCCGGGTGGCCCACGACCTCACGCAGGAGGAGCTCGCCCAGCTGGTGGGCGCCTCCCGCGAGACGGTCAACAAGGCGTTGGCCGACTTCGCCGCCCGGGGGTGGGTGCGCCGAGAGGGTCGCGCCATCGTCCTGTTCGACGTCGACCGCCTCGAGCGCCGCGCCCGCTGAGGCCTCAGGCCACCTCGACGACCAGCTCGAGCTCCACGGGAGAGTCGAGCGGCAGCACGGCGACGCCCACGGCAGAGCGGGCGTGCACGCCGGCGTCTCCGAAGACCGCCTGCAGCAGCTCGCTGGCGCCGTTGACGACCGCGGGCTGGCCGGTGAACGCCGGGTCGCTCGCGACGAACCCCACGACCTTCACCACGCGCACGATGTGATCGGCGCCGCCGACCACCGAGGCGGCGGCGGCGATCGCGTTGAGCGCCGCCGTGCGGGCGAGGTCCTGCGCGTCGGACGGGTCCACCAGCCCGGGGCCGTCGCCGACCTTCCCGGTGGCCGGCAGCGCGCCGTCCACGAAGGGGAGCTGGCCCGACGTGTAGACGTAGTCGCCCGAGCGGACCGCGGGCACGTAGGCGGCGAGCGGGGCCGCGACGGCCGGAAGCGTCAGGCCGAGCTGGGCGAGCCGCTCGGTGGGCGTCGCCATCACGCGCCGGCCTTCGGGCGCTTGAGGTAGGCGACCAGCCCGGCGTCGGGTCCCTGGATCACCTGGACGAGCTCCCACCCGTCAGAGCCCCACTGGTCGAGGATCGCCTTGGTGGCGTGGATGATGAGCGGAACGGTTGCGTACTCCCACTGGGTGGCCATGGCCGCCACCCTAGTGCGCCGCCAGCGCGACGTCGCCGCTGATCACGAGTTCCGACTTCCAGGACCGCACCTCGGGGCGGCGGCGGAGCAACGCGCGGCGCTCACGCTCGGTCATGCCGCCCCAGACCCCGAAGTCCATCCGGTTGTCGAGCGCGTCGGCGAGGCACTCGAGCCGCACAGGGCACCCGGTGCACACGGCGCGGGCCTCGCGCTGCGCGGCGCCCTCGACGAACAGCGCGTCGGGTGAGACCTTGCCCAGTCCGCAAGCCGCGGAAGCGGCCCAGTGTGCGTCCTGCAGCGTCGTTCCCACGCGAGCTCCCTCGTCTTCGGCCACCGTCGGCGTCCGGCGGCCCTCAGGGCGCCCAGCACGACGCCCTGAGGGACGGTAGCGCTTCCAAGGGCTCCTGGACATCCTCCGATCGGGTCATTCCGGGCCGCACGGGCACACCGTCGCACTCCCGCGCACATGCTCCGAACTGGGCCCGGACCGGCTCCCCTCGGCTCGCCAGGTGGGGTCCCAGATGCGCACGTACGCTCTTTCAATGGGGGCTAGATCAGCTTGGGACCGTCAGGTCAATCTTGTTCAGGCGACCTCTTTGCTGGTCGCTTTCGCGCTGGTCGCAGGGGTGGGAGGGCTGCTCGCGGCGGGGCTCGTGCTGCCCGCCGTGGTGGCGCTCAAGGGCACCGCGGGCGTCACCTCGACCGCGTTCGACAGCCTGCCGTCCGAGCTGGACGTCAAGGCCGTCTCCGAGAAGTCGGTGATGCTCGCCGCCGACGGCACAATCCTGGCGGAGTTCTATGCCGAGGACCGCGAGGCCGTCCCGCTGGACGCGATCGCGCCGGCCATGCAAGAGGCCGTGATCGCCACCGAGGACAAGCGCTTCTACGAGCATGGCGGCATCGACCCGACCGGCATGCTGCGGGCGGTGGCCCGCAACGCCTCGGGCAGCTCGACACAGGGAGCCTCGACCCTCACCCAGCAGTACGTGAAGAACGTGCTGATCGAGTCGGCGCTGCGCGACGGCGACCGCGCGGCCGCGGCGGACGCGCGCGAGGCGGAGGGGGCGGAGGGGTACGGCCGCAAGCTCCGCGAGGCGAAGCTGGCCGTGTCGCTCGAGAAGGTCGCCAGCAAGGACAAGATCCTCGAGGACTACCTGAACATCGCCCAGTTCGGCATCGCGGTGTACGGGGTCGAGGCGGCGTCCCAGCGGTACTTCGGCAAGCCGGCCTCGGAGCTCGGGTACCTGGAGGCCGCGACCCTGGCGGGGGTGACGCAGAGCCCGACGAAGTGGGACCCCGTGAAGAACCCGGAGGCCTCACAGGGCCGGCGCGACGTCGTGCTGGGGCTCATGCGGGAGCAGGGCTACATCACGCCCGAGGAGCACGACCAGGGCGTGGCGACTCCTCTCGCCGACTACCTGCGGCCGCAGGACTCGAAGCTGAGCTGCATGGCAGCCGGGGCCCAGGTCCCCGGCAGCGGCTACTTCTGCGACTACGTGACCAAGGTGGTCAAGAACGACCCGGCGTTCGGCGAGACGGTCGACGACCGCCTCGAGCTGCTCTACCGCGGCGGGCTGACCATCACCACGACCCTCGACCCGCGGGAGCAGGCGCTGGCCGACGCCGAGGTGAAGAACGGCATCCCGGTGGACGACCCGTCGGGCGTCTCGTCGGCCATCTCCGTGGTCGAGCCGGGCACCGGGCGCATCACGGCCATGGCGCAGAACCGCGTCTACAACAGCGCGAGCGACGCGCCGCCCCGGGAGACCTCGACGAACTTCAACACCGACACCGGGTACGGCGGGTCGAGCGGGTTCGCGCCCGGCTCGACGTTCAAGCCGTTCACACTGCTCCAGTGGCTCCGGGAGGGCCACTCGCTCGACGAGGTGGTCGACGCCAGCCCGATGTCCTACCCGATCCGGGCCTTCCCGGCGCCGTGTGTGCGCGTGGGGCGGGAGACCTACACCTTCGGCAACGCGGAGGGCAGCGCCAGCGGGCCCATGAGCGTCATCGAGGCGACACGCAACTCGGTGAACTCGGCGTACATCGCGATGGCCACCAAGCTCAACCTCTGCTCGATCATGGAGGGCGCCGCGAGCCTCGGCATCGTGCAGGGCGGCAACGGCAAGCCCTTCGACCCGCTGCCCGCGAACGTGCTGGGCAGCCAGTCCGTGGCGCCGCTGCGGATGGCCGCGGCGTTCGCGGCGTTCTCCGCGGGCGGCGTCTACTGCAAGCCGGTGGCGATCACGAACGTCTCGACCCCCGACGGCAGCCAGATCCCCGTGCCGGCCCCGGACTGCACGCAGGCCATCGAGCCGCCGATCGCCGCACAGCTCAACTACGCCCTCGGCAACGTGTGGAGCGGCACCGGCAAGTCGTTGGGGGCCCGCCCGTACCCGGCGTCCGGCAAGACGGGCACGACCAGCCACAACGAGGACACCTGGTTCGTCGGGTACAACCCGGTGCGCTCGGCCGCGGTGTGGGTCGGCTTCAGCGAGGGGTTCATCCCCGTGCAGAACATGGTCATCAACGGCAAGCCGGTGAAGTACACCTACGGCGCCACGATCGCGGGGCCCACCTGGGTCCGCTACATGGACCAGGCGATGGAGGGCGCCTCCGTGCCGGACTTCGGGGGCATCGGTCCCGTCGTGCTGGACGGGCACCTGGTCTCGACGCCGAACGTGGTGGGGCTGGCGATCGAGGAGGCGACCGCCGTGCTCCAGTACTCCGGCTTCACGGTCGCCGTGGGCGATCCCGTCCCCGCCCTCACCCCCGCCGACACGGTGGGCGCGCAGGACGTCACGGGCTCGGCGATGAAGGGCTCGACCGTCACCATCAACCCCTCCACGGGCTCGCCACCCGCTGACGAGGGCGTGGCACTCCCCACCGGGGGAGAATGACCCGAAGTCGCACTCCCTGTCCGTAATGCGCAGGTGCCGCTACCCTCGCCACCATGGCTCCCTCCCCCCGCGGCCGCCAGGTCAACCTCGGCCAGGTGACGGCCCTGCTCGTCGCGTTCGTCGTCACCGCGGGCGCGGGCGGGCTGGTGGCCGCCGCGCTGATGATCCCGGTCGTCACGGTGGCGAAGGGCACCACCGACGTCACGGTCACCGCGTTCGACGGCCTCCCCTCGGAGCTGGCGATCAAGCCCTTGCCGGAGAAGTCGACCATCCTGGCCGCTGACGGAACGCTGCTGGCCGAGCTGTACACCGAGAACCGGATCGTGGTGCCGCTCGAGGCCATCGCGCCGATCCTGCAGGAGACCGTGGTCGCGGTGGAGGACAAGCGGTTCTACGAGCACGGCGGCGTGGACCCGATGGGCATGCTCCGGGCCGTCGTGAAGAACTCCACGACCGAGTCGACCCAGGGCGCGTCGACCCTCACCCAGCAGTACGTGAAGAACGTGCTGATCGAGACGGCCAACAGCGAGCAGGACCGGGCAGCCGCTGCCGACGCCCGGGAGGCGGACGGGACCGAGGGGTACAGCCGCAAGCTGCGGGAGGCGAAGCTCGCGATCTCGTTGGAGAAGGAGACCCCGAAGGAGAAGATCCTCGAGGGGTACCTGAACATCGCGGCCTTCGGCGCCTCGGTGTACGGGGTGGAGGCCGCCGCGGAGTACTACTTCGGCAAGCCCGCCTCCGACGTCAACTACCTCGAGGCCGCCACGATCGCGGGCATCACCAAGGCCCCGGGCCGGTACGACCCCGCGAAGAACATCGACGACCTGACCGAGCCGCAAGGGCGCCGGGACACGGTCCTGGGCCTGATGCTCCAACAGGAGCTCATCTCGCAGGAGGAGCACGACGCCGGTGTGGCGACGCCGCTGGCGAACACGCTCAACATCCAGCGGCCCAAGGAGGCCTGCAAGATGGCCGACACGGTCGTGGCGGGCTCGGGGTACTTCTGCGACTACGTCACCAAGATCCTCATGACCGACGTCGTGTTCGGGCCGGACCGGCAGGCGCGCAAGGACAACCTGTACCGCGGCGGGCTGACGATCACCACGACGCTGGACCCGCGTGAGCAGGCGCTCGCCAAGGCGGCGGTCGAGGAGTGGCTGCCCGCGAGCGGCCCGGACGACCTGTCGACGGCGTTCTCCGTGGTCCAGCCGGGCACCGGGCACATCACCGCGATGGCCCAGAACTGGGAGTACGTGCCCACCGGCGGCGAGAACCGGCAGACGGCGCTCAACCTCAACACCGACTACGAGTATGGCGGCTCGCGCGGGATGCAGCCCGCGTCCACGTTCAAGCCGTTCACGTTGATGCAGTGGCTCAAGGAGGGGCACAGCCTCGGCGAGAGCATCGACGGCTCGCGCAGGTCGTGGCCGGCCAAGGAGTTCAACGCCCCCTGCACCCGGTTGACCGACAGCGGCGGCAAGGCGTGGACGCCGGGCAACGCCGAGGGCGGCTCGTGGACGACCATGAGCGTGCTCGACGCCACGAAGAACTCGGTGAACTCCGCGTACATCGCGATGGGCAGCAAGATCGACCTGTGCGGGATGATCGCCGGCGCCGAGTCGGTGGGCATCCACCGGGCGGTCCCCCGCGCGGACGGCGCGGTCAACCTCACCGTCCAGCCCAGCAACATCATCGGCACGGAGGAGGTCGCCCCGCTGACGATGTCCGCCGCGTACGCGTCGTTCGCGGCCGACGGCGTCTTCTGCAAGCCGATCGCGATCCTCAGCGTCCGGGCGGCGTCCGGTGAGGAGCTCGCGGTCCCCACTGCCGACTGCTACCCGGCGATCGAGCCGCACATCGCCCACGCGATGACGTACGCGCTGGGCAATGTGTGGAACGGCACCGCGAGCAAGCTCGGCGAGACCGCGTACACGTCCGCCGGCAAGACCGGCACGAGCTCGTTCAACGAGCACACCTGGTTCGCGGGGTACACCCCTCTGCGCGCCGCGGCTGTGTGGGTCGGCTACCACGACGGGACCCGGCAGGCGAAGAACATCAGGGTCAAGGGGAAGATCGAGAAGTCCGTCTACGGCGCCACCATCGCGGGCCCGATCTGGCGCTCGTTCATGGACCCGGCGATGGAGGGGCAGGACGTGCCCGAGTTCACCGCGCCGCGCGACAAGGAGCGCGTCGGCGAGAAGGTCTCCGTGCCGTCGGTGGTCGGCCAGAGCGTCGAAGCGGCCACGGCCACGCTCAAGGGCGCCGGGTTCGGCGTCGCGTTGTCGCAAGATCCGGTCAGCTCGAGCCTGCAGGCCAACCTGGTGGCGGAGCAGTCGCCGAACGGGACCGCCGTGAGGGGCTCGGTGGTCACGCTGCGCGTCTCCGACGGGCAGGGCGGGAACGGGCCCGGATGGCCTGGCTCCCCTGGCCTGCCGGGGGGACCGGGCAACCCTGGGGGCCCGGGGAACCCGCCCCCGGGCCCGGGCAACCGGGGCTGATCCGCAGGCCGGCACGCGCCCGGTCGAGACCCTGTGGCGGTCCCGTGCAGGTCCGGCGGGCCCGCTCGCGCCGCCCGGGGAGGCACGGCAGTCTCCCGTACCCTACGGAGCATGGCTCCCTCCCCCCGTGGCCGCCAGGTCAACCTCGCCCAGGCGACAGCCCTGCTCCTCGCGTTCGTGCTGACGGCCGGGGTCGGCGGACTGGTGACCGCCGGGACGCTGCTCCCCGCGATCGCTGTGACGAAGGGCGCCGCCGACGTCACGGTCACCGCGTTCGACGACCTCCCGTCCGAGCTGAGCACCCGGCCGCTCTCGGAGAAGTCGACGATGCTCGACGCCACCGGCAACGTCCTCGCCGAGTTCTACGCCGAAGACCGCATCGTCGTGCCGCTCGACCGGATCGCCCCCGTGATGCGGGACGCCGTGGTCGCCACCGAGGACAAGCGGTTCTTCGAGCACGGCGGGATCGACCCGACCGGCATGCTCCGGGCTGCCGTGAAGAACGCCTCGAGCGACGCCACCCAGGGCGCCTCGACACTCACGCAGCAGTACGTGAAGAACGTCCTGCTCGAGACCGCCGTGCGCAACGGCGACGCCGAGGCGATGGCCGCCGCGACCGAGTCCGAGGGCATCGAGGGGTACTCGCGCAAGCTCCGCGAGGCCAAGCTGGCCATCTCGCTGGAGAAGACCACCACCAAAGAGCAGATCCTCGAGAACTACCTGAACATCGCGCAGTTCGGCATCTCGGTGTACGGGGTCGAGGCGGCCGCGCAGAAGTACTTCTCCACCTCCGCCGCGGACCTCACCTACCTGCAGGCCGCGACCCTCGCGGGGGTCACGCAGAGCCCCACCAAGTGGGACCCCATCCGGAACCCGGAGAAGTCGCAGACCCGGCGCGACGTGGTGCTCCAGCTGATGAAGGCGCAGGGGAAGATCACGCCCGAGGAGTACGACGCCGGCATCGCCACGCCCCTCGCGGACACGCTGCGCCCCCAAGAGCCGCGTCTTGGGTGCATGTCCGCCGACCAGGCGGTCCCCGGCTCGGGCTACTTCTGCGACTACGTGGTCAAGGTCATCAAGAACAACGAGGCCTTCGGCGCGACGGAGGACGAGCGGCTCGACCTGCTGTACCGCGGCGGGCTGACGATCACGACCACCCTCGACCCCGCTGAGCAGGCGATCGCCGACTCCGAGGTCAAGGAGAGCATCCCCGTCGATGACCGCTCCGGGGTCGCGCTCGCGATGTCCGTGGTGGAGCCCGGCACCGGCCGCATCACCGCGATGGCGCAGAACCGCGTCTACACCGCCGTGGACTCGGGGGTCGCCGGGGAGAGCTCGGTCAACTACAACACCGACAAGGCGTACGGCGGATCGACCGGCTTCGCCCCCGGATCGACGTTCAAGGCGTTCACGCTGCTCGAGTGGCTCAAGCAGGGGCACAGCCTCCACGAGACCGTGGACGGCACCAAGATGTCGTACCCGCAGCGGGCCTTCACTGCGTCGTGCACCACGCTGGGCACCGACACCTACAAGTTCGGCAACGCCGAGGGCGGCAGGAGCGGCGTCATGTCGGTGCTCGACGCGACCCGCAACTCGGTGAACTCCGCCTTCATCGCGATGGCCACCCAGCTCGACCTGTGCTCGATCATGGAGGGCGCCGCGAGCCTCGGCGTCGTGCAGGGCGGCAACGGCAAGGCCTTCGACCCGCTGCCCGCCAACGTGCTGGGCAGCCAGTCCGTGGCCCCGCTGAAGATGGCCGCGGCCTTCGCGACGTTCGCCTCGGGCGGCATGTACTGCGAGCCCATCGCGATCACCAGCGTCACCAACCCGTCGGGCGAGGAGATCCCCATCCCGAGCGCGAACTGCACGCAGGCCGTCGACCCGCAGATCGCCAACGCGATGAACCACGCGATGAGCAACGTGTGGACCGGCAC
>JADGMW010000322.1_pt1 | contig 23339 bp, 20 predicted proteins | sample 8641801 | NCBI WGS metagenome assembly JADGMW01 (sample SAMN16272018, study PRJNA661076) | feces metagenome | isolation source: fecal sample from diarrhoea affected cattle A | host: Bos taurus | place: South Africa: Lokaleng Village, Mahikeng | collected 2019-09
CGTGGTGGACGCCGAGGAGCTGGTGGTCGACCAGCCCCTCGACCAGGTTGAACAGCCCCCACCCGGCGACCACCAGCCCGAGGTGGAAGCTCCAGCTCGGCGCGATCCGCCCCTGCCGCCAGGCGATCAGTGCCGTCACCATCCCCGCGACCGCGGCGGCCCAGGTGCCGAGGTGGAAGAACCCGTCGGCGACGGTGTTGGCCTCCAGCCCCGCGAGCGTGCCCGGATCGCGACCCTCGACGGAGCTGACCATGTGGTGCCACTGGAGGATCTGGTGCAGCACGATGCCGTCGACGAAACCGCCGAACCCGATGCCGTAGAGGAGCCCCGAGGCCCGCGAGGGCAGCCGCTCCCCCGCCGTCGTCGTCCCTGCCTGCGCCGCCATGCGGGCCCGCTACCCCGTCGGTGCGCCCGGCACCCGCGGACCGGCATGCTGGACCGCATGAGCAGCGACCACGCCGCCGGCCGGAACCAGAGCACCGGGCTGGCGCACGCCGTCCTGGCGGAGACCGCGGACCTGCCCGCCCCCTGGGCCGCGGTCTGCGGCGCGTCGGTCGACGTGATCCAGGGGAAGTGGAACGGCCCGCGGGGGCTCGGCTCGTCGTCCCCCTGCCCGGAGTGCCGGCGCCTCACGGACTCCTGAGCGCCGGCCCCTCCCCTCGGAGCTGGTTCTGCCGTTGCCGGTACGACTGCATCCGTGTTGGGGATAACGGTTTTTCGCGGTGCGAGGACGGCGACCCCGCACCGCCCAGCGGGCTGAGTGGGCGGGGCCGCCGTCGTGTCCTGCGAAGAGGCCGGGACTCAGCTCTCGACGAAGCGGCCCAGCCGCTCGACGGCGTCCACGAACTCCTCGACCATCTCGAGCACGACCCGGCGGGCGGGCCGGACGGAGCTCATGCTGGCGCTGCCCACGATCTGCCCGACGAAGTAGGTCGCCAGGTCGTTGGCCGGCGTGCCGGGCGTGCCCGCGACGCGGTTGATGCGGGCCTGCGCCTCGCCGACGAGCATCGGCTGCAGCGGCATCGGCAGCGTCCCCGGCCCCTCGGCGGACTCCCACTCCTCGGTCCACGGGCTGCGCAGCATGCGGGCCGGCTTGCCGGTCATCGAGCGGGACCGCACGGTGTCGTCGAGCCCGGCGCGGAGGAACTTCTCCTTGACGGCCGGGTTGGTCTCGGCCTCCTCGGTGGTCAGCCACACCGACCCGCACCACACGCCGTCGGCGCCCAGGGCCATGCCGGCGGCGAGCTGCCGGCCGCGGCCGATCCCGCCGGCGGCGAGCACCGGCAGCGGGCCGACGGCGTCGACCACCTCGGGGACCAGCACCATCGTGGCGATCTGCCCGGTGTGCCCGCCGGCCTCGGTGCCCTGGGCGACGATCAGGTCGGCGCCGGCCTCCTTGTGCTTGATGGCGTGGTGCACCGAGCCGGCCAGCGCCGCGACCGGGATGCCGGCACCGTGCGCGCGCTCGATGAAGTGCGGCGGCGGCGGACCCAGCGCCGAGGCGACCAGCTTGGTCCGGTGCGCGAACAGCACGTCCAGCAGCGGCGCCATGCTCTTCGGGTCCACCCGCATGCCGCCGACGCCCGAGCTCCGGCCACCGGTCGGGCTGCCGGCCGGCAGCGGCGGGATGCCGTAGCGGTCGAGGAGTCCGTCCAGCCACTGCCGGTGCCCGGCGGGCAGCAGGTCGTCCAGCGCCGACCGGTCCAGGCCGCCGGACTCGGAGCCGGCGAACTTCTCGGGCACGAGCAGGTCCACGCCGTAGGGCCGGCCCTTCACCTCCTCCTCGATCCAGGCGAGGTCGATGTCGAGCTGCTCGGGGGTGTGGGCCACGGCGCCCAGGACGCCGAGCCCGCCGGCGTTGGTGACGGCGGCGACGACGTCGCGGCAGTGGCTGAAGGCGAAGATCGGGACGTCGATCCCGATGAGGTCGGTGGCGGCAGTGCGCACGGGGAGTGCCTCTCAGTGGTGGGTCGAGGGATGGGAAGCGGAGGGGGGCGGGTCGCGGGCGCTCAGATGCGGCCGCCGGGCGGCGGCCCGTCGGTGGCCCCGCCGGCGAAGGCCTGCGCCTTCTCCAGCCAGTCGCGGCCGGCCGGGCCGTCGGTCTGCAGGGCGGTGTCGTCCACGTGGCGGCGCTGGGTGACCACGAGGCAGAAGTCCAGGGCCGGGCCGCGGACGGACTCGGGCGCGTCGTCGGCACCCCAGCGCCACACCTCCCCGGACGGCGAGACCAGCTCCAGGCGCACGTCCGTGGCGGGCAGCGCCTCCCCTCGGTTGGCGTAGGTCCACTTCCGTGTGATGAACCCGATCTGGCAGATGTGCCGCAGCCGGTCGGTCGGCTCCCGGGTCGCCCCGACGGCGTCGACGACGTCCTGGCCGTGGGCCCAGGTCTCCATGAGCCGGGCGGTGAGGAAGGAGCGCACGCTCATCGAGGGCCCGTACCAGGGCGCCCGGCCCTCGGGGTCGGCCGAGCCGGCCACCTCGATCAGCCGGCTGCGGTTCTGCCGCCAGGCGGCCAGCAGCTGCTGCGGGACGAGATGGCGGTGCAGGGTGACGCCGTCCATGTCCGCCAGCAGCGGGCCGATGGAGGCGGCGAAGGCCGCCTCGTCGGTCAGCGCGGTCACGGCGGCGCCGTCGAAGTAGGTCAGGTGGCCGATCTGGTCGGCCACGGTCCAGCCGGGGCTCGGCGTCGGGGTGGACCACTGCTCGTCGGACAGCGCGGCGAGCAGGGCGTCCAGCTCCTCGTGCTCGGCGGTGAGGTCCGCGGCGACCTCGGCGACCTCGGCGATCTCGGTCAACGGGTGAGTCCCTTCAGGATGATCTCGACCGCCTCGTCGGCGGCCTGACGGGGCGAGCTGCGCAGGGTGCGCGCGACCTCGGGGGCGGCGAAGCTCCGGCCGAGACCGGCGAGCACCCGGGCCACCGCGGCGGTGTCGACGTCGGCGATGTCGCCCCGGGCGGCCGCGGAGTCCAGCAGGATCCGGGTGACGTCGATCAGGTACTGGTTGTGCGCGTCGACCAGGCTGCGCACCGCGGGCACGGTGGCCAGGTCGCGCGACCAGGCGTCGGTGGCCCGGTTGACCGCCGCGTGCGCGGCCCGGAGATAGGACCGGATCGCCTCCAGCGGGGGCATCCGGTCGCCGATGACCCGCTGGGCGTCACCACCGATCCGCCACAGCTGGCGGTCGACCACCATGAGCACCAGCTCGTCCCGGCTGGGCGCCAGGGCGTACAGGGTGCGCAGCGAGCAACCGGCCCGCGCGGCGATCTCGGCCATGGTCAGCTCGGCGAACCCGTCGCGGAACATGGCGTCGAGCTGCCGCAGCACCTCCCGCTGCCGGTCGGTGAGCTGCTCCTCCCGCTCGCGGTCCAGCACCGGCCGGGGGCGCTCGACGGTCACCGGGGAGCTCACACGCCCTGCTCGAGCAGGGCGACCGGGATGTCGACGTACCGGGCGCGCAGCCACTCCCCCAGGCTCTTGGCCTGACCGTCCTGGCGGGTCGAGGCCGCGACCCCCTCGTCGAGCAGTCCGTGCACGACGAAGTTCAGCGACCGCAGGGCCGGCAGCCGGTAGCGGTCCACCGGCAGCACCGCGGTCTCGGGCAGCAGCTCGGTGAGCCGCTCGGTGGTCAGGAAGCCGTCCAGCCAGGCCCACGCCGCGTCGCTGCGGGCGAACACGCCCAGGTTCGCGTTGCCCCCCTTGTCCCCCGACCGGGCGCCGACGACGAGGCCGAGCGGCGCCCGCCGCACCTCCCCGGCCGGCGCCGCCGCCGCGGGCCCGGGCAGCGGCTCGACCGGCGCGGCGGGCGTCGCCGGCGCGGTCGAGGCGACCTCCGTCGTCGCGCCGCCCAGGACGGTCACCGACTGCGGCACGAGCTCGGCGGGGACCAGCGCGGGCCGGTAGACGCCGTAGGGCCGGGCGTCGCGCCCGCCCCCGCCGACGCCGAAGAAGCCCGGGATCGTGGCCAGGGCCAGCTCGGTCATCGCCGCGCCGACCGACCGGCCCAGCTTGCGCTCGTCGGCGTCCTTGAGGGTCAGCCGCCAGACGGCGACCGCCTCCTCGTTGCTCGCCGGATCGGCCTTGTCGGTGCGCACCAGGCTGGTGGTCACGTCGGCGAAGTCGTCCGGCCCGTAGGGGCAGGCCGCCCAGAAGGCCTCCTCGACCAGCGCCGCCTTCGCCGCCACGTCCAGGCCGACCAGCGCGATGCCGAGGTCGGTGCGGTAGCCGCCGAGGGAGTTCATCGCCACCTTGAGCGTGGCCGGTGGCGGCTCCCCCCGCGCGCCGCTGATCCGGACCCGGTCGGGGGCGACCTCCGCCAGTTCGACGGTGTCGAAGCGGGCCGTCACGTCCGGGCCGAGGTAGGCCGGCGAGGCCACCTCGTACAGCAGCTGGGAGGTGACCGTGCCGATCGACACCTGGCCGCCGGTGCCGTCGTGCTTGCCGATGACCGAGGCGCCGTCGGCGGCGATCTCCGCCCACGGGAAGCCCGTGCGGACCAGACCCGGGACCTCGGTGAAGAACGAGTAGTTGCCGCCGGTGGCCTGGGTGCCGCACTCGATGACGTGCCCGGCGACGACGGCGCCGGCGAGGGCGTCCCAGTCGTCCCGGGCCCACCCGTGGTGCCAGGCGGCCGGGCCGCAGACGATCGCGGCGTCGGTGGTCCGCCCGGTGATGACGATGTCCGCGCCCGCGTCCAGCGCCTCGACGATCCCCCAGCAGCCGAAGTAGGCGTTGGCGCTGATGTACCGGGACGGGTCGCCCAGCGGCGCACCGGTGTCCAGGTGGGCGAGGTCGACCCCGGCGGCGAGCAGCTCGTCCAGCCGGGGCAGCAGGTCGTCACCGCTGACGTAGGCGATCCGCGGGGACAGGCCCAGCTTCCCGGCCACCTCGGCGACCGCCTCGGCACAGCCGGCCGGGTCCAGCCCGCCGGCGTTGGCGACGACCTTGATGCCGCGGTCCAGGCAGGTGCCCATGACCTGCTCCATCTGCGTCACGAACGTGCGGGCGTACCCGCCGCCGGGCCGCGAGGCGCGACTGCGGGCCAGGATCAGCATGGTCAGCTCGGCCAGCCAGTCCCCGGTCAGGACGTCGATCGGCCCGCCCTCCACCATCTCCCGGGCGGCGGAGACCCGGTCGCCGTAGAAGCCCGAGCAGTTGGCGATCCGCAGCGGCTCACGCACCGGGTGCCTCCTCCGGCTCGACGACGAGCAGGACCGCGCCGTTCTCGACCTGGCCGCCGGGGGCGACCCGCAGCTCGGTGACCAGACCCGCGTAGGGGGCCCGCACGTGGTGCTCCATCTTCATCGCCTCGAGCAGCACCAGCGTCTGCCCGGCGGTGACCCGGTCGCCGACCGCGCAGCGCACCTCGAGCACGACGCCGGGCATCGGCGCGACGAAGCCGCCCTCTGCGGCGGCGGCGCCCGGAGGCACGAAGCGCGGCACGACGGTCAGCTCCACGGTGCCCGCGGGCACCTGCACGAGCAGCCGGTCGCCGTCGGGCGTGACGGCGTAGCGCGCCCGCCGGCCCTCGAGCTCGACGTCGATCCCGTCCGGAGCCCAGGCGTGCACGCGGGCCACGCCGAGGTCGCGGACGGCGAAGGTGCCGTCGCGGCGGCTCCGGTAGCGCACCTCGACCTCGTCGTCCCGGTGGGCGAAGCGCACCGAGGAGTCCGGTAGCCGGGCGTTGCGCCAGCCGGTGGGGACCGATCGCAGCACGCCGGCCTCGGCGCGGTTGCGCCCCTGCAGCCAGAGGGCGGCAGCCGCGGTCACCCGGCGCAGGTCGCCGTCGTCGAGCACCAGCCGTGCCGCCGGCTCGTGCCGCTCGATGAAGTCGGTGGTGGTGTCCCCGGCCAGGAAGGCGGGGTGCCGGAGGACGGCGACCAGGAAGTCCCGGTTGGTGGTGAGCCCGCCCAGGTGCAGCCGGGACAGCGCCAGGGCCAGTCGCCCGGCCGCCTCGCGGCGGGTGGGCGCGTGCGCGATGACCTTGGCCAGCATCGGGTCGAAGCTGACTCCGACGACCGAGCCGGCCTCGACGCCGGAGTCCCACCGGACGGCCGGCTCGGCCGCCGGCCGGAACGCAGCGACAGTGCCGGTGGCCGGCAGGAAGCCGGCCGCCGGGTCCTCGGCGTACAGCCGCACCTCGATGGCGTGCCCGGCGAAGGAGATCTCGTCCTGGCCGCGGTCCAGCGGCTCGCCGGCGGCGACCCGCAGCTGCTCGCGCACCAGGTCGATGCCGGTCACCTCCTCGGTGACCGGGTGCTCCACCTGGAGCCGGGTGTTGACCTCGAGGAAGAAGAACTCCCCCGAGTCGTCGTCCACCAGGAACTCGACGGTGCCGGCCGACCGGTAGCCCAGCGCCCCGGCCAGGGCCAGGGCCGCCTCCCCCATCGCCGTCCGCAGGGCCGCGTCGACGACGGGCGACGGCGACTCCTCGACGATCTTCTGGTGCCGGCGCTGGATGGAGCACTCGCGCTCGCCCAGGTGCAGCAGGTTGCCGTGCTCGTCGCCGAGGATCTGGATCTCGACGTGGCGGGCGCGGCGCACGTAGCGCTCCAGGAAGACCCGGTCGTCGCCGAACCCGGCCAGTGCCTCGCGCTGCGCGCCGGCGACGGCCTCGGCGAGGTCGGCGGCGGACTCCACCACCCGCATGCCCTTGCCGCCACCACCGGCCGCGGCCTTGACCAGCAGCGGGTACCCGACGGCGTCGCCGTCGCCCGGGTCGTCGCTGGAGGGCAGCGTGGGGACGCCGGCGGCGATCGCGGACTTCTTGGCCGCGAGCTTGTCGCCCATGGCGGCGATGACCTCCGGCGTCGGCCCGATCCAGACCAGGCCGGCGGCCAGCACATCGGCGGCGAACCCGGCGTTCTCCGACAGGAAGCCGTAGCCGGGGTGGATCGCCTGGGCGCCGGTGGCCCGCGCGGCGGCGAGCACGGCGGCGCCGTCGAGGTAGCCGGTCTCCAGCCGGACCGCCTCGTCGGCGTCGGCGACGAAGGGCGCGCCGGCGTCGGCGTCGACGTACACGGCGACGCAGCGCAGGCCCATGGCGCGCGCGGTGCGGAAGACCCGCCGGGCGATCTCGCCGCGGTTGGCGACCAGGACTGTGTCGAAGGCCCGGGGGGCGACGGGAGCGCTCACAGCCGGAACACCCCGAACTGCTGGGCACCCTCGACGGGCGCGTTCGCGACGAACGACAGGCACATGCCCAGCACCGTGCGGGTGTCGCGCGGATCGATGATCCCGTCGTCGCTCACCGCCCCGGTGGCCCGCAGCGCGAGCGAGCCCTCCTCCTGACCGGCCTCGACCATCGCCACGATCTTCGCGTCCTCTTCCTCGTCGAACGGCACGCCCTGGCGTGCCGCCTGGCCGCGGCGCACCTGCGACATGACCCCGGCGATCTGCTTGGGGCCCATCACCGCGATCTTCGCCGTGGGCCAGGTGAAGGTGAACCGGTTGCCGAAGGCCCGGCCGGACATGCCGTAGGTGCCCGCCCCGTAGGAGGAGCCGATGATCACCGTCAGGTGCGGCACCGTGGAGTTGGTGACCGCGTTGAGCATCTGGCTGCCCTTCTTGACGATCCCGGCCGCCTCGAAGTCCCGCCCCACCATGTAGCCGGTGATGTTCTGCAGGAAGACCAGCGGGACGTCGAGGCGGTTGCACAGCTGGATGAAGTGGGCGGCCTTCTGCGCCGAGTCCGGGTGCAGCACGCCGTTGTTGCCGAGGATGCCCACGGGGTAGCCGTGGATGGAGGCCCAGCCGCAGACCAGCGTGGGACCCCACCGGGGCTTGAACTCCTCGAACCGGGAGCCGTCGGCCACGCGGGCGACGACGTCGCGCACGTCGACCGGCTGGCGGAGGTCGCGGCTGACCAGCCCGAGCAGCTCCTCCGGGTCGTGCACCGGCTCGTCGGCGGGCAGCGAGGGTCCGGGCCCGGCCTTGCGCCAGTTCAGATGGGAGACCGCCTCGCGGCACATCCGGATGGCGTCGGTCTCGTCCTCGGCGAAGTAGTCACCCAGGCCGGAGACGTCGGCATGCAGCCGGGCGCCGCCGAGGGTCTCGTCGTCGCTCTCCTCGCCGGTGGCCATCTTGACCAGCGGCGGGCCGGCGAGGAACACCTTGGACTGCTGGTCGATGACGACGACGTAGTCCGACAGGCCGGGCTGGTAGGCGCCACCGGCGGTCGAGGACCCGAAGACGACGCAGATCGACGGGATGCCGAGCCTGGACAGCTCGGTCATCTCGTAGAACTGCCGACCGCTCTCGGCGAAGTGCGACGTCTGCGCCGACCGGCCGCCCCCTCCCCCGCCCGGCCGCAGGTCGGCGCCGGCGGACTCCACGAAGCTCACGTAGGGCATCCGGTTCTCCCGGGCGATCTCCAGCGCCCGCGCCCACTTCTTCAGCGCGTAGGGGGTCAGCGCCCCGCCCAGGACGGTCGGGTCGTTGCCCATGACGACGCACTCGACGCCGGCGATCACCCCGATGCCGACGACCATCCCGCCGCCGGCGGTGTAGTCCGAGCCGTAGGCGGCCAGCGGGCTGATCTCGAGGAACGGGCTGTCCGGGTCCAGGGCCAGCGCGATCCGCTCGCGGATCGGCAGCTTGTCCCGCCTACGCAGCCGCTCGGTGGCCTTCTCCCCGCCGCCGGCCGCCGCCTCGTCGAGCAGTTCGTCCAGGACCGCGAGCTGCTTGAGCACGTCGGCGCGGTTCTGCCGGAAGCTCTCGCTCCCCGGATCGACGGTGGACGGCAGCGGTGGAGCGAGCAGCGTTCGGGCCATGCGCCGAACCTAGGGGGGTAATTTGGACAAGTCAACGTTACCGTCAGGTCGGCGGAGGCCCGCTCCTCACCGGCGACCCGGCCCGTGCGCCCGGTCCCACCCGGAGTGACGGTGCCCCGGACGGCGCGGTCCCGCATGGCGCCGGCCCCACGCCGGACGGATCAGCTCGGTCAGCGCGCCGAGCACCGCGCCGGCCGCGACGCAGCCGCCGACGAACCGCGATGCCTCCAGGTAGGCCGGGTTCCAGCCGGCCCACCACTGCGGCGCCGGCCCACCGACCGCGAGCCGGCCGCTCCCCACCCTGCCCGTCTGGTCGGACATCCCTGGCTCCCGCCTCCAGCCGCCCGTCCGCTCGTGCCCGGCGGCGACCGCTCAGTCGTCCCCGGTCGCCGTCATGACCGCCGGGGCGTCCGGCGACGCGGCCGCCTGCCGGCGGGCCGTGGATCGTTCTGCCGCCTCGGCCCGGACCAGATCGGCCGCGATCTGATCGGGGACGACCTCGATCGCTCCGTGCATCAGCCGCCCGGCGGACGTCACCGTCGCGACGACCTGGTCGGCGAGGTCGAGCTCGTAGACCGCGATCAGCCCGGCCCGCCCCGCGTCGAGCGTCTCGCCCAGGTCCCGGAGCGCGGCCCGGGACATCCCGAGGCCGACGTGGCCGAGGACGGCGCCGATCGCCGCGCCGCCGGCACCACCGGCGGCCAGGATCCGGGCGCCCACCGACGGGTACAGGGCCGCGACGACGCCTCCGGCCAGCCCCCAGGCCAGGCCGGGAGGCGCGCCGTGCCGGGTGGCCTGCTCGTGCCGGTCCAGGATGCGCACCGCCCCGTCCGGATCCCGGGCGAGGACAGCGGCGTCGAAGTCGTGCGGGCTGGTCACCTCGCGGTACAGCGCCTTGACGGCCTGGTAGTCCGCCGCGGCGGCGGCGTCGTCGTCGTAGGCCGCAGCCAGGACGAACATCAGATCCTTCGACTGCCCGCTCATGCCACGTCCCTGAGGTGAGTCCCTGCGAGGGCGCCCGAGGCGGGTCCCCCTGACCCGAGGTGCCGGCCCCGGACGGGGGCCGACCGCGGTCCCCACGGTCGGTCGGCGCCGTGCCGCCCGCATCACCTGGCGCGGATGACCCCTGCCGGGGTCAGGTCCACCCGGTGCCCAGCTGCTCCCGGGGCCCGCGCGAGAGGACGCCCGGGTCGCGGCCGCCCTCCGCCAGGAGCTCCGCCCCGACGCTCCGCTGCACCAGCTCCGCGACCCGTTCCTCCGCTCCGGGGCGGGCGCCTTCCCGCGCCGGGACGGCGGAGGTGGCCGGGAGGGTCCCGTCGTAGCGGGCGGTCACCGCGCGCCCCATCACGATGATCACCGTGGTCTCCACGACGAGCCCGGCACCGGTCAGCAGGACCCATGTCACCGGCGTGCCTCCGAACGTCCGGTCCGCTGGAGGCGAACGCGTGGCGGAAGTGAATCCGGGTCCGGAGCCCCCGGCGTCACCCGCGACGGATGCTCGCGGCACCGCGCCCGCGGCCGGTTCGGAGCACCCGCGCACCCCGGGGCGGCCGGGCGCCGGCGGGCCGGCATCCGGGGCGCCGGCCGGTCCGTGGGGTCGCGACCAGCAGGAACCGGAACCGGAGCGGGCGGGCCCGCGGCGACGTCCGGAACGGGAGTCCGCCGGCGGCGGGACACGGTCCCGGCCGCGGTCACCCTCGCCGGGTGAGCAGCGTCCGGAACACGGCAGCTAGGGCGACCCTCCGACACGCGCCTGCGGGCGCCCGGCCGGCGCGCCCCCACGCCCGTGCCACCTGCCCGGATGACCTTCGCCTCTGTGCCCTGGAAGGAGGCGGGGCAGCCTGGGACCCACAGGATCGTGCCTCCTCCGGTGCTCCGGCCGCGGCCGCTCCACGGGGTCGCGGAACCCCGGGCGCCTCGTCCTGACAGTGCTGCGAGCGGCCCCGTTACCGCTTCGAGAACAGGAGAGGTGGTCATGGTGCAGGCGTCGCGGTCGCGGACGGAGATCCCGGTCCTCCCAGCAGAGTTCGTGCCGCGCCCCGACCTGCTCGCGGAGCTGGACGGAGGCGCCGACCGGACCCTGACCCTGGTGTGCGCGCCCCCCGGATACGGCAAGACGCTGCTGCTGGCCGACTGGGTCCGGTCCGGCGACGTGCCCACCGTCTGGGTGGCCCTCGACGAGGAGGACGACGACCCGCGGCAGCTGTGGAGCTCCGTCCTCGCGGCCCTGGACGGCTGCCCGGTGGTGCCGGAGGACAGCCGGCTGCGCAGCCTGGTCGTGCCGCGGACGGCGGTGGATCCCGACTTCCTCTCCGAGGTCGTCGACGCCCTGGCGGCGCTCCCGGTACCGCTGCGGCTGGTGCTCGACGACGCCCACCACCTCCGCACCGCCGAGGCGCTGCGGGGCCTGCAGCTGATCGTGCGCCACCAGCCCGGCACGGTGCGGCTGGTCCTCGCCAGCCGGCTGGACCCGGCGCTGTCGGTGGCCCGGCTGCGCCTGGAGGGGCGGCTGTGCGAACTCCGCACCGCACAGCTGCGCTTCTCCCCCGACCAGACCGCGGAGCTGGCCGCCCGGTCCGGGCTGGACCTGGCCCCGGAGCTCACCGGCGTGCTGCACGCCCGCACCGACGGCTGGCCCGCAGGCATCCGGCTGGCCGTGCTGCCGCTGCGCGGGCACCCCTCCCCCGGGCGGTTCCTGGAGACCTTCTCCGGTGACGAGCGCCCGGTGGCCGACTACCTGGTGGGCGAGGTCTTCTCCCACCTCTCGGACGAGGAGAGCGACCTGCTGCGGCGGACCAGCATCAGCGACCCGCTCCCGACGGCGCTGGCCACCGAGCTGTCCGGACGAGCCGACGCCGCCGACGTGCTGGATGCCCTGGAGCGGTCCACGGGCCTCGTCGTCGCCTCGGGCCCGCACCGGACCGAGTTCCGCTTCCAGGAGCTCGTGCGCACCTACCTGACCGCCGACCTCCACCGGCACGGCGCGCAGCTGGCCGCAGACCTGCACCGGAAGGCCGCCGGGTGGTGGGCGGCGCAGGGACGCCCGGTCGAGGCACTGCGCCACGCGGGCCGGTCGGGCGACCGGGCGCTGCTGGCCGCGCTGCTGCACCGCTGGGCGCCGGAGCTGGTGTCCCGGGGCGAGCAGACCGAGCTGGCCCGGGCGCTGGACTGCTTCGGGACCGGCGCGATCTCGGCCGACCCGTGGCTCGGGCTGGTCCAGGCCCAGCTCCACCTGGCCGGTGGCGACCGGGCCGCCGCCCGGGCCGACCTCGAGGAGACCGTGCCGCCCCTCGCGGCCGGCGGGGACGGGGAGGCCGACCCCGACCTCGACCTCTTCTCCGCAGCCACCCGGCAGCTCGCCGGTCTCAGCGGGCCGGCGGCGGAGACCGAGCCGGCGATGCCCGTCGGCGACCCGGCGCTCGAGGCGTTGACGCTGGTGGGGCGCGGCACCGCGCAGGCCTTCTCGATCGGCGCCGGCCTCCAGCCCGGGCCGCGCAGCGTGCCCGCCGACCTCGAACGGGCGCTGGAGCTGGCCCGCGCGCACGGCTACGGCCCGCTGGAGGTGCAGTGCCTGTGCCTCATCGGGGCGGCCGCGCTGATCTCCGGCGAGCAGGCGCGGGCCACGGCGGCCTCCGACGCCGCCTTGTCGGCCGCCGCGGTGGCGGGGTGGAGCGGTACCCCCTGGGCAGCCGGCGCCCATGCGGTGGGCGCCCAGGCGCACCTGCTGCGCGCCGATCCGGAGCGGGCGTTCCGCGCGGCCCTGGAGGGGCTCCGCATCGCCTCGGGCGAGCACGACGCGGTCATCCGCTTCGCCCTCCGGTGCGCGCGCGGCGGTGCCCTGTTCGACCTGGGCGACCGGCCCACGGGCCTCCTGGCACTCCAGGAGGGGCACGCCGAGCTCGGCGGGACGCCGGTCCCGCCCGCCGTCGCCGCCTCCGCCGCCCTCCTGGAGCACCGATCGGCCCTGCTGCTGGACTCCCCCGTCGCCGCGGCGACCGCGCTGCACCGGCTGACCGCCGGCGGTGGCCACGCCGGCGAGGCCGCCCTCATGCGGGCGTGGGCGGCGGCCGCGGACGGGGCGGCCCGGCAGGCGCGGAGCGCCGTCACCCCCCTGCTGACCGGCGACCTGGCGCCCACCCTGCCCTCCACGCTCGTCGAGGCGTGGCTCGTGGAGACGTGGGCCGCCCTGCGGCTCGGCGACCGCCCCGCGGGCCGCCAGGCCCTGCAGACCGCCGTCGACCTGGCCGCGCCGATGGACCTGGTGCGCCCCTTCGCCTTCGCCGGCCACGGCCTCCGCGTCCTGCTCGTCGACCAGCTCGGCGGGGTCCGGGACCCGGGCGCCTTCGTGTTCCGGTGCCTGGCCGCCCGCCGGCAGGCGGGGCGGCGCCCGTCCGCGCCGGGACTGAGCGCCCGGGAGCAGGACGTGCTCTCCCAGCTCATCTCGCTGAGCAACCTCAGCGAGATCGCCGACGAGCTGGCGGTGTCGGTGAACACCGTCAAGAGCCACGTCCGGGCCATCTACGGCAAGCTGGGCGTCAGCTCGCGCCGCACCGCCGTGCTGACCGCGCTCGAGCGCGGTCTGCTCGCATGACCGGTCCGTCCGGCGCCGCCCGGTCGGCCTCCGCCACCCCCGACCCGCCCGGGACCGGGGCGGCCGAGGGGCCGCCGCTGCGCATCCCGACCGTCAAGACCCTGGTCCCGGCGCTGCCCGCGGAGTTCGTCCCCCGCCCTCTCCTCCGGAGTCGGCTCGAGGCGGTGCCGGGCGACCAGGTCGTCGTCCTCAGCGCCCCGGCCGGGTCGGGCAAGACGCTGCTCCTGGCCGACTGGGTCCGCAGCGGGGACCGCCGGACGGCGTGGATCTCGATCGACCGCGACGACAACGACCCGCGCCGGCTGTGGTCGGCGGTGATGTCGGCCCTCGACACGCTCTCCCCGGCGTTCGGCGGCGGCGGTCTGGCGGAGATCGCCGAGCTGGCGCGGCGGCCGCGGGCGGCGGGGGTCGCCGACGAGCTGGCCGATGCCCTGGACGGGCTGGATCCGCCGGTGCGCCTGGTGCTGGACGACGTCCACCAGCTCGAGGCACCCGAGGTGCTGCGCGACCTGGGCCGCTTCATCCGGCGCCGGCCGGCGGGCCTGCAGATCGTCCTGGCCGGCCGGCACGATCCCCCGATCTCCGTGCCGCGCCTGCGGCTGGAGGGCCGGGTGCACGAGGTGCGCGGCGATGCCCTCCGGTTCACCCCGGACGAGGCAGCGGCCCTGCTGTCCGCCGCCGGGGCGCGGCCGGACCCCGGACAGGTCGCCGTGCTGCACGCCCGGACCGAGGGCTGGGCAGCCGGGCTGCGGCTGGCCGCGCTCGCGCTGCACCGCAGCGACGACGCGGACGTGGTGGTCAGCCACTTCTCCGGCGACGAGCGGTCGGTCGCCGAGTACCTGACCGGCGAGATCCTCGACGGGCTGGACGCCGAGCGGCAGGCCTTCTTCCGGGTGGCGAGCCTCTGCGCCCCGCTGCCGGTGGCCCTGGCCGTGGAGCTGTCCGGGCGTCCGGATGCCGGCCGGCTGCTCGAGGGACTGGCCACCGAGGTCCCGCTCGTCGAGCGCACCGCTGCCGACACCTACCGGATCCAGGCGCTGCTGCGCTCCTTCCTGGTCGCCGAGCTGGGCCGGCAGCGCCCGGCGGAGTACCGCAGGCTCCAGGCCGTCGCGGCCCGCTGGTGGTCCGGGCGGGGGGATCCGGTCCACGCGCTGCGGCACGCCGGGCGTACCGGCGACCCGGCTCTGGTCGCCGAGCTGCTCCGCGTCTGGGGCGTGGAGCTCGTGCTCCGCGGGGAGCCGGAGCCGCTGCGGCGCGCCCTGGCCGCCGCGGCGCCGGCACGGGACGGCGATCCGTGGCTCTCCCTGACCGCCGCCCTCGTACACCTGGATGCCCACGCCCTCCCCGCGGCGTCGGTCGAGTTGCGCCTGGCACGCACGGCCTGGCCGGCGCACCCCGATCGCGACCTCCTCCGGCTGCGCGCGAGCGCCGAGCTGCTGGCGTCGGCCCGGGGCCTGGACACCGAGGCCCCCGCCGTGCCCGGCGACGACGTCGGAGGCCGTCCCGCCGTGCTGGCCCTGCTGCACGCGAGCCGGGGCGCGGCTGCCCTCGGCGCCACGGAGACCGACACGGGTTCCGCGCGGACCGAGCTGCGCCGGGCACTCGGGCTGGCCCGACGGCACGACCTGCCCTACCTGGAGGTGCAGACCCTCCATCTGCTCGCCCGGGCCGCGGAGGCCGCCGGCGATCTCCGGTCGATGCACGACGCGGCCGGGGAGGCGCTGGCCGTCGCCTCCCGGCGCGGACGGCACCCGTCCCGCTGGTCGGCCGGTGCGGCCGGGCTCGCCGCCTACGCCGCTCTGCTGCGCGGTGACCCGGGAACGGCGGCCGAGCTGTCGGGCGAGGCACTGGGCACGACGGACCTGCCCGCGGAGGTGGCCGCCCTGCTCGCGGCGCTGCACGGTGCCGCCGTCGCCGACCGGGGCGACCGGCCGAAGGGGCTCGCCCAGCTGCGCGCCGGGCGGGCCGGGTACGCCGGCACCCTGTCACCGGCGCCCCTGGCGTCGGCATCCCTGGCGGTGGCCCTGGCCTGCCTGGAGCACCGGACGGCGGTCATGGGCGGCAACGCCGGAGCCGCGGCCGACGCCGCCGGCTGGATCGGCGGCCGCGACGGCGCGACCGGAGAGGCCTGGCTGATCCAGGCCTGGACGGAGGCCGCGGCCGGCCGGCACGACGCCGCCGGCGCGCTCGCGTCCCGCATCCTCCGGCCGGGCACCCCCTGCCTGCTGCCCTACACCGCGGTGGACGCCCACCTGCTCGTGGCCGAGGCCGCGCTGCGGGCCGGGGATGACGGCAGCGCGGCCGCCTCCGTGGACGCGGCGCTGACGGCGGCCGAACCGCTGGACGTCGCCCGCCCGTTCGCCCTGGCCGGCCCCTGGACCCAGCAGCTTCTCACCGAGCGGTTCTCGCCGGGGGCGCGACCGGGGGCCCGGCCGGCGTCGGGCACGGAGCGCAGCGCCCGCACCGGGTTCGCCGCCCGCGTCGCGGCGGCCCGCGCGACGATCTCCCCCGAGATCGCGGTGCCGCTGAGCGAGCGGGAGCACGACGTCCTGTCCCTGCTGCCCTCGCTGCTGACCGCCGCGGAGATCGCGGCCGAGTTCACTGTCTCGGCGAACACGGTGAAGAGCCACATCCAGTCGATCTACGGCAAGCTGGGGGTCTCCACCCGCCGGCAGGCCGTGCAGCGGGCGAGGGAGCGCGGCCTGCTGCCGTGAGCACCTCATCTGTGCCGGGTGAGGCCCTCCACCCACGCCGGTCCGACAGTGGATCTGCACGGGGATGCGGACGGATCCGCGGTGGAGGTGGGGCATGCCGGATCGGCGGTACCAGGTCCGCGTGACCGGTCACCTGTCCCAGCGGGCGCGGGACGCCTTCGCCGACATCGACGTCGTGGAGGTGACCGCGGAGACGGTCATCTCGGGCCTCATCCACCACGATGCGGAGCTCCACGAACTCCTGGACCTGGTCCAGTCCCTCGGGCTGCACGTCATCGAGGTGCAGCAGCTGCCCGCCCCCTGACCGCGGAGCCGGCCGGCGGTCGGGGACCGCCGGCCGGCTCCGTCCCGGCCGGCGCACCCGCTAGCGGGGCGCGCCCGTCCCCGCCACCGGCGACACCCGGTGGGCGGACACGACCACCAGACCCAGCGTCTGGCACAGCGCCAGGATGCCGAGCAGGTGGGACTCGTCGATCACCGGTCCGCGCAGCACCACCCCGGTCGGCAGCTCCTCGATCCGCAGGTCGCAGAACGCCTCCCTCGCCTGATCGGTGAGCAGGCCCTCCAGCGTGAACTCGTAGACCGTCGTCGTCATCGTCATCGTTGTCGCTCCTCGTCCCGGCCCGGTGGGACGACCCGCGGCGCCGGCCGGGCCGTGGTGCACCCGGCAGGCGCCCGGGGAGCGGCGGGCCGCTCCGCCCCCCCCGGATGCGGGGCGGTGCCTAGACGGCCTCGGCCTCGGCGAAGGCCTCGCGGAGACGGCCCTCCTGCTCCTTGGACAGGTTCGTGGACATCAGGCTGGCGCCGGTGGTCTTGAACTCGTCGAGCACCTTGTCCACGACGACGTTCGAGGTCATCACGAACAGCGCCGACGTCCCCGGCGTGACCTCCTGGCGGACCCGCTTGATGAAATCGTCGTCGATGCCCACGTCGGTGAGGGCTCCGGTCAGCGCACCCATGGCCGCGCCCACGGCCAGTCCGAGCAGCGGGACGAAGAAGATCAGCCCGAACAGCAGCCCCCAGAAGCCACCGCCGAGAGCACCGACCGCGGCCAGGTCGTGCGCCTGCTCCGTCTTCGGCTTCTTCTTCCCCTCCTCCCAGTAGACGAAGGCGGCGTCGTCGACCTCGATCAGCTCTTCCTTCTGCATGCGCTTCAGCAGCGACAGCGCGTTCCGCGCGCCGTCCGCCGAGTCGAACTTCCACACCGTCAACGTCGCCATGCTCAGCTCCTCGAGATCGTCGTCGGGTCCCCGGTGACCGCGGCCCACCCCGCCCACCGACGTCGCGGTGAGCAGGGACGGCTGCAGTCTGCGAAGCCCTCTCCGACGGGTCATCACCCGTGGAGAACGAGCGCCGCAGGGCACACCGGCGCGCCATCGCGGCACGGCGGAGGCACCCCGGCCCCCGGGACCGGTCCGGTGGTGGCCGGTCCCCTCCACCGGTTCATCCGGAACGCATGACCCCGCCGGCCGCGCAGCGGCCCACGATGGCTCGGACCCGGTCAGATCCTTCCGCCGTGGCATCCGAGGAGCTCCGATGACCGAATTCGCGACAGCCCGCCCCGACATCCCCGAGACACGCGAGGCCTTCGGCCGCGACCCCGGGCAGACCGGCTGGGGCGGATGGCTGGTCTTCGCCAGCTTCATGCTCTTCCTGGTCGGCGCCTTCCAGGTCGTGCAGGGGCTCGTGGCGGTCTTCGACGACGGCTACTACGTGGTCCGCGAGAGCGGCCTGGTCATCGACGTCGACTACACGGTCTGGGGCATCGTCCACCTGGTGATCGGCGCGCTGCTGATCCTCTGCGGGGCCGGCATCCTGACCGGGAACGTCGTCGCCCGCGCCGTCGGCGTCGTCCTCGCCGGGCTGAGCGCGCTGGCCAACCTGGCGTTCATCGGGGCCTATCCCGTGTGGAGCCTCCTGGTGATCACCGTGGACGTGCTGGTGATCTACGCCCTGACCGTGCACGGGGACGAACTCCGCACCTCCCGCTGACCGAGCTGCCGCCCGGCACCGCACCTCCTGCCGGGTCGCCCGTCCCGCGCGTGGCTCTTCCCCGCCCCGCCCGGAGCACTCCCCGCCCACGCCTCGGGCTCCCCTCCGGGCCGCGGCCGCGCCGCTGATCGTCCCGACCGAGCCCACCCGTGGAGAGACACATGCTGATCACCCAGCTCGACATCGCCTGCCTCAGCGACGACGCCATCCGCCGGCTGGTGGCCACGCTGCGGGAGGACGCCGGGGGCTCTCCCCCCTCTCCCCGGCGGTACGCCGACCGCCAGGCCGTCGCGCTGGTCCGGGCCCTCAACGAGCGCCGCCGCGTCCTGGCGGTGGCCGAGCTGAGCCTGCTCGGCACCGAGGACCTGGAGGACGACGTCGCGGAGGCCGACCCCGCGCCCGGGGCCACCTCCGACTGAGCGGGTCGGGCGAGCCCCGACCGGGCCGGGAACCAGCGAGGCCGGACCGCCCCTGCGGGCGATCCGGCCTCTGACCTGCTGTTCTTCCTCTGTCGGGCTGACAGGATTTGAACCTGCGACCCCTTGACCCCCAGTCAAGTGCGCTACCAAGCTGCGCTACAGCCCGCGCTCCGCCTCGCCGCCCCGGAAGAACCCCGGGCGCGCGACGGCCGCCCCGGAAGATTACCGCACACCTCCGGCCGGTCCGGCGGCCCCCCGCTCAGTTCCGGGCGCCCGGTCCGTCAAACCCCATGACACGCGAGGACAGCCGTGCCAGCCTTTTCCGCACGGGGCGTCGTCCTCCTCCTCGACCGGGGCACCGAGGTGCCCGGAGGTACTCCGTCATGGCTCGTTCCCTCGCCTCCCTGGTGAGCAACCGCCGCTCGAAGTGGCTCGTGCTGGTCTTCTGGCTGGTGCTCGCCGCGGCCGCCGGCCCGCTGGCCGGTGGCCTCACCGACGAGCAGAGCAACGAGGTCTCCTCGTGGCTGCCCGGTGACGCCGAGTCCACCCAGGCCCTGGAGCTGCAGGCCCAGCTGGGCTCGGACCCCGACGTCATCCCGGCGGTCGTGGTCTACGAGCGCTCCGGCGGCCTGACGCCTGCCGACCAGGCCGCGATCGCCGACGACGCCGCCGCCTTCGGGCGGATCGAGCAGCTCGACGGCGAGATCACCGGGCCGATCCCGGCCGAGGACGGGGAGGCCGCTCAGCTGGTCGTCCCGCTGAACGTCGGGTCGGGCGGCTGGGACGCGATCGGGCCGCTCGTCGAGGACATGCGCAGGTTGGCCACCGACGGCCCCGACGGCCTGGACACCTGGATCACCGGCCCGGCCGGCAACGCCGCGGACTCCTCCGAGGCGTTCGAGGGCATCGACGGCGCCCTGCTGTTCGCCGCGCTCGGCGTGGTCGTGCTGATCCTGCTGGTCACCTACCGGAGCCCGATCCTGTGGATCCTGCCGATCTTCTCCGCCGTGGTCGCGCTGTTCTGCTCGCAGGCCCTCATCACCCTGCTGGCCCGGCACGCGGACCTGACCGTCAACGCGCAGAGCGCCAGCATCCTCACCGTCCTGGTCATCGGGGCGGGCACCGACTACGCGCTGCTGCTCGTCGCCCGGTACCGCGAGGAGCTCCGGCTGCACGGTGACCGGCACGAGGCGATGGCCGAGGCCGTCCACCGCACCGGGCCCGCGGTGCTGGCCAGCGGTGGCACGGTGATCCTGGGCATGCTCTGCCTGGTCGTCGCCGACATGAACTCCACCGCCGGCCTGGGCCCGGTCGCCGCCATCGGGGTCGCGGTCACGCTGGTCGTGCTGATGACGCTGCTGCCGGCCCTGCTGGTCATCTGCGGTCGCTGGGTCTTCTGGCCGGTGCGTCCCACCGTGGGCAGCCCGGAGCCCAGCGCGACCGGTTTCTGGGCGCGCGTCGGCGGCCTGATCCGGCCTCGGCCCCGCGCGGTGTGGGTGGTCACCTGCCTGCTGCTGGCGGCGGCCTGCCTGGGCACCCTCGGGCTGCACCCCTCCGGGTTGAGCCAGGCCGACTCCTTCCGCGGCACCCCGGAGTCGATCACCGGTGAGGAGGTCGCGGCCGCGCACTTCCCCGCGACCGCCGGCAACCCGGTCTACGTGCTCACCACCGCCGAGGACGCCGACCAGGTCGCCGCCGCCGTCGCCGGGACCGAGGGCATCAGCGGGGTGCAGCCGCCCGAGGGCACCGGCGACGCCGCGCTGCTCCAGGCGGCGCTGTCCGACCCGGCGGACAGCCGGGCCGCCTACGACACCATCGAACGGCTGCGCACCGAACTCGACGACGTCGGGACCGGCGACTCCCTGGTCGGCGGCAACACCGCCGTCAACCTGGACGTGCAGAACGCCTCGCAGCGGGACAACCGGGTCGTCATCCCGCTGATCATGGGCGTCGTCCTGCTGGTGCTGGGGCTGCTCCTGCGGGCCGTCGTCGCCCCGCTGATCCTCATCCTGACCGTGGTCCTGTCCTACGGCGCGGCGCTGGGCCTGAGCACGCTGATCTTCGAGCAGTTCCTGGGGGTCGACACCACGGACAGCTCGTTCCCGCTGTTCGTCTTCGTGTTCCTCGTCGCCCTGGGCATCGACTACAACATCTTCCTGATGACCCGCGTGCGCGAGGAGGCGGCCCACCACGGCACCCGGCGTGCGGCGCTGATCGGCCTGGCGGCGACCGGCGGCGTGATCACCTCGGCCGGGCTGGTGCTGGCCGCGACGTTCGCGGTGCTGGGCACCCTGCCGCTGACGTTCCTCACCCAGCTCGGCATCGCCGTCGCGCTCGGCGTGCTCCTGGACACGCTGGTGGTGCGGTCGGTGCTGGTCACCGCGCTCAACCTCGACGTCGGCCGGTGGATGTGGTGGCCCAGTCGGCTGGCGCAGCGCCGGGACGAGCCCGGGGCGACGGGCCGCGACGAGGGGGTCCGGGTGCCGACGCCACGGGACCGGCGGCCCCAGCCGCAGGACGTCACCCCGGGGAACCGCAGCCGAGGGAACTGAGCCCCGGGGAGCCGAGCCCGAGGGGGTGCAGCGGCGGGGACGGCCGGGCTCGTGCCGGCCGTCCCCGTCAGCCCTTCTTGGCGTCCCGGTCGCGACCCTCGCGGACCTTCACCGAGACCTCGATCGGGGTGCCCGCGAAGCCCCACTGCTCGCGCAGCTTGCGCTGCAGGAACCGGCGGTAGCCGGCCTCGAGGAAGCCGGTGGAGAAGACGACGAACCGCGGCGGGCGGACGTCGGCCTGCGTCACGTACTTGATCTTCGGCGCCCGGCCACCACGCGCCGGCGGCGGCGTCTCCTGCACGAGGGCGCGGACGAACGTGTTGAGCTCGGCGGTCGGCACGCGCTGCTCCCACGACGCCAGCGCGGCACGCAGGTGGTCGGCGAGCTTGCCGACGCCGCGGCCGGTGGAGGCCGAGATGTTCACCCGCGTCGCCCACTTCACGTGGGCGAGGTCGCGGTCGATCTCGCGCTCCAGCTGGTCGTGCCGGTCCTCGTCGAGGGTGTCCCACTTGTTGAAGGCCAGGACCAGCGCGCGGCCGGCGTCGACGACCTGGGTGATGACCCGCTGGTCCTGCTCGCTGATGACCTCGTCGGCGGCGAGCAGGACGACGCAGACCTCGGCCGCCTGGATCGCGGCCTCGGTGCGCAGGCTGGCGTAGTACTCCATGCCGCTGGCGGTGTTCACCTTGCGGCGCAGGCCGGCGGTGTCGACGAACCGCCACTCCTCGCCGCCCAGGGTCACGATCGAGTCGACCGGGTCCACCGTCGTCCCGGCCACCGAGTCGACGACCGAGCGCTCGTCCTTGGCCAGCCGGTTGAGCAGGCTGGACTTGCCCACGTTGGGGCGGCCGACCAGGGCGACGCGGCGCGGACCCTCCTCGTGCTCCTGCTCGCGGGGCGCCTCGGGCATGGCGTCCAGGATCAGGTCGAGCAGGTCACCGCTGGAGCGGCCGTGCAGCGCGCTGACCGGCTGCGGCTCGCCCATGCCCAGGCTCCACAGCTCGTGGACGTTGGCCTCGCTGCGCTCGTCGTCGACCTTGTTGGCCACCAGGATCACCGGCCGGTCGCTGCGGCGCAGGACGCGCGCGGCGGCCAGGTCGGTGTCGGTGGCGCCCACCTGGCTGTCGACCACCAGCACGATCACGTCGGCGGTCTCCATGGCGAACTGCGCCTGGCGGGTGATCGAGGCGCCGATGCCGGTCGCCTTCGGGTCCCAGCCGCCGGTGTCCATGACGGTGAACCGCTTGCCGTTCCACAGCGCCTCGTAGGAGATGCGGTCACGGGTCACGCCCGGGACGTCCTGGACGACGGCGGCGCGCCGGCCCAGGATGCGGTTGACCAGCGTCGACTTGCCCACGTTCGGGCGGCCGACGATGGCGACGACGGGCAGCGGCCCGGTCTGGTTCTCAGTCATGTGCGGTCCCCTGTCACCAGCGCGGCCTCGGCCAGCGCCACGATCCGGTCCACCACGGCCTGCTGGTCCAGCTCGCTGCTGTCCACGACCACGGCGTCCGCGGCCGGTCGCAGCGGGCTGTCGGCCCGGCTGCTGTCGTACTCGTCCCGGCGGCGGAGGTCCGCGGCCAGGTCGTCGATCCGTGCTGCGTCGGTGAGCCCGAGCTGCCCGGCCCGGCGCTGGGCACGGACCTCCGGGGCCGCGGTCAGGTAGACCTTGACCGTCGCGTCGGGCAGGACGACGGTGCCGATGTCGCGCCCCTCGACGACGACGGCGTCCGCCGCGCCCACGAGCTCGCGCTGCTGGGCGACCAGCTGCCGGCGGACGGCGGGCACCGCGGAGACCGCGGACACCGACCGGGTCACCTCGGCCCCGCGGATCCGGGCGGCGACGTCGACGCCGTCGACCTCGACCCGCTCGGTGCCGGCCTCGGTGCCCACCACGATCCGGGCGGCGGCCACGGTCCGGGCCACTGCCTCGGCGTCCTCGGGATCCACGCCGGCGTCCAGCACGGCGACGGTGGCGGCGCGGTACATCGCGCCGGTGTCGAGGTAGGCCGCGCCCAGCCGGGCGGCCACGCCACGGGCGACGCTGGACTTGCCGGTGCCCGACGGGCCGTCGAGCGTGACCGCGCCCCGGAACGGGTGCTGCGCGGTCACTGGGCGATGTCCCGGCGGAGGGCCGCCGCGCCGCGCAGGTAGACGTGCTGGATCTCGGCGCGCGTCCGCGGCGTCTCCACGTGCGCCATGAGCCGGAGCACCCGGGGCAGCGCGTGCGGCACGGAGATCTCGGTCGCGCACATCAGCGGCACGTCGCCCATCCCGAGCTCCCGGGCGGCCAGCGCGGGGA
>JADGMW010000085.1_pt1 | contig 23145 bp, 23 predicted proteins | sample 8641801 | NCBI WGS metagenome assembly JADGMW01 (sample SAMN16272018, study PRJNA661076) | feces metagenome | isolation source: fecal sample from diarrhoea affected cattle A | host: Bos taurus | place: South Africa: Lokaleng Village, Mahikeng | collected 2019-09
GCACGGCGTCACACCGGCAGCGCTGGGCCTGCTGTCGCCGTGGGTCGATCCGGGCTCCCGCACCGTGCCGTTCGACCGGGACGTCGTCGTCAACACCGCTTGGGCGTTCTCGTCCGCCGAGGCCTACCTCGGCACAGGCGACCCGGCCGATCCCGGTTACGCGCCGCTGCACGGAGACCTCACGGGACTCCCCCCGACGCTGATCCAGGTGGGCGTGAGGGAAGTGCTGTACCCGCAGATCTCCGAGTTCGCGGAGAAGCTGCGTGCGGCGGGCGTCGATCTGGAGTACACCGAACAGCCCGAGTTGTGGCACGTCGCGCACCTGCAGGCCGGACTCGTACGCGAGGCGGCCGAGGCGGTGGACGATGTCGGAACGTTCCTGCGACGGCACATGTCCGGTGCGGCACCGGCAGGCACACACGACTGACGGTCGACCGGAAGAGCCGATTAATTCTATAGTTGAGATCCGACAATTCGACCGGACGGCGGATCTCATGACGGACGACCCGAACACCCCGGACATCCTGCTCAGCGATAGCGAGCGTCTGCACGCGCTCAACGTCCTGAGTGAGCACTACGCCGCAGGCCGGCTCGACTCGTCGGAGTTCTACGACCGATCCGGCTGGGTCGCGCAGGCACGCAGCCTGTCCGCCGCCCGGCCGGCCTTCGACGGCCTTCCGGGTGGTGTACCGCTGGAAATCGCCGACGGGCATGTCCGGGTGGTCGACGGGTCCGCATCCGTTCCGGCGGTGCGCCCGAACGATGCGCCCGCACCCACCGATCCGGAAACCGAACTCGTCTCGCTGCGCCAACGGGGAAGCGTCGTCGAGTCTCTCGACTGGATCATCATCGGCATCACCCTGATGACGTTTCTCGTGCTGCAGATGATCGTCGATTGGGAGTACGCCTGGGTGGTATGGCCGTCGCTGATCGTCACGCTGAGTGTGCCCCGCATGATCCTGGGTTTCAGCGACGAGGACGAAGAGCTCTACGAGGAGCTCAAGGAATCGAGCGCCGATGAGCGCAAAGCGCGCCTGCGGGAAGCGGCGGAACGGATCCGGCAGCTCGAGAGCGGCGACAGCAAACGAGAGAAGTGAGGCCCGCCCTCGGCCTGAGTCTCAGCGCGCGGCGAGCCAATCGTCCGCTGCGCGGCCGGGTTCGAGCTCCCCGCGTCGCACCGCGTCCCCCATCTCGGCGAGTTCGTCCGTGGTGAGCTCCCCTGCCACCACGTTCAGCGCCTTCACCTGCTCCGGTGTCAGTGCACCGCTGCGTATCAGCGGGACGACATTCGCGGCCGCCGCGGAGCTTCCGGCGTCCCCTGCATCTCCCGACCCGGGCTGCTCGGCGACCGCATAATCGGAGACCGAGAGCCCCTGCGGCAGCGATCTGTTCAATTCCTCGAACACGTCGTCCGGTTCGACCGCAGTGGCGCCGGGCTGCAACCGCAGCAGCAGCCCTCCCATGTATTCCGGCAGCACGTCGACCGCGCCGGAATCCAGCGCCGCCAGATCCTCGCCTTCGGAAAGCCCGAGCCGGGTATCCACGGGCGACCCGGTGCCGCGCAGCACTGCTGCGTAGATCTCGGCGAGAACCCGGCTGTCGGGCGACTGCCCCGAGCCGACGGTGAGCACACCGGGACCCGAATCCGCCGACAGGACCTGGCCGGTCGAGCATCCGACGAGTGTCGCGGCCGTCGCCATCATCGCCGCGACGCCGAGCATCCGTGTCTTCACCGATCGTCACACTCCTCGAACTCGCCCGTTGCTAGGCCGCCTCCTATCGTCCCATCCGGTTGCGGCAGCATCGGCGGGAGGCACCGCAGCACCGCTTCCTCTCACCGACGCCGAACGCCCGCCCGGAGTCCCGGACGGGCGTTCGGCGAACAGAACAGCTCGGATCAGGCGACGCCCTCGGCCTTGGCCGCTGCCGCAACAGCTTCCGCGACGGCCGGCTCGACCCGCGGATCCAGCGGGCTCGGCACGATCTTGTCGACGGACAGTTCGTCGGCGACGACCGAGAGGATCGCGTCGGCGGCCGCGAGCTTCATGCCCTCGGTGATGCGCCGGGCACCGGCGTCCAGCGCGCCCCGGAACACACCCGGGAACGCGAGCACGTTGTTGATCTGGTTCGGGAAGTCGCTGCGACCGGTGGCGACGATGGCGGCGTACTTGCGCGCGATGTCGGGGTGGATCTCCGGGTCGGGGTTGGACATCGCGAAGATGATGGCGTTGTCGGCCATCGTCGCGATGATCTCTTCGGGGACGGTGCCCGCGGACACGCCCAGGAACACATCGGCCCCGTCGAGAGCCTCGATGAGACCGCCGCGACGATCCGCCGGGTTGGTACGAGAAGCCAGGTCGGCCTTGATCGGGTGCAGGTCGGAGCGATCCGACGAGACGATGCCCTTCGAATCGAGCACCACGACGTCCTCGATGCCCGCGGCGAGAAGGATGTTCGCGCACGCGACACCCGCGGCACCGGCGCCGGAGATGACCACGCGCAGCGTCTTGATGTCACGGTCCTGCACCTTCACGGCGCCCTTGAGCGCAGCCAGCGCGACAATCGCGGTGCCGTGCTGGTCGTCGTGCATGACGGGGCAGTCGAGTGCCTCGATGACGCGCTTCTCGATCTCGAAGCAGCGCGGCGCCGAAATGTCCTCGAGGTTCACGGCACCGAAGCTGGGACGCAACCGGATCAGCGTCTCGACGATCGCGTCGGGATCCTTCGTGTCGAGCACCAAGGGAATCGAGTCGAGCCCGGCGAACTTCTTGAACAGCGCGGACTTACCCTCCATCACGGGCAGCGACGCGCGGGGGCCGATGTCGCCGAGTCCGAGCACGGCCGTGCCGTCGGACACGACGACGACGAGCCGGCTCGTCCAGGTGTAGCGCGCGGCGAGCGTCTCGTCGGCCGCGATCGCACGGCTGACCTGGGCGACGCCCGGGGTGTAGGCGATGGAGAGGTCGCGCTGGGTCTCGAGGGGCGCGGCGAGCTCGACCGAAAGCTTCCCGCCCACATGGCTTGCGAAGATCTCTTCGTCGGTCAGCTCGAGCTTCTCGGGGGTATGTGCAGCAGACACAATTGACACGATGACACTCCTGCGTGTTCCGAGACCAGTCCTGGCCTCGGTTACTGCGAAGAAACTGCACTCTCATGCGTTTCACATGGAGATACAGTGCTCCGCCAAGGACATATTCGATGAAGCATCCGGCGCGCGATCATGGTTACGGCTGTGGAACGCTGTACGTCTTCCGGAGCGCGATGGCGCCGGGGCGGGTGGCCTCGGCGACAAGCCCTCGAGCGGCTCTGCCATCTTTCTTCCGATACCGGAAGGGTGACTCCGGCCTCGGTCGTGGTGGCGAGTTTGCCACCTTTACAGACCAACAATCAAATCGGCATCGATTGCAAAGGTTTCACCTTTTTGTGGTCTCACCTGTGAGTTTGCGGTAACCCCGGGGACGGCGCAACCCGGTTCCTGGGGATTCTCCGGTGCTACCGGTCGGTAGCACCGGAGCGCCGCCGATTCAGCCCCACCACTGCGTGATCAACAGAATCGATGCAGTGACGATGACCACAACGGGTGCGGCGAACGCGGCGAAGCCCCGTGCGCGGTCGGCGACGATCTGGGCGCCGACGGCCACGAGTGCCGCGACGACGTGGGCCGCCACCGAAGCCGAGCCCGGTCCGGGAAAGCCCCGCTGGCCGCCGAGATACTGCGCGCCGACCACCACCGCGGCCAGCACGAGCACTGCCCCGGCGACCACGCCGGACACGACCCGCCCCGCACGAACCGGCAACGATGCCCTACGCGGCTGCCCGGAGTGCCCGGAGTGCCCGGAGTGCCCGGCCCTGCCGTACTCCCGGTTGTCGTACTGCCTGCTGTCGTACTGCCGCCTGTCGTACTGCCGCCTGTCGTACTGCCTGTTGTCGTACTGCCTGTTGTCGTACTGCCGCCTGTCGTACGCCCGGCTGTCGTAATGCTCCGGCGCCGCGGCGAATTCGTCGTCCCGTCCGGCGCCCTGATGCCCCGTCCCCGACGTCCTCATCCCACGACCACCTCGACTCCCTTCGCCCTGTCGAGCAGAGCTTCGTACGCGCCGGGGTCGGTCGTGAACCGTCCGAGCGCGATGTCCTTGTTCCGTCCGTGATAGTCCGACGATCCGGTGACGAACAACCCCAGGCGTTCAGCCATGTCGCGCATCAACCGGGCATCCGCGTCGCTGTGGTCCGGGTGATCCGCTTCGAGTCCGCCCAGGCCGATCTCCGCGAGTTCCTCGATGTGGTCGAGGGCCAGCAGGCGCCCGCGTGCGCGCGCACGAGCGTGCGCGATCACGGTGACACCGCCCGCGGCCGTCACCATCCGCACCGCGTCCGCGAGCGGCGTGTCCGCTTTCGACACGTAATAGCGGCCTCGCGGCGACAACAGTTCGGTGAATGCGTCTCCCACCGTCGCCACCACCCCGGCGTCGACGAGCGCACGGGCGAGATGCGGCCGGCCCGCCGCCGGCCCCGCCTGTGCGAGGACCGCGTCGACATCGATCGGGAGCCCGTCGTCGGCCATGCGCTCGGCCATCGTCCTGATCCGCGACACGCGCTCCCCGCGCAACCGCCCGAGTTCGACCACGAAGTCCGGGTCGTCCGGGTCGAACAGATACGCCAGCAGGTGCACCGCGACGGGCGCGCCATCCTCACCGCGCCCCGTGCACGACATCTCCATCCCGCGCACGAGTCGCAGTCCGGACGGCGTCGCCGCGGCCGCCTCGTCCCATCCGGTGGTGGTGTCGTGGTCGGTCAGTGCCACCACGTCCAGTCCTGCCTCGGCAGCCGCGCGAACCAGCGCGGACGGACTGTCCGTGCCGTCGGACGCGGTGGAGTGGGAATGCAGATCTATGCGCACGTCACCAGTCTGTCAGGTGTGGCGACTAACATGACGGCGCGACATCTCGTGCCGCTCGACCACAACGGAGGGAGGGAGACCATGGCGAACCTGCCCTCCCGATCGGATCGGCACATCTCGGTGGCACCACCCGAGGCGGCCGGGCCGCCCCCACCGGTGCCCACCGAACAGGCCGTGGTGGACTGCGCGGTCTATATCGACGGCCGGCGCGAACCGGGCAAGTACACACACTCCGAGGCGCTCGCCGAAGTGCGTCGCCGCGGAAACGGATTCGTGTGGCTCGGCCTGCACGAACCGGACGAACAGCAGATGACGAGCGTGGCCCGGACGTTCGGCCTGCACGAACTGATGGCGGAGGACGCGGTCCACGCGCACCAGCGCCCCAAACTCGAGCGTTACGACGATCTGTTGTTCCTGGTTCTGCGGACCGTGAGCTATATCGAGCACGAGAGCGTGACCACGACCAAGGACATCGTCGAAACCGGCGAGATCATGCTGTTCACCGGGCCGGACTTCATCATCAGCGTGCGACACGGCGACCATTCCGAACTCTCCCGGGTGCGCAGCCGGCTCGAGAAGAATCCGGCGCGGTTGATGCTCGGTCCCGCCGCGGTGCTGCACGCGATCGCCGACCACGTCGTCGATTCCTATCTCGCGGTCACCACCGCCGTGCAACCCGACGTCGACGATCTCGAAGAACTCGTCTTCACCCCCGACACACATATCGCGGTCGAACAGATCTACCTCCTCAAGCGCGAAATCGTGCAGTTGCGACGCGCGGTCGTCCCGCTCGCCGAACCGTTGCAGCTACTCATCCGGTCGCCGGGCAACCCTGTGCCGAAGGACGTGCGCCGCTACTTCCGTGACGTCGCCGACCACCACACCACCGTCTCCGACCGCATCGCCGCGTTCGACGAGACTCTCGGCACGCTGCTCGACGCGGCCATCGCGAAGGTCACCGTGCAACAGAACACAGATATGCGACGCATCTCGGCGTGGGTCGCGATCGCCGCGGTGCCTACGATGATCGCCGGTATCTACGGAATGAACTTCGACAAGATGCCCGAGTTGCACTGGGATTACGGCTATTTCCTCGTGTGGGGTGTCATCGTCGTCATCACCGTGGGACTGTTCGTCACGTTCCGACGCAACAAGTGGCTGTGACGACCGCACTTTTCGAACGCGGGCCGGGAAGTCCTGCGGCGCAGCACGACCGGGGCCGGATCGTCCTGGTCGTCGCCCTCGCGCTGATCGCTGCGCAGGTGGCGCTCCGGACCGCGATCGCGGTCACGAGCGAGTTCTACTGGGACGACCTGATCCTCATCGGGCGGGCCGGCACCGAGTCGCTGCTGTCGGAGTCCTTCCTGCGGTACGACCACGACGGCCATCTCATGCCCGGCGCGTTTCTCGTCGCAGGGCTCGCCACCATGATCGCCCCGCTGCAGTGGTGGCCTGCCGCGGTGACTCTCGTGCTGGCGCAGGCACTCGCCTCGCTCGCGGTGCTCCGCGTGCTGTGGCTGTTGCTCGGTGCACGGCGCGCACTCTGGGCGCCTCTCCTGTTCTACCTGTTCACCCCGCTGACCCTGCCTGCGTTCGCATGGTGGGCGGCGGCACTCAATTCGCTACCGATGCAGGCGGCTCTCGCCTGGGTCGCGGGCGACGCCCTTCGGTACGCCCGCTCCGGCCGGCGCCGGTATCTCGTGAGCGGCGTACTCGTCACGGCCCTCGCGTTGATGTTCTTCGAGAAGGCGATCCTCGTTCCGTTCGTCGCGTTCACCGTGCTCGCCCTCACCTACCGCGTCGACGGGCAGCGCCGGCCGGTGCGGACCGCGTTGCAGCAGGCGGCACCGCTGTGGCTCGCCTCGGCCGTCGTGCTCGCGGTGTGGAGCGGTCTCTACGTCTCCACGGTCGAATCACGGTTCGGCGTACCGACCGCCGACATGGCGCTCGGATTGAGCCACCACGGCCTGTCGTACGGATTGCTCCCCTCCCTGGTCGGTGGCCCGTGGCAGTGGGACCGGTGGAACCCCGGACCGCCGTGGGCGGACCCACCGGTAGTGCTCGTCGTCGTGGCCTGGGCCGCGCTCGCCGGCGCGCTCGCATGGAGCCTGCGGACACGGCAGCGCACCGGATTCGTCTGGGCCGCGACCGGCGCATACGTCGCGGCATCGATGGTCGCGATGATCAGTACCCGATTCGGGCCCGGCACCACATACGAACTCGCCCAGACGCTGCGGTACTTCGCCGACTCCGCTGTCGTCGTCGCTGTCGCGGCCGCACTGATCCTGCGGGCGCCACCCCGGCCGGATGCGCCGGCGATCCCCACGACGGTGGTGCGGGCGGTCGCGGCCGTGGCCGCAGCAACGTTCGCCGTCGGTTCCCTGTGGTCCACAGTGACCTTCACCCGAAGCTGGACCGACAATCCGACCGGCGAGTACCTGGACAATGCTCGCTCCGGTCTGGTCTCCCGCCCGGACGTGGCCGTACTCGACCATCCGGTCTCGGTGTGGGTCCTGCTTCCCGTGACGTTTCCGCACAACCTGATGGGATCGGTGTTCGCCGCGCTCCCCGACCGGTCCGACATCGGCGACAGCACGACGGAACTACGCGTCCTCGACGAGGCGGGGGCACTCGTGCCCGCCGATCTGATGGCGGTGCGCTGGGTCGATCCGGGCCCCGAACCGGGATGCGGTCGTCACGTGGTGCCCGGCACCACCACGATGCTGCCGACCGGGCCGATGCTGGAAGCGACGTGGACGGTCCAGCTGAACTATCTGGCGTCGGCCGACGGCGAGATCGAGGTGGGTTTCCCGTCGCGGGAACCGGCTCGCGTCGAGGTCACCGAGGGTCCGGGCACGGTGTACGTGCGGGTGCCCGGCGGCGGCGACGGTCTACAGGTTCGCACCGCTACCCCCGGTATGAGCATGTGCGTCGGTGCGGGGCCGGTGGGAGTGGTCGTACCGCGTTGACGCACCCGCATTCAGAAGCGGGCTTGCGCTCGCTTGGGGTCGCGGAGGTCGATGCCCGCCTCCGTCCACGCCTCGCGCAGTGCGTCCGCGCCGCGTAACCGCTTCCACGCCGCTTCGGTGCCGGTCAGCGGAATCGCGTCGAAGAACCGCACCGGATCGGCCGGCTCGGGCAACACCAGATCCGGCACGTCGCCGCTGCCGAGCAGCACCGCCGTGAACGGTGCACCCTCCCAGAGCGGCTCACCCAGATCGAGCAGGGCGTCGTCGGTCAGCACGACTCCCTCCACCGCCGGAAGCGCGGCGAGCAACGCGAGCGTGCGGTGCACCCCGGTCGTCAGGCCCTCCGCATTACGCAGACTCAGAACCAGTTCGGCACGCGGCCCACGATTGGGGTCCGCGACCATCTCCGTCGGGTCGCCCATGGGATGCCGGGAGCATCCCAACGTGGCGAACCGCAGAAGTCCGGTCTCGGGACTGCGGAACCGCAGCACATCGATGGGTTCGAGTCCCAGGAACGTCACCGACGCGGACTCCGGTTCCCCACCGCCGGGGCCGGAGAGGTGGGCGGTGAGATGGGCGCGGACTGCGTCGAGCACTGCGTCGGTCACCCCTGCAATCTAGTCTGCGCCCGCGACCGGGTGTCGGTCCGTGCCACTAGTGCGCCTCGGGCAGGATCCGGACCTCGCGGTCGTCTGCGCCCGGCGCCGAGAACTTCAGCAGGCGCATCCCTTCGGCCTCGATCGCCGACCGGTTCGCGTTGGTGAGACGGCGCCACGGCGTGACCTCGAGGACCGCCGAACGACGTGTCGTGGTGCGGCGGACCGACCCGGCGACCGTCCCGCCGACGAGGACGGCCGCGTGGACGATCCCGTTCTTCGTGACGAGCCGGCGGCGGTCGGCGTCGGACACCAGCCGGGTGCGGTCGGCGTGGGAGAGCAGCACGTTGTCGTACTGCGCGAGGATGCGAACCGGTGCCGGCGTCGCGGGATCGGGACGGGGAGCGTCCGGCAGGTCGAACAGTTCGACCCCGTTCTCGTCGCGGAAGACGGTGAGATCGGGCCGAAGCGCGTCGAAGATCTCGCCGAGACCCGTGAGCCCCGACCATGCCTGCGCGTCGCGTGCGCTCGCGGGGCCGAACGCCGCGAGGTACCGGCGTACGAGCGCGACAGGTTCCGGTGCGAGCGGAGGAAGGGATTCGCCGCCGCGCCCGACCCAATGGTCGAGAAGCGCGAGTCGCGGTAGACCCGATCGCCCCCACAGTCCGCGCGGAGGCACCTGCACCAGCGGTAGCAATCCGCGTACCGCGTAGGCGAGGGCACCGGGCTCGTAACCGGGGAAACGTTCTGCAAGCAGACGGCCCAGTTCCTGGCCGGTGCGCGGTTCGTGGCGGACCAGCTCTGCGGCGAACTCGGACAGTGCCGTGTGGTCGATGCCCGCGAGGCCCGCGGCGTGTTGCGTATCGGTGCGCAGCGCGCGCGTCAGCAGAGGCTGCATCCAGGACCGCAGCGCGAGGGCGTCGGGCGCTGTCACCGCGAAGACGGTTCCGCGCATCAGCGCGATGCGCACCACCTCGCGGGAGGCGATCAGATCCGACAATCGGTCGGGTGTGAATCCGCGTATCCGTGTCCACAACGCGAAATACGGTGGCTCGGGCGCCTGCGCCTGCAACCCGATCAGGTGCTCGAGCATCGCCGCGGTGGAAAGGTCGCTCCGCCCGAGCAGGTGCTGGCGGGCAAGGGTGGCGCGACCGAGTTCGCGAACGGTGAGGGTCCGGTTCGTCACGGGGTCGACTGTCGCACAGGTCTCCGACACGCAGGACGCCCCCGCTGCGGCCCAGCACCCGGTACCGTCGAGGAATGGCGCGCGACACCGGTTTTCCGGTTTCCGATGCCGGTGACGATTTCGCGCGGCAACGTCGCCGCGCCGAGTACGCCCGGCTGATCGCATGGCTGCGGCGCGAACCCGACGATGTCAACACCGTGTTGCCGTTCGACGAAGTCGTTCGTGCACTCGGCAGGGTCGACGAGCGCCGACTCGGCCTGCAGATCATCGAGGTGTCGTCGATCGTCGGCAGCGTGGACCGCACCGACGACTTCGACCGGCGTTTCCGTCCCACGTCGGCGCGTCTGCGCGAACGCTGGGAGAGGATCGCTGTCGCACGGCGGCGAGGCGAGGCGATGCCGCCCATCTCCGTGTACCGGGTCGGCTCGTTGCATTTCGTGCAGGACGGGCACCACCGCGTGTCGATCGCCTACGCCCAGCACGACCGCACCATCGACGCGTACGTCACCGAGATCATCACCCGGATCTCCGCCGACGGGATCACCGGGCAGTCGGACCTCGTGCGCAAGGACCATTACCGGATGTTCTGCACGCGTGTGCCCCTGCCCGCCGACGCCGTTGACGCCGTGCGGGTCACGGACCCGTGGGACTACGCCGAACTGTCCGAAGCGGTGGAGGCGTGGGGGTTCCGTCTCATGCAGGACCTCGGTGAGTTTCTGACCCGCGAAGATGTCGCGCGGCGCTGGTACGAGGACGAGTTCGTGCCCGTGGTCGCGCTGGTCCGCGCCGCCGGCATGTTGCCGAACCGGACGGACGCCGAGGCATACCTCTGGATCGCGCGCGAACGCTATCGCCTCGTCCGCCGCCACGTGTGGAACGACGACATCGTGGAGACGTTGCGGCGACGCAATCCGCGGTGACGGTCCGTCCGGCCGTCACCGCGGTTGCGTCACTTCTGCAGCGTGACGTTGGTTCCCGTTTCCTGGTCGAACAGTGCGACTTTGGCCGGGTCGAACCACAAATCCACCGGCTTGTCCTTGGCCACCCCGGATTCGACGGGGAGTCGTGCCACCAGCGTGCCGCCCGCGAGATCGACCGAGGCCGTCGCGGCGGCGAGTTCGTCGAGTTCCTTCGACCGCACCTCGGGGCCTTCCACGGTGAAGTACGCGAACTTGTCCGACCCCATCGATTCGAGGACGTCCACATCGGCCGTGAAGGTCACGCCCTGTTCCCGTTGCGCGGGTTCGAGGAGCGCCGCGTCCTCGAAATGCTCGGGGCGGATACCGAGCACCACGTCGCGGGAAGGATTGTGCTGCCGGACCATCTCCCACCGGTCGTCCGGGAGCGCGAAATCCCCGAAGGCGGAACGTATCTTGCCCGACTCCAGTTGCCCCGAGGTGAAGTTCATCGCGGGTGAGCCGATGAACCCGGCCACGAACAGGTTCCGGGGATGGTCGTACAGGTCCTGCGGTGCACCCACCTGTTGCACGAGTCCGCTGCGCATGACCACCACTCGGTCACCGAGTGTCATCGCCTCGGTCTGGTCGTGCGTGACGTACACGGTGGTCGTGCCCAGCCTCTTCTGCAACCGGGCGATCTCCGTCCGCATCTGGACCCGGAGTTTCGCATCCAGGTTGGACAGCGGTTCGTCCATGAGGAACGCCTTGGGGTTGCGAACGATGGCTCGTCCCATGGCGACTCGCTGCCGTTGACCACCGGAGAGATTGGCGGGCTTGCGGTCGAGATGCTGGGTGAGATCGAGGATGCGCGCGGCCTCGTCGACCTTCTCCGCGATCTCGCTCTTCGGAAGCTTCGCCAAAGTCAGTGGGAACTCGATGTTCTCGCGCACCGTCATGTGCGGATACAGGGCGTACGACTGGAACACCATCGCGATGTCGCGGTCCTTCGGAGCCTTCTCGTTGACGCGTTCACCCGCGATCCGCAGTTCACCGCTCGAAATGTCCTCGAGGCCGGCGATCATGTTCAGCGTCGTCGACTTTCCGCAACCGGACGGGCCCACGAGGATGATGAATTCGCCGTCCGCGATCGTCAGATCCACGTCGCGGACGGCTTTGGCGCCGTCAGGGTATTCCTTCGTCACCTTGTCGAGCACGATCTCGGCCATGACGCTCACCCCTTCACCGCGCCGGACGTCAGTCCGGCGACGATACGACGTTGGAAGATCAGTACGAACACGATGATCGGGATGGTGATGACCATCGCGGCAGCGGCGATGGAACCGGTCGGTTCCTCGAACTGCGAAGCACCGGTGAAGTTCGCGATCGCCGCAGGTGCCGTGATCGACCGCTCCGTCGATGTCAGCGAAATCGCGAACAGCAGGTCGTTCCAGCAGAAGATGAACACCAGAATCGCGGCGGTGATGATTCCCGGTGCAGCCAGTGGCGCGATCACCTTCCGGAACGCCTGCGCCGGGGTGGCGCCGTCCATCTTCGCGGCCTTCTCGAGTTCCCAGGGGATCTCCCGGAAGAAGGCCGAGAGCGTATAGATCGCGAGTGGGAGCGAGAAGGTGATGTACGGGATGATCAGCGCGGCCCAGGTGTCGAACAACCCGATGCTGCGCATGATCTCGAACAGCGGGCTGACCAGGGAGATCTGCGGGAACATCGCGATGAGCAGGGCGACCCCGACCAGCACCTTCTTGCCCGGGAAGTCCAGGCGGGCGACGGCGTACGCCGCCATCGTCCCGAGGATCACGGCGATGAACGTCGCGATCAGCCCGATCCCGATGGAGTTGATCAACGCGCTCGTGAACGCGTTGGTCTTGAAGATGCCCCGATAGTTGTCGAGGGTCCACTGCTGCGGGATGAAGTTGCCGTCCTGGATGGTGCCGGGCGGCTTGAACGACAGGCTGGCGATCCACAGCACCGGCACGAGCGCGTAGAGGAGCACGAGCACGTTGACCGCGGACCACGACACGGTCTTGTTGCGGGTATCCGCCATCGTCACCGCTTCCCTTCGTCCGACCCGGGCGCCGACGCACCGAACAACTTGATGAACACGAACGCGATGATGGCCACACACACGAAGATGAGCACGCTGATCGCAGATCCGATACCCAGGTTGAACGCCCTGAACAGGTTGTCGTAGCCGAGGATCGACAAGGAGCCGGTGCCGTTGGAGCCGCGCGTGAGCACGTAGATGTTGTCGAAGATCCGGAACGCGTCGAGTGTGCGGAACAGCAACGCGACGAGAATCGCCGGTTTCATCAGCGGCACGATGATGCGGATCAGCCTGGTCCACGCTCCCGCGCCGTCCACCTGCGCGGCCTTGAGCAGGTCGTCGGGAACCAGGGCGAGCCCTGCGAGCAGGAGCAACGCCATGAACGGTGTGGTCTTCCAGACCTCCGCAAGCACGATGATCGCCAGCGACGGGAGTTGGTCGGTGAGCGGCGCACTGCCGTCCGGCAACAGGTTCGCAAGGTACCCGGTTCCCGGCGTCCACGCGTAGTACCAGCTGTAGGCGGCCGCGACGGTGACGATGCCGTACGGGATGAGCACGACGGTGCGTACCAGTCCCTTGCCGAGGATCGTGCGCTGCATGACGAGAGCGATTGCCAGGCCGAGGACGAACTCGATCGCCACCGAGACCACGGTGATCCCCAGCGTGACGAAGAACGCCTGCCACCAGAACCCGTCGGTGAGCACGTCGACATAGTTCGACAGGCCGACGAACGTCCGGTCGTCGGGGAAGCGAAGGTCGTAACGCTGCAAGCTCAGCCACACGGCGTAGGCGACCGGGTAGGCCGTCACCGCGACCATCACCAGAGCGGCCGGCGCGACGAGCCAGAGACCGAGGCGCCGCTCTGCCTTCTTCCCTTCGGACAGAGCAACTTTCGCCGGGCGAGCGCTGTCGTCCTGCTCGTCGCTCTGTTTCTGCGATTCGACTGCCGTCACGGAACCAGCCCTTCCGAGTTGACCGCCTTGCGGACCTGTTCGGCGAGTTCGCCGACGGTCTTCGGCGGGTCGATCCGGTCCACCGGGTTGAGGATGGAGGTCACCAGCGTCGAAATACTCTGGTATGCAGGCGAAGCGGGGCGTACGGCCGCGTTCTCGAGACTGGCCCGCACCTCCCGCCACGCCGGATACGCCTCCTGGAAAACCGGGTCGTCGTACAGCACTTCCAGAGTCGGCGGTACGCCACCGCCGATGGCGTTGTTGCGCTGATTCTCTTCGTTGCGCAGGCACGTCATCGCCTCGAAGGCGAGGTCGGGATGAGTGCTCGTCCGCGCCACGGCGATGTTGAATCCACCGATCGTGACCTTCGCCGGCTCACCCGGAATCACGGACGGGTACGGCGCCGGAAGGAAGTTCTGCTCCCCGTCGACGGTGAGGACCGTGTTGCCGGTGTTCTCGGTGGTGACATTGCCGTTCTCGTCGATGAACGGCAGGTCGGCGGCATTCTCGAGGATCCCGGGAAGCACGAACGGCCAGTTCACTTCGAACGCCGTGCGGCCGCTCTCCATCCCCAGTCGCACTGCCGCTTCGTCGGCCTGGTTCAGGGAGGGGTCGACTCCCGGCGCGGTCGCCACCCTTTTCATGATGTCGAGGGCGGTCTCCGCCGCATCGCCGTCCTCGAGTGTGACGGTGGTGCCGTCGTCGGCGACGACGGACCCACCGGCGCTGGCAAGAAGGGTGTTGAACCACACCATGAGACCTTCGTACTGGCGTCCCGTGACCCCGATCCAGCTCGGTAGCCCCTCCTCGGCGAGGCCGCTCGCGATCTCGATCATTTCGTCCCATGTCTGCGGCGGCTGCCCGTCCGGCATCAGATCCTGGCGGTACCAGAGCAGTTGGGTGTTGGTGTTGAGCGGTGCGGCGTAGAGGACGTCCTGCCAGGTGGCCGATTCCAGAGGCCCTCGGAGGGTCCCTTCGGTCACGTCGGCCGCAATGTCGGGAGGAAGCGGTAGAGCCCATCCCGCTTCGGCGAACTCGGCGGTCCAGACCACGTCGAGCGTCATCAGGTCCAGACTCGCATCGCCGCCGGTGAGCCGTCTCGCCAGCTGCAGGCGCTGGTCGTCTGCGTTCTTCGGCAGCGTCCGCTGCTCGACCGTGTAGCGCCCCTGAGCCTGCTCGGTACACACGGCCGCTGCCTGCGCGTACTGCTCGGCACCGTCCGCTGCCGTGTAGAAACTCAGGACGGTACCGCTGCTGCTGTTTCCGCAGGCCGTCAGACCGGCTCCGACAAGCACAGCAACGGCGCCGGCCGTGACGTGCCTTGCCCACTTCCGTCGCATACCGCCTCCGCCCGCACTGCCGAGACAGTGACTTGTGTCACCGAAATCGACAATATCGCTTGGGGTCGCACAAGCGGAGCAAAACGGGCTTTGGGCGCATGCCGCCGGGAGGGAGGTGCGGGAGGCTCAGAAAGAAGTACCGGCGAACGGTGCCGGGACCCATCCGAAGAGCCGGTCCGCGACCGGCACCGCGTCCGCGTGCCGAACCTCGATCCGGCCCGCCGCGGCCAACGTGCGACAGGCGACGCCGCCCAGCAGGAGCGACCCCAGCTCGGCCACACCGATCCGCAGATCGGCCTGCCCGTCGCTACGCGCCGCGCCGTCGGCGGAGATCGTGTACGTACCCTCGTTCTCCGGGAACATCGGGTCGACGACGCCGAGCGTCACCGTCCCGTCTCCCGTATAGACGCGGGACGCCAGTGCCCGCTCCACGTCGAGCACCCGCAGCCACGTCTCGTCCTCGATCGACCGGGTGCGTACCGCACGGTGGTCGCGCAGAAGCCAGGGCATCGGATCGTCCGTGGGCAGTTCGGCGAATCTCACGCGGGCGACGAGGTCGAGGCCGAGCAAGAAGCGCACGAGGCCGGCGTGCGCTTCCACGGACGGTGCGAAGAAATCGTCGACGACGATCGTGGGGGTCTCGCTGGTGAACCAGTCGTGGGGGTCGGCGGTGCTGGGGCGGTAGCGCACGAACCCGTCCTCGTGTCCGGGTTGCCCGTGAACAGCAACGTAACGGGCCCCCGAGGTCGACTGCGCACGCATTCTCTGGGAGTTCCACCACTGCGACCACCGTTCGAGAGTGCCCGGACGAAGGGGAAGGTGGCGGGAGTGAATGTGCGGCAACAGATCCCATGCCTCCGATCCGGTCAGCAGCCGAACGGGGCCGCCTTCCGGCGCCCCGGGCCGGAAGGCCGCCCGGCGCAGGTCCACCTCGGACTCCACCGACCACGAGGCGATTCCGTACCCGAACCTGCCGTAGATCGTCGCCTCGGAGGCCCGAAGTGTCGCCACCACGTCGCCGCGGGTACGCGCGTCGCGCAGTTGCTGCCGGACGAGCGCAGTGACGACTCCCCGGCGTGTGTGGGTGGGCAGCACGCCGATGTGGGTGACGGCGGCGTGGGCTACCCGCGCGCCGCCGGGAAGGACGATCTCCCCCGAGAACGCATCGACCGTGCCGGCGAGGACACCGTCCACGAACGCTCCGAAGGTACGGCCGGGTTCGAGATAGTCGTGGATCGTCCCGTCGGGATAGGTCGGTGCCGGCAGTCCCACCATCGCTGTCCGGAACAATGCCATCGCCTGCACCAGTTCGGCCTCCGACTCGAGGACCCGCACCTGCGGCTCTGCGTTTTCACCCATCCCGGGACCCTAGCCCGCGCCGGCTCCTCCCCGCGACCGGGTATTCGGCCTGCGGCACGGACGCGTCGGCACCGCAGCGGTGTCTCATCACCGTGTCGCGTTCTGCAAGCGAACGAGTTTCGTCTCGGCGGCGGACGCCACCCGCTCCGCAGACGTCACTTCCTTCTTTGCGCGGGCCACGGCTCGTCGTGCGAACTGCCGTTGCTGCTCGGCATGGTCGAGTTTCCGGCGCAGGTCGGCGACCTCTCGTTCGGATCGTTCGAGCTCGGCATCGGCGTCCCCGGCCGCAGATCGCGCCTGCTCGGCCGACGCACGCGCCGACTCCACCTCTGCTGCGACCGCGTCGACTTCCGCCTGTCGTGCCTCACGTTCCGCCTTGTCGCGTGCGGCTTTCTCGGCCGTCTCGCGCGCGCCGGCGCTCCGGCCGCGTTTCGATGCGGCGGTCCGTTTCCCGGAGGTCCTGGGCCGCTCGGGCGCGGGCGCCTCCGGCGTGTCGTCGTCTGAGGTCTCGGGCACGAGCGTCAACGGCACGGCGGACAGGTCACCGAACCCGCTGTGCTCGACTATCGACGAGAGTCTTCCCGCGCGGACCTCGTCGGCCACCTCGGGATCGGCGAGCGCCGCGTTGAGCGTCTGGCTCACTTCCCTGAGGGCGCCCTCGGTGGCACGGCGCCCGTGGTCGTCCGCGAGGTCGGCCGCCGCCTTCTCGAGCGCTGCCACCACCTTGCGCCGCTGCGCCGACAGCGCACGCATGTCGCTGCCGGACAGCCGCCGTTGCGCGGTGCGCAGTGCGTCACCGAGATCGAAAAGTGCTGCGAGTTCGTCCCCGCGTTCGCGTGCGAGCAGATTGACCATCCATGCCGCCACCGTCGGCTTCCGGAGCCTGCCGATAGCGGCGGTGAGTTCACGGTCGCCCGCCCGGCGGGCTTCCGCCGCACATTCGTCGCGGGCGGAGACGAAGTCACCGGGATCGAGACCGTAGAGCCTGTCGGCCACCGAATCGAGATCGGGCATACGACCGACACTAGTGGCGCGGGCCGGGCCGGTGCAGCCCTCGTCGCCGCCCGGCCCGCACCGAGGGTTACAGCGCGAGCTTGGCGAGCAGGTCGCGGGCCTGCTCGGCCGTCCTCGGCTTGCACAGCACGTCGTACCGCCCCGCGACGAGTTGCATCGTCGACGAGAAATCGCGCTGCCCACGGGTCGCGGCGTACGGGATCGAGGCCGAGATCAGGCCGAAGATGATGCCGCCCACGAGACCGACCAGCAGCGGGCCGAGGAAGTCGGTGGAGAAGATGCCCAGCAGCAAACCGAAGAACACACCGAGCCAGGCGCCGGAGACGATTCCGCCCCCGATGACCTTCGGCCACGTCAGCCGTCCGGTGACCCGTTCGACCTGCATGAGATCCACCCCGACGATCGTGACGTCCTCGACGGAGAAGTTCTGATCGGACAGGTGGTCGACGGCGCGCTGCGCCTCGGCGTAGGTCGTGTACGACCCGACCGGCCAGCCGGTCGGGGGTTCCGGAAGGCCCGGCACCTGACGGCCGCCAGGTCCGATGGGGTTGGTCATGAGTATTCGGCTCCTTCTCGATGGCCGCGTGCCGTCTTCACCGGCACGCCCGCTGTCCATTCTGCCCGGACCGGCGGCGAGAACACGATTACTCGCCGCGGGGAGGCTCGAACGTTTCGGTGCGAGACATCCCTGCCGCTCGCCCCTTGGCCGAGATGACGAGTGCCATCTTGCGGCTGGCTTCGTCGATCATCTCGTCGCCGAGCATCGCGGCACCGCGCGCTCCGCCTTCCGCCGAGGTGTGCCATTCGTACGCGTCGAGGATCATCTCGGCCTTGTCGTAGTCCTGCTGCCGCGGGCTGAAAACCTCGTTCGCGGCATCGATCTGACTCGGGTGCAGTACCCATTTTCCGTCGAAACCGAGCGCGGCGGTCCGTTGTGCGGAACGACGGAACGCGTCGACGTCACGGATCTGGAGGTACGGGCCGTCGATGGCCTGCAGGCCGTGAGCGCGCGCCGCCATCAGGATCGTCATGAGGATGTGGTGGTACGCGTCGCCACGGTCGTACCCGTCGGGCTGCTCCCCCACCACAAGCGTGCGCATGTTGATGCTCGCCATGAAATCCGCGGGCCCGAACACGAGTGTCTGTACGCGCGGACTCGCAGTGGCGATCGCGTCGATGTTGGTCAAGCCGAGAGCGTTCTCGATCTGGGGTTCGATGCCGATGCGCCCGACCTCGAGTCCGTGCGCCTTCTCCACCTGCGTGAGCAGGAGATCGAGCGCGTGGACATGGCTCGCGTCAGGCACTTTCGGCAGCAGAATCGCGTCCAGATGTGCACCGGCGCCCCCGACCACTTCGGCGACGTCGAGGTACGTCGAATCGGTGGTCCAGTCGTTGACCCGGACAACCTTGAGCTGGTCTCCCCACCCGTCCTCGTTGAGCGCTTCGACGATCGTCGTGCGGGCCTCGGCCTTGGCGAGCGGCGACACCGCGTCTTCCAGATCGAGGAAGATCTCGTCGGCGGGCAGACCCTTGGCTTTGTCGATCATCTTGCGGCTGCTGCCCGGAACCGCGAGTACCGACCGCCGGGGCCTGAAAGAAAACGACATGACCGCACAGACCTCCACGTTCGGAAACGACACGAGCCACGAGCCCACGGCCCGATGGCGGTGCTCATGCTACCGCTGCGGAGACCGGCGTTCGGGACCACAGAGATCGGCGTTCGGGGACCGCGAATGCGCCCTCACGTGTCGCGGCGGGAATCGTTCCCTACTGCGAATCGCTCGTGGTACCGGCGCGACGCCTCTTCCAGGACGGCACGACCCAGTCGTGCGAGTGGACGGATGTCGGTCAGCAGCGGCTCGTGATCGGGTCCCCGGCCCACGACCGTTCCTTCCAGCAACCACGCGAATCTGCCGTCCTCTTCACCGAGTTCGCCGTACTTGCAGATTCGGCGCGCCAGCCAATCCTCCAGCGGTCCCGGCCACCACGGTTCCGGGGCGAGGGTGGTCACGGACAAGCCGGGCAACGTGACACCGGCTTCGTAGTCCCGGCTCGGGCCCGCGGCCTCGTCGGCGGCGGGACCTTTGGAGTACCGGACATGGATATCCGGGTTTCCCGCGACGAAGTCGGCGACCTCCCGCAAGCTCGAGAGGAGCGGGATTCCGCCTGGGACAGAGTGTGTTTCACTCAGAGTGCTGCTCATGACGTTCTCCGGATCGATCCCGAACTCCCGGGAAGCACGTCCGTCAGCGGGCCGACACCGTACGTCGGCCCGCTGACAAACAAACCTTCCCGCGTCTAGACGGCGGCGCGGCGGCGCGGCGGCAGCAGCACCCCGAGTGCGATCATCGCGACCGCGAGCACGAAGTGCAGCCAATCGTCCGCCGTGTTGAGCGGCACGAAGTTCGCTGCGCTGTCCTTGTCGATCAGGAGGCCGTAGATCCACAGGACTGCGTAGATGACACCGCCACCGATGAGATACGCCTTGGCGCCGGAGATCGTCCGGCCCAAGGCCAGTCCGGCGACACCGAAGAGCAGATGCACGATGTTGTGGAGAATCGACACTTCGAAGATTCCGAGCAGCATTGCTCCGGAATGGTGGCCTGCGAAGGTCATGGTGTCGTAGTCGGTGGTGACTCCCGGGATGAACCCGAGGATCCCCACCAGCAGAAACACCACGCCGAAAACCATTGCGGCAAGCTGGACCGGCGTTCGATTCGCTCGCATTACACGTTCGGCCATGGCCGTCCTTTCTCCATCACGAAGGAATGAGACGTGCACGGGCTACCCCTCGTCCGCTGCATGAAACCGGCGACGCGCATCGGTTTTGCCGATCGATGCCGACGCACGGGAAGCCGGGGCGACGATGCGTACGATGACTACGGTTCATGCGGCCCACCGCGAACGTCCGTCCGCAGTGGCCGAGAGGCCCTGGACGGTGTGTCCGCACCGCCCGGGGCCGCTTTTATGCTGAGCTCCGCGCGGCACCGATACGGTTGGGAGTGACCTCTTGGCAGCAGTGAGCAAGGTCTTCGTCGCAAGGCTCACGGGTCTGGTAGTTCTCGGGCCCGACGGGGAATCCGTGGGCCGCGTGCGCGACGTGGTCCTCACGATCCGCGTCGGTCGTCAAGCACCACGCGTCCTGGGACTCGTCGTGGAGTTGCCCACGCGAAAACGCATCTTCGTCCCGATGCTGCGGGTCACGGCCATCGAACCGGGATCGGTCACGCTCGTGACCGGCAACGTCAGTCTGCGCCGGTTCACGCAGCGCCCCTCCGAGGTGCTGGCACTGGCACAGGTGCTCGACTCGAAAGTGCGCGTCGACGACCCGGAACTGCCCGACCTGATCGGTGTGGACACCGTGGTCGTGGACCTCGGCATCGAGCTCACGCGCACCCGGGACTGGGTGGTCGCGCGGGTTGCGGTGCGCCGGCATCGCGGCCGGCTCGCGCGGCGTGCCCCCATCCACATCGTGGAATGGCCGCACGTCCACGGTCTGACGCAGCAGGCGCTGTCCCTGCCCGGCCAGGGTGTCGCGCAACTGCTCATGCAGTTCGAGGACATGCGGCCCGCCGATGTCGCCAATTCGTTGCGCGATCTGCCCGCCAAACGGCGCACGGAAGTCGCAGTGGCCCTCGACGACGAGAGGCTCGCCGACATCGTGCAGGAACTCCCGTCCGACGACCAGACGGAGTTGCTCACCGAACTGGGTGTCGACCGTGCGGTGTCGGTGCTCGAAGCGATGGATCCCGACGACGCCGCCGACCTTCTCGGCGAGTTGCCCGAAACGGATGCGGAGTCGTTCCTGCAGCGGATGGACCCGGAGGACTCCGAGCCGGTGCGGCGCCTGCTCGAACACTCCCCCGACACCGCCGGTGGTCTGATGACCCCCGAGCCGGTCACACTCAGTCCCGCGACGACCGTCGCGGAAGCACTGGCGCGGGCACGGCACCCGGACCTCACTCCGGCGCTCGCCTCGATGATCTTCGTGGTGCGGCCACCGACCGCGACACCCACCGGCAAGTATCTGGGCTGCGTCCATCTGCAACGATTACTGCGCGAGCCCCCGGCGACTCTGATCGGCGGCATCATCGACAACGATCTGCCGCGCCTGGATCCCGGGGACGCGCTGACGACCGTCACCCGCTACTTCGCGACCTACAACCTCGTGTGCGGTCCGGTGGTCGACGACGAGCAGCACCTGCTCGGGGCGGTGAGCGTGGACGACGTGCTCGACCATCTGCTGCCCGAGGACTGGCGTGACGAGGAGACCGAAGGATGAGTGACCGACTCTCGCAGGGCCGATCGCGTCTCGAGACACCGCAGTCGTCCCGGTTCCGCTGGAACTTCGATGTGGAGGCAGTAGGACGGGTCAGCGAACGCGTCGCGCGTTTCCTCGGCACCGGGCGGTATCTGGCGATCCAGACCATTTTCGTGGTGGTGTGGATCGCCCTCAACATGACCGCGGTCGTCGGGCGATGGGACCCCTACCCGTTCATCCTGCTCAATCTCGCGTTCTCGACCCAGGCTGCGTATGCCGCACCGCTGATCCTTCTGGCTCAGAACCGGCAGGAGAACCGCGACCGGGTGTCGCTCGAGGAGGACCGGGCCCGGGCCGAGCAGACGAAGGCCGACACGGAGTTCCTCGCACGGGAACTCGCTGCTCTGCGCCTCGCGGTGGGCGAGGTGGCGACCCGCGACTACCTGCGGCGAGAACTCGACGATCTCCGGTCGCTGCTCGTCGACGAGGACGAGGACGACGCGGCATCCGGTTCCGGAAAGGGACGCACGCCCAGGCGCTGACACCCGGAATTACACATAAGCCGACCCGGTTATGTAACGTTCGTCACAACACCAACCGATGTGGCAGACGGATACAGAAGGGGGCGGTCGGGTGCGTTGGACGGCGACATTGGCGATTCCGGTGATCGTGGCGGCCGGACTGGCTGCGACGGCGTCGTCGGCAGCACCGAGCGTCGCCGAGAACGTGCCGGAGCCCGCTGCGGCCGCGCTGACGGCTCCCGCTACCGCCGTCGGCCTCGTACCTGCCGAACCCGCGTCGCCGATCACGTTCCGCACCCCGGGCGAACCGTCCGATCCGGTGCTCCAGCGCCCACCAGCGGCACCCGCCGGGGCGGTCCCCTCCGTATTCGGTGAGGGTCCGGCCGCAATTCCCGAACTCGTCTACTACGCGTACCGGGCCGCGGAAATGCAGATGGCCGTGGACAGTCCGGAATGCGGAATGCCGTGGCACCTGCTCGCAGCGCTCGGGCGCCTCGCGTCCCAGCACGCCGACGGTGGACGCACAGACATCCTCGGCACGCTGACCACGCCCGTCGTCGCACCCACCGGAGCCCTCGGCCCGATGCTGCTCCCCGCCGCCGCCTGGGAGCAGCATCGCGCGGACGGGAACGCAGACGGAAACGCCGACGCCCAGAACGTGTTCGACGCCACGCTGGCCGCGAGCGCCTGGATGTGCGCGGACGGCGCCCGGCTTCGCGAACCGGACGGGGAGGCGCGCGCGGTCGCACTGTTCAACGGATCGCCCGAGTTTCTCGCGAACGTGCGCGAGTGGTCGGCTACGTATGCCAAGGGCGCCGAAGTCGCCGAGTCCGCCTTGGCGCCGGCTCCGGCGCGGCCCCTTCCGGCCGCCTCCGACATCGCCGCTCCGGCACCCGTTCCGGCCCCGCAGAGCGCTCCCGGCGACCCGGCCGCAGCAGACGAGACCGGCGAGCCCGGAGGCGACGCTCCGGCGCCGGCCCTTCCGCCCTTGCCGCAGTTGCCCGAACTTCCGCCGGTTCCCTGCCTCGTACCCGCCTTCTGCGAATGACCCCGTAACGGGGCACTGCCTGTACCGAGACACTGCCCGT
>JADGMW010000323.1_pt1 | contig 23110 bp, 24 predicted proteins | sample 8641801 | NCBI WGS metagenome assembly JADGMW01 (sample SAMN16272018, study PRJNA661076) | feces metagenome | isolation source: fecal sample from diarrhoea affected cattle A | host: Bos taurus | place: South Africa: Lokaleng Village, Mahikeng | collected 2019-09
GACCAAGTCGCACGTCAGGCGTTTCGACGAAACTGAACTCGTCGCCTCGATGCGAGCAGTGAACAGAAGCTACGGGGACGTCGATGCGCTCTCGGACGTCTCGTTTGAGATCAGCCAGAACAAGATCTACGGCCTGCTCGGCCGTAACGGCGCAGGCAAGACCACGATCATGCAGATACTGACCGGACAGGACCTGCACACCAGCGGCGACGTCGAGGTATTCGGCGCTGCCCCTTTCGAAAATGCCGACGTCCTGGCGAACGTGTGCTTCGTCAAGGAAAGCCAGACGTACCCCGAAGACCTCAAGGTCAAGCATGTACTCGTCGCCGCCGGCCATCTTCTCCCGCATTGGGACCACGCGTTCGCCGAAGCATTGCTCGACGATTTCCAACTTCCCCTGTGCCGCAAGGTAAAGAAGCTTTCGCGCGGCATGAGGTCAGCGTTGGGGGTAATCATCGGACTTGCCTCTCGCGCGCCGCTGACGCTGTTCGACGAACCGTACCTCGGACTCGATGCCGTTGCGCGCCAACTCTTCTACGATCGTCTGCTTGCGGATTACGCCGAACATCCTCGCACTGTGGTGCTTTCGACTCACCTTATCGACGAGGTAGCCAATCTGCTCGAGCACGTGATCGTCGTAGACAGCGGCCGGATTGTCGTCGACGAGGACGCAGATGCACTGCGAGGTCGCGCCGTAGTGGTATCCGGCCCCATTGATGCGGTGGATGCCGTTGCCACCTCGGGCAGGGTCCTGCGCCGGGAGACACTAGGCGCCCACAGCCGAATCATGTTGCAGGCCGATGTGACCGAGACCGAGCGAATCCGACTGCGGGAGGCCGGAGTCCAAGTAGAACCGGCATCTTTGCAGGAACTTGTCATCGCGACTTCGACGCAGCGCAAGGAGATCACCGCATGAGCATCGCAACGACAGCGCCACGGACGGTCCCGAAGGCGCCCACCCGGTCCAGGATCGGTTCCGTCCTCCAACTGCACACGGTCGCGTGGCCGTTGCTGATCGCCTGGCCGGTGGGCATCCTGTTGATCTCTTTCCTCATCAGCTTCACCATCTACGCGATCGTCCGGAACGATGAGGGTGAGGGATTCACCGGCAGTGTGTTCTCCGTTTACGGTTTCGTGCTGGCGTTCTACCTCCAGTCGATGACCCAGACGTTCCCGTTCGCGCTCGGACTCAGCGTGACTCGCCGCGAGTTCTTCACGGCCACCACGGTAATGGCGCTGGCACAGTCCGCAATCTTCGCAATCGCGCTACAACTGCTGTCAGTGGTGGAATCCGCCACCAACGGCTGGGGTGTGCACATGCGCATGTTCGGCATCGCACGCTATTTCACCGACAGCGCAGCCGTGCAGTTGCTCGCGCTGTTCGCGACACTTCTGCTGACCAGTTCGATCGCAATGCTGACAGGTGCGATCTACCAGCGGTGGAGGACCACCGGTTTGCTCGCCTCCCTCACCGGCCTCTTCGGTGTGCTCGGCCTGTCAGCGATCGTAATCACCTGGGCCAGCTGGTGGCCGGCGATCGGTTCGTGGTTTGCCGATGCTTCCCGAGTGGTGCCGATGGCACTACTTCCATTGGCCCTGGCCATCGCCTGCATAGCCGGAGCCTGGGTCACGTTACGTCGAGCAACGCCCTGACCGAGTAATCATGTGCGACGCCAGATGTCGCACGGTCTCCGAGTGCCCCTCGGATCGACACCGCCCAGGTAGTTCGGCCCCTCCCTAGCCTAGGGAGTGGCCGAACTTCGTAACAGGTCTATCGCGTCCCCGGGTCCATTCTACTGCCGAGCCACCCGCTCGACAAAACTCGAAGAACGCAGCACCAGTTCATCTTTCCGGTGCTGACGCGCAGCGGAGGCGTCGTAGCCGGTGTAAGGAAGAGGTGGGTCGTTACGAACATTGGCTGAGCATTGGAAGTCTCGACAGATCAGTGTTCCGACTGTGCTGCCGCGGCGACCAGCGGGCCCGGCCAACTTGGCGCCGTAGAAGACGACCTCGTTGGGAAGTCGCGTGTCACGGCACCAGGAGCACTGGGCGCGCGACCGCGGAGTGGCCTCCGCTTGAACGAGCAAAACTCCGATGGTCTCCCCGTCGAGTGTCGGGACAATCGCGTAGGCGCGTCGGCCCATTTTGGGATCTCGCCAGCCCAGATAGTCGAGAACGTCGAAGTCGATGGCGTCGAAGCCGTCCGGCAGGGTGAGATCGGACTTCTCCTTGCGGCTCGCGTTGACGAGGCTGGAACGGATAGATGTATCGGTCAAGATGATCATGGGTGTTTACCAATCGTGGCTCGGTGAAGGTGGGTACAGCTCATGGCCCGATCAGCACCAAGTGCTGTCCGGTCCGAATGCGCTATCTGCTGTCGGCGTAAGCGACGCCGACAACCCCCTCACACCCATAGGGCTTCACCGTGTCCACACCGCGATGGTAGCCACAAGCCTGCGTCACGGGCCACTCTATTAAGCGTCACACCTGCAAGGGCGGGGTGCTGGAAGAGACGAATAGCGCACTGGACAGGAGGAATTCGTGAGACTTCGGATAAGACACGTGGTTCGCCTGCCATCGGTATTCCTGCCTGGTCGCAGAGCGGTCTACCGACTACTGCGAAAGCACTTGCAGGACAATCTCTCCAATAGTCACCGAAATCCCGCAACACAGCAGCCGGGACTCTGCGCTGCAACCGACACAGATGGACAATCCTCACATTCTGCCGATTCAACGTGCCGATCATGCGACAATCGGACCGTGAACGACACCGACAGTGGAGTTTCGCATCCGCACCGATCGCGACTGCTGAGCGTCGGCATCCTCCTCTCTGCCGGTTTACTGTGGTCCACTCCCCTGGCCGCGGCAGCACCCGCCGAATCCGGGCCGGCAAGTTGCGTACCATTCGGAACCGCCCAACTGCCGCCAGGTGTGCCCTCCGGCGGTGGCCGAGTCGGGCTGGCGCACCTACCGACCTTCACCGGTTCGACGGCCCCTACCTCCGTCGAGATTCGCACGCCGATAACTCAATTCAATCGCTTCTGGGACTTCGCGCTCGTCGACCACGACCTGCTCGCCCGTCCGCGGGAGCCAGGCGTACCGACCACGGAAGCCTGGCATTTCGTGCCGATGCCCGAGTGCCTGCGTGGACGACTGGTCGGGATATCGCTGGACGACGACGAACTGGTCGCAGTCGACGACAACGGCTGGATCTACACGATGGACAACGCGTCGCAGGATCCGCTGGTGTGGAACTGGACCTCAGCGTGGGGTGCGCCTCTGTGGAGTGGCCCAGGCAGACAACTCCCAGGCGACCGGCCGAACGGGTGGGCGCTGAGCGTCTCGTCGCCGTGGGACAACCGAACCTTCACCGACGTCGCGGGACGAATCCACTACGTCGGACTGGCCAAGATGACGATGATCCCCACCTTGACCGGGGACGGTAGCCGGATCACCTATGCGGACCCGTGGCTGCCCAACGACGACAGCTACGAGATCGGCGGCCCGCTTGGTGGTCGGTTCCGGGCCGACTCGCTGTCGGCGGCTGGATCGACCACCTTCGTGATGAACAAGTACGGCGACATGTACACCCGCACATTTGATTTCGACTCTTCGGGATCCGACTCGATCTTCTTCCGATACAGCTGGGAAGACCAGTCGGGCAAGCCCACCGCACCCAACCTCGTTGCAGAAACCCTCGACCGCAACACCGCCGCGATCCAACTTCCGGCGCCGGACTGGGTGCACCAGCCCAAGATTCCGGGTGAAGTCACATCCGCGATCAGTGTGCACTCACTCGGTCCCGGCCCGAACCGGCGGGAATTGCGCGTCGAGGGCCGCCGCGACGCTGAATCCGGCTTCTGGCACAAGGATCTCGTCGGTGGCGTCTGGGAGTTCACACCGACAGGCGCTCCCATCCTCGGCACATCGATCGAGAACACGCCGACAGACCGCTCGGCAGACACTCTCGCCCCCGCCGCCCCCTGGCACTTGTCCGCATCCCTGCCCGCTCGCAATGGCGCCATCGACGGCCAAACATTGATCGACATCGGGTTTCCGTACTCTGTCGTGGATCCGCGTCTGCTCGACGCCATCGGCCAGCACGCCCAGCCGTCCGGATACCAGCTGAAGGTGGACCACTTCGACCCGGCCGCCACTACCCGGACCGCGACCGTGACTGCACCTGATGGCACGGCGCTACCAGTCGTCCTGCACACCGCCGACGGGTTGAGGATGTCTCCCCGAGAGTCCGGCCTCGACAGCAATCCGCGCCACCTCGTCGGGGCAATCGAGATCCCGGCGACCGCGTACGCAGATCGGGCATCCAATCCGGCCTTGGATACGTTCGTGCGGGACTGGATGCACGGCAACCACATTGCGGCAATCACCCTCAGCGCCACCGACCACGACTTGGTGATCCGCTAGCTGAAACCAGCGTCGCCCAGGCCCGTTCGTCCATTACGCTCTGTAGATGGCCGAAACCACACGCGACGTGCCGATATCGCCCGTCGACGCGGTTCACGGCCCACACGGCCCGCTCGCGCTCGCCGGGGCAGCGCTCGTCGAACTCTGGCCGCTTGGCCCGTGGGCCGGCAATGTTCGAGTCGGTTTCACAGCGGCGTCCTACACCGAATACTTCTGGATCGGAATCCAGGCGGATGCAGAGCATCTGCCTCCAGCTTCCAAGATCGCGCACGCCGTCAAGCGAGCTCTCGACGAAATAGCAAGCACTGCAATCTGACTGTGCCCCGCAGGTGATGTCTTGATGTCGGACCACACGCCGCTCATCGCGGGTTCGCACACTCGACCACACCCGCCGAGTGCAGGAGTTCAAGCACCCGATTTAGCTACCACCCAGTAGTAATTTTGTGAGCCTTGACACATCAGTAAGGCACTCAATACTGTTCAGCGGACGATAGTCGTCTCTAATTCGGTCGACTCCGAATCTCCCGAAGACAAGGAACCGAGAACTGATGCGCAACAACCGAACCCACAGTGAATACTCCGCCGAGGGGATCCAGTGACCGAACCGAACGTCCAGTCGAGTTCTGTGATTTCTCCGCGCCAGGCCGGAGGGCTCGCCGCCGTTGGCTTCCTCGCATTTTCCGAAGTCACCAGCGGAATGTTGCAGTCGTGGTACATACCACTCATACCGAAAATCGGACAGAGGCTCGACGTCAACCCCGCACAACTCAACTGGGTCTTGGCGGCATACCTACTCTCGACCGTCATCTGCGTCCCATTGCTGGCCAAACTGGGTGACAAATACGGTCATCGTCGCATGGTGATGGTTGTGCTCGGCTCCGTAGCCCTCGGAACGATCCTGACAGCAACTGCCCCATCCTTCGGAATCTTCTTGTTGGGCAGGGCCATCCAAGGAACGCTGGGCGCACTACTTCCTCTCGAGCTTGCAATTCTCCGAGAACGCGCGGGTGCCAGTTCAGGACGCGCAATCGGAATTCTCGTGGGGTGTCTTGGCGCCGGAGGAGCCGCAGGAACCCTTTTGGTCGGACTACTCGGAACCAACGCGAGCCTGACTCTGGTCCTCTTCGTGCCCGCGGCACTCGTGCTGGCAAGCCTTGCCACTATTGCACTGTTCGTTCCCGAAACCTCTACCCGTGCAACTGGGTCCATCGACTGGACAGGGGCAGCACTGCTTGGCATCGGCCTCGCGATCTTCCTTGTCGGAATCAGCAACGGAAGCAAACTGGGGTGGACTTCTGCAACAACGCTCATGGCAGTTGGTGGCGGCTTGGCGTTACTTGCCGCTTTCGTCGCGCTCGAAAAGAAGATCAGTACCCCGCTGGTCGATTTGAACTTGTTGACCAAGGGTGGGGTGGGTTTCCTGTTGGGATTGACCGGATTGTTCGGCTTGCAATTCTACGGAGCTGCCACTGTCTCAGCACTGTATTTCGCATCCAAACCCGAAGTCGTCGGGTACGGATTCGGTCTCGATTCGATGGGCATTGCCCTCGCGATCACTCCAGTACCCATCGGCATCATGATTGCGTCGTCACTCGCCGACAGCTTTGCGCGGAGATTCGGCACTCGGACGGCATTGCAGATGTCGGCGATTCTGATTTCCACGTGGTTTGCTGGATTAATCGTATTTCGAGACTCGCAGACCGCGTTCATTTCAATGGGATTTGTCGGCGGCGCCGGAATCGGTTTGTTCGTCGCGATCCTTCCCGCTCTGGTAATTTCGCGCGCACGCCCGGAGGATTCCGCGATAGCGGGTGCTCTGTACAACACATCGCGAACGGTTGCGGGTGCAGTCGCTGGAGCCGTTTTTACCGCAATCATGTCCGGCATGTTGATCAGTGGGTCGAAACTGCCAACTGAGAGTGCATTCGTCGCAATCTGGGCCGTGTGCATCGGAGTCGGTGTTCTGATTTTCGTCTTGGCCCCCTTCCTCAACAAGCTAGGCGGAAAGGCATACCAACCCGAGACGATTGAGCAATTGGTCCATCTTCCGGTCCGAGAATCATCCTGACGCTGCGCGGGAGAAGGCTTTGCCTCGATTCCTCTCACTTCGAGCAAGAAAGTGACTTCACTTTCGCTGCACCGTCGAGATTGACCCGAACCAACGACTCGACACAGACCCGACGATGGCGCGTGGCATGATGGGTCCATGTCGCGTGCCATGCCACAACCATCTGGTCGTGGGCGACCCAGCGACCCGGACATAGAGACACGCATTCTTTCCTCTGCGTTGGATTTGTACGGAGAACTTGGTTGGGCGAGATTGAACCTCGATATCATCGCCCGACACGCCAAAGTTGGAAAAGCAGCACTCTACCGGCGATGGACGACCAAAGAGCAGATAATGTCGGATGCATTGCGATCGAGCAAGAGAACCGTCCTCGACTTCGATACCGGAACGCTTCGAGGAGACTTGATTGCGATCGGTCACGTCACGGTAGAGCAGTTACTCGGTAAGTACGGCTCAGTACGAATACGAGCCATGATCGATGCAAAAATCTATCCCGAACTATTCGAGGGAGAAATTGCCGACTTTCGCAGTGAGAGCATTGCCGGCGGTCGCGAAATTATCTTTCGGGCAATCGAACGCGGAGAGATCAGCAAAGGAACGTCACCGGCCTTGATTCTCGACGCCGTGGCAGGAACAATTGAGCACCACTATTTGATGACCCCGATGTCCAAAATCAAAGAGTTCGAAGCCGGATCCGACACGTACGTCGAGTTGGTCGTCGACCTCGTTCTCGCGGGCCTCAAATCCCATCCCGGATCCAACGACGAATAACCAACACTGTTGCCGGTAGTTCGACCCCGACGGATAGCCGGGCGAACCATGGAACGATATTGCGCGTGGCCGTTGGAACGGGACTCGAGGTCGTCGACGCTGGGCCCGGTCGGTCAGCATCCGAGCGGATCACGTCCCGTTCACATTTCGGCGCACGAGAAGGAGGCTTGGGAATGACAGAGAACAGTAGTCCCACAATCTTGAGTTGGTCTGTGAAAGAGTCTCTGCTGCAGTATGTTCGCGCGCTGGGTGAGATTTCGTATGTGTCTGGCCTCGTTGAGCTGGGTGACGAATTGGTCTGGCCACTGGCGTCCGATCATCATGACGCAGTCGGGGTTCGGATTGCCGAGTTCAGTGGCGCGATCCATCTTCGTGCTCACGACGGGCTTCTCGATATCGTCATTGCCGATCCGGAAGTTCGTGTGAACGAGACGCAGGGGCAACTGAGCGTGAGGACCGCTCTGGACGCGCCGGAACGCGTCGTGATTGCGACCCTCGATGGTATCGAGAGCTCAGCGTCTGTCCTGCGAGCCGAAGTACAGGTGACCGCCGCCGGCTCAGCTGTGTTCGGCGCCAATTACCCTTCGGGTACGAGACTCTCGCCATTGACAATCGGCAGTGACCGCAACTGACAGACATCTTGCGGTCTTTCAGAATGGATCGAGGGACACGTTGTCCTCCTCCCCCATCTCGACTGCGGACGCGTAACGCACTGCGTGGCGCTCCAACGCCACGGCTGCTTGGGCCTTCCCTTCCCACTGGTCCCGCAGAGTAGATCCGTTACTCGTCGATCGCGAAACCCTCGCCGTCGAGAACTCGATGTCAGTGCGAGTGAAGGTGCACCGCTCGAAGTTGGTGGACGCGGAGAATCGCGCGCTTTGGAAGGTGCAATCGACAAAGGCGGTATCGGCGAACTCCGCGCCTGCCAGGTCCGAGTCGTCGAATGCGCACCGCTCGAACAAGGTATTGGGCACAGAGCGGAGCCTGTGTGCTTTCATCCCGGTGAAATCGCAATCGACGACCTTCGGTCCGATCGTCAGACGCGAAGCAGTGACTCCCCGGAAACTGCATCGCTCGAATCGGCGATTGAGTCGTTGCTGACTCGTCAGCGCAGCGAAATCGAAACGGCAGTTGAACATCTCAGCCTCGAAGGCGGTGAGCGCGCCCCGTACGTAGCTCAGATCAACACGTTCGAGTGCGAGGAATCTGATGTCGAGACCATCGCTACCGACGACTAGACCGCGCAGATCCACGAAACCGTCATCGGTCTCTGCCCAACGAGAAGTGAGAGTGTGAGGGGGCTTGACAATCCGCGACTGGACGACCAATTGCGCGCGCAGATTCTCGACATCCTCATCCGCCCAGCGGCGGCGCAGTGCGGTGATCTCGGCCTTCTTCACAGATCGATCGTATCGAGCACCGAAAACCGGTGTGTGCCTGCCAAGAGACGGGCCACCTGTAGCCGGGTCACTATCCGATTCATCCCGTCGTCGGGGCAACGCATATTGTCGAGAGGTCCTGACTGATTCGAGCCTGCAAGCCGGTGTCATCTCGACACTGTCGTCGCACTGGGAGGCGAAAGATGTTCACACCCGTGGAATTCGGCAAGGTCTCGGTGTTGATTCCGGAGAACGGTGGAGCCGTCCCCTACGGAAACACCGTGGTGGTGCGCGGATCCGAAGGCACCCTCGTCATGGACCCTTCCCTTTCTCTCGACCGCGACCCCGTCGGCGCGGATCTCGTATTCGTCAGCCACGGCCACGAAGACCACATCGCCGGACTACGTCACTTCGACACACCGGTTTACGCGCACCACCTCGACGCACCCGCGGTTGCATCCCTCGACACGCTGCTCACCAACTACGGCCTTCCCCCAGGCCAACGAGCCGAGGTCCAGCAATCGATAGCAACTCAGTACGGCATCCCCTCGACGCACGAGAATGTGGCGGGGATCGATGACGGTCACGTCTTCGACCTCGGCGACCGCACCGCGACAGTCATTCATTTGCCTGGTCATACTCGCGGACACTGCGGCGTCCTTGTCGAGCCCGACGGCTTCTTCTATGTCGCCGACATCGACCTCACCTCCTTCGGCCCGATGTACGGCGATCTTGGCAGCAGCGTCAACGACTTTCTCGACTCCATCGACCACGTCGCAACGATCGACGCGCGTTGGTACGGAACTTTCCACCAGAAAGGCGTGATCGAGGGCAGCGACGAATTCCGTCGACGCTTGACCGCCTACCGGGACAAACTCCTCAGCCGCGAAGAACGACTCGTCAACTTCCTCGATGAACCACAACGCTTGGAAGACATCGTCGCCCACCGCCTCGTCTACCGGCCCCACGTCAGTGCCCCGTACGTCGACGCCGTCGAACGGCGAACAGCGCAACTTCACCTCGAACGACTTATCGCATCCGGCGCCGTCATCACAGTCGCAGACAAGACGTACCGTCGTGTCCTCTGACGTTGGAGTAGGCAACCTGCCGCTCGACGATCACTCGTAGCATAATCTTCGGCATGAATTGGAACAGTTCCACAGATACCGGATGGTTTGTCAATCTTGCCGAAGACGGTTCAGCCGTAACGATTTTCGATCCATCGGGAAGCGTCTACGGCGCACTGTTCCCCACACACACGGACGAGGGCGATCAGACGCCAGGTAGAAGGAAGCGGGATTCGTCGATCGCCGCTCGAGATCGACAGGTTCTCACCTTCCGCAAAGGCCATCCCGCAACACTTCGATTGTCCGGAGGGATGACCGGAACTGTGACAGATCAACAACCCAAGGCAATGCGTCGAAAGAACAAGCGATGCGAAGTGGTCATCTCCGACCGGACGTATGTCTTCGCGCATTCATCGAGTCGGAAAGCGACGGCTCTGCGCGACGGATCCGCCTTGGCGCACATGGCCCGCGGACGCTGGTCAAACCGAAGTACCGTCACTCGGAAAACCGTGTCGGCAACGGACGCACTCGACGAGTGCGTGCTGACGCTATTCCAGAAAGTAGTGACTCCCGGCCGTACCGGAGCATTCGATCAGGTGCTATCGGACCTCAGCAGTATCTGACACAGCGGTGCCGTCATGGTGTGGTTCCTCCATCGCTCGCTCGTTGCTGGGGATTGCCGGGGCGGACGAACTGTGCCGTACGCCACATTCAGTGGATCTCAACCGCACTCGAGACACTAGCTTTCAACTACCTGGTCCACGCGCATACCCCGGATGAGGCAAGACTTCTTGCGTCATCGACTGATGTCCACACGGTTTGTGGGTGACCGACCATCGGTATTCCTCAGGTTCAACCGGTTTCGGTAGAACATCACGGATCGGAAGGCTGAAATTCGAATCATGGACACTGTCGACGACTTGGATCTACTCACCCAGCGACTGTCACCGGGCGCGATGACCACCGATCCAGATCTCCTCCAATCCTATCGACAGGACTGGAGTTTCGACCCCGCAGCAGGCACACCGGTAGCCGTTGTTCGTGCATCGACGGCATCAGACGTGCAGGAGACCCTTCGCTTCGCCGACAGCCGAAGTATTTCAGTTGTCCCACGGGGCGCCGGAACCAGTGTCGTCGGCGGATCCACGGCCATCGACGGCGCGATAACCCTCAGCCTCGAACGAATGCGATCGATCCGGATCGACGCATCGTCACGCACGGCAATCGTCGAACCGGGCGCACTCACCAACGATGTGAAAGCCGCTGCCGCAAAGGAAGGTTTGTACTATCCACCAGACCCGTCGTCATTCGAGATCTGCTCGATCGGCGGCAACGCCGCAACCAACGCGGGTGGTCCTTGTTGCGTGAAATACGGCGTTACCAGCGACTACATTCTGGGAATGACCGTTGTGCTAGCGGATGGGTCCATCACTGAACTCGGCGGGGACCGCATCAAGGACACCCCCGGGCTCTCGTTGACGAAGTTGTTCGTGGGCAGCGAAGGCACACTGGGAGTGATAACCGAACTGACACTTCGGCTCATCCCTCAGCCCCCGACTCCTCACACATTGGTGGCCTTCTTCCCGCTGATGTCCGAGGCCGTCACCGCCGCACGGGACATCACAAACCGCACACGCCCCTCAGAACTCGAAATCCTCGACAATGCCGCCATCAAGGTGGCTGAAGAGTTCCTCCGCATGGAACTCGACACCGACGCCGGGGCACTCCTCATCGGGCGCTCCGACGCCGGCAACGCCGCAGAGGCCGAGATGGAACTGATGCGCACGCACTGCGAAAAACGGGGAGCCTCAGCTGTATTCGTCACTGACGACCATCACGAAGGTGAGCTGTTCATCCGTCCGCGCTACGCCGTCTACGAAGCCTTCGAGCAGAAAGGCGTGGTCATCGGCGACGATGTTGCCGTCCCGATCGACAAGCTCCCTGAGCTCACCAACGGTATAGCCGACATAGCAAATCGCAACAACACCACTGTCGTCAGCTACACCCACGCCGCGGACGAGCTCACACACCCCGTCCTCAACTATCCGGTCGGCGACGAAGCGGCCGCAGCATCTGCAGCCGCGGCGAGACGAGAGATCTATGACCTCGTGAGGGCACTGGGAGGGACCGTGACAACAGAATACGGCGTGGGACAACACAAACGAGGAAACCTGTCGAATGCCTTGGACCCGGTCGTGGTCAAGCTGAACAGGGCAATCAAGAACGCCGTCGACCCCAACAACATCTTGAACCCGCGCGTTCTGATCCCGTAGAGGCCACAAAGGTCGAGTAATCAGCGGCCCGAGTTCGGCACACATCCTCCCGAATCTCGGCCCGAAGTCTCAACCGAAAAATCTGGCACTCGAGGTTGCAGAGTGCCAGATTCTTTGGTTATCATGTTCTCGCACAGTGAGTTCGGTCGCCGTCGAGGTGACGGTGACCTTTCTTCGACGATACGGGAGGTGTGTTGCTGTGCTTCGTTTCGATCCTTTCACCGACATCGACGCGATCACCAAATCCTTGCTTGCTACCGGAACCGGCAGTAACCGAAGTCCACGCTTCATGCCGATGGACCTCTACAAGGTCGATGACCACTACGTCCTGCATGCCGATCTCCCCGGCGTCGACCCGGGATCGGTGGACGTACAGGTAGACGGCTCGACTCTGACCTTGACCGCGCACCGTAGCGCCCTCTCCGAAGAGGGCGTGACGTGGCTGGCCGGCGAGCGTTTCACGGGAACGTACAGAAGGCAGTTGTCCATCAGCGAGGACATCGATTCCGAGCGGATCGTCGCCTCGTACGACAACGGCGTATTGACCGTGAGCTTGCCGATCGCCGAGAAGGCAAAACCGAGGCGAATCGAAATCTCGTCGGCAGCTCCTGTCCGATCTGCACATTCCGAGACGGAAGCTCAGGGACAGATCGAAGCCTGACCAGATCGGATCTGTAGCGCTACCCACACGCCTGGATCACGCTGCAAAATTCTGCAGTCCTGGCGCGAAATCGCATGCACAAGAACCTTTCATCCCAGGAGGTCTCCTATGTCCGCGACAACCGTGGCCCCCGTACCCACTCTCGCTGAACCGGTGCTCTGGAACGAAGACCCGCAGCGGCAAAAGTGGTGGAAGCGCATACTCGCAACCAGTCCACCGGAGAATCCCCACAACGAAGAGTTTCAACCCTGACAAGGCGACACAAATTTCGCCAAATATGTTGTCCAGCACATGAAACGATGCCTTCCGTCCGTTCATCTCGCGAACGGGCGGAGGGCGCCGTTCAGGCGTCTTCCCACACGCGCAGCGTGCAGGTCGTTCACCGTGCAATCTGCGCAAGCCAGCCGGCACTCGATGCGAGAGTTGCCCGAAATGGGCGAAGCAGGACGAAACACTCACACAACCAGGACGAAGCTCGACGCCGCTCTCCAACCGTGACACGTACGGTTGACATGTAAACGTCAGTGACCTCGCTGGCGTTCACCGGCCTCGTCGGTCCCCTGAATTGTGTGACCGTCGAGGTCGTCTCATGTCGCCACCCAACGTGGCACCGGTCAGGCTTCTGCACTCGACGGCGGCGAAGCCGTCGCCAGACCCTCCAGAAGAATTGCCAGGCCGCGCTCGAGTTCGTCCCGTCCGTCGTAGTGAGCCATGACCGTGGCCATCGACCGCAACCTCGGGAACTCGGCAAGCGGAAGCCGATGCAGACCTAGCCGCAGCAGATCGTCCGTCTCCTCGGGCTTTTCGACTACTTCTTGAAGCTCGTTGAGAATATGCCCGTTGAGGAAACCGAAGACCGCCCGGAAGATGTGCAAAGCGTCCTCGGGGGTGAAACCGGCCCGCACCAACAGTTCCAAGATCGCCTCGAGGTAACGCAACGTCCCCGGAGAACGCAATCCGAGCGGCGTCGCCAGTGGCCGAGTGACCAGCAAAGGGACCACGTTGGGATGCTCGAGCGCGAGGCGGCGATACCCATACGCAACCGCGTGCAGTTGCCCTCTCCAGTCGCGATCGGACGGATCGACGACCAGTTGTTCGAGCACAGTCTCTACCACCCCGTCCAACAGCGCCGCCTTGTTTTCCGCATACCGGTAGAGAGTCATCGGATTTCTGTCGAGCGCTTTCCCCAGTCGCCGCATGGAAAGGCCTTCCACACCTTCCCCGTCGATGATCGCCAACGCCGTCGACAGAACCACGGCACGATTGATCGACGTCTCACGACCTACAACTGGAAACGGTTCCACGCTGACGCGCTTCGAGGGGGTTTCGATCATCCACGAAACATACACCGTATACCTACATATTGACAGAACAGGCCGATTGGTTTATCTTTCAAATACGTCTTGCGTGTACAACGTATACACACATCGTATAGCCGGAATGTCCGGATTTACGTGGGCGCTCATCGATACGTCCCGGCGCCGGAGTCGGCGCGGACGTTCGGACTCACTTTCGTCGCATGAGTCCCTTCTTCAAAGGATCGAAGATGAACAGAACATGACAGCACCCACCGCAACACGACGCTCGCGGTTCTTTCAATTCTCAGGCATTGCAACGATTTCCGTATTCTCCGTCGGCATTCTCGTCCTGCCGGCCGGCACTGCCGGCGCGGAAGCGACCGCTGTCGGGCTCGGCACCGCTGAGCCCTTTGCAGTCCTTGCCGGAGCAGGAATCACCAACACCGGACCGACAACCCTCGGTGGCGATATCGGCACGTATCCGACGCCGACCATCACCGGTGTATCGGACCTGACGATCACCGGCACCAACCATGGCGGCGACGCGGTATCGCAGGGAGCGAAACCCGATGTATTGACTGCCTACAACACTCTCGCCGGTCAGGGCCCCACACAACCAACCGGAGCTGACTTGACCGGCAGGACACTGGTTTCGGGTGTCTACAATTCCGGATCGTCGATCGCCCTCTCGGGTACCGTCACCCTCGACGCTCAAGGTGACCCGGATGCCGTCTTCGTCTTCCAAGCCGGATCAACGCTGATCACGTCGTCGTCGAGCACCGTCGCGTTGATCAACGGGACGCAGGCATGCAATGTTTTCTGGCAGGTTGGTAGCTCCGCCACTCTCGGCACCAATTCCGTATTCCGAGGAAACCTGTTGGCACTGACAGACATTACTGCCACCACGGAGGCCACCGTCGAGAGTCGCCTGTTGGCGATCAACGGCGCGGTCACTCTCGATACGAACACCATAACCACCCCCACCTGCGCGCCTCCGGTCACGACCACAACCCCGACCGTCACTACGACGACTACGGTCCCGCCCGACACGACGACAACCACCACGACGGCCGTCCCGCCCGACACGACGACAACCACCACGACGGCCGTGCCGCCAGAGGTGACTACAACCACGGTGGGCACCCCCGTTGGAACGGTGACCACCACGGTGGGCGTACCTCCGGTCATCACGACCAGCCGAAACAATCCGTCGATACCCACGATTCCCGGTTTACCGCCACTACCGGGAACACCTCCGACTGTGCACGGGACAGTTACCATCCCGTCTCAGGTCCCGACGACGTCGGCTTCACGAACGAGTGCCCCGACCACTCAACCTGAAAGACCCGAATCCCCAACTGGCCGAACCCCTCAGGTACCGCAGGTACCACGAGGCTCGGTAGACACCGGCGACGGGAGCACACAATCTCAACGCGGCGCACAGCCCAGCGGGGGGTCGATCGCCCTGCTCGTCAGTGTCTTCAGCGTCGTAGCAGTATCGGTCCTCGTCATCCGTCGGACAAGTCGATAGATGAAAAACAAGAATTCCGTGATGGCTCCGCGAACTCGCCGAGCTATCACGGCTGTCGCCCTTGCTGTTTCGGCACTCTTGACAGTCGTCGGATGCGCCGGTGGACAGTTCGACGCCGGAAACTCACAACCGCACCCATCTTCTCGACAAAGTGCCAACTCCGCGCAGAGCACCTCTGATTCTGCACACTCGGAAAAGGTGCCGTCAACGGCAGCACAACGCCCCGTGCGACTCGAAATCCCTTCCATCAGCGTCGATACCGACATCATCGATCTCGGACTCGATACCGATGGAACACTCGAAGTCCCACCGGACGGGAAGGCCGCGGGGTGGTACACCGGGGCTCCCGCCCCTGGCGAGGTCGGGCCGGCAATCATCGCCGGCCACGTCGACTGGGAAGGCACCGACGGGGTCTTCTTCGATCTGCGAAATCTCGAACCAGGGGCCGATATCATCGTCACCCGCGCAGACGGAAGTCGCACAGTATTTACCGCCACCAGTATCGAACACTTCCCCAAGGACGACTTCCCCACCGACGTCGTATACGGCGACCTCGACCACCCCGGGCTCCGAATCATCACGTGTGGTGGATCCTTCGACGAAACCGCCCGCAGCTACACCGACAACATCATCGCATTCGCCGACATCGTCTAACAACCCGACGACGCCGCAGCACGAAACTCATTGCAGCGAAGCGGTATAGATACCTCGAACATTCTGTACGAACAGTTGGAGAGCAATGATCATGTCCCACTTGTCCTTACTCGAGAACTCTCGATGACAGACACCGACGACGTTGGTACCGGCGTCGAAACCGGTGTCGATGCGCTCGCATGGCGGGATCGGAAGCGCTATTGGTGGCCGTTGGGATTGCTGATCCCACTGAGCCCCTTCCTATCCTGGTTACTCGTCGAACATTTGCACCTCGGCTTGTTCTGGGCGACCGGTGCTTGGATCCTGATTCTCGTCATCCCGATCGTCGACGTCGCCGTCGGCGCCGACGGCCACACTCCGCCCGACAACGTGATCGCGGAATTGCAGGATGACCGATACTACCGATGGTGCACCTACCTGTTCGTGCCGCTGCAATACGGGGGTCTCGTCTTCGCCGCCTGGTGCTGGTCGTATGCCCCGATGGCAACCGGAGAGAAAATCGCACTGGCGATGACCGTCGGCGTCGTGGCAGGTGTCGGCATCAATGCCGCACACGAACTCGGCCACAAAAACAATCGCCACGAGCGGCGGTTGGCGAAAATTGTTCTTGCTCAATCCCTCTACGGACACTTCTACATCGAGCACAATCACGGTCACCACGTCAAGGTCGCGACGCCTCGCGACCCGGCCAGTGCCCGCTTCGGGGAATCTTTCTGGATATTCCTGCCCCGCAGTGCGTTCGGAGGTCTGAGATCGGGATGGCTGATCGAATCGGCACGTCTGCGCCGACAAGGTTCACCGGTACTGTCGCCTCGGAACAGCATCGTGCAGGCGTGGTCGCTCAGCGCCGCACTGTTCGGGACTTTGATCAGCGTGTTCGAGTGGCAGATATTGCCCTGGCTGTTCCTGCAAGCCTTAGCCGGGATAACTTTCCTCGAAGCGGCCAATTACCTTGAACACTACGGATTGCTCCGTGCACGAAGAGAAGACGGCAGCTTTGTCAAAGCCAGGCCCGAAGACAGTTGGAACAGTGATCATCTCGTGTCCAACTTGTTCCTGTATCAATTGCAACGACACAGCGACCATCACGCGAATCCGCGACTGCGCTACCAATCTCTGCGCAGCGCTCCGACGGCTCCGCAGCTGCCGGCCGGATACGCGGTGATGATCGTCTGCGCTGCCGTACCACCGTTGTGGAGGCGGATCATGGATCACCGCGTCCTCGACTACTACAACGGCAACATCGAACTCCTACACTCCAAGGCCACCATATGAATAACACTGCCCGAGATGGCGACCGCAGCGACGAGCAGTACACATCCATCGGACCGACACAGAACGCCCGAGCCGACTACCAGCCGGCCCGTGTTCGACTCATGCGCGCCGCTCCGAGTCCGGAGGTCGTCGCTTCCGCGGAGTACCTGTTGACCAAGCCCGACGCATACCTCCATCGCCGCCGCTACCTCGACCTGATCGCCCACACCCCCGGGCCTGACGGCACATCGATCACCGACTACGCCGCAGCAGAACGCTACCTTCTTGACACCGCCACCGCGTACCGGCGAACGATTCGTGAGCGTCTTCCGTCGCCGGTGACCGGCGAATTCCGGTGAAGTCGACAAAGTAACGAGCCCGATATCCAGATCACCGGTGAGTCATCCGCTTCGCTCAGTGCCATTGTGGGTATTGGTGTTCGGCGCCAATCATCCTTCAGGAACAAAGCTTTCGCCATCGACAATCGGGATGGTCACTGGGGCTCACCGATACCTTCCAGGACCAAGAACTCGATCTTCCGCAGTTCGTCGTCCGCATCGAACTCGCTGTCGCGGGCGGCGACTCGCCTGATCAATTCCACCATGGCCGAGTGGATTGTCTGGAACAGGAATGCACGTGGGTCGGAAGCATCCGAGACGTCGTCACTGTTCATCTGGATCTGTGCTGTTGCCGTGCGTCGCCCCAGAAACACGCGCGGAACCCGAAGTCCGGTCGGGTGAGTCACCACGGTGATGTCTCCACCAACGACGACGAACAGATCGAAGCCGTACTGGAACTCGACGGCTCTCAGCCGGTGCCGGAGTCGAGCCAACTCCTCGATGAAGTCCGGCGGTATCGACGGCCCACCAAACACCGTTCTGAACGAGATCCTGCGAGTTTCCATGGTCAAAACACTAGGACATATCTGCTACCCCGCCTTAGAGATATCGATCGCCGGAATAGGTGACGACGCTCCCCGATTCCAACTCGATCTATCGACCCTGAGATTCGGGATCAAGGCTCATTCCAGGAACGGGGCGCAACCACGGCGTCGTCACCAGTGGCGTCGTGGTGGGCATCATCCTCGCCCACCGTGGCGGTACTGGTTGCTGATCTGGCCGGCTGGCGCGCGGTCGGGTCAGTCGTGACGCTGACAACTGCGAACCGAGTATTCCGTACCCGGGCACTGATCACACTGTTCCTCTTTTCACACTGTTCCTCTTTTCACACTGTTCCTCTTTGCATCCTTCGGTGCACTTGTGGAGTGGAATGGCACTGCCACTGAGCGAGGAACGGTAGTGGTTGTCCACAACACAGACCTGACGCGCACATCGTGGGTACGAACACAGCCGGGCCGCAAACACGGCCCGGCTGTGAAGTTCTCACGCACCACTGGGATTCAGAATGAACGTAACTACTGAACCGGATCGAGAATCAGTCGTCCACCCTCGATCACTTCGAATCCTCCACTCTTACAGGTTGATGACGTCACCGACAAAGATCTGGTCGGGATCGACGATGTGCGGGTTCATGTCCCAGACCTGCTGCCAGGAAAGCCCCCGTTCTGCACCGAGACCGGACAACGTATCGCCCGCCGCAACGATTACCTCTTCGCCCGACACACGAGATTCAGTCTCCGGAATACTTTCTGCCGGTGCAGATTCAGATGACACGGGTTCGACAACCGGAGCGGAAGCGGGCTCCGGTGCGGATTCGATTGCCGCCTCAGGTGCAGGTGCAGGTGCAGCGGCAGGAACAATGCTCGAACCGGTATCGCACGCGCCGACCGAACTCAGGAAGGCCATCGGATCGACGGCCCCACCACTGTGAATCCGCAGATGCAAGTGGGGACCGGTCGAGCTACCGGTGTTGCCGGTTGCCCCGATCTCATCGCCGACCTCGACGTGCTGACCCACTCCGACCCAGGTGTCGGAGAGGTGTCCCATCTGGATCTGCTCGCCGGTGTCCGCTTCCAATTGGATGTAAGTTCCGTATCCTCCTGGATCATTGGGCCCTGCAACAGAAATCGTTCCCGACGTCGGCGCGTAGAGCGTGGTACCGACGCTTACGGCGAAGTCGACGCCGTCGTGGCCCGCGTGGTACCCCTGCGAGAGTGATCCACCTACCGGCCACTCCCAACCGCAACTGGCCGACCAGCCTTGCGCACCGGCGATACCTGCGTTCGCTACTGCTCCGGCACCTACGAGGGCGCTCACTCCCGCGGTCAGGGCGATGAATCGTTTTGTGTTGGAGGGCTTGTGTTTTCTGTGCTTACTCATTGTTTCCTGACTGGATGTGGACGGTGAAGGTGCAGCCTCTACCGGCTGACAGCACTCGAAATGTGCTGAGCTCATGGCGAGCAGCACCGACTCCGTTGTGTAGAACTTTTCGAATGCGCCCAATACGGGGCGTGTAAAAGACGAAGCTCGCGATCGAGGGCACCTGGCGATCAAACGGACCGATCAGACTCTGACGAGTTCTGACTTCGTGGCGGTTCGATCTGCCGTGCACTGTGAATGCAGGCGCACCGAACTTCAAATTCTTCGATCGCAGACCAATCGAGGCGGGTGTCTACCCGGACGGTCGAGAAAGGGGTGGAACATGCAGATCCTTGCGTTGCGGATGACGAATCACCTCATACGCTGTCGCTTCACGACGCTGCACGCGACGGTTGAACTACCTGGGTACGTACCTGTTTTTGCACGTTCGTCCCGACCGGTCGCGACATAATCCCGCGCCTGACAACGCCCCCACCAGGAAAAATGCCGAACGGGAGACCAGCGCACGTTCCGGTGTCGGAAACGCGCGCTGATCTCCCGTCGGGTAGATCTATTTATGTGGTCGAGCTAGCGCTCTGTGTTTGTCGAGCTACCGCTCTGCGGCGTGATGGGCAGCGATATAGCCGTAAACCAGGCCCTGGCCAATCGTCGCGCCGGCACCTGGATAGGAGTGACCGAATGCGTTGGCCGCGGTATTGCCGATCGCATAGAGACCGTCGATGATGCTGCCGTCCTCACGAAGCACGCGGGCACGCGCGTCGGCTTGTACGCCACCGCAGGTACCGAGGTCACTCAATGTCATCTTCACCGCGTAGAGGGAACGGCCGTCGACCGGCCTCAGGTTGGGGTTGGGAGACACTGTCGGGTCACCGTAGTAGCGGTCGTACGCACTTCCTCCACGACCGAATTCCGCGTCGCTACCTGCTGCTGCGGCCTCGTTGTACGTCCGGAAGGTCTCGGTGAACGCGTCCTCCGGCAGTCCGACCTTGCGAGCGAGCTCTGCCGGGTTGCTCGCCTTGTGTGCGATACCGGACTCGAAGAATGCCGGTGGAAGGGGCTGACGCGGGAAGATGCCGCCGGCGAACACGTAGCTGTTGCGGTACTCCTGGTCGAAGACGAACCACATGGACTCGGCCGGGTCGCCCGCCTTCTCCCTCTCGAGCACGCGCTGACCGAAGGTCATGTAGTCGGTTGCCTCGTTCACGAATCGCCGGCCGGTGTGGTCGACGATGAACGAGCCAGGCAGGGCACGCTCCGCGAGCATCACCATCGGCGGCCGTCCCTTGATGCTCGCGACCGCCGGGAACCACCACGACTGGTCCATGGAACCGATACCGGCGCCCAACTCCTGCGCTGCCTCGATCGCCTCGCCAATGTTGCCCTCGGCACCGAGGCTCTCGTGCTCTCCGAGGCTCTCCGACTGGTACTTGTGGCGCCACTCCATGTTGTGGTCGAACCCGCCGGCGGCCAGAACTACGCCGCGCCGGGCCGTCACCGTCACCTCGCGGCCGTCTTGCACGACGACTGCACCGGTCACGCGGTCGCCCTCGGTGACGAGCCGAACCAACGACGTCTCCGTCCACACTGGGATACCAGCTTGCACCACACCGGCGAACAGGCCAGCTGCGAGCGCCTGACCACCGGCAATGTATTCACGCTTGAGGACGTACTTGCCGTAGACGCCCTGCGCCAAGCGGCGGATGATGCGCGGAAAAGCCTTGGTCGGCTTCTTCACCATCAGGTTCATCCATTTGTAGTCCGCGCCGGTCACGGGCATCGGCAGCCCGGCTTCCATCAAGCCGGGGCGCAGGCGACCGCGTTCCGCACCGAGCACCGACGCATCGAACGGCAGGCACTCACAGGTGCGGCCGGCGGCGCTACCGCCCGGCAGTTCGGGGTGGTAATCGGAGTATTCCTTGGCCCAGAAGAATTTCATGGGCGTCGTGCGATGGAGCATGTCGACCGTGGCGGCACTGTTGTCGACGAACGCCTCACCACGTGCGGCAGGTGCCGTATCACCCACCGCTGCATGCACATACGTCTTCGCGCGCGCAATGGTGTCGCCCGCACCGGCTTCTGCCAGTACCGGGTTGGCAGGCATCCAAAACGCCCCACCGGACCGCGCCGTCGAACCGCCAACGTACTGCGTCTTCTCCACGATCAGCGTGGACAAGCCGAGCTCGTTCGCGGTGAGGGCCGCCGCCATGCCGGTACCGGACCCGATCACAAGCAGGTCGACAGCGATGTCATGGGCTCGTGTCGCGGGGGGTGCCTGATTCTTAGCCATTGAACGAATCCCTTCACGTGGTTTATCGACGCAAACGCTAGGGCAGTCGCAGCGCAGTAGGGTCCGGATGCCCATTCAGCGGGACACTGCGAGCGTGTTGGCTCTGACAGCATCCGGTCAGAGTGGGCGCAGTTCGGCCGTCACGGCAAACAGCCCGGTCCCTGAGTGGCATATTCGCGGCGGTTGATGCCGGGAGTCGGGAAGAATCGTGGGTGCGTTTGATCGTTCCTCGACATTGTCGACCAATTCGCAGATCGGTCCACCATCACGCCAGTGTGTCCTCGATCCACGAATTTCTCCTATTCGAGCGGATATGGTGAGGCTGTCCCTTCGATCACGACCGTGGTGGAAAGTGGTAACCGCAGGCGACATTGCCGGACACTGGAGGTCTCTCGTGATAAATCTCGTTCGCCGACTCAGCGTATGCGCATCCGTCGTGATCGTTTCGGCTCTGACGCCGGTAGCCCTCGCATCCGCTTCGGTGACCATTCCGTTTCAGATCAACCCTGCGCCGTACGGCAACCCGAACGGCAGCTTCGACGCGCCTGCTGTCCGCTGCGTAGCTGTAGTCGGCGAACAACCCGGCACGGTGACGATCACCGGCGGCAAGGAAGACCGCTGGGGATGCCTGCTCTCGTCCGAAGTGCGCTGGCTGAACCTTTCGACCGGGGCCTCCGGCTCCGCTCGGCTCTCGGACGGTCTGAACGGAGTCCCGGCAGAGGCGATCATGCAGACCGGGACCGGTCAAGTCGCTGTCGCCGTGCTGTCTGTGGCCGGATCCATCATCACCCCAGGTGTCACATCGTTCTACGTGCCGTAGCACCGGACTCCGCATCACCGGCACGGTGGGACCTAAGGTCCTGTTTACCGACCTGTCATCCCGGTTAGCCTGAAAAGACGCTACCGAGAGGACGCCCATGACCTCGTCAGTGCATGAAACAATCGCAGTCGATCTGGATTTGATCGACGTGTACAAAGATCTCCACAGTCACCCTGAACTGGGGTTTCACGAAGATCGCACGTCCAAGATCGTCGAAAAACATTTGCATGCATTGGGATTCGACATCACAACCGGAGTCGGGACTACCGGAGTCGTCGGAGTCCTGAAGAACGGAGCAGGACCCACTGCGCTGCTGCGTGCGGACATGGACGCCCTCCCGGTG
>JADGMW010000326.1_pt1 | contig 22596 bp, 18 predicted proteins | sample 8641801 | NCBI WGS metagenome assembly JADGMW01 (sample SAMN16272018, study PRJNA661076) | feces metagenome | isolation source: fecal sample from diarrhoea affected cattle A | host: Bos taurus | place: South Africa: Lokaleng Village, Mahikeng | collected 2019-09
ACAAGGGCAACGACATCGAGCGGTTCTACCGCTACGGCCTGCTGGCCAACCCGGCTCTGCGCATCTACAAGCCGTGGCTGGACGCCGACTTCGTCACCGAGCTCGGCGGCCGCACCGAGATGAGCCAGTGGCTCGTCGAACACGGCTTCCCCTACCGCGACAGCGTGGAGAAGGCCTACTCGACCGACGCCAACATCTGGGGCGCGACCCACGAGGCCAAGACGCTCGAGCACCTGGACGTGTCGCTGGAGACCGTCGAGCCCATCATGGGCGTGCGGTTCTGGGACCCGGCCGTCGAGATCGCCACCGAAGACGTGACGGTGACCTTCGACCGCGGACGCCCCGTCGCCCTCAACGGCGTGGAATACACCGACCCGGTCGAGCTGGTGTTCGAGGCCAACCGCATCGGCGGGCGTCACGGCCTGGGCATGAGCGACCAGATCGAGAACCGCATCATCGAGGCCAAATCGCGCGGCATCTACGAGGCCCCCGGCATGGCGCTGCTGTTCATCGCCTACGAGCGCCTGGTCAACGCGATCCTCAACGAGGACACCCTCGCCACCTACCACGAGCAGGGCCGGCGCCTGGGGCGCCTGATGTACGAGGGCCGCTGGCTCGAGCCGCAGTCGCTCATGCTGCGCGAATCCATCCAGAAGTGGGTCGGATCCACCATCACCGGCGAAGTGCGCCTGCGCCTGCGCCGCGGCGAGGACTACACGGTGCTGGACACCACGGCCCCCGTCATGTCGTACGGCCCCGACAAGCTGTCGATGGAACGGGTCGGCGACGCCGCGTTCGGCCCGACCGACCGCATCGGACAGCTCACGATGCGCAACCTCGACATCGCCGACTCGCGCACGCGCCTGGAGCAGTACGCGGGGATGGGGCTCATCGGCGGTCCGACCGCCGAGCTGGTCGGCCGCGTCACCGCCGGCGAGGCCGACGAGATCATCGAGCCGGCGACACCGCTGGATCCGGCCCGCGAGGCCCTCGCCGAGGCCACCGACGCGGCCGGCGAGGCCGCCGCGTTCGACTCCGGCACCGACTGACCCCGCGGCCGGCGCGTCCGCGCCGGCCGCGATCGCTGCACCGCCGCACCGGGCCGAAGGGCCCGAGACACGGCCACGACGCGCAGGTACTCTGCCCCTGACCGGGCGGAGGCCTCATGAGGATCGAACTGCGCAGGGTCAGTCAGGGGCGCAACGGGCGCGCCCTGCCCGAGACGTCCCTGTCTTACGGGTCCGCGCGGGCCACACGCGTCGTGGCCGAGACGGAGCAGCGTCCGACCGTTCTGGGACTCCTGGCCTCCGGCCGCATGCGGCCAGGCACCGGCACCGTCCTGATCGACGGTGCACCGGATGCACGGATGCTGCGCCGGCGGGTGGCCCTCGTGGACGCGCCCGGCGTCTCCGAGCCCGAGCCCAACGTGTCGGTGGCGGGCATGGTCGCCGAGGAGCTCATGTTCGCCGGGCGCCCGCCGACGCCGTTCCGGGCTCGGCACTGGCTGGACGAGCACGGATTCGGCGACCTCGCCGCCACGCCCGTGGGCGACATCGAGCCGGCGGCACGGATCCGGATCGTGCTCGAGTGCGCCGCGCTCCGACCCGACGTGGAAGGGCTCGTGCTGGTCTCGCCGGATCGGCACGGCGGCGATCCGCACGCGTGGTGGCGCATCGTCGAGGACTTCGCCGCTCGGGATTACGCGGTGCTGGCAATCGCGGGAGTGCCTGCGCACCTCGTCCTGGGCGACGCGGGAGCTCCCGGCGACGACCTCGCCTCGGCACCCGCCTCCGACGATGCCGGCGCGCCTCCCCTCCGGCACCGTCGTTCCCCTCACCGGCGGCGCACCGGCGATGTCGGCGCAGGATCGGACAAGACGGGCGGGTCATCATGAAGATCCCTCAGATCATCCATGCCGAGCTGCGTCGCCTCGTGTCCACGCCGATGCTGCTCCTGGCGCTCGTCGCGCTGCTGTGCGTGCCGATCCTCTACGGCGGGCTGTACCTGTGGGCCAATCAGGACCCGTACGGGAAGCTCGCCGAGATCCCCGCCGCGATCGTCGTCGACGACACCGGCGCGAGCGTCAACGGCGCGGAGCGCAGCTACGGCGACGAGGTCGCTCAGGAGCTGCTGGCGAGCAACACCTTCGACTGGCGCCGCGTCGGATCGGCGGAGGCGGAAGGCGGTCTGGCCTCCGGGCGCTTCGACTTCGTCATCGTGATCCCCGCCGACTTCTCCGCAGCGATCGCCTCCATCTCGTCCTCCGACCCCAAGAAGGCGGAGATCCAGCTGCGCACCGACGATGCCAACAACTACCTCGCCTCCACGATCGGGTCGCAGGCGGTGGAACGCATTCAGGCGGACATCGTGGCGAAGGTCGTCGACGAGGCGGGCCTGACGCTCCTGGCCGACCTGCAGACGATCCGCGTCAAGATCTCGGATGCCGCCACCGGAGCTCAGGAGCTCGTCGACGGGCTCGGCACGGCCCGGTCGGGCGCCGAGCAGCTCGCCGCCGGCACCGCGAGCCTGGCCACCGGCACGGCGGAGCTGCGCGACGGTGCCGCGCAGCTGAGCGGCGGGGCCGGTGAACTGAGCGCCGGCGCCGGGCGCGTGGCGGGCGGTACGGCCGAACTCGACCGGATCGCCGACGAACTGGGCGCGGCATCCGCGGGCGCCGTGGCCCAGTTGCCCACCGCCCGCAACGACATCGCACAGGCGCTGACGGCCGCGGGGGTGGACCCCGGCGAGACCGCGCGGATCCTCACCGCCCTCGACCCCGTCGGCGAACTGCTGGACGCGGCGAACAGCCGTGTCCAGGGCGCGGTCGGCCGGATCGACGAGCTCAACGCCGGCGCGCAGGAGGTCGCCGCCGGAGCAGCTCAGCTCGCCGAGGGGAGCGCGCGGCTGGCCGAGGGGACGGCGACGGCGGCGGCGGGGGCCGCGGAGCTCAACGACGGCGCAGCCCGGCTCGGCCCGGGTACCGCCGAGCTGCTGGACGGCGCCTCGCAGCTGCAGACCGGGCTGGCCGACGGAGTCAGCCAGATCCCCGAAAGCGACGAGGACACCCGGTCTGCGCAGGCCGCGACGCTGTCCGATCCGGTGTCGGTGTCCACGAGCGATCTGGCCCAGGCGCAGAACTACGGCGCGGGTCTCGCGCCGTTCTTCGCGGCGCTCGCGGGCTGGATCGGCATCTATTCGCTGTTCCTGATCGTCAAGCCGATCTCCCGCCGCGCCGTCACGGCCCTGCACGCGCCCGTGCGCGTGACGCTGGCGGGATGGCTCACCCCGGCGATGTTCGGGGCCGTGCAGATGGTCGGGCTCTTCGCCGTGCTCGCCTTCGCGCTGCGGTTCTCCTTCGCCAACCCACTGCCCACGCTCGGCCTGCTCATCGCCGCCACCGCCACCTACGCCGCGATCGTGCTGGCCCTGAACGTGTGGTTCGGGGAGGTGGGCGAATTCCTCGGACTCGTGCTGATGGTGGTGCAGCTGGTCTCGGCCGGCGGCACGTTCCCGTGGCAGACGCTCCCCGGGCCGCTCGCCGCCGCGCACCAGGTGCTGCCCATGGGCTACGTCGTGGACGGGATGCGGCAGCTGATGTACGGCGGCAGCCTCCCACGGGTCTGGCTCGACCTCGGCGTCCTGGCGATGTGGCTCATCGCCGGCCTCGTGCTGTCGGCGGTGGGCGTGGCGCGCATCACGCGCCGGCGCACGCTCGCGGATCTGCAGCCGAGCATCTTCGGCTGACCGCTGCGGCTCAGCCGCCGGAGGCGGGCGGGGTCTCCTTCTCGCCGCGCAGCTCGTCGACGTACAGGCTCGTACGGTCGATCGTCTCGTTGCGGTACGCCTGCCGCCCCACCATGTGCGCCGACAGCGGGGCGGTGGCCAGCTGGAACAGCACGATCGGGATGAGGAAGGCCACCACCGGCCACGACCGCAGCGACAGCGCGATCGCGAGGCAGATCACGATGAGCCCGAGCACCTGCGGCTTGGTCGCCGCGTGCAGGCGCGCCGGCACGTCACGGAACCGCAGCACGCCGATGCCGGCGACCAGGCACAGCAGGGCCCCGAAGAGGATGAGGACGAGGGCGATGCCATCCAGCCACGCCTGGAGGGGGGTGGCGGCGACATCGGTGCCGAGGGCGGCGAAAGCGTTCATCGCTCGGTGTTGTCCTTCCTCGCGACGAACCGCGCGATGGAGACCGACCCGAACACGCCGACGGCCGCGATGATCAGCATGATCGGGAGCGAGCGCGTGTGCTGGTTGATCGCCATCTCCGCGCCCAGCACGCACAGCACCTCGGTCAGCAGCACGTCGGATGCCACGGCCCGGTCCAGGATCGAGGGGCCGATGACGATGCGCCACAGCGTGAGGATCGCCGCGACGGTGAAGACGACGAAGACCGCGATCAGCACGACGTTCATGCGACGCCTCCCATCGGGGCAGGCGGCGCCGAGCGCCGCGTGTCCGTGGCCGACTCCACCTGAGCCAGCTGCGCGCGCGATCCGACGGCACGCACGATGCGCCGCTCGAACAGCAGCACGGCGGCGCGCTGCTTCTCGACGTCCTCGTCCGAGCGCACGCCGATCACGTGCAGATAGAGGATGCGGCGGTCGCGGTCGGCCTCCACGATGAGGGAGCCGGGGATGAGGGATGCGGTGACCCCGACGTGGGTCATGATCAGGTCGTCGTCCGTGCGCAGGGGGACGGCGATGATCGCGGCGCCCGGCTGACGACGGAAGTCCAGGACCTGTGCGGCCACGATGAGCGAGCCTCGCACGACGTCGGTGAGGAAGGTCACGACGAAGACCAGGCCGTACCAGAAGTTGAGTCGCCCCGACAGCTGCACGGGTGGGAGGCGGAACACGCGCGTCACCGCGATCGCGGCGACCAGGCCGGTCAGGAACGACAGCACGGTGAACTGTCCCCACAGCAGCATCCACAGCGCGATCAGCCAGACGAAGAACGGCAGCTGCCGCCACAGCAGGTGCAGGAGGGTGCGGGCGTCGTGCTTCATTCCTCCACCCCCTGCTCGACCTGGACGACGGAGATGGGCTGCAGCAGCGTCTCGCCCACGCGCGCGCACACGGCGTAGAGCGGGCCGGCGAACACCGTCAGCGCGATCGTGACGACCACCATCCCGGCCGTCGCGGCGGTCATGATGCGCGGGATCACGCGCCGTTCGGTCTGGATGCCGGCGGCGGGGGCCGATCCCAGGTAGTCGATGCGGGCCTCGGTCTCGGCCGAGTCCTCCTCTTCGCGCCAGAACGCGAGGTTCCAGGCGCGCATGAGCGCGTACAGCGTCAGGAGGGAGGTCACGATGCCGCCCACGATCAGCACGATCATGATGGGCGAGCCGACCTCGGCCGCCGCGTCGAACAGGCCGTACTTGCCGATGAAGCCGGAGAAGGGCGGCAGGCCGCCGAGGTTGATCGCGGGGATGAAGTACAGCACCGCGATGACGGGGGCTGCCCGCATGAGGCCCCGCACCCGCAGGATCGACGTGCTCCCCGCGCGCCGCTCGATGAGCCCGATCGCGAGGAAGAGCGTCGTCTGCACGACGATGTGGTGCACGGTGTAGTAGATCGTCGCGCCGATCGCGGCGGGCGTGGCGATCGCGAGCCCGAAGACCATGTAGCCGATGTGGCTGACGAGCGTGAACGACAGGATGCGTTTGAGCTCGGCCTGCGCGAGGGCGCCGAGCACGCCGACGATCATGGTGGCCAGCGCCACGATCATGAGCATGAAGTTCACGTCGCTGTCACGGAAGATCTGCGTCTCGGTGCGGATCAGCGCGTACACGCCGACCTTGGTCAGCAGGCCCGCGAACACCGCCGTGACGGGGGCCGGCGCCGTCGGGTAGGAGTCGGGCAGCCAGAACGACAGCGGGAAGACGGCGGCCTTGATGCTGAAGGCCAGCAGCAGCATGAGATGCAGGACGAGCTGCACATCCGGCGGCAGTTCGCCCATGCGATCCGACAGCTGCGCCATGTTCACGGTGCCCAGCGCGCCGTAGATCATCGCGATGGCGGCCAGGAACAGGATCGAGGACACCAGCGACACCACGATGTAGACGACGCCCGTGCGGATGCGCGACTCCGTGCTGCCCAGCGTGATGAGCACGTACGAGGCCACGAGCAGGATCTCGAAGCCGACGTAGAGGTTGAACAGGTCGCCGGCGATGAAGGCGGTGAAGATGCCCGCCGACAGGATCAGGTACGAGGGGTGGAAGATCGACACCGGGGTGTCGTCGTCGCCGTCGGCTGCGCCCTGGCCGACCGAGAACAGCAGCACCGCCAGCAGCACGACGCTGGAGATGACCACGAGGAGGGCGGCGAGGCGGTCCACGTACAGCACGATCCCCAGCGGGATCGGCCACCCGCCCACCGACACCGCGAGGGGCTGGTCGGAGGCGTCCACGGCGAACAGCAGCACGAGGGCGATCGCGAGCGTCGCGCTCAGCGTCGTCACCGACACCGCCACCTGGGTCTTGCGGTGGCGTCCGGCGATGAGCGCCATCCCCGCGCCCAGCAGCGGGAGGGTGACCAGCAGCGGAACGAGCGTGCTCATCGGTCGTCACCGTCCTCGTCCGCACGGGTGCGGCGGTAGGGCCGGTCGGCGGGGGCGTCATCGCGGATGGCGGTCACGTCGTCGCTGCGCAGCAGGCGGATGGGGGCGGCCTCGGTTCCCACGAAGTCGGTGGTGGCGTCGTCGTCCTCCTCCTCGACCTCGACGTCCATGGCGTCTTCGTCGGTGGGGCGCTCCCGGATGGCGACGTCCTCGACGTCGTCCTGCACGGTGTCGGCCTGGCCGAGCTGCCACGAGCGGTAGATGAGGGCGAGCAGGAACGCCGACACGGCGAAGGTGATGACGATGGCCGTGAGGGTCAGGGCCTGCGGGAGCGGGTCGGACACCGCATCCGGGTCGTCGGATGCGCCGTAGAAGGGCGCCGCGCCCGGGTCGCCCATGACGATCAGCAGCAGCAGGTTGGCGGCGTTGCCCAGCAGCAGGAAGCCGATGAGCACGCGCGTGAGGCTGCGTTCGAGCATCGCGTACACGCCGCCCGCGAAGAGCACGGCCATGATCACGATGAGCACCAGCGACGCGGTCATCCGGCCACCGCCTCGCGGTCGCGCAGCTCCTGGCTCTGACGGTCGACCTCGGCCCCGAGGCTGCGGAGCACATCGAGCACGAGCCCGATCACGACGAGGTAGACGCCGACGTCGAAGATCGTGGAGGTGACGAACTCGACATGCCCGATGACGGGGAGCGTGGTCTCGATGAACGCGCTCGTCAGCGGCGCCTCGCCGAAGAACAGCGGCACCACGGCGCACGCCGCCGCGAGGGTCATGCCGGCTCCCAGCAGCCGGCCCGCGTCGGCGGGGGCGGCGGCACCGAGCTCGTAGCGCCCGCCCGCGACGTACCGCATGACCAGCGCCATCCCTGCCACCAGGCCGCCGGCGAACCCGCCGCCGGGCAGGTTGTGACCGGCGAACAGCAGGTACAGCGACACGATGATGATCGAGTGGAACAGGACCCGCACGATCACCTCGAGCACGATCGAGCGGTTCTCCGGGCGCACCTTCTGTCCGCCCAGCAGCCACGTCTGCGGCTGGTGGCGCGTGGCCGGCGTCGGCGCGCGCGGGCCTTCGGCCGTCTCCACGAGCGGCGAGCGCACGCGGCGGCGCAGGCGAGGCAGCGGTGCGGTGAAATCGGACAGCGTGTCGGCGCGGTGGGTGACGAAGACGAGCGACGCGACGCCGGTGGCGGCGAGGATCAGGACCGACAGCTCCCCCATGGTGTCCCAGCCGCGCAGGTCGACCAGAGCGACGTTGACGACGTTCTGCCCGTGCCCGATCTCATAGGCCAGCATCGGCCACGAGTCCGAGATCGGCCGCTCCACGCGGGCGCTGGTGGCCACGATCGCCACGAGCGCCATCGTCACCCCGACCGCGGTGGCCAGCACCGCGCGCGCGATCGGCCACACCGACGCGTTGTGCTCGCCCATGCGGGCCGGGATGCGCCGCAGCACGAGGGCGAAGGCGACGAGGGTGACCGTCTCGACGAGGATCTGCGTGAGGGCCAGGTCGGGCGCCCCGCTGGTGGCGAAGAGCACGACCATGCCGAGGCCCGTGACCGAGACGAGCACGACGCCGGTGTACCGCTTGCGGGCGCTGACGGCCAGGAGCCCGGCGGCGATCATGACGGGTGCCACGGCGAGCTGCACCGGCGTCTGCCACGCTGCCAGGTCGGCACGCCATTCCGGCGCGGACAGCAGCGCCGTCGCCTCGGCCGCGACGAAGACGACGAAGATGGTCCCCACGTACACCGGAAGCGATCCGCGCTGGGTGAGCGAGGTGGTGAACACCGCCAGACGGGCGATCGCGCGGATGGTGGCGTTGTAGACGTCGGTGGCCGTGAACGGCAGCATCCGCATCGTGGCGAAGCGGCCCTGGCGGGCCGTGAGCAGGAAGACCCCGACACCCAGCACGATCGTGCCGAGCGAGATCCACAGGGCCGGTTCGAATCCGTGCCACAGCGCGAGGTGCGGCGTGCTCTCCGGCGCCGGAAGCCCGGGGCTGGCGGCGGGCGCGGTGCGGGCGTACGGCTGCAGCACCGCGTCCAGCCACGGCGTGGCGATGCCCGCGACGACGGTGAGAGCGGACAGGACCACCGGCGCGCCCAGGAAGCCCAGCGGCGGGTCGGGCCACTCGGTGCGCTCGCGGCGCGCGCCGGCGGCATCGCGCTTGGTGGCGAACGCGCCCCACAGGAAGCGCAGCCCGTAGGCGGCCGTCAGGATCGAGCCGGCGATGACGCCCAGCAGCGCCACGAGCGCCCACGCGCCGCCGTGCAGCGTCTCCTCCAGGAGGGCGGCGAGCACCCCCTCCTTGGCGACGAAGCCGATCGTCGGGAGAACCCCGGCCATGCACGCCACCGCGATGACGGAGAAGGTCGCCAGCACCGGAGCCTGGCGGCCCACGCCGCTGAGCTCGCCGATGTCACGCGTGTTGAGCTGACGGTCGATGACGCCGACGACCAGGAACAGCGAGGACTTGAACAGCGCGTGCGAGAGCAGCAGCGCGAGCCCGGCCAGCGCAGCCTCCTGCGTGCCGTAGCCCAGCACGACGGTGAGGAAGCCCAGCTGGCTGACCGTGCCGAAGGCGAGCACGCGCTTGAGGTCGCTCTCGCGCAGCGCCTGGAATCCGCCCAGGAGCATCGTGAAGACGCCGAGGGCGATGACGATGGGGCGCCACGGCGCGGCGAAGGCGAACACGGGGGCGAAGCGGGCGATGAGGTAGATGCCCGCCTTCACCATCGCCGCCGCGTGCAGGTAGGCGCTGACCGGTGTGGGGGCGGCCATGGCACCGGGCAGCCAGAAGTGGAAGGGGAAGATCGCCGACTTGCTCAGCGCCCCCACCAGCACCAGCACGAGCGCGGCATCGACCGTCGCCCCGGTGGGGGCCAGTTCCAGGATCGCGGACAGACTCGTCGTGCCCGTCTCCACGACCAGCAGCACCACCCCCACGAGCATGACGAGCCCGCCGATCGTGGTGACCAGGAGCGCCTGCAGGGCCGCGCGGCGGCTGGCGCCGCGCGCGTGGTAGTACCCGATGAGCAGGTACGACAGGATGCTCGTGATCTCCCAGAACATCACCAGCAGCACGATGTCGTCGGTGAGGACGAGGCCGTACATGGCGCCGGCGAAGGCCAGCAGCACGGCGGAGAACAGCCCGACCCCCTGCGTCTTGCCCCGGAAGTACCACCGGCAGTAGAACATCACCAGCGCGCCGACGCCCGTCACGATGAGCGCGAGCAGCCAGCCGAGGGTGTCCATCCGCATCGAGATCTGGATGCCCAGGGCGGGGATCCACTCGTATGTCTCGAACGGAATATCCCCGCGCATGACGGCGGCCGTGGACATCGCCGCGTGCACGAACGCCCCGACCGGAAGCAGCGCCGCGACGTAGAAGGCGCGGGCGCCCAACAGTTTCACGAGCCACGGCAGCAGCAGCGGGACCAGGAAGAACGCGCCAAGGAGCGGCAGCACTGCGCCCTCCTCGGGTTCGACGGGCAGGGGCCCGGGGCTCTCGGGGTGTCCCCGCCATTCTACGTGGCGCCCGCAGCCGCCCGGTCCGGCGGGCACTCCGTCCCGGTCCGGACGCCGCCGGATCGTCGCGTCAGCGGGCCGGCACCGGGCCCGTGGTGTTCCCGGCGCGGAACGTGCACGTCAGCCGCAGCGTCTCCGCCGGCGACCCGGCCAGCATCGCGGCGACGGCGTGGCCGGCGGCGCGGCCCTTCTCGGCCGCCGGCTGCACCGCCGTGGTGAGCTCGTACGGTGAGAGTCCGTCGACGACGACGCCGTCGAATCCCGTGACGCTGAGGTCCTGGGGAACGCGCAGGCCGGCCTCCTCGGCGGCACGCACGACACCCGCGGCGAGCAGGTCGCTCTGTGCGAGAACCGCGGTGGGGCGCGCGGCGGGGTCGGCCAGCAGCATCCGCCCCGCCGCCAGCCCCTCGTCGATGAGGCTGGCGCCGGCGGCATAGGCCGGAGCATCCGGGTACACCTCGCGGGCGCCGGCCAGGCGGTCGGCGGCGACGTCGACCTGGATCTCCGCCTCCGCTGCGGCATCCAGCCACCCCGGCAGGCGCTCAGCCGCCGTCGGCAGCGTCAGGATCGCGACGTCGCGATGCCCGAGCTCGGCGAGGTGCTCCGCGAGCCGGCGCTGCGCCTCGCGGTTGTCGAGCCTGATCTGCGGAACCCCGGCGCCGCCGTCGCCCTCGATCACCACGACCGGCACGTCCCGGGCGCGCAGCACCTGGAGCGAATCCCGCATACGGGCGTTGCAGCCCACCAGCACCGCGGCATCCAGGGGGGTCGTCAGCAGCGACGGCCCGGCCGCATCCTCGCCGGTGTCCTGCAGCAGGAGCAGGCCCGCGCCGACGCCGGCGAGGCCTTCGGCCAGGCCGTCCATCTGGAGCCGGGTGACCGGGTCGGAGAACACCGCCCCCAGGCGCGCTCCGACGACGACCCCGACGATTCCCGAGCTCCCGCGCCGCAGCGACGCCGCACGCGGGTCGGGGCCGGTGTACCCGAGGCGCTGGGCGGCGTCCATCACACGCCGTCGCGTCGGATCGGTCACCGGCGCCCGTCCGCTGAAGACCACCGATGCGGTGGACGGCGACACGCCGGCGGCGCGCGCGACGTCGGCGATGGTGGCTCGGCGCGCGCTCATATCGCGATCGTACCCTCCGTTCGTCGAATCGATTCGGTAGCCTGATCGCATGAACGACGCCCTCACCCGCTCCCAGCTCGTGCGCTGGCGAACGGCGACCTTCGCCATCTTCCTGGCCAGCGGCCTGAGCATCGCCACGTGGGCCTCACGCGTGCCGGCGATCAAGTCCGGCCTGGAGATCGACAACATCGCGGTCGGCCTGCTGCTGCTGGGCGCCGGGATCGCCTCGATCATCGGGCTGTCGGTCGCGCCGGTCGTGATGGCCAGGGCGGGCGCGCGGCGCGGGATGCTGGCAGCCCTCGTGATCGTCGGCATCGGCGTCGCCACGATCGGCATCGGCACCGACCTGCTGTCGTCCTACCCCGTGGTGCTGCTGGGCCTCGCGCTCTTCGGGTTCGGCAACGGCGCCGTGGACGTCATGATGAACGTCGAAGGCGCGGCGATCGAGAAGTCCAGCGGCCGCACGCTGCTGCCGCTGTTCCACGCCTTCTTCAGCTTCGGCACCGTGATCGGCGCGGGACTGGGGGTCGTGGCCGCCGCGCTGGGGATCACCGTGCTGGCCCACACCGGCCTCATGGGCGGGGTGATCGTGCTGATCGCGCTGGTGAGCGTCGCCGGCGTCCCCGCGCGGGAGAGCGTGGAGGCGGCTGCCGCGCCGGCGGGACGGCCGCCGTTCCGCGAGCGCTTCCTCGTCGCCATCAGCGCCTGGCGGGAGCCGCGCACGTACGCGCTCGGGGTCATCATGCTCGGGATGGCGTTCGCCGAGGGCGGCGCCAACGACTGGCTGCCGCTCGCGGTGGTCGAGGACCACGGAGCCGACGAGGCGTTCGGCGCGGCGGCGCTCACCGTCTTCTCGGTCGCGATGGCGGTCGTGCGCGTGCTGGGCGGTCCGCTCGTCGACCGCGTCGGACGCGTGGCGGTGCTGCGCACCCTGGCCTTCACCGCGGCCGCGGGCCTGCTCCTGTTCATCTTCGCGCCGAACCTCCCGCTGGTCTTCGTCGGGGCCGCGCTGTGGGGCGCGGGGGCGTCGCTGGGCTTCCCGCTGGGGATGTCGGCGGCCGCCGATGACCCGGAGAAGGCGCCCGCGCGAGTGAGTGCCGCCGCGACGATCGGTTACGTCGCGTTCCTGTGCGGTCCGCCGATCCTCGGCTTCATCAGCGAGAACGTCGGACTGCTGAACACGCTCCTGGTGATCGTCGTGCTGATCGTGCTGTCGGGCCTGTTCTCCTCCGCCGCACGACCGTTGGCGGTGGCCTCCGCCGACGCTGACGCCGCCCGCGCCACGGAGGCGGCGGATCCGCCCCGCTCCCCCGCGTCCGAGCGCTGATGCACCGACCGGATGCAGCGATGCCCCGGCCCTCGGGCCGGGGCATCGTCGTGCACGGTGCTGCCGTCAGGGCTGGGTGACCAGGGTCCCCGGCAGCTCGTACTGGCCCTGTTCGGGCTCGGTGCCGTCCTCGACGAAGTCGCCGATGAGGTCTGCCACCTGCAGGACGATCGCGGCCCAGTCCTGCGAGACGGTCGCCACGAACGGTCCGCCCTTCTCGATCTCGGCGAGCGCGAAGTCCTGACCGTCGACCCCGACCACCGGGATGTCGCTGACCCCGGCCGCCTGCAGGGCCTGCACGGCGCCGAGGGCCGGCTCGTCCCAGCCGCCCCAGATGCCGGTGACGTCGCCGCCGCGGGCGGAGATGACATCCTGCACCGAGGTGCGGGCGTCATCCACGGGACCGGGCACGTTGACGTGCTTCTCCTCGACGATCTCGATGCCGGCGGCCTCGAACGCGTCGCGGGCACCCTCCGCCCGCGCGCGCACGCCGGGGTGCGGGTCGTGGGTGAGCATGACCACCGACCCCGACCCGCCCATCGCCTCGATGAGGGCGGCGGCGCTCTGCTGCCCGAGGTCGACGTTGTCGCTCGTGACGTTGGCCGCGATGCCGTCGGCGGCGCCCGCGTCGATCGCGAACACCGGGATGTCCGCATCGGCAGCGGCCTTCAGGCCGAGCGAGATCTGCGTCGGGTCGCCGGTGCCGAGCACGATGGCGTCGGGCTGCTGGGCGGCAGCATCCTGGAACGCGCTGTTGAGCTTGTTCATGTCGCCGGCGGTGTCCACGACCGACACGGTCCAGCCGCGCTCCTCGCCCTCGGCGGTGAAGAGGTCGATGGCCTCCTTGGTGGCGGCATTGGCGAGGTAGGGGGTGACCACCGTGACGGTGACGCCGTCGCCGCCGTCGCCGGCCTCCGCACCACCGGCGCACGCGGTCAGTCCGAGCCCGGCGACGGCGGTCACGGTCAGAGCCGCGAGGGTTCTGTTCAACTTCATTGTCTTCCCTTTCATGGATGAGGACGGTGTGCGAGTGGGATCACTCGTCGTACGGCACCTGCGGCGGCATGCCGGCCAGGGCGTGGAAGGTTCCGGTCAGGGCCGGATAGAGCTCGCGGTGGGTGGCGAGCAGACGCGCGTAGGCACTGCGCGCCGGGCCGGGGTGCGTCTCCTCCGCCTCGGCTCCGGGTCCCAGCAGCGGACGGATGCCGCCGCCCAGGCCCGCCGCGGCGGCGGCCGCGCGCGCCGCCGACACGCAACCGGGGTCCTCCGCGTCGCCCGTGACGATCGTCGCGTCGAAGACGTCGGCGAGGATCTGCCGCCACGCGGGCGAGGAGGCCGCACCGCCGACGGCGGGGATGCGGGTCTGGCGGATCCGCATCGCCTCGGCCGCGTGCCGCAGGCCCATCGCGACACCCGTGAGGACGGCGAGGTAGTGGTCGGCGGCGTCCGTGGCGTCGGTGACGCCCACGAACGCGCCGCGGAAGTGCCCGTCGCGCACCGGCGTGCGCTCCCCGGTCAGTCCCGGCAGGCACAGCGGCCGGGCGGAGAGGTCGCCGACGCGCTCCGCGACGGCAGCCTCCACGTCGGCGAAGTCGCTGCGCGGGAAGAATGTGCGCCGCGCCCATGCGGCAGCCGATCCGGCCGACTGCACCGCGCCGATGCGCAGGCGGTGGTTCCACCCGGGAAGGACGAGGGAGTGGATGGGCGAGGGCTCGGCCGGCGCACCCTCTGTCACGGCCGCCAGCCAGCCGGTGGTGCCGAGGTACAGATAGGCGTCGCCGGGTGCCGAACCCACGAGCCCGTCGGTGGCCGAGCCGGCGTCGCCGGGAGCGACCACGACGGGGATGCCCGCGCGGACACCGAGTTCGGCCGCCGCCGTCGGCGACACGGTCCCCGCCGACGCGTCGCCGGGCTCCGCCCCCACGAGGACGGGGAAGCGGTCGGCGGGTGCGCCGGCGGCCGAGATCGCGTCGACCAGCCACGTGCGCGCGTCGATGTCGAGCAGGCCCGTCGTGGACGCCGTCGTCACGTCGCACGTGGCCCGTCCGCCCGCGCGCCAGGCCAGGTAGCCGGCCGCGCCGAAGAACAGCTGCGCCGCCTCGGCCAGCGCGCGCGGTTCGTGCTCGGCGAGCCACGCGAGCTTCGCGGCGACGTTCGTGAGGTCCTGATGGTTGCCGGTGCGCCGCTCCCACTCCGGGATGCTCGCGCGCAGCCGCTCATGCTGCACGCCCGCGCGGGTGTCCGAGTACAGCAGCGCGGGGCGCAGCGACCGGCCGTCGGCTCCGACCACGATGAGGTCCTGCATCTGCCCCGTGACGCCCAGGGCGTCGATGCGGTCGGCCACCCCGGTGTCGGCGAGCGCACGGCACGCCGCATCCCACCAGTCCTCCGGCCGCTGCTCGACGATGCCGCCGGGGCCATGGACGGTGTCGTACGACGCGGTGGCCCGCGCGATCACCGTTCCCTCGGACGTCAGCACGGCGAGCTTGACGCTCGACGTGCCGATGTCCAGGCCCGCGATCAGGGTCATGTCAGCGCCGCTTCCTGCTGAGACGGCTGAGGCTCACGGCCAGGACGATGATCACGCCGGTGAGCACCTGCTGCACGTAGCTGTTGACCTGCAGGATGTTCAGGCCGTTGTTGAGCACGCCGACGATGCCCAGGCCCACGACCGTGCCGCCGACGGTGGGCTGGCCCGCGCGCGAGAGGGTGATGCCCAGGAAGACGGCGGCGATCGAGGACAGCATGAGCGGGTCGGCCGCGGTGGGGTGACCCGACGCGAGCCGTGCGGTGAGCACGATGCCCGCGAGGGCCGCGCCGAAGCCCGCCACGACGAAGGCCGAGAAGCGCACGAGCTTGGTGTTCACCCCCGACAGGCGCGCCGCCTCCGCGTTGCCGCCCACGGCGTACCAGCTGCGCCCGAGCACGGTCTTCGACAGCGCGAACCACACCAGCAGCACCAGGATGATCGCGACGATGACGGGAACGGGGACCGGGCCCACGCGGCCCTGACCGAGCCACACGAAGCCCTCGGGGAGGCCGAAGACGGTGGCGCCGTTGGACAGCAGCAGCGCCAGGCCCGTGAAGGAGGTCATCGTGGCGAGGGTCGCGATGAACGCCGAGAGGCCCAGGTAGGCCACCAGGAATCCGTTGATCGCACCCGCGGCGAGCCCCGTGAGCAGGCCGAGCCCGACGGCCAGCAGCGGATCCATCCCGCCCACCAGGAGCTGGGCGGTGATGACGCCGACGAGGCTCGCGAGCGATCCGACCGACAGGTCGAAGTCGCCCACCACCATGACGACCGTCTGCACGGCGGCGATCATGGCGAGGATCGCGAGCTGCTCGAGGATGTTGGTGAAGTTCACCGGAGTGAGGAACACCTGCGGCTTGAGCACCGCGAACAGCACGATGAGGGCGAGCAGGCCGAGCAGGGTGCCGTAGGAGGCCAGGCGCGCCGGCAGCGCTGCACCGCGCGTGCCGGCGGCGGGCGCCTGCGGAGGAGTCGTGGACATCATTCGGACTTCCTGTAGCAGAGGTGGAGGATGGATTCTTCGGTGGATGCGGCGGGGTCGGCGACGCCGGTGAGCCGGCCCTCGTGCAGCACGGCGATCTCATCGGCCAGCCCCAGCAGCTCGGGGATCTCACTGGAGACGACCACGACGGCGACACCCTCATCCGCCAGGCGCCGGATGAGCTGGTAGATCTCCGCCTTCGTGCCGATGTCGATGCCGCGCGTGGGCTCGTCCAGGAGCAGCACGCGAGGCCGCCGCTGGAGGTATTTGGCGAGGACGACCTTCTGCTGGTTGCCGCCGGACAGCTCCTCCACCGGCTGGCCCACCGATGTCGTCTTGATCTGCAGGTCGGTGCGGCCGCGCTCGGCCGCTTCGCGCTCCCGCCGGGCGGATGCCACGCCCGACACGCTCAGCGCCCGCAGGTTGCCGAGGGCGATGTTGGCCTGGATCGAATGCGTCATGACCAGCCCCTGGCTGCGGCGCTCCTCCGGGACGTAGGCGATGCCCGCATCCATCGACCGCGCCAGGCCCAGGCGCGTCACGTCGTCGCCGTCCAGGAGCACGCGCCCGGTCTGCGCGCGCTCGGCACCGGCGATGATCTTCAGCAGCTCGCTGCGCCCGGCTCCGGCCAGGCCCGCGATGCCGAGCACGCGGCCGGAGCGCGCCTGCAGGCTGACCCCGCGGAGGGTGTAACCGCCGAGGTCGTCCACCGCGAGCAGCACCGGACCGGCGGTACCGGCCCGGGCGGGGTAGACCTGGCCGTGCTCGCGCCCGATCATCGCCGACACCACGTCGTCGGTGTCGGTCTGGGCGATCGGCTTGGTCCACACGTGCCGGCCGTTGCGCATCACGGTGGCGGTGTCGGCGAGGGCGAACACCTCCTCGAGGCGGTGCGAGACGTAGAGGATGGCGGTCCCGGCGTCGCGGAGAGCACGGAGCACGACGAACAGCTGCTCGGTCTCGGTGTCGGTGAGCGCTGCGGTCGGCTCGTCCAGGATCAGCACGCGCGCATCCCGCGCGAGCGCCCGGGCGAGGGCGATCATGGTCTGCTGCACCGCGGACAGCTCCCCCACCGGCACGTTCAGCGGCAGCGACTGGCCGAGGCGTTCCAGGAGCGCACGGGCGTCGCGGTCGAGCCTGCGGCGATCGACGATCCCGGGGATGCCTCCTCGGCGCGTGCCGAGGAAGATGTTCTCCGCCGCGCCCAGGGTCGGCACGAGCGTGAGCTCCTGCGGCAGGGCGACGATCCCGCGCGCCTGTCCGTCGCGCACCGAGCGCAGAGCGGCCGGTGCCCCGTCGAGAACGACCTCGCCGCCGCTCGGGGCGATCACGCCGGCGAGCATCTTGATGAGCGTGGACTTCCCGGCGCCGTTCTCGCCGAGGAGCGCGTGGATGCTGCCGGCGTGGAACTCCAGCGACAGGTCCGAGACGACGCGGACGGGGCCGTAGTCCTTGCTGAGACCGCGCGTGGCGAGCACGGGTGCGGCCGTGAGGGTGGTGGTCATGCTCTTCCTGTTCCCGGCGGTCGTCAGCGACCGCCGCGCACGAACGGCGTGGATTCGTCGGCGATGATGGGCGCGTCGCTGGAGAGCACGAGCTCCAGGCCCGGCTCGTCCGCGCGGCGCTCGGCCGAGACCACGACGCTGTCGCCGGCGGTGAGGGCGCGGTCATCCACCACCGCGACCCCGTCGGCGCTGAGTGTCAGGCGGGCCGACAGCAGCGCCGCCTCCCCCTCGGCGCGGTGCAGCAGGCCGGCCGACTCGGCGTCGAGGTTCGTCGCCTGCACGGTCTCGGTCGCGCGGTCGATGCGGATGCCGAGGTCGGTGGAGAGCACGTCGTACAGCGAGCGCGTCTCCAGCGTCGCCACCTCGATCCCCGCCGCGACGGCGGGCGAGAGCAGCGAGGTCTGGAGGATGAGGGGCTCGCCGTCGACGTAGCGCAGCCGCACGAGCTCGAACGCCTCTCGCGTGGGCAGCGCCATCCGCCGCTGTTCCAGGGGCGACACCTCGATCGCGGCGTACCCGAGCACCTCGGTGCGCAGCGTCCGCCCGGACGCGGCGATCTGAGCCGCGAAGCTCGCCAGCGGGCCCATCTCCAGGCGGTACGGGCGGCTGCGCACGTACGTGCCCTTGCCCTGCTCGGTGCTGAGCAGCCCCTGGTCGGTGAGGGTCTGCACGGCCTGACGCACGGTCATGACCGTGACACCGAAGCTCTCGGCCAGTTCCTTCTGGGAGGGCAGCGTCTCGCCGGCGGTGAGCTCCTCCTCGGTGATCGCCAGCGCCACGGCCCGGGCGATCGCGAGGTATTTGGGCAGGCCGTCGTTGCGGCTGAAGGAGATCCGTTGCGGGCTCCACGGTGTCCGCTCGCTCATGCGCGCACCTCGTCCCGGCGCACGAGGATGGGCGCGACCTCGTCGACGATCGCCGCCACCTGCTCCGGACCCTCGTTGGCGGCGGCGACCAGGCGCGTGCCGATGATCGCGCCGTCGGCGCCGGCGATCATGAGTCGCTGCACCTCTTCGTACCCGCGCACGCCGAAGCCGACGCACACGCCGTACGGGCGCCGGCCGAAGGCCTCGGCGAGCTCGTCGAGGCGCTCGGCGGCCTTGGCCGCGTTGAACCGTCCGCCGGTCTGCCCCTCGGCGGACTGCAGGTAGATGAAGGGGTCGGGGAACACGCCCGACGACAGCAGCGCGAGATCCTCCTGCAGATGCAGGAAGATCACCGGCTCGATGCCACGTTCGCGCGCGCGGGCGCCGATCTCGAGCTGCTCGGCGACCGGATGCTGCGGCAGCAGCACGCCGTCGATGTCGGCGGCGGCGAGCGCGTCGAGGAACTCCTCGGCCGGGAGGCGCTCGAGCGTGCGGGCGTACGCGAGGGCGATGATCGAATCCCCCGGGTCGCGGCGGCTGGAGGCGGCCAGGTCGAGCGCCTCCGCGATCGAGCCGAGGTGGTGCGAGGCCTGCAGCGCGGCGGCCTGGATGAGGGGTCCGTCCAACGCGGGTGCCGGCCCGGGCATGCTCACTTCCAGCGCGTCCAGCCCGGCCTCGAACGCGGCACCGGCGGCCAGGCGGAAGCGGTCGGGGTCGGGGTAGCCGGCGGGCAGGAACCCCATCAGCATGCCGCGGCGCTCGGCGCGTGCCTGCGCCAGCCGGTGTCTCAGGCGGTTGGCCACGGTGCTCCTCATCGAACTCTTCTAGATGACTAGGAAACAGTAGGGGTCGGTCCCGTCGCGCAGCAAACCGGCGGCGCCCCTCGGCCTCCGCATCCGCTCCGCGCCCTTCCCTTCCCCTTCCCCCTTCCCCTTCCCCGAAAGTGCATCGACCCGGCGAGAGTGCACCGGATCCGGTGCACTCTCGCCGAGGTGATGCACTCTCGGCGCGGCGGTTAGGCTCGACGGGTGCGTCTCGTCATCGCCCGCTGCTCCGTCCACTACACCGGGCGGCTCAACGCGCACCTGCCCCTGGCCACCCGCCTGCTCGTGCACAAGGGCGACGGCAGCCTCCTCGTGCACTCGGACGGCGGATCGTACAAGCCGCTGAACTGGATGAGCCCGCCGTGCACGCTCACGGCCGAGGAGCCGGATGCGGCCGACCTCGAGGACGGCGTCATCCAGCGCTGGCGCGTCACCCACGCCAAATCCGGCGACGCACTGCTCGTGCGCATCCACGAGATCCTGCACGACACCTCGCACGACCTCGGCGTGGACCCGGGCCTCGTCAAAGACGGCGTGGAGGCCGATCTGCAGCGCCTGCTCGCCGAACAGGTCGCCCTCGTCGGCGACGGCCTGACCCTCGTGCGCCGGGAGTACCCGACCGCGATCGGCCCGGTCGACCTCCTGTTGCGCGACCCGGCCGGGGGGACCATCGCCGTGGAGGTCAAGCGCCGCGGCGACATCGACGGCGTCGAGCAGCTGACGCGCTACCTCGAGCTGCTCGGCCGCGATCCGCACCTCGCCCCCGTCACCGGCGTCTTCGCCGCTCAGGAGATCAAGCCGCAGGCCCGCGTACTGGCCACCGACCGCGGCATCCGCTGTCTCACGCTCGACTACGCCGAGATGAAGGGCATCGAATCCGGCGCCCCACGCCTGTTCTGACCCGCCGCGGTCGCCCCCGGACCGCCGGCACCCGCGAGCGCCGATAGCGTGGAGGGCATGCCCACGCGCTCACCCTGGTCGTGCATCCTCTGGGATGTGGACGGCACCATCGTCGACGCCTCGGAGGGAATCCTCCGGCGCCTGACCATCACCCTCGAGCACTTCGGGCTGCAGCCGCCCACGCGCGGCGAGCTGGCGCACTGGATCGGACCGCCGATGTTCGAGTCGTTCCAGACGAACGTCGGGATGTCCCCCGAGCAGTCCACCGAGGCGGTGACGTTCTACCGCGGGCTGAACAAGGCCGAGGGCTACACCGCGAGCGCCAAGCTCTTCCCCGGGGTGGCCGACGTGATCGCCGCGCTGGGCGCCGCCGGCGTCCCACAGGCCACGGCCAGCTCCAAGCCCGAGGTGCAGGTCTCCGCCCTCATGGACCACTTCGGACTCACGCAGTACTTCACCGCCGTGGTGGGTGCCACACCGGATGAGCGCACCCTGAGCGCGAAATCCGACATCGTCGCCGAGGCGCTGCGGCGCCTGTCGGCGGCCGGGGTGGACATCAGCCGGCCCGTCCTCGTCGGCGACCGCCACCACGACGTCGAAGGCGCCGCCGAGCACGGCGTGCCCGTCATCTTCGTCCGCTGGGGATTCAGCTGGCCGCACGAGGCCGACGGCGCCCAGGCCGCGGTCGACGACGCCGACGAACTGGCCCGGCTGCTCCTGCTTCCCGACTCCCCCGCATAGCCCGGGTCCGCTCATCCGCCCCGGCCGTAGGGTGGGCGCATGGGCGAGCAGCCGAAGTGGGGCGGCCGCATCCGGCATCTCGCCGGGCGCATCCCCGCCACGCTCGCGCTCGTGGCCGTCGTCACCGCCGGCGGTGTCGTGACCCAGGGGCTGTGGTCGCCCCTCATCGACTCCCCCCTGTGGGAGAGCATCGCCTACGGCGTGCCCGCTCTGGAGGCGGGCCGGTGGTGGACGCCGCTGACGGGATCGTTCTTCCTCGCCCGCCCGTGGGTGTACGCCGTCGCCCTCACCGGATTCGCGGGCATGGCGTATCTGGAATACCGGCGCGGATCGCGGGTCGCGCTGACCTACTTCGTGGTCGGCCAGCTGTTCGCGGTCCTCGGCACGATGCTGCTCCTCTGGCTGTGTGCGATGCTGACGTGGCCGTGGGCTCAGGAGCAGGCGGCTGCCCTGGATGCGGGGCCCTCGGGCGGCACGATGGCCTGCATCGCCGCGGCGGTCAGCCTGTTCGCTCCGCCCTGGCGCCTGCGCGCGTGGGTCGCCCTGGTGGCGATCGTCCTCCTCATGGTGCTGTTCTCCGGCTCGCTCGCCGACCTCGAGCATCTCCTCGGCGTGGCCCTCGTCCTGGCCGTGGACCGGTCGCTGCGTCCCCAGCGGGTGACGGTGCGCGAGCAGCGCCTCATCGCCTTCGTCCTCATGCTGGGTCTGGGCGCGATCCAGATCGTGACGCTCCTCGTTCCCACCGACGGCCCCTTCGGCCGCACGGCGCCCCTGGCGACCTCATGGGTCGATGTCGTCGTCGACGTCGTGGTGGTCGTCGTGGTCGCCCGCGGGATGCGGCGGGGCCGGCGCTGGGCGTGGGTGGTCAGCGTCGTGCTGACCACCGTCAACGTGCTGTTCGGGGTGGCGCTGATGGTCCTGATCTCCACCCTCGGCGTCGACACCGTGGAGACGGCGATCGACTCGGACGTGAGCGTGGCGCTGGCGACCTCGGTGCTGGCAGCGGTGACGCTCGGCTATCTCGTCGCGGTCCGCGGCGCGTTCCGCGCGCGGCGCAGGGCGCACATCGGCCAGGGTGCGCGTCCGACCACCGACGAGGTCAAGGACGAGATCCGCCGCCACGGCGGCGGGACGCTGTCGTGGATGACGACGTGGGAGGGCAACCAGTACGCCCGGGCCGGGGGCGGCATCGTGGCGTATCAGCGCAGGGCAGGAGTCGCGCTGGCTCTGGCGGATCCGGTCGGGCCCGTCGCATCCCGTGCCGACGCGGTGAGGGTGTTCATCCGCGACGCCGAGCGCGCGGGGCTCGTCCCGTGCTTCTTCAGTGCCGGAGAGGCCACCCGCGCCGCCGTGCCGCGGGGGTGGCGGAGCTTCGTCGTGGCCGACGATGCGATCGTCGACCTGCCCGGCCTCCGGTTCCGGGGCAAGGCATGGGGCGATGTGCGCACGGCGCTGAACCGTGCGGGGCGGGAGGGGATGCAGTTCCGGATGACGCGGCTGCGCGACGAGCCGTGGGGCATCCAGCAGCAGTTGCGGGCGATCTCGGAGAGCTGGGTGGCCGAGAAGGGGCTGCCCGAGATGGGATTCACCCTGGGGACGCTGCAGGAGGCGGCCGACCCGGAGGTGCGCGTCGCTCTCGCCGTTTCCGCCGTGGGAGATGTCGACGGGTTCCTCTCCTGGCTGCCCGTC
>JADGMW010000328.1_pt1 | contig 22579 bp, 19 predicted proteins | sample 8641801 | NCBI WGS metagenome assembly JADGMW01 (sample SAMN16272018, study PRJNA661076) | feces metagenome | isolation source: fecal sample from diarrhoea affected cattle A | host: Bos taurus | place: South Africa: Lokaleng Village, Mahikeng | collected 2019-09
GGGCCGTGGGCGGGACCGCGGCGCGCCAGCTCGAGCGCGCGCGCCATCGCGCTCTCCAGAGCCTGGTCCAGCTGGTCCACATCCGCCTCCCGTGCCGCCAGGGCTCCGGGGGCTAGCGGGAGGACGAACGCCCGTCGAGGACGTCCGCCACCCACGGCACGCGACCCCGCAGGGCGCGCGCCGCCACGTCTCCTCCCATCCGGACTTTCACCGTCGGTCCTGGAGTTCCACCAGGTCAACCGGACGCCCTGTGAAAGAGCGGCCGGGTCGCGGACTGTCACCGCCGGCTCGGAATTACACCGACCCCGGAGCACGTGTGTGCGTTCTGCTGACGATGATGCCACACGCGCGTGGGTCCGTAGGACAGCGGCGCTCCGTACGCGATCCGCGACCTCGCCGATGACGTCGTCCGGCTGCTCGACGGGCTCGGCATCGAGCGGGCGCACCTGGTGGGCGCCTCGATGGGCGGCATGCTCTCGCGGACCAGTCCGGGCTCGACCGGGCCATGGAGCTCACCCGCGTCACCGTGGCCACCCTCGTGGTCGAGGGGCCCGCCGACCCGGTCAACCCGCCGCCGCACGCGCAGCACCTCGCGTCGCTGCTCGGCTCCGCGAGGGTCGTGACCATCCCCGGCATGGGTCACGCGACCAGCCGCTTCGTGGTCGACCCGCGGGACCGCGAGGCCACCGCCTAGGCAGGCTCCCGGCTCGAGCGGACGCCGACCGCGCCCCGCCCGTCATCCGGTGAGGCGTCGGAGGGGTCAGGCGTCGGAGCGGTCGGTCGCCTTGTCCGCGAGGTCGCGCAGGGCGGTGATCTCCGCGGCCGGGTCGGGCGCCCCGTACACCGCCGACCCCGCGACGAAGCAGTTGGCGCCGGCCGCCGCGATCGTGGCGATCGTCTCGCGGGAGACCCCGCCGTCGACCTGGATCCATGTGGACGCGCCCACCGCGTCGATCGCGGCCCGCGCCCGCCGGATCTTCGCGAGCGTGCCCTCGATGAAGGCCTGGCCCCCGAACCCGGGCTCCACGGTCATGACGAGGATCATGTCGAGCTCGTCCAGCAGGTCCAGATAGGGCTCGACGGGCGTGGCCGGCCGCAACGCCACCGCGGCCCTGACCCCCTGCGACCGAAGCTCCCGGGCCAGGCGGACCGGCGCCTGCGACGCCTCGGCGTGGAACGTGACCGACGCGGCGCCCGCCTCCGCGTACAGCGGGGCCCAGCGGTCCGGGTCCTCGATCATCAGGTGCACGTCGATAGGAACCGGCGACACCTCGACGATCCGGCGGACCACGGGCAGGCCGAGCGTGAGGTTCGGGACGAAGTGGTTGTCCATCACGTCGACGTGCGCGTAGTCCGCGCCGCTGATCACCGCGAGGTCGCGCTCGAGGTTCGCGAAGTCGGCGGACAGGATGCTGGGATTGACGAGTGCGGCCACCTGACCAGCGTATCCGCGCTGCCCCGCCCCGCAGGATGGGGCGCGCGGGAGGCGCCCTGCTCGTCAGCCCTGGCGCCGCAGCAGCGTCAGGTGCATCGCGTCGGTGCCGTGGACGTGCGGCCACAGCTGCGCGTCGTCTCGATCGGCCAGCTCGATGCCGGGGGCGATGTGCCGCAGCGGCGCCCGAGCGTCGAGGACCTCCACGTCCAGGCCGCGCCGGGCGGCCGCCCGCACCGCGTCCTTGACCACCAGCTGGGTCTCGACCAGGTGCGGCGAGCAGGTGACATAGGCGACCACTCCCCCGACCCGGACAGCCTCGAGCGCCGAGCCCAGCAGCGCCCTCTGCAGCTCGCCCAGGCCCGCCAGGTCGGCCGGGCTCCGCCGCCACCGCGCCTCGGGCCGCCGCCGGAGCGCGCCCAGGCCCGTGCACGGCGCGTCGACCAGCACCCGGTCGTAGGCGCCGGGCTCCTGCTGGCCCACGGTCCGCCCGTCCCCCACCCGCACGGCCTCGACCGCGTCCGCGGGCAGGGCCGCCAGAGCGCGTTCGACCAGCCGCGCCCGGTGCGGCTGGACCTCGTTGGCGACCAGCCGCGCGCCGCGCTCGGAGGCCAGCGCGGCGAGCAGCGCCGCCTTGCCGCCGGGACCGGCGCACAGGTCGAGCCACCGCTCATCGCGTCCCTCGACCGGGACCTGGGCCAGGGCCAGTGCGGTCAGCTGGCTGCCCTCGTCCTGCACCCCCACCGCGCCGCGGCGCACCGCCGGGAGCGAGGCGGGGTCGCCGGACTCCAGCACCACGGCGGTGGGAGCCCACCGCCCCGGGCGGCTCTCCGGCAGGTCCGCCACGACCTCGGCGGGGCTCGCGAGCCCGGGACGGGCGACCAGCGTCACCCGGGGGGCGTCGTTGTCGGCGCGGAGCAGCGCCTCGATCTCGTCCGCGGGACGGCCATGGGCGACGAGCGCCTCCCGCAGCGCCCGCACGATCCACGTGGGGTGGCTCTCGACCACCGCGAGCCGTTCGAGCGGCTCCTCGCCGGCAGGGTCGGCGGCGTCCCCGATGCGCTCGAGCCACACCTCGAGGGGCTCCTTGCTGACCGCCCGCAGGACGGCGTTGACGAACTGCGCGGCGCCCGCCCCGACCTGCTCGCGGGCCAGGCCCACGGTCTCCGAGACGGCGGCGTGCGGAGGCACCCGCATCCCGAGCAGCTGATGGGCGCCGAGCCGCAGCACATCGAGCACGGGGGCGTCGATCGCGGCGACCGGGCGCGCGGCGCACTGCTCGATCACGGCGTCGTACCGGCCCTGCAGCCGCAGTGCGCCGTAGGCCAGCTCGGTCGCGAATCCCGCGTCCCGGCCGTCGATCCGCCGCTCGCGCAGCAGCGGCGGCAGCACCAGGTTCGCGTAGGAGTCCGACCCGCCCACGGCGCGCAGCACGTCGAACGCGGCCGTGCGCGCGGCGTCGGCCCCTCTCCTGCGCTGCGACGGCGCGCTCGCCGTCCTGGCCCCGCGCCCGTCGGCGCGCGCGGCCCCGCGCTCACGCCCACGCGCGTCCCGGCGCGAGGACCCCGGGCCCCGACCTGCCGGGGCGCTCACGCCTGAGCCTCCGCACGCTCGGCGTCGCCGACAGGCGCCGCGGCTCCCAGGCGGATGCCGTCCCGCAACGGCGAGCCGTCGCCCAGCCGCGCGCCGCGCGCCCAGGCGCTCGCGTCCATCGTGCGCTTCCCGGCCGGGGTCACCTCCCCGAGCCGCACCGCGGACGTGGCCGTGCCCACGTGGACGTGCCGCTTGCCGAGGCGCAGCTCGCCCGGCGCCAGATCCGTCACCTCCGGGTCGGGGGTCAGCGGTCCGAGCCCGAGACGGGCGCCGTCCGGCAGCAGCGTCCAGGCGCCAGGCGCCGGCGTGCACCCTCGCACCAGCCGGTCCACCGCGTACGCGGGGTGCTCCCACCGCACCCGGGCGTCCTCGACCTCGAGCCGCGGGGCCAGGCTCACCCCGTCGTGGGGCTGGGGAACAGGGCTGAGGATCCCGTCCTCCATGGCGTCCAACGTGCGGGCCAACAGGCCCGCTCCCGCCACGGACAACCGCCCGAGCAGGTCCCCCGCAGTGTCCCGGGGACGGATCGTCTCGGTCAGCGTCCCGAAGACCGGCCCGGTGTCCAGGCCCTCCTCGAGCAGGAACGTGCTCGCCCCCGTGACCTCGTCGCCCGCGATGATGGCGCGCTGCACCGGCGCGGCGCCCCGCCACGCGGGGAGCACCGAGAAGTGCAGGTTCACCCACCCGTGCGTCGGGATGCCCAGCGCCGCCGCGGGGACCAGGGCCCCGTACGCGACGACCGGGGCCGCGTGCACCGCGAGCTCCGCCAGCCGGGCCTGGAACTCCGGGTCCCGCGGGCTCTGCGGTGTCAGCACCTCGACGCCGGCCTCGAGCGCGCGCCGCTTCACCGGGCTGGGGGCGAGCGTGCGGCCACGACCAGACCGGGCGTCCGGACGGGTCAGCACCGCCACCACGTCGTGCCGTGAGTCGAGGAGGGCGTCGAGCGCGGGAACAGCCACCTCGGGGGTGCCGGCGAAGAGCAGTCGCATCCCTCGATCCTAGGTGCCCCCAGGGGCCCCGCCTCGCCCCCGGAGCGTCGGCTGTGACGCGTCACACCGGCAGGCCGCGAGCCGCCAGCTCCCCCCGCAGCGCCGTGGCGCCGGTGAACAGCACCGCGTCGAACCCCTCCCCGGACGCCGCGGCGACGTTCGCCGGCGAGTCGTCGACGAACACCGTCCGCGACGGGACGAGCCGGAACCGGCCGGCCAGCAGCCGGAAGATCCGCGGGTCCGGCTTCGCCAGCAGGACCTCCCCCGAGACCAGGACGTCCTCGAGCAGTTCGATGGCCGGCGCCGCGGGCGCCGCGTGGTGGAACGTCTCGGCGGACCAGTTGGTCAGCCCGAGCAGCCGCACCCCCGCCGCCCGCAGGTCCTCGACCACGGCCGCCGATCCCGGCACCGGACCCGGCAGCGAGGCCGCGAAGTTGTCGCGGTACAGGGTCAAGGCCGCCACGTGGCGCGGGTGGCGCTCGCGGACCGCCTGGAGCGCCTCGGCCCAGGGCCGGCCTGCGTCCTGCAGGTGGTTGAACGCGGCGAAGTCCACCTCGTCGAAGAGCGCGTCGACCTCGTCCCGGGTCAGCCGGCCCGTGAACGGCAGGTACGGGTCCCACCGGACCAGGACGTTGCCCAGGTCGAAGACGACCGCCTCGACCGGCGCCCGGTCGCGCGTCACAGCATCTCCGCCGGGTCCACCTGCGCCCGGACGGTCCCACCCTCATGGCGCGCGCTGCGCACCGCGAGCGACGCCGCGAGAGTGCGGGCCATCGCCTGGCCCTCCGCGAGCGGCGCGCGGACCAGCACCCGCACCTCGGCGTCGAGCGTCTCTTGGGCTGCGCCGCGCGTCGCGCCCGCACGTCGCGCCACACCGATCTGCGAGGACCCTCCGACGACCGGCACAGGCCCCAGCACCCCCCCGCCGGGCGGCAGCTCGAGTCGGTCGACGACGGCCTGCACCGCCTCGCGCGTCCCGGTCACCGCGGCCACCCGGACCACCGGAGGCAGCGCCAGCGTCTGGCGCTCGAGCAGGTCGCGTGCGGCCAGCCCTGCGGGGTCCCACCGGACCAACGCCTGCGTGGGGCCGGGCGCGCCGTCTCCGACGAGCGCGACCACGCCCCCCTCTCCGTGCGGCCGCACCAGGGCCGCGGCGGCGAGCCAGCGGCGCACCGCGTCCTCCCCCGCGCTCAGCGAGGTCGACGTCGAGCCGACGCCCGCGTCCAGCAGCACGGCCGCCGCATAACCCGCCGCGCACACCGGCTCCGCGCCGGTCGTGGCGACCACGAGCGCCGGCGAGTCCGGGACCGTCGCGAGGACGCCTGTCGCGGCACGCGCGCCGGAGGACCGCACCGTCACCCCGGGGAACGCCCGGCCCAGCTCCTCTGCCGTGCGGTCCGAGCCGACGCGCACCGAGCGCAGCCCGCCGTCGCCGCACTCGGGGCACCGCCAGCCCGTCGCGAGGCGCCCGCACCACTGGCACTGCGGGACCGCTTGCGCGGAGGCCAGCGCGAGGGCGCCGTGGCAGGCGCCGCACCGCGCGACCGCGCGGCACCGCCCGCAGGCCACGACCGGCAGGTACCCGGCGCGCGGCACCTGGACGAGCACCGGGCCCGCCTCGAGGCGCTCGCGGATGAGGCGGATGGCCGGGCTGGGGAGCCGCGCGGCGCCAGCCGCCCCCTCGCGGGCGAGCTCGACGCTGGTCAGGGCGCGGACCTGCGGCGTGCGAGCGCGCACCACCGCCCGATCGGCGGCCACCTCCCGCGCCCAGCCGCGCTCCACCAGCGCCTGTGCCTCGACGGTGCGGCCGTGCCCCGCGAGCAGGAAGGCGGCCTCTTGCTGGGCCGCGCGCAGGGCGAGGACCTCGCGCACATGCGGGTGCGGCGCCCGCGGCTCCACGTGCAGGTCGTCCCCGTCGTCCCAGCAGACCACCAGGCCGAGGTCGGCCACCGGGGCGAAGGCGGCCGCACGGGTTCCCACCACGACGCGGGCCTGGCCGCGCAAAGCAGCGAGGAAGGCGCGGTAGCGGGGGGCCGGCCCGTCATCGGCGAGGAGCCGGACGAACCCGCCCGTGGCGGCGCCCGCCCAGGGGCCGATGCCCGAGGCCTCGAGGGCCTCGCACACCCGCACGACGTCGCGGGCGTCAGGGACGACGATCAGCACACCGCGGCCGCCCGCGACGCAGGCGGCGGACGCCTGAGCGAGGGCGTCGGGCCAACGCTGCCCGGCCGGCCCAGGCAGCGCGGACAGCACCGCCCGCGGCGCGCCGCCGGCGGTCAGGTGCTGCAGGAAGGCCGGCCCGCCGCGGTAGGGCTGCCACGCGGTCGAGGGCGCCGGCGCGCGGAGGGGCGGCTCGGCGCCGACCGTGGGGCTTGGGGCGTCGGCATGGTCGGCGTCCGCGGTGGCGGTGGCGTGTGGGGCTGTGTGGGCAGTCGCGCCGACGGGCGGGGCCTCCGCGGGGGCTCCCTCGACGCGGGCGTGCCGCGCCGGGATCGCCAGGCGCAGCACGTCCGCGAGGGTCCCCGCGTAACGGTCGGCGACCGCTCGGGCGAGCGCCCGCACCTCCGGGGTCAGGACCCGCTCGGGCGAGACCACCCGGCGCAGCGGCGCCAGCGTCCCCTCGTGCTCCGCCTGCTCCGCGCGCTCGAGCAGGTAGCCATCCACGTCCTGGCCGCCGAACCGCACCTTGACCCGGGTGCCGGGCTGCGCGGCGTCGCTCAGCGCGGCGGGCACCACGTACTCGAACGGCCGGTCCAGGTGCGCGGGGGGCAGGTCGACGCACACCCGGGCGACCGGCAGCTCGGCGGCGGGCTGGACCCCGTCGCGCGCGAGCCGGGCACGGCCCTTGGGCGCCGGCGCGACGGGCAGGTCGAGCAGGGTCAGCTGCTCACCCTGAGCGAGGCCCTCCCCGTCCACCGGCACCTCTCAACCTCCCGAGCGTTGCTGCCACGACCTCCTCGATCCGGCCGTCGACCGTCGCCCCGAGCCCTCAGCCGACGGCGGAGACCAGGTCCGCGACGCGGTCGGTGCGCTCCCAGGTGAACTCGGGCAGCTCCCGCCCGAAGTGGCCGTAGGCGGCGGTGCGCTGGTAGATCGGCCGCAGCAGGTCGAGGTCGCGGATGATCGCGGCCGGGCGCAGGTCGAAGACGTCCCGGATGGCGCGCGTGATGCGGTCGAGCGGGACGGTCTCGGTGCCGAACGTCTCGACGTACAGGCCCACGGGCTGCGCCTTGCCGATGGCGTAGGCGACCTGGACCTCGCAGCGGCTCGCGAGCCCCGCGGCGACGACGTTCTTGGCGACCCAGCGCATCGCGTACGCGGCGGACCGGTCCACCTTCGAGGGGTCCTTGCCGGAGAAGGCGCCGCCGCCGTGGCGGGCCATGCCGCCGTAGGTGTCGACGATGATCTTGCGGCCGGTAAGGCCGGCGTCGCCCTGGGGGCCGCCCACCACGAACGTGCCGGTGGGGTTGACCAGCAGGCGGTGCCCCGCCACGTCGAGGTCCATGTCGAGCCCGGCCAGCACCGGCGCGACGACGTGCTCGGCGATGGCCGGCGCGAGCACGGCCTCGAGGTTCAGGTCGGGGTCGTGCTGGGTGGAGAGGACCACGGTGTCGAGCCGCACAGCCCGGTCGCCCTCGTACCCGATGGTGACCTGGGTCTTGCCGTCGGGGCGCAGCCGCGGGACGACCCCGGACTTGCGGACCTCGGCGAGCTGCTCGGCGAGCCGGTGGGCGAGGAAGATCGGCAGGGGAAGCAGCGTGGGGGTGTCGTTGCTGGCGTAGCCGAACATGAGCCCCTGGTCGCCGGCGCCCTGCAGGTCCAGCGGGTCGTGGTCGGCGGCGTCCTGCCGCGCCTCGAGGGCCTTGTCGACGCCCTGGGCGATGTCGGGCGACTGCTGCCCGATCGACACGGACACGCCGCACGAGTCGCCGTCGAAGCCGATGTGCGAGGAGGTGTACCCGATGCCGCGGACCACCTGGCGCACGACCTGCGGGATCTCGACGTACGCGCTGGTCGTGACCTCGCCCGCGACGTGCACCAGGCCCGTGGTGACCATGGTCTCCACCGCCACACGCGCCGCCGGGTCCTGCTCGAGGATCGCGTCCAGGATCGCGTCGGAGATCTGGTCGCAGATCTTGTCCGGGTGACCTTCCGTGACGGACTCGGAGGTGAACAGTCGCATGTCAGGCTCGGTCATGGCGAACAGCCTAATGCGGGCGGGCCTCAAAGATGTGCGAGTACCGCATCCCAGACAGCGTCGGCGACTGTGTCCTTGGACCCACTGGCCGTCGCGACGATCTGGGCGTCGATGTCCAGGATCGTGACGTCGTTGTCGACGGCGCCGAATCCGCGGCCCTCGCCCACCGCGTTGACGACCAGCAGGTCGGCGCCCTTGCGCAGCGCCTTGGCCCGGCCGTGGTCGAGGACCGAGGCGCCGTCGTCACCGGTCTCGGCGGCGAACCCCACGACGACCTGTCCCGGGCGAAGCCGCTCGGACGCGAGCTCGGCCAGGATGTCGGGGTTCTGCACGAGGCGCAGCACCAGCGGGTCGTCGCCCGACTTCTTGATCTTGGAGGTCGCGCTCGCCTCCGGACGGTAGTCGGCCACGGCGGCCGCCATGACCACCGCGTCGGCGTCCTTCGCGGCGGAGCGGACGGCGTCCCGCAGCTGCTCGGCCGTCTCGACCGGCACGGTCTCGACGTCCTCGAGCGGGGGCAGGCCCACGTTGGCGGCGACCAATGTCACCCGGGCGCCGCGGCGACGGGCAGCGGCCGCCAGCGCGTGGCCCTGGCGGCCGGAGGAGCGGTTGCCCAGGTAGCGCACGGGGTCCAGCGGCTCGCGGGTGCCCCCGGCGGAGACGACGACGTGCCTGCCGGCGAGGTCCTGCCGGGGCGCGTCCGGGGCCGGCTCCACGAGCGCGAGCGCCGCGGCGGCCACCACCTCGGGGTCTGGCATCCGGCCCGGGCCGGTGTCCGCGCCGGTCAGGCGGCCGGAGGCGGGCTCGAGCACGTGCGCCCCGCGGTCACGCAAGGTGCGCACATTCGCCGCGGTGGCCGGGTGCTCCCACATCTCGGTGTGCATCGCGGGCACGAGCAGCACCGGGCAGCGCGCCGTGAGCAGGGTCGCGGTGAGCAGGTCGTCAGCGCGCCCGGTGGCTGCGCGCGACAGCAGGTCGGCGGTCGCGGGGGCCACCACCACGAGGTCTGCCGACTTCCCCAGCGTGACGTGCGGGACGTGCGCGACGTCCTCGAACACCTCGGTGCTCACCGGGTGCCCGGACAGCGCCTCCCAGGTCGCGGCGCCGACGAACTCGAGCGAGGCCCGGGTGGGGACCACCCGGACGTCGTGGCCCGCCTCGGTGAGCAGGCGCAGCAGCAGGGCCGACTTGTAGGCGGCGATGCCGCCGGAGACGCCGAGGACGATGCGCATGTGGTCCGCCGCTGTGGCGCCTGCCCGGGGGGCGGGGCGGCTCAGGCCTCGGTCGACTCGACCGTCAGGAGGCCGCCGTCGATCTCGCGCATGGCGATCGACAGGGGCTTCTCCTGCGGGCGCGTCTCGACGAGCGGGCCAACGTACTCCAGGAGGCCCTCGTTGAGCTGCGAGTAGTACGCGTTGATCTGACGCGCGCGCTTGGCCGAGTAGATGACGAGCGCGTACTTGGAGTCGGCGCGCTCGAGCAGCTGGTCGATGGGCGGGTCAGTGATGCCGACTGGGGCGGCGACGGTTCCGGACACGGTGAACTCCGCACGTTGCAGGGGTGGGACTGAGGCCATGTTACCCGGTCGGCAGTCCCATCAGGTGGACCAGCTCGTCGGTGGCCCGCTGGACGTCGTCGTTGATGATCGTGTGGTCGAACTCCGGCTCGGCCGCGAGCTCGACCCGCGCCGTCTGCAGGCGCCGCTCGCGCTCCTCGGCGTCCTCGGTCCCCCGGCCGACGAGGCGGCGGACCAGCTCGTCCCAGCTCGGCGGCGCGAGGAAGATGAACTGGGCGTCCGGCATGCTGGCCCGCACCTGCCGCGCGCCCTGCAGGTCGAGCTCGAGGAGCACCGGCTCACCTGCCGCGAGGTGCTGCTCGACGGGGCCCCGCGGGGTGCCGTAGCGGTTGCGCCCGTGCACCACGGCCCACTCGAGCATCTCGCCGCGCTCGACCATCGAGTCGAACTCCGCGCCCGACACGAAGTGGTAGTGGACCCCCTCGACCTCCCCGGGCCTCGGCGACCTCGTCGTCGCAGACACGGAGAGCCACAGATCCGGGTACCGCGACCGCACGTCGGCGGACACGGTGCCCTTCCCGACGGCCGTCGGTCCGGCGAGAACGGTGAGCCGGGCGGGCGTCGTCGTCATGGCGTTGCAGCACTCCTGGGCCAGTGGTGGGGGGAACCACTGACGCTACCTCACCCGAACCGGTCGACCAGCGCCTTGATCTGGTGCGGGCCCAGGCCGCGCACGCGGCGCGTCTCGGAGATGCCGACCTCGGACATGATGGCCCTGGCCTTGACCTTGCCGACCCCGGGAAGGGATTCCAGCAGGGCGACGACCTTGAGCTTGCCGATGGTGTCGTCCTCGTGTCCTTGGGCGATCACCTCCGAGAGAGTCCCCTGCGAGTACTTCAGCCGGTTCTTCACCTCGGCACGTGCCTGCCGCGCGGCGGCGGCCTTCTCTAGGGCTGCGGCGCGTTGTTCTGGAGTCAGCGGTGGAAGAGCCACTCGAGTCACCTTCTCGTCAGTGGGACGTGATCGTCCACCGAACCTAGCGAGCATTCGCACAGGTCGGCAACGCGAACGTCAACGCAGGGCTGCGGCCGCCTCGGCGCTGGCGCTGCCCGCGGCCCGGCGCAGGGCCTCCCGATCGGGCCCGGCGGCCAGGACACCGCGCGAGGACGAGGCCAGCACCGCCCGCCGCGCGGGACCGAAGACGGCCGCGAGCTCGGCCGCGCCGGCCCCCTGCGCGCCCACGCCGGGGGCCAGGAGCGGCCCCCGGACGGCGGCCAGGTCGACGCCGGCGTCGTGGGCCGCGGACCCGATGGTGGCGCCCACCACCAGTCCCACAGAGCCCAGCTCCGCGCCCGATCCGGCTGTCTCCCGCTCGTTGAGCAGCCGTGCCTGGCCGGCGATCGCCGCGGCGACCGAGACCCCGCGCGCGTCCCGGGCGTGCTGCACGCTGGCGCCCTCGGGGTTGGAGGTCAGCGCCAGCACGAACAACCCCCGCCCGGTCGCCCGGGCGGCCTCGACCGCCGGATCGAGGGAGCCGAAGCCGAGGAACGGCGAGACGGTGAGCGCGTCGCCGGCCAGCGGCGACCCGTCCCGCAGGTAGGCGTCGGCGTAGGCGGCCATGGTCGAGCCGATGTCCCCCCGCTTGGCGTCGACGATCACCAGCGTCCCCGTGGCGCGCCCCGCGGCGACGACCTCCTCGAGCACCGCGACCCCGGCCGAGCCGTGCCGCTCGAACAAGGCGGACTGCGGCTTGACGGCCGCCACACGGCCCCCCACCGCCTCCATGACCGTGCGCGCGAACGCGGCCAGCCCTGAGGCGTCGTCGGGCAGGCCCCAGGCCGCCAGGAGCCCGGGATGCGGGTCGATGCCCACGCACAGCGGGCCGTGCGCGTCCATGGCCTCGGCGAGCCGCTCGCCGAACGCGGCGGCCATCAGGCCACCGATCCGGCGAGCGACGGAGCGCCACCGGCGCTGCTCGTCCCCGTGGCGGCCGAGCGCCGTGCGAGGGCGGCGGCGTCGTGCTCCTGGAGGCTGGTCACCTGGAACGGCCCGGCGAGCGCCGCCTCGATGCCCTGCACCGCGGCGCCCAGCTGCTGCACGGTCGTGACGATCGCCTTGTCCGCCGCGGTGGTCGCCGCCCGGATCTCGTAGCCGTCCGCGCGGGCCCCCTGCCCGGACGGGGTGTTCACCACGATGTCCACCAGGCCCTGGGTGATGAGGTCCACGATGGTGGGCTCCCCCGCGGCGCCCCGGCCCGACGAGTGCTTGCGCACGACCCGGGAGTCGATGCCGCTGCGGCGCAGCACCGCGGCGGTGCCCTCGGTGGCGAGGATCTCGAAGCCCAGCTCGGCCAGGCGCTTGACCGGGAAGACGATCGAGCGCTTGTCCCGGTCGGCCACCGAGATGAACGCCGCCCCAGAGGTCGGCAGCCCGCCGAACGCCGCCGCCTGGGACTTGGCGAAGGCCGTCGGGAAGTCGACGTCCAACCCCATGACCTCGCCGGTGGAGCGCATCTCGGGGCCGAGCACCGTGTCCACGACCGTGCCGTCGGCGGTGCGGAACCGCTTGAACGGCAGCACGGCCTCCTTCACGGCGATGGGCGCGTTCAGGTCCACCACGCTGGCGTCGACCGCCGGCAGCACCCCCGAGGCGCGCAGGTCGGCGATCGTGTGGCCCGTCATGACCAGGGCGGCCGCCTTGGCCAGCGAGACCCCCGTGGCCTTGGAGACGAACGGCACGGTGCGCGAGGCGCGCGGGTTCGCCTCGAGCACGTACAGCACGTCCGAGACGAGCGCGAACTGGATGTTCAGCAGGCCGCGCACCCCCACGCCGTGGGCGATGGCCTCGGTGGAGCGGCGGATGCGCTCGAGCTCCGAGGTGGACAGCGTCACGGGCGGCAGCACGCAGGCCGAGTCGCCCGAGTGGATCCCGGCCTCCTCGATGTGCTCCATGACACCGCCCAGGAACAGCTCGTGCCCGTCGTAGAGGGCGTCCACGTCGATCTCGATCGCGTCGTCGAGGAAGCGGTCGATCAGCAGCGGCGGCAGGGCTCCGGCGCGGCCCGTGTGGTCCACGGCCGCCTCGAGCGCGCGCTCGACGTACTCGGTGAGCTGGGCGTCGTCGTAGACGATCTCCATCCCCCGCCCGCCCAGCACGTACGACGGGCGCACGAGCACCGGGAACCCGATGTCCCGGGCGGTCTCACGTGCGGCCTCGAGGGTCGTCGCGGTGCCGAACGCCGGCGCGGGCAGGCCCGCCTCGGCGAGCACCGCGCCGAAGGCGCCACGGTCCTCCGCGGCGTCGATGGCCGACGGCGACGTGCCGAGGATCGGCAGGCCGGCGTCCGCCAACCGCTGCGCCAGCGACAGGGGCGTCTGCCCGCCGAGCTGCACGATGATCCCGGCCACCGGCCCGGCGGCCAGCTCGGCCTCGTAGACCTCGAGGACGTCCTCGAAGGTCAGCGGCTCGAAGTACAGCCGGTCCGAGGTGTCGTAGTCCGTGGAGACCGTCTCGGGGTTGCAGTTGACCATGACGGTCTCGTACTCGCCCTTGAGGGCGAGCGCGGCGTGCACGCACGAGTAGTCGAACTCGATGCCCTGCCCGATGCGGTTGGGGCCCGAGCCCAGGATGAGGACGGCCGGGCGCTCGCGGGGCGCGACCTCGGTCTCCTCGTCGTAGGACGAGTAGTGGTACGGCGTGCGCGCCTCGAACTCGGCCGCGCAGGTGTCCACGGTCTTGTAGACCGGGCGCACCCCCACGGCGTGCCGGGTACGGCGCACCTCGTCCTCGGTGACGCCGCGCAGGGAGGCCACCTGCACGTCCGAGAGCCCGTGCCGCTTGGCGTGCGCGAGCACGTCCGCGGTCAGCGCGGGAGCGTCGGCCGTGGCCTGGGCCACCTCGTTGACCAGCGCCACCTGGTCGAGGAACCACGGGTCGATGCCCGTGAGCTCGTACACGTCCTCGACGCTCGCACCGGCGCGCAGCGCCTGCTGCACGTCGACGTGACGCCCCTCGGTGGGCCGGGTCAACGACGCCAGCAGGGTCTCGAGCGCCCCGCCCGACACCGGGTCGCCGTCCCAGTGGAACGTCGAGCCCTTCTTGTCGATCGAGCGCATCGCCTTGCCGAGCGCCTCGGTGTAGTTGCGGCCCAGCGCCATCGCCTCGCCGACCGACTTCATGGTCGTGGTCAGCGTGTCGTCAGCCGCCGGGAACTTCTCGAAGGCGAACCGGGGCACCTTCACGACCACGTAGTCGAGCGTCGGCTCGAAGGACGCCGGCGTGGAGCCCGTGATGTCGTTGGGGATCTCGTCGAGCGTGTAGCCGATGGCCAGGCGGGCCGCGATCTTCGCGATGGGGAAGCCCGTGGCCTTGGACGCCAGGGCGGAGGAGCGCGAGACGCGCGGGTTCATCTCGATGACGATGATCCGCCCGGTGTCCGGGTGGATCGCGAACTGCACGTTGCAGCCGCCGGTGTCCACGCCCACCTCGCGGATGATCGCGATGCCGATGTCGCGCATGCGCTGGAACTCGCGGTCGGTCAGCGTCAGCGCGGGCGCCACCGTGACCGAGTCGCCGGTGTGCACGCCGACCGGGTCGACGTTCTCGATCGAGCACACGACGACCACGTTGTCGGCCTTGTCGCGCATGAGCTCGAGCTCGAACTCCTTCCAGCCCAGGATCGACTCCTCCAGGAGCACCTCGGTGGTCGGCGAGTAGTGCAGGCCCTGCCCGACGATCCGGCGCAGGTCCGACTCGTCGTAGGCCATGCCCGAGCCCAGGCCGCCCATCGTGAACGAGGGGCGCACCACCATCGGGTAGCCGAGCACCTCGGCCGCCGCGACGGCCTCCTCGACGGTGTGGATGATCTCCGAGCGGGCGCTCTCCCCGCCGCAGACCTCCACGACCTCCTTGAACTGCTGGCGGTCCTCGCCCTTCTGGATGGCCGCGATGTTCGCGCCGATCAGCTCGACGCCGTACTCCTCGAGCACGCCGGCCTCGTCGAGCTCGATGGCCGCGTTCAGCGCCGTCTGCCCGCCCAGGGTCGCCAGCACCGCGTCCGGGCGCTCCTTGGCGATGATCGAGGTCAGCACCTCGCGGGTGATCGGCTCGACGTACGTGGCGTCCGCGAACTCCGGGTCGGTCATGATCGTGGCGGGGTTCGAGTTCACCAGGACGACCCGGATGCCCTCGTCCCGGAGCACGCGGCAGGCCTGCGTGCCGGAGTAGTCGAACTCGCACGCCTGCCCGATGACGATCGGCCCAGAGCCGATCACGAGGACGCTGGAGATGTCTGTGCGACGGGGCATCAGCGGTCGGCACCCTTCTGCGCACCCGTGGTGTGCATGAGCTCGAGGAAACGGTCGAAGAGGTACGCGGCGTCGTGCGGGCCCGCGGCGGCCTCGGGGTGGTACTGCACGGAGAAGGCAGGCAGGTCGAGGGCGGACAGGCCCTCGACGACGTCGTCGTTCAAGTTCACGTGGGAGACCACGACCCGGCCGTACCGGCCGCCGTCGTGCGGCGCCGTGGACTCGCCGTCCAGCGGGGCGTCCACCGCGAAGCCGTGGTTGTGCGCGGTGATCTCCACCTTGCCGGTCAGACGGTCCACCACCGGCTGGTTCACGCCGCGGTGGCCGTAGCCGAGCTTGTAGGTGCCGTAGCCCAGCGCGCGGCCCAGCAGCTGGTTGCCATAACAGATCCCGAAGAACGGGATACGCCGGTCGAGGACCTCCCGGAGCAGCTCCACCTCGTGGGTCGCCGCGCCCGGGTCGCCCGGGCCGTTGGAGAAGAAGACCCCGTCGGCCTCGGTCGCCAGCACGTCCTCGATGCCCGAGGTCGCGGGGAGCACGTGCACCCGGATCCCGCGCTCCGCCATCCGCTGCGGCGTCATCGACTTGATGCCCAGGTCCACGGCGGCGACCGTGGCCACCGGCTCGGCCAACGGCGCGCCATCCGGCCCGAGGGCCTCGACCACGTACGCCTCGGACGTCGAGACCTCCCCGGCCAGGTCGGCCCCCTGCATCGCCGGGGCGGCCAGCACCGCCGCCAGCAGCGCGTCGTCGGGCAGGCGCGAGCCGTCCTCGCCCCGCAGCGCGTCGCCGGAGAAGATCCCCCCGCGCATCACGCCGCGCTCACGCAGATGACGAGTCAGGGCGCGCGTGTCGACACCGCTGATCCCCACCACGCCCTGCGCCGCGAGCTCCTCGTCCAGCGTCCGCTGCGCGCGCCAGCTCGACGCGCGCCGCGCGGGGTCGCGCACCACGTAGCCGGCCACCCAGATGCGGCCCGACTCCGGGTCGTCGTCGTTCACACCCGTGTTGCCGATGTGCGGGGCGGTCATCACCACCACCTGGCGGTGGTAGCTGGGGTCGGTGAGCGTCTCCTGGTACCCGGTCATCCCGGTGTTGAAGACGATCTCCCCGACGGTGGAACCGGTGGCGCCGTAGGCACGCCCCCGGAAGGTCCGCCCATCCTCCAAGATCAGGACTGCGTCGGTCATTGCTGCTCCTTCGTGGCGGGGGACGCCGGGTCGATCAGTTCTCGGGCCGCCTCGAGGAGGCGGGTGCGGTCCTCGGAGCGGCGGGGCCGCACACCGGTGTCGAGCCCGCGGTCGTCGCCGTCCAGGGCCCAGGAGAGGACGACGATCCCGTCGCCCCCGACATACTTGCCGGCCATGCCGGACGTGGCCCCGACCGCCCGCAGCGCGCGCGCCGGGACCCAGATGTCCGGGGCCCCGCGTCGAGCGATCAGGACGCCCTGGCCGAAGACCTGCGCCTCAGCGCTGCTCCGCACGCCCAGGTCGTGGGCGACCACCCGGTCCAGCCAGTCGCCCGAACGCGTCGAGGAGACGTACGTGGCCTCCATCGGCCCGGTGAGCGCCGGCCCGCGCAGCCCGTCCGCCGGCGGCGCCGGAAGATCCGGCACCACCGCGGCCGTCCGCTCGCCACGGTTGCGCCACCCGCGCCGCATGAGCCACAACGCCAGCAGGCCCACGGCCAGCAGGGCGACGATCGTGAGGGCCTGCCGCATCAGAGCGCAGCCCCACGCCCGGCGGCGCGCAGGCTGCCGTCCGGGTCGTCCTGAGGGCGCCCGTCGAGCACCGTGGCACGCCCGCGCAGGAACGTGGCGACCACCGCGCCCGGCAGCTGCCGGCCGCGGAACGGGGAGTTCGCGCTCGCGGTCCCCTGCTCCTCGGGGACCACCGTGCGACGTGCTGCGGGGTCGACCAGCGTGAGGTTGGCCGGCTCGCCGACGGCGAGCGGGCGGCCCTGGTCCTCGACGCGGCCGATCGCCGCCGGCGTGCTCGACAGGACGCGTGCGACGTCGGCCCACGTCATGCGGCCGGTGTCGACCATCGCCTCCTGCACCACCGACAACGCGGTCTCCAGGCCCGTCATGCCGAACGCGGCGGCGGCCCACTCGCAGTCCTTGTCCTCGCGCGGGTGCGGCGCGTGGTCGGTGGCCACGATGTCGATCGTCCCGTCGGCCAGGCCCGCCCGCACCGCCTCGACGTCGGCGGCGGTGCGCAGCGGCGGGTTCACCTTGAACACCGGGTCGTAGCCCCGGGCCTCCTCGTCGGTGAGCATCAGGTGGTGGGGGGTGACCTCGGCGGTCACGTCGATCCCCCGCGACTTGGCCCAGCGGATGATCTCCACGGACCCCGCGGTGGACAGGTGGCACACGTGCAGCCGCGCGCCGACGTGCTCGGCGAGCAGCACGTCACGGGCGATGATCGCCTCCTCCGCGACGGCGGGCCAGCCGGCCAGGCCGATCTCGGCCGAGACGACGCCCTCGTGCATCTGGGCGCCCGCGGTCAGGCGCGGCTCCTGCGAGTGCTGGGACACCACACCGTCGAAGGCCTTCGTGTACTCGAGGGCACGGCGCATCAGCACCGGGTCGTGCACGCACTTGCCGTCGTCGGAGAAGACCCGCACGCGGGCGGCGGAGCCGGCCATCGCGCCCAGCTCGGCGAGCTGCTCGCCCTCCAGCCCCACGCTGACCGCGCCGACCGGCCGCACGTCGACCCAGCCCGCGTCCCGGCCCAGCCGCCAGACCTGCTCGACGACGCCCGCGGTGTCCTGCGTCGGCGTGGTGTTGGCCATCGCGTGGACCGCGGTGAAGCCGCCGAGGGCCGCGGCCCGGGTCCCCGAGAGCACCGTCTCGGCGTCCTCGCGGCCCGGCTCGCGCAGGTGGGTGTGCAGGTCGACCAGGCCCGGCAGGAGCACCAGCCCCGCGCCGTCCACCTCGATCGCGTCCGGGCCAGCCTCGGCGGAGGCGTCGGCGCCGATCGCGGCGATCACCCCGTCGGCCAGCAGCACGTCCACCGCGTCTCCGCCCAGCGGCGCCACCGCCCGGAGCAGGTACCTCGTGCTCACGCTGCCTCCACCTTCACGTTCGTCGTCTGCTCCCCGGCGAGGAGCATGTACAGCACCGCCATCCGCACGGCCACACCGTTGGCGACCTGCTCGACGATCACGGCCCGCGGCGAGTCCGCCGCCTCCGCCGAGATCTCCAGGCCGCGGTTCATCGGGCCCGGGTGCATGACGATCGCGTGGTCGGCCAGGGCCCGCAGCCGGCGGCCGTCGAGCCCGTAGCCGCGGGAGTACTCCACCGGGCTCGGGAAGAAGCCGCCGCCCGCCGTGGACATCCGCTCGCGCTGCACGCGGAGCATCATCACGGCGTCGGGCTGCTCGTCGGCCAGCACCGCGTCGAGGTCGTAGGACACCTGCGCCGGCCACGCCTCGACGCCCACGGGCACCAGGGTGGGCGGCGCCACGAGGGTCACCTGGGCGCCCAGCGTGTGCAACAGCTGCACGTTGGACCGTGCCACCCGGCTGTGGAGCACGTCGCCCACGATCACGACCCGGAGTCCGTCCAGGTCGCGGCCCGTCACGTCCGCGCGGCCGCCGTCGCCCACCAGGTGCCGGCGGATCGTGTACGCGTCGAGCAGCGCCTGGGTGGGGTGCTGGTGGGTGCCGTCGCCCGCGTTGACCACCGCGCCGTCCGTCCAGCCCGAGTGGGCCAGCATGTGCGGCGCCCCGGAGGCATGGTGGCGGATGACGACCGCGTCGGCGCCCATGGCCTGCAGGGTCTGCGCGGTGTCCTTGAGCGACTCGCCCTTGGACACGCTCGACCCCTTGGCCGAGAAGTTGATGACGTCGGCTGAGAGCCGCTTCGCGGCCGTCTCGAACGAGATGCGCGTGCGCGTCGAGTCCTCGAAGAACAGGTTGACGACAGTGCGCCCGCGCAGCGTGGGCAGCTTCTTGATCTCCCGCGACTGGGTCGCGGCCATCTGGCCCGCGGTGTCGAGCACCCGGATCGCGGTGGCGCGGTCGAGGTCCTGGGCGGAGAGCAGGTGCTTCATCGGGCGCCCCCGGAGATGAGGACGGCGTCCTGGCCGTCGGTCTCCGCGAGCAGCACGCTCACCCGCTCCGAGGTGGAGGTCGGCAAGTTCTTGCCCACGTAGTCCGCGCGGATCGGCAGCTCGCGGTGCCCGCGGTCCACCAGCGCGGCGAGTTGGACGGCGCGGGGGCGGCCCAGGTCGCTCAGCGCGTCGAGGGCCGCGCGGATCGTGCGGCCGGAGTACAGCACGTCATCGACCAGCACCACGACCTTGCCGTCGATGCCGCCGTCGGGAAGCACCGTCCGGCCGATCGTCCGGGTGGGGTGCTGCGCCAGGTCGTCGCGGTGCATCGTCACGTCCAGACTGCCCACCAGGTCGGCCGCGTCGAGGCCCGGCTCGACCTCGGCGAGCTTCTGGGCGAGCCGCTGCGCGAGGGGCTGCCCCCGGGTCGGGATGCCCAGCAGGACCAAGTCGGCGCCGCCCTTGTTGCGCTCGAGGATCTCGTGGGCGATGCGGGTCAGCGCGCGGCTGATCTCCGCTGCGCCGAGGACGACCGTCGCGTCCGGGCTCGGGGCTGTGCCCGCGGGTCGTGCGCCGTCGATGGGCGCACCGGTGCCAGAGCTCATCTGGCAGCCTCCTTCCCCGCCTCACTGGACGGGCCTTAAAGGAATGTCTGTCAGGGCTCGACGATACCGCTCTCCTGCAGTGGCCTCGTCGCATGGCCAGGACGTGGACACCCGCCCACGATCACGGGCGGCAGCCAGCGCTGTGCGCCTCATCACCCGGTTGCGGGCTCAACGCCACGGGGTACCGAGCCGATGGAGCCTTTATGGGGATCTCAGCGCCGACGTGGGCGGCGCTCGTCCAGTTCTCGGCCGCCGGGCTCGTGGGCGGCTTCTGCGTGCTGCACTGGGTGTGGTGGCGCGGACAGCTCCGCCGTGCCGGCGCCGCGTGGACGCTCGTCTGGTCGGCGGCCCTCGCACTCCTGTTCCTCGCCAACGGGCTGCTCGCGACGCTGCCAGCCGGCGAGGTGCTGCCGTTCGTGCGCGCCCAGCTGCTCGCCGCGGCCGTTGTCCTGGCCCTGCCCGCCACCCGCGCGTACGCGTCGGGGCCTCCCGTCCGCCACTACGTCGTCGCGGCCTGCGTGCTCTACGCGCTGCGCGCAGGACTGTGGCTGTCCACCGACCTCGTCGTGTCGCACGACGGCGTCTCCCCCGTCCCCGGACCGCTCGACACGGTCACGTTCCTCGTCCCTGTGACGCTGGTCGGCGTCTACGTCGTCGTGGCCGTCGGCAAGGCGCGGCTCACCCCGATGGGCGCCGCCCTGCTGGCCGTCTCGTCGTTGTCGACAGCCGTGCTCGTGCTCTCCTTCCTCGTGGCCGACCCGTCGCTGCGCGAGACGCTCACGAGCACCTGGGCGATCCCGCTCTGCATCGGCCTGGAGGCGCTCGCGCTGCACCGGCTGCGACGAGCGCAGTGGGAGGCCGACCGGCAGAACACCATGCGCGACGCGGTGGCGCGCATCTCCAACGCCGCCTGGTTCCTCAAAGACCCCGAGGCGCTGCTGCTGCGAGCCCGCGAGGAGGCACGCCAGGTCCTCGGCGACCCCACCATCGAGGGCTCGTTGCGCAACCTCCCGCGCGGCCGGTTCGTCACCGAGCTCTTCGCCGACGAAGAACGCTCCCTCGACCCCCGTGAGCGCGCGTTCCTCATGGACCTCGCCCAGATCGTCTCGGCGCACGCCGAGCGCACCGAGCTGGCCCACCAGCTCGCGCGGGCCGCGTTCACCGACTCGCTCACCGCCCTGCCGAACCGGCACGCGCTGGACGAGCACCTCGCGGGCGCCCTGGACCAGGCCGAGGTCGAGCGCACCCGCGTCGCGGTCGTGTACTGCGACCTCGACCACTTCAAGCAGGCGAACGACCACCACGGGCACGCCTGGGGCGACGCCCTCCTCATCCAGGTCGCCGACCACCTGCGCTCCCAGGTGCCCGCGGGTTCCAGCGTGGCCCGGCTCGGCGGGGACGAGTTCGTGGCGGTCATCTCCCGGGCGCCGTCGGACGACGCGCTGCGCGAGCTCGGGCTCCGCCTGCGCAACGGGTTCACCGGCCCTGGCACGACCACCAACGCCCCGCGGCTGAGCGTCGGAATCGCCGCGTGGGAGCCCGGCGAGCCCCGCGACGCCGAGGCGCTGCTGCGGCACGCCGACACCGCCATGCTCGAGGCGAAGCGGACGCGCGTGGGGGTGCTCCTGTTCGACCGCCCGCTCCGCCGCCGCGTCCAGTCGGAGACCCGGCTGCGCCGCGCCCTCGACGCCGGCATCGCCGACAAGGAGTTCGCCACCCATTTCCAGCCCATCGTCGACGCGCGCACGCTCGAGGTGGTGGAGCTCGAGGCGCTCGCCCGGTGGTCGCACCGGGGCACCATGCTGCAGCCCGCCGAGTGGCTCCCACTCGCCGAGCAGTCGGGGCTCATCATCCCCATCGGGGAGGCGCTCATGGCCTCCGCCCGGTCGGGGTACGACCGCTTCCAGCTCCCCATCGCCGTCAACGTCGCGGCCCGGCAGATCTCCGAGCCGGACTTCCTCGCGCAGGTCGGCCGGGCGTGGGGCGACAGCGACTGGGTGCGCCTGACGATCGAGGTCACCGAGAGCGCCCTGCTGGCCGACGACGCCGCCGCGACCCTCAAGCTGGAGGCCCTGCGAGAGCGCGGCGTCCGGATCGCCCTCGACGACTTCGGCACCGGCTACAGCTCGCTGTCCCGCCTGGCGACCCTGCCGGTCGACATCCTCAAGATCGACCAGTCGTTCGTCCGTCAGATCGGCACCCAGCGAGGCCTCGCGGTGCTGCGCGCGATCGTCGGCCTCGCGGAGGCGCACGAGCTCGAGGTCATCGCCGAGGGCGTGGAGCAGGCGTCCCAGCTGACCGCCCTCGTCGAGCTGGGCGTGTCGCGGGTGCAGGGCAACCTGCTGGGCCGCGCCGCTCCCGGGCTGCCCGTGCGGGGTCCGCGGCCGCGCCGCCATGGGACGCTCGGAGCCCACTGAGGTCGACGTCCCCTGACGCGCCGAGAGCCCCGGAGCCGATCGGCTCCGGGGCTCTCGCGTCAGGCTCGCGCGTCCGACGTCAGGCCAGCAGGGTCGGCTTCAGGTCGACGATGCGGCCCAGCAGCCCATTGATGAACGTCGGCGAGTCGTCGGTCGACAGGGACCGGGCCAGCTCGACAGCCTCGTCCACGGCGACGGCGTCCGGGACGTCGTCGTTGTAGAGCACCTCCCAGATGCCCAGCCGGACCAGCGCGCGGTCCACGGCGGGCATCCGCTCGATCGTCCAGCCGTGCGCGTGCGTGGAGATCAGCTCGTCGATGCGCGCCCGGTGCGCGGCGACCCCCTCGACCAGGTCCACCGAGTACTGCGGCAGGGCGGCCTCGGTGCCCGGCTCGGCGATCCGCTGCGCGAGGAGCGTCACCGGGTCGATACGACGCTGCTCGGCCTCGAAGAGGACGTCGATCGCCC
>JADGMW010000330.1_pt1 | contig 22554 bp, 30 predicted proteins | sample 8641801 | NCBI WGS metagenome assembly JADGMW01 (sample SAMN16272018, study PRJNA661076) | feces metagenome | isolation source: fecal sample from diarrhoea affected cattle A | host: Bos taurus | place: South Africa: Lokaleng Village, Mahikeng | collected 2019-09
CGCGCCGGGCGGTGCGTACCGAGACCGCTTCTCGGGACCCGGCCTGCAGTCGGGGTAGCCTCTCCGGCCCGGGAGTCAAGCTCTCGGTCCGAGAGGTCGTGTACGCCACATCCGACTGCAGAAACGGCGCGCCCATCAGGAACCTCGCAGGGCTACAGCGTGGCATGGGGCCGACGAGATGTGCATCCCGACGACAACGCTGCCACGTTTTCGAACTTATTGAGTGCTCAGGTGGCCGGTCAGGGGTGAGTGGGGCCGGCGGGTTGTGCACAGCCGTGTTCTGGGGACAGGTACGCAGTTCTGACACCCATCGACGCTGAGCGTGACCTCAGCGCGGTGGGTGGCGCGCACGAAGTGTCGGCAGCGGCGCGCATTTAGTGGCCCGGAAAGCGGCGGTTGAATGACGCTCGCGCGGGACAGGTTTCTCCGTCCCTTGCTCTGGCCCTGATAAACGTGAGGTAGCTTGTCGACTGCTGTGTAGCAGCACGCCGACGGGCCTTGCACGTCGCCGTGGCCAACCTCAGCGTTGCACAGTCAGGGTACGCACCGAGGCTTCCTCGTGTCGCGACTCGGTTTCCCCCGCCCCAGGTCCTCTGGAACAGACGCGGTGAAGACATTGTTCTTCGCCGAAGACCTAGAGGATTTCAGGTGCCAGTGCCAGTGCCAGTGCCAGTGCCAGGGGACGGGAGGGGGCAATGCGCAGGGAGGAGGCAGAATTCGTTTCCTTCGGGATCGGTCATGACGACCCACGGGTCCCCGGGCGCGCAGTCCGCCACGCGCGCTCCGGCTGCGCACAACCGCGTCACTTCGGCATGTTGATCGCTGTGGTGCGGTCTGATGTCGAGATGGAGTCGATTCTTGGTCGCCTTTTCATTCGTGACCGGTTGCAGCAGGAGAACGAGTTCGGTGTTCTCGGATAGTCCCGACCCGAGTTCTACATATCGTTTGCCGTGAGAATCGGTCCATGTGCTGGTGACCGTCACCCCGAGTGCTGTAGTCCAGAACGTGCTCATCAGGTCAGTGTCGAGGCAATCAACTGCGATGGCGGCGAGGCGACTGGTCACGCAAGGCCAACCTTTCATCGGGGGGAATGGCTGTTTGCGATGGTACGGGCGGGCAGGACTCGAAGGCGGGAATTTTGTCGTGCCCGCTGTCGCACGGGCGAGGATGTCCGGCCGGGGTGGATCTCTGCCGACCGGCAGTGGGGGACCGAACCCGAGACCGGCACCGAGACTTGAGGTCCTGGTCCTCTCGAACTCGACGAAGATCGGGAGTTGCGACGTGAGTCCGAGAGCGTCTAGCCCGGTGGACGACACGAAAAGTCCGATGCTGAAGTACCGGGCACCCAAGACGAGAGTAGGGAGGCGGGCTTTGGTTGGTGTGCGTGGGCTGGCGGCGGCGTCCGATATTTGCAGAGTTCGGTTCAGGGGAATTGGCAGCAGTATCCCGCCGGTTGGGTCCCTACTCCGTCTCGGCGGGCCACTGGTCTGAGGCATTTTCCTTGATGCTGGTCTGTACGGTGTGGTGACTCGTCATCGACATGGATTGGCATATCTGAGACTTCGTGCCCGCTGCCGACACATCGGGTGCTTGCCCGCCCGCCGGGACTGTGCTCTTGCACAGTGTCGGTGGGCACTCGGATAGCGTCTGTCCTTCTCTCGTGGGGCGGCGGGAGGCCGACTGTCTTCGATCGGTCAGGTTTGGGTGCACATCGAACGTAGGGGCGTCCGCGACATGCTGTCGCGGTTTCGTCGATTGCCGGGCCGGAAACGGCGCCATCGACCCCTTCCGAGTAGGAACTTCGGGTTTCTGTTCTCGACCGAGCTTGCTGGCCGTACGGATTCGAACTCGACACCACTCCACACTGTGCGTAAACATGCGTCGTCCTCGGAAGGCCCGGGTATCAACCGGGACGAGGTTTGTCATCGAGGAGGTGTTCGGCGGGGTCCTTGTCGGAGAGTGCGATCTCCCGGAATCGGTGCAGTTCGTGCGGGAGCACGAAAGGGGCCGTTTCCATCGCGTCGACGAGGAGACGAAGGTGTGTTTCGAGTGCCGGAAGATAGTCGGGGCGCCCGATTTCGTGCACGTACGCGATCAGCATGCGAAGCACCCGCGCCAAGGTGGTAGCCACGTGCAGTTGGTGGGCGCCGGCTTGCCGGATCTGGTCGAAGGCGTGGGTCGAGGTACTCCTCGCGCGAGAGTAGCCACGGTCGCAGCAGCGTCTTTCCTTTGGGTCCGACAATGGCGGTCGCTGGAACATCGTTGGTGAACATGCGTCGGAGAAGGCTGCCGAGACGCAGGACGACCTCGCTGGCGGTGGTGGGGTCGTTGATCGCGGAACTGAGGGCACGTAGTGCGATGTCTGTCAGTTGTCGAAACGCGAAGTCAACGTCTTGTTGCATTGTGCGAGTATGGGAGGTCACCACGGACGCCTGCAGGCGCCGGACGATCGTCGTTGTCGGGCGGCGGGTCTCGTCTGGGCGCCACAGGCGGAACAGAACTTCCCCGCCGTGGATGTACGCGCCCGGCCGTGTCTCGAGCTCGATGCTCGCACCGTCGGGTACTGCGGCGAAAATCCGTTCGGTAGGAATTTGGGAGATCCATCCGTCGCGAGTGGCGAGAACGGCGATCTCGGGGCCCGCGGCGGTGTCCGGGGTGTTCGACATCGTGCGCGCTCGCGCTCGTCGGGCGTCCGCTTCGATGGCGTCGCGAGTTTCTCCGGCGATGGAGCGCACCACTTCGCCCACTTGGAGTCCGCGAGCAAGCCGGTCGAAGTAGGCCACGATCAGCATGACGGTGACCACCGTTGAGGCCAGGGCCACCGTCCTCGATACGCTCGGCGCCGGGTCGTTACCGGTACCACTGATGTGTCGCAGGGTGAGGACACAGAAGACGAATGTCGCTACCAGAGAGGCGATCACGATGTGCAGGAGTCGGTCCCGGATGAAGGACCGCATCATGCGGGGAGAGAATTGACTGCTGGCCAGTTGCAGGCTCACCACCGCCAGGGAGAACACGACGCCGGCGGTGGTGATCATGGCGCCGGCGACGGTACTCAGCAGCCATGTCGCTGCGTTGCTGTTGATGTGGATGGTCCAGGCTGGTTCTCGGCCGGACAGTGATGTGTCGATTCGTGCGGACGCTTCGGCGGCGCAGACCTCTGCCAGCACGATGAGTGCCGGTAGCGCGAAGAGACTTTCGCGGAACCTGTACGCGGCGGCGGCGAAACGTAGTTGCACAAGCGGTTTTCCTCGGGAAGCCATACCGGGACAGGCTATCGAAAGACCGCATGTCAGTGGACGTCTGGCCGCCGCGACTCGGTTGCTGTGGCGAATGGGTGAGCGGTGACGCCGGGATCGTTCTGGCCCTCGAAAGTACTGACCGACATTGTGGTTTCGGTTCGCGCTTTCTCAGCGCCGGACGAGATTCTGTTGCTGTGTATCCGGTATCTCATCTCTGCGTAGCAGTGATCGAGTGCGCCCTGAGGCGGTTGCGTGAAGGCGCTCCGCATGTGGCAGCGGTGAACGAGCCGCCGGTTCGGCGGTTTTCCTCTCGGCGACGGTTCCGGCTCGGCTGCGCTGCGAGGCAAAAGCCTCGGGTGCAAGCAGGTAACGCGCGAGGCCCGTAGTCGGAGATCGTTTGTGTGCGCGATATCTGCGCCGCCCACCGAGCGGGTCTGTACCCCGGTGACGGGCTTCGACTGGGTTAGGATCTTGGGTAGTTCCTTGCCATCGTGGCTGGAATGCTTGTGTGCCCAGTGCAGGGCACGGCGATGTCGACGAGCAGGTAGGACGGGCTGTGCCACTGACGAAGAAATTCTCCGAGATGTATCAGGACGCTCTCGTGGCGTTGGCTGCAGCTTCGCAACGGCCGGTCAATGTTGTCAACCTCGACGGTGTCTACGCCATCCGGGTCGATCTCGAGTACAACCGCCATGTCCTGGCCACGAACTCCCCGCAGGGGTTGTGGGACGAGCCCGACGTGAACGGTTCCTGGCGGGTGCGCATCCTGCACGTTGGAGGAGACGGCACGCACGCTTTGCTCAGTGAGGCCACGAACCCGTGGCTCATCGACGCGTTCGACTCGGCCGTCGAGAGGCTCGAGAGCGGCGGAAACAAGATCGAGGCGGACGCCGAATTCGGCGACATCCGCCATACCGATGCACCGGTCTGCGCGCCACCTGACGCGTTCAGGTGAGGTTCATTCCTCGGATGGGCTGCTTAGCTGAGCTATCCGCGCCGCCAGGACGGCATTCTCTGTTTCCAACGCGAGGATGACGCCGATACCGACCAGGTTGATCCCCTCGTCGATCAGGGCGCTGATGCGCTGCAACGTGTCGAGGTCCGCTTCGCTGTAGCGGCGTGTCCCACCGCCGGTGCGGGACGGGGTCAGTAGGCCCCGACGTTCGTAGAGTCTCAAGGTTTGCGGTCCGACTCCGGCCAGTTCCGACATCACCGAGATGCCGTACACCCCTCGGCGGGCGCGTACCGCAGTCTCGGATGTCACAACGACAGCCCTTTCGTTCGATTCCGGTCCATCTCGACTCTAACATGCCCACCCAGTTCTTCTTCGGCCGACCATGCTGGAAACCTGATGCGTACGCCACATATTTCGTCTGTCGGACGCGAGGCACTTCAGTGGCGAGAAGGCAACGTGGGGCGGATGTGGTTCTCGCCGTCCACGTATCGACGGAACTGAGAGCTGGGATCGACGTGGTGTCCGACCGCGTGGTGCTGGAAGTGTTGTCAATTATCTGCGTCAGCTGATATAGATTTATGGCATCACATCGATGAGATACATGTGAAGAAACTTGGACCTCGGGAGTACGAATGACCACCGCCATGACGTCCAGCACTACTGACGTGATCACCTCGAGCACTTCCTTGGGAACTGCTGAACTCAAATTGCGCATCGCGATGATGTTCGGCGATCCGCTGCCGGGTAAAGGCGAACGCGATGAGCCGTGAAGCGCTCCTCGAACGGGATCGAGCAAGTGTGATCCCCATGCGTGAAAACGGAGCAGGGCTGGACATGTGTCGTTCGGCGCGATCGGCCTCGCAGGGGGTCGCGAGGGGCGGCGATCGACTCCGCTCTGGTGGCAATGATCGCAGTGGCCTTGGGTGTCGCGGTCGGCTATCTGCTCGCCGGCCCCGCGGCGAGCGCCGCCTTCGCTCTTCTCGCCGCCATCGCTTTCCCCTCGTGCTGCAGACGATCAACACCACCGGTTAAACGACCACGACCGTGAATTCGAGCAAACTGTAAGGCCCGGACTCTGGACGCGGTGCGCCCGCACCGCGATGATCCCTTCGACAGTGCGCGGTCAGCGTCAACTGCTTCCCCCGAGCATTCGGCCCAGGTAGTGCCCCTCACCCAGGAGATCGTGAACTCATGACCGCCGGGACCACAGATGCCGACTACGCCCACCTGACAGATCTCTTCGAGCAGCTGGCCTCGGCACCGCAGGACGGAGCGGGCCGTGAACGAGTGCGGGCTCAGATCGTCGAGTCGTGTCTGCCGATCGCTCACCACATCGCCGCCCGCTATCGCGGTCGCGGTCAATCTCACGAGGAGCTCGTCCAGGTCGCCAGCGTCGGACTGGTCTGCGCGGTGAACCGTTTCGACCTGGAGAAAGGGCGAGATTTTCTGGCATTCGCGGTGCCGACGATGATGGGCGAAGTGCGTAAGCATTTCCGCGATCGCGGCTGGGATGTTCAGGTTCCGCGTTCCCTGCAGGAGAACTACCTCGCTCTGAAGAAAGCTCAGTCCTCGCTCACCCAGAGCTTGGGCCGCGAACCTACGGTGCCCGAACTTGCTGCAGAACTGGGGGTGGACCCCGCTGACATCGGGGAGATCGCCGCCGCCGGAGACTCCTATCATGCCGCATCTCTCGATGCGACAACAGTCGATGACGGACGGTCCCTGGCGGACACCCTCGGGGACGTCGACGCCGCACTCGACGGCATCGACAACCGCGAAACACTTCGGCCGGCGCTGCTCGCACTTCCCGAACGCGAACGACTGATCGTGGTGTACCGCTTCTTCGGTCAGCTCACCCAAGCGGAAATAGCCGCCAAGGTCGGACTCTCCCAGATGCATATCTCCCGCATGCTCACCCGCTCCCTCGAGACCTTGCGTAGGTCGCAGTCCTTGACTGCATCACGCACCGCCGTCGAGGCAGCCGCCGCATGAGACCGTAACCGAAAGACACACTCGAACCTTGCCATGCCGACGGAAGTTACTGCAGCGCAGGGTATATACGGCCGCAATGACTGACAGAGTGGACCGTCGTACGGATGAGCGACTCGGTGACAAGTGCGTACAGTCCCTCGGGATCGTTCGTTGACCAACGAGTCCGAGAGGCCGGAGTCGGGGCCGAGCAGAGCGTGAGGTGGTTGTCGTGGTGAACCGTCATCCGGTGAAAACTGTGCTCGATTGGCTCAGAAGTGGTTACCCGCAAGGGATTCCGGAAAAGGATCATTTCGCGTTGCTTGCTGTCCTACGGCGGCGGTTGAGCGAAGACGAACTCGAGGCAGTGGTGGCGTTGTCCATCGAGCGCGCCCACGAGACCCCGCGGCGCCGTATCGATTACGACCATGTTCGTGCTGTCATGGCAGATGTTCTGCGGGAGGAGCCATCCGAGGACGATGTTGCCCGGGTGTCTGCGCGGTTGGCAGCGGGCGGCTGGCCTGTGGAGCACGATGATTCTCCGGTACCCGAAGGCGCCAGACCGGCCGAGGGGACCGGGCCTGCTGCCTCTGTCGAGCAACCCGGCGAACGGTGATCCCCGAGAAGGCCGCTCCGCCGCCTGTCGACGACAGCCGAGAAGAATCGTCCTAGATGGAGTGCGGGGCGGTATCAGATCTAACCGGTGCCGTCGTGCCGGTCGCGGTGAGCGCGCTGTTCGCGTTGCCCACGAGCACTTGTCACTTCACGGCTCGCCGGTGTTGCAGACATACCAAGAAGGCACTGGCTCCGCCTGCCAGGATCAACCAGACGAAGGTGGCGTTCCACATCGAGTGCGTCAGCCCCACGGCGATGCCGACAACTGCGATCAGCAGGACGGACCACAAGAAGAAAAGGCGCACAGTCCAGGTGGCCCAACCGGATTTCTGAGGGGGATTCCGGGTGGGCCGTGCGCGTCAGGGCTGACCGCCGACGCGCAGTCTTGGGTGGCCCACCTGGACGGGTGCGTTTGTTTCGGCGGGCCGAGCCACTACTGCCCTGCGCGAATGATTCCTAAACCTCGACAGTTGCTCCGCCTTGGCGGGGCCGCACCTACCAGGGGGTGGTAATCCGATCCCGACAGGAAGCACCTACGTCCCAGCTGAACGCCAGACGGCGTCGGTGGGTCAATCCCAGCGACATCAACGGCATCGGCGCACCCATCCCGGTGGACTGACGCTCCTACCAGGTGATGATCACTCGTGAGGGGAGGGCAGAGTCGTCCCTCCCGCGCGTTGGGTACGTTCCCGAACCGGCCTGGCGTGTCACTGTCGGTTCGATCGCTCGGTGCCACCTGACGGCTCTGCCGGTGCGAACAGTACGTTCAGGGGTGCGCTCGATCGTGTCAGTTTACGAAACCCTCTGTCCGGCAGATGTTTTGTTCAGTCATGAGCGTTACGCTCCGAGCCCGAATGCGACGAGGAATCCGAAGGCTGGTGGATAGGCCTACCCACCAGCCTCCTTCGCGGTAGGCCTCGGGCATGAGTGAGTCGGCGAGCACAGCGATGGTTGCACCGCCGGCGAATGCTTGGATCATGCCGATGGCGGCGTCGGGGATCTGGTCTGCGAGGAGATGGGATGCGATCACGACGAGGACAAGCGATGTTGCGGTGGCCGACCACATGAGGAACGCTCGGCGGGGAGCGAAGTGGGGTTGGCTTCGCATGGAGGCGGCACCGGCAACTGCTTCGGGCATGTTCCCGACGGCGACAGCGACGAGTAACACGATTCCTCCGCTTCCTCCGAGTGTGAGTCCGAGGGCGGTGTTTTCGGGGGATACCGTCGAGGAGAGCACCGAGCATCAGGGCCCATCCGAGGGCCCCGGCGCCGAGTTTGTTGTCGATCAGGTGGTTGGAGATCACGTAGACCAGGGCACCGGCGACGAGGGCGGCGCCCGCTCGCCAGATGCCTTCGGCTTCGAAGGCGGGCTGAAACAGTTCGGTGGAGAGCGCAGCGACCATGGTTCCTGCGCCGAAGGCCATCAAGGCGGCGAGGAGCGGTGTGGGTAGGTTGAATCGGAGGCCGATTCCGGCGCCGATGATGACAGGTAGAGCGGTTCCTATTCCGTACAACACGGCAGTATGCATACGAGGATGCTAGGGGCGTTGGCACGCGGTGACGTCGTGCCCTCGGCCGCTTCGTGGAATGCGGTATGAGGATGGCGTAAACGAATCCCGTGCGGGAGAAGGGTTGTGACGGACCGAGCGAGAATGTCCATTTACTGAGTGAGTCTGTCGCCAGGATCCCGAGCTGACCATACTTCACCTCGCACACGTTGAATGCACTTGGCGAGCGGTAAGTCGCTGCGGTGAACGTGCGAGAGTTCTTCAACCGTTGCAAGGCCGTCGAGCCGAGGAGTCGTCGACGGGCTGGGTCGGGTGCGATCTCGTCGTCGTCCGTCGCGGTTGGGTCGTTGCCCCGCACGAGAAAGCTTCGGACGCCCATGTCACGAATCGACCAGGCGAGGGCCGTCACACACCACTTGGGCGAGGCTCACGCCGACGGGGACGATGAGCTGGATGGATACAAAAATATTGGGCTGAGCGTGGCGATGGCTAGCACGGTGCTAACGGTGACGTCATCGGATGTTTCGAACGGCAAGGTCGACGGCTCTCGGGCTCGTCGCGGGACTCATCCTTCCCTCCGCGGATGCCAGCGTGCCGGACGAGCGACGCCTGCGTTGACGACGAAGGGCGAGTTGCCTCGGTGTGTGCTTTCGGGTGGACCTCAAAGATGCGCAGACTCGAAGGCTGGAAGTCGGCGTTTCCGTTGTCGCACAGTCATAAGGGCGACCGGACCGGATGAAGCTCTGCCCACCGGCGGTGGTGGACCGACTTCGAGAGCGGCCCGGGACGCGAGACTCGAGGTGATCCCTGCTCGCCGTGGTTCCTGCAGACGGGAACGTTCAACCCGAAGGTGCCGGAGGAATCCAGCGCGATCCGATTAGGCGGCGCCTCGCGTGGGACGCGGCATTGTCACGGGTCGCGGGGGCTGGTCGTTGGTGGCCGGGTGTTCGTGAGGTGTGGGGAGGGCGGCGTCTGCGTTGTCGAAGCTGGGAATGTGGGTCTCCATGTTCGGCAGTATCAGGAATGTGTGAAGTGAGTTGGCCGCGAGTGCCCCGTCGAACGGAATCACAGTCCCTCCCACACCGTGAGTCGAGCAAGCAGGGGGCTTCGCCGTCGCCAAGATCAAGAATCGCCCGTCAGTCGCGACTGACGATCCACCCCCCGCCGCAGTCGAGGACCGAGAGTGAACTCCGATGACGGGGCGCACAGGATGAACAGCTCGTCATACTTTCGCGACAAATGTGCATGCAATGAGACCGAAATCGTGGTGAACGGAGGGCATGGAAAGCGCATGCGATACGCGGTGATCGAGTTCATCACTGAGCGGTCGGGCGAGACACCTGGTCGATACGGCGAACGAGGGCTGTTGCTCCGATGTTCGTAGCATTGCTCCGCGCTTTCGCAGCAAGCGTCTTGTCAATTGTGCCCGTCTGGTGGGACGTGATGAGCAGCGACAGGTAACGCGATTCGGCTTCCCATCCTGCGTAGTTCCTTTCGGAGTGTGCGGTGAGGGCGTCGGCAATGTGTGAGCTGGCCCGTGTGAGGTCTCCGAACCCCATTGCCAGGTGTGCAAGATGATGGTGCACGACTCCGTAGATGCTGGCCCACGTCAACACCGTGCTTTCGGCGTGGTTGCTCAGATAGTGGTAGATCTGTCGGCACAGTGGTGCTGCTGACAGCTGTGCAGCTGCCCGGCCGATCAAGGTGAGTGTGGACAGCCACATCGGGTCGATCGGTATGTCGCTCAGGCGTTCTGGTGTGTACCAGGACAGTAGTTTCGATGCCTCGCCGTGGGCGCCGACGTCGATCAGTGCTACTGCCAATGCGGGGCGAAGGGTGGGGTTGTCGTCGAAGTGTGCTCGCATCATCGCTGATTGGTCGACGACTTCGTGCAGACCTCCTCGCAAGGTTCCCAACGCGGTCACTGCAGGGAGGAGGCGGCCGTAGTAGTCTTTGTCCGTCGGAGAGGGCGGGATCGACCGAATTCGTGTCAGTCGTGCTTCACACTCGCGCAGGCGTCCTGCGGCCAGATCGAGGCCGAGACGGCCGTAGTCTACCAGCCAATCGAGTTCAGGATTTCCGTTGATGTGGGCATCGGAGATGGCGTCGAGAGTTGTTGCGGCACCGGCTAGGTCGCCGGTTTCGAGGTGTGCTCGCGAGAGCCAGACAGCAGTGGTCACATCGCGCAGTATCGGTACTCGGGTGCCGCTGGCCAGGTTGTCGAGATCAACCAGTGCGGTCGCGGTGAGCGTTCTGTGGTGGGGTGTTCGGAGCCCGATCAGCGCCGCGACGCTCACGCGCGCGAGAAGCGGTCCGTCGCCGAGGTCGCGAGCGATGCCGGCGGCGCGGGCGATCCGATTGCCACTTTCGTGCGACCCGTCTTCCCATGCATGTTCTATAACCAACTGTGTCAACAGGATTGCGTACTCCGCCCTCCGGTCCCGGCCCGTCTGTGCCATCTCTGTGCACATGGCATCGATGATGGTGACCCGTTCGATGTCGGGGGAGTACTGCTGGACGAACATCATTCCGTGGCGTTCGCTGGCCAAGACGGCCTCGAGTTGCAGGGCCGGGTCGCCCAGACGATTCGCCATGGTCAACCCGGCCAACGCTGTGACGCGAGCGTCCGGATCCCGTGTCGCCCGGCGAGCGCGGCCGAGTCCGATCAGGAGGCGACATTGGTGCGGGGTGTTCTCCTCAAGTGAGCTCAGGGTGAGGGCGTGATTGTAGTGTGCGAGTGCATCTTCGTAGGCCCCGAGATTGAATGCGTGGTCCCCGGCGAGGTGCGCGTAGGTGCGTGCATGTGATCGATCGGAGTAGAGGCCTCGGCTGAAGTGATATGCCAGGCGCGCAGAATCATCGAGGTTGGTGGGTGGGCGCCCGTGGACGAGAGCATGACCGACCTGCGAATGCGTAGCGGCGCGGCGCCCGGGGGCGATACCCGAGTACACCACTTCCTGCACCAGTGGGTGCCGCAATGTGATCGTCTCGGGTGTTCGCGGGGACGAGTGGATGGGGTTCGCGTTCCACGGGGCAGGTGGGCCCGAATCGTCGACGTGATTGACCAGGTTTGCGTGTAGGAGTTCGTCGAGAGCATCGGAAAATTCGATCTCGTCGATATCGTGGGCTGTCAGGCGAAGGGCGTCGTGAGATATGGGGCCGCCGATCACCGCGCAGAGCCGTAGCAACGTCTGTGCTGTTGTACCGAGTCCGTGTTCCGTGCGGCGGATGAACTCGATGACGGACGCCGGCGCTGAATCGTCGCTGCTGTGGGTCCTGTCGAGGATCGAGGTCAGAAGCAGAGGGTGTCCGTGGGTGCGGCGATGAAGTGCGGCAGGGTCGAGTGGAGACCGATAAGCGTGGACGAGTTGTTGTACGTGTGAGATATCGAACTCGGTCAACGCAATTCGGTGTATGCGTCCCAGTCGTGTTGCGGTGTTGAGGGTCTTGTTCAGTTCCGGATCGTTCAGTGATTGGGTCCGTGCGGTGATGACGATGCACAGGGCGGCTGTCGAGCTGGCGTGGATGAGGTAGCGGAGCAGGGCATGGGTAGTGCTCGATGCCCAGTGCAGATCGTCGATGACGATGATCGTCGGTGCTGATCTCGATGCTGCGGTGAGCCAGCGGTGGACAGCGGTGACTATCAGTGCTCGATCGTCACCGAGGGTTTCGGTAGGTGCGAGATCCCCGTACCGGTTCGCTGCGCCCGGAATCAGCCGCAGAAGTTCGGGGCCGTTGTCCGTCAACCACTCCCTGGTACGGGCGACGCCCCATGCATCGAACTCCCGCGCTGCGGCTTCGGCGAACGGTTCGAATGCGATGATCGCATCTTCACTGCACCTGCCGAAAAGGACGTCGAGGTGCGCGCGTTGTGCTCGTTCGAGTGCCTCGGTGACCAGGGTGGTCTTGCCGGTTCCCGCGTCGCCGGTGATGACCACGCTTTGGCCGACTCCGAGCGCAGCTTCTTGCCATGCGAAGGCGATTGCGTCGAGTTCGCTCTCGCGGCCGATGAGCGTTCTTCGTGGCCGTGGTGGACGGCCGCTCGTGGAGGAGTTCGGTGGCGTGAGAGGTGATTTGGCGTCTTGACGCAGTGCGGTGAGAAATAGTTGTTCGGTTTCGGATGAGGGCGTAACGCCGAGGTTGTCGGACAACGCTTGTCGGCATCGTGTGGCCAGGTCGAGTGCCTGCGCGCGGTCCCCGAGACCGAGGTATCCGCGCATCGCGTGACGATACGCGCGTTCACGAAGCGGGTCGATACTGATCCATGTCTCTGCGCAGTGGACGGCGCGACTGTAGGCGCCTGTCTCGATCGAGGCGGTGGTATCGATGTCGAGCGCGTGGATGCGTAGTTTCTCGCATTCCGCCCGCACGTTGTCTGCCCAGGAATTCGTGACTCCGCGCAAGATCGGTCCGGCGAGGGCTGTGTGCGCGTCACGGGCACGGTCGGCGCGGATCGAGGTCGGTATGTCTTTGTCGTGCAACTGTGTTCGGATGGTTTCCAGATCGACTGTCACCGAATCCGGTAGTACGAAGTGCACGTACCCGAGCCGTGAGCGCACGCTGTCCCCGGAGATGGAAGCGGCTTCCAGTGTGCCGCGCACGCGTGAGATCACTGTCCGTATCGTCGCGTTCCACGATTTCGGGCGCGTGTGCGGCCAGAGGACCGAGGCCAATTCGTCCAGGGCGACGTCTCGGTATCGGTGCAGCGTGAGGTAGGCAAGTACTTCCATACACCGTGGACCTCCGATCGTGCGAGGGTCCACGGTGCGGAGGCCACACTTGATCGAAATGTCACCGACCACCTGAACGGTGACAGTGCCTACATCGGTCATAGGGGAATGTAATCATATCGGCGACCGCGCCGTGCGAATGATTCTCCGTCCCCGGAACGGGCGCCACTGCTGTCGAATGTCTCGATTCGCCCGTTTCGGATATTCGTAGTATCGGGGAGTATCGGTGGCTGGGAACCGGCTCCGCATGGCCACAAGCGGAGGGCTACGAAGTGCGGGCAGGTGAAGGCGGCCAACCCATGCGAGAGCATGCTCTTGGACGCTAGGTCACCGGTAGGGCAACGGAGGGAAGGGACCAGAGCGCCCGAAGCGGTGGCTGTTGTTTTAGATCGCAACAACCACGGCGACAAGTGCATTGAGCACAGTCGCGGCGACGGCGAAACTGTATGCGCCGGGCCGAGCATCTCGACAACGCACGCCGACAACACAAGCTGCCGTCACAGTGATCGCGGCGGAGACCGCAGACACAGCGACACCGGATCGAAGGGGAAGCGCTTGCAGCAATCCCCAGGCAGTGATCAGACCGAGAGGCAGGCCGGTCACGATCTGACGTGCCGTCTACGCGCGGCTCGTCGAGCGTCGCTGCTGTGGTGATGTCATTGTTTGTCGACCACTTCGAGAAGCTGCATCATGCCGTGATCTTCGTGGAAGAGGATGTGACAGTGCATGACGAATCGGCCGGTGAAGTCGTCGAACCGGTGTCGGATAGTGAGGGTGCCGAACGGGGGAAGCATTGCGGTGTCCCGGTAGTGCTGCTCGTCGACGGGTTCACCGTTGACTGCGACGACTTGAAAGTCGTTGACATGGATGTGTACCGGGTGCGGCTCGTAGGTGCGGTTGACGAAGTGCCACTCTTCGGTGTCTCCGAGCGTCATAGTTTCGTTCACCACGTGGTGATCGAACGTGGTGCCGTTGATGTAGTACATGAAGTGCTCGGTGTCGCCGGTGCCTCTCGGTTCCATTTCCTCGAAGACGAATTCGCGTCTGCGGTCGATGACGGCTTCTCGTAGGTCGTCGAAGGGCAACAGCGCGTCGGGTAGGGGGTCCGGGTTCTGCGGGTTGCCTCCGACGACGAGATTCAGCAACGGCATCGGTGCTGGGACCATCGACGAGTGGAAGGGTCCGTATTCTTCCCAACTGAGCGAACGAAGTTGGTAAGTACCAGTATTGGCGCCTTCGATGAGCGCATCGACTCGACCTCCTGGCACGATTTCGACGATGTCGCGTGCCTCGACAGAGGTGAGGGCGTCGCCGTCGACGGCGATAATATGCATGCGGTGTCCGTCGAGTTGGAGCCGCAGGAAAAGTGAGCTGGCGTTGATGATGCGCCAGCGCTGAATTTCTCCCGGCGCGATCGCGGTCGTCGGTTGGAAAGTGCCGTTGACAAGTGTTTGCTGCAGGTTGTTCGAGCTTTTGTCGCCGGGGACCATGACGCAGTCGGCGATTTCCGTCTGACTCAGTACAAGAAGACGTTCTGGTCGTCCGTGGACTCCGGGCAGGTCGTCGAGTTCTCCACGAACGATCAGCGCTCCGAACAGTCCGCCGAATACCTGTGTGTCGCTCAGGGTGTGCTGATGGGAGTGATACCAGTAGGTGCCGGCGGAATGGTGTGCTGGAAGATCGTACGCGTAGTCGAATGTCGTGCCCGGCTCCACGGCCATCAGTACGTCATCACTCGGTTGTCGGGGCGAAACATGCCAGCCGTGGGTGTGCAGATTTGTCGGTTCGGCGATGTCGTTGATCAGCGATACCTCGATGCGGTCGCCCGGTCGAACGTCCAGTGTCGGGCCGGGGTAGGTGCCTTCGTAGGTCACGGCTCGGACGGCACCGCCGCCCAGTGCGACGTCCCCGTCTGCGACCCGCAGTTGTGTTCGGAGTACACCGTTTTCGCTCGTTCGCACGCTGGGTTCGAACCACATCGAGTCGTGTGCTGCATCGCTGCGGGATGCGCAGGCGGTCAGCATCGGCGTCGAGAGGAGTGGCAGTGCGGCGAGCGCGGCCGCTCCGGTGAAGAAACGCCGTCGGGTGATCGGGTTGGTGAGAGGTCTGGCTTCAGCCATTGTCTGGCTCCTTGACGATGGTGACGGTGCGGGTGGTTGCCGCGAGCGGGTGTCCGGTCCAGGTGATATCGATCGTGTGTTGGCTTTGGCCGTCACAGGTGAATACGACTGCTGCTCCGATTCCGGTGGGGTCTCCGGCCGGGACGTGATAGGGCAGTTCGTTCTCGATGCCGACCGGTAGTACGTGCCCGTCAAGGGAGAGCGATACGTCGGTGGCTGCCGGCGCGCTCCAGCCCACGGTCACGATCGCTCGGGGAGGCCCAACCTTCAGGCAACTGAACGTCGGGAGGACTGTGAAATCGGTAACCGTAACCTCATCGCTTGCCTCTGGTGGCGATGTCGCAGTGGGCGTGGAGGATGGAGTTGTCCGGGTCGGTACCGGTTGAAGTCCGCCGCGGCTGACGTCGGTGGCTGCGCATCCGCTCAGCGCGAGTAGGACTGCGATTGCAGTCGTCGGCCTGCGTAGGCGGCCCAAGCGGGTGGCAGTGCTCACAGCGATAGGCATCGATAAAGTCCACTTCGTCTGGGCAGCAAGCTGATGAAGTTCAGCCAGTGCGGGAGTATCGAAATTGCCGCGACGGAACGACTTTCATGCTCGTGCTGGAGTGCAACTATTGTGCACATACGGTGCCATGAACTCGCCCTGGCTGTTCGGACGAGAAAGGCGACATCGACGTGCAGGACTGGATGCCGAGCGATCCCCGATCGTCGCCGTCGCGGCGTTCACCGCGACGCTCGGCGGCGGTTGTGCCGCCCAGCGCCTGGAGGGAGGTACCTGCGGCCGTGCTGGATGCGGATCGGCCGTCGGTGGTTGAGATCTGTCGGCATCCGCGCGTGTGGCTGACGGACGCGCACCCTTCCCTGCACATGCGAAGTGAGAGGTACTACAGCGGGCTCGACGCGGAAAGCTGGGCGGATCGGCTCGAGCGAATCGGCATCGAGCCGACCCCTGCAGGTGCCGCTGCGGCTGGCATCGGCGATGCTCCAGTCTCGGGTCCGAAGTCTCGGGATAGGTGGACGCCGTTGAGAGCGACTTCTCAGAAGCCGGAGGAGCCGAAATTCGGAGCTGACGAACCGAATCCGGATGATCCGCTGGGCGCCGGCCTGAGAAGCGGGCCTTCCTTTGGTGTGATCACGGCGGTGTTCGCAATCGGTGTATCGAGATAGATGCCGGGCAAGTTCCACGTGGTGTTCCCGATCTTGATGGTGAAGTCGCCGTGCACGCGGTCCACCTTCTCCTTTGCAAGGAACGTGACCGATCGCTGAGGCGGAATGGTGGTGTTGACCTGCTGTGAGTATCCGACTGTCTGTGACCACGCACGGCCGATCGACCCCGATACCTCGGCGTTGATGATCGAACCCAGCTTCGCCGAGACCTTGCCCGCAATAGCGATGTTCGAGGACTCCGTCTGGCTGTAGTTCACGTTGATCGACGAAGTAACCGGCGAGGTGGTTGCGTTGTTGATGGCCGTGTACACCTGGTGGTTCTCGCTGTAGGTGACTTCGTGGCTTGTCGGCGAGAAGCCGCAGCTGCTGATTCGAGTGTCCGCGCACAGAGATAGCAAGGTTTGAGCTTGCTTCTGTCCGTCGGCGGGACCGAGAGTGAGATTTGTTCCTGGGCTGTCGAGGAGCTGACCGATACGATCGTCGATCGTGGTGCACTCGACTGATGCGGCGCAGACCAAGTACGACGTTGCGCCCAGGGGAGATTGGTGGAAGTGGAAGTCGTAACGGTAGGGAGGTTCGCCGGTGTGGGGGTAGGGGTCGCTGTCGAGCCACGCCTTGTAGACCGGGTAGACATCGCCGTCGGTGAACACATACGAGGATGCGGAGAAACTGGCGGACTGACCGGGCTGCAATATCGAGCCGACGGCGGGTCCTCCCGACAAGCTGTCCCCACCGTTCAAGCCGGCGAAGAAGGCGGCATTCTGGGTCAAGTTCTGGATTTCGAAGGATCGGCTCAACCCGGACGTCGGGGGCGCCGGCTCTGCGGTCGCTGGGCTGGCTGACAATCCGAGAATCAGGATGGTCGCTGCTGTCACCGACAGCCCGGCTCGCGCGCTGATTCCGGTTCCGGATCGCTTCATAAGTGTTCCTCGATCGATGTGAGACGAGCGCCAGCTGGCGTCATCGCGACTGAAGATAGAGCGCGAGTGCCTATATTTTGCAATCCGTCAGAGAACACGACCGCTCGGGCTGGCAAGGGGCGCGAGAAGTTGTGTGCAGCCTGCGAAGTGCCCGCATCGACGTCGACGGTGAACCGAATGGATTGATCAGGGCGTCATCTCGCAGGATGCTTCCTGGACTGCACTCGTCCCCAGTTCTCGGAGCGGTTTCCGGCGGGCCTCGAGGTCGGGATCGTCTCAGTTGAACAGTGCGGTTTTCAGCTGCCTCTGCCAGTCGGGTAGAGCCGGTTTCTCCGGTTTCGAGAAAGCGGATCCAGGTCAGATCGTCCGGTCGCTCCGAACTGAGGGGCGCCGTGAAGTGATCTGTGCCGAGGCGTGCGGCGCCGGGTGGGTCGTTCTAATGGACCCGGCTGGCGCTTTTTCTGCTTACTGGCCGACCTTCGGTGTGTGAGCCTGCAGGGCCTTGAATCCGGTGAAACAGCTCGGGATCTGGTGGACACGCCGAGTCGTGGTCGTACTGTGTGCGGGAGCTGAATTCATTCAACGATCGACCGATTGGAGGCGGACATGGGGGATTCGGATGGGCATCCGTCGGGGTGCGAGGCTTTCGAAGAGGTCGTCGGGGCGCTCGATTATCCGATGTTCGTTGTCACCACCAGCGTGGGGGACCAACGCGAGGGTTGTCTTGTCGGGTTCGCCTCCCAGATCAGCATCTCCCCGCCGCGTTTCCTGGTGGGCTTGTCGAACAAGAACCGCACGTATCGACTCGCTGCGGTCGCAGAGCATCTGGCCGTTCATCTCGTGCCCCGCGGGCGTGAGGAGATTGCGAGACTGTTCGGGGAGACGACGGGAGACGACATCGACAAATTCTCTCGATGCGACTGGCATCAAGGCCCTTTCGGGCTGCCGACTGTCGAGGGCGCGGCGGCGTGGTTTGCCGGGCCCATTCTCGAACGGGTGGCGATGGGCGATCATGTCGCGTTCCTTGTCCAACCGGAAACAGGGTACGCACCAGAAGAACTCGGAGTGGTCATCACTTTCGCCGACGTGCGGGAGTTCGAACCCGGGCACCAGGCGTGACAATGTATCGGTGGCATTCGCTGTACCCCGCATCCGCTACGGGCGGGAGCGTTCACGACTTTTACGCCGACGCCCCCGACGGTGTTCGCGTCAATATGGTCTCGAGTCTGGACGGTGCGGCCGCGTTCGGTGGCCGGGTACGTCCGATTTCGAACCCGGCTGATCATCAACTGCTGAGAGCGCTGCGCACGTACTGTGACGTCCTGGTCGTCGGCGCCGGCACTATTCGAGCGGAGCGATACGGTCCGGTCGTTCTCGATCCTGAACTCCGCCGCTACCGCCGGGAGGTGGGAGGGAGCGCAGCGTTGCCGTCTGTCGCTGTGGTCACCAACAGCGGTGACCTGCCGTGGGACAGTGCGCTGTTCACCGGCGATGGTCCACGGCCCATTGTCGTCACGAGCGCGCGGGGTGCGGCCGTGGGTCGGCCTGCTGCCCGATCATCGCGCGATGTCCTTGTAGCCGGGGACGACGTCGTCGAGCCGGCTGCGATGATCGAGGGGCTTCGCGATCGAGGTCTGGTGCGTGTTTTGTGTGAGGGTGGACCGGCTCTGTTGTCCGCCCTTGTGGCTCACGACCTCGTCGAGGACATGTGTTTGACACTCTCCCCGGTTCTCGCAGGCCCACAATCGATTCCCGCATCGATCGCCACGCCGACGGTCGAGGTACCCCGGACGCTGCGGCTGCGGCACGTGCTCCTCGAATCCGACGCCCTGTACATGCGCTATCAACGACCAGACTGACCACACGTCGACACGACGAACACCCGTCATGGGCGGGCGCGATTCGAAGATCGAGTTCGAGCGGCCATCTGTGGTAACTCTGTGGGCCGAAAACAGATTTACCGGTCGTGAGGGGCGCTCACGACTCAGACGCGAGAGAGTCACGCTTGCGTGGTGTCCGAAAGAGTGCTCGGAACCGGTTTTTGATTCGGTCGTTGATGTTCGTCGAGTGGGACGCTTCCCGTTGATGTGCGCCTCGCGGGGTTAGGGTGGATGTCAGTTCATCGTCATGGGCAGTGGCAACGGACTGTCTGTGACCTTGTGCTGTCTGCATGGGGGCCTCGAATGAGTAGGACTGCGCAATGCCTTTGACGAAGAAGTTCTCCGACACCTATGACGATGCGCTGACCGCGTTGGCTGCGGCGTCGCAGCGGCCCGCTGCTGTGGTCAACGTGGACGGGCAGTACGCCATTCGGGTAGATCTCGAGTACAACCGCTACGTTCTGGCCACCAATTCTCCGCGAGGTTTGTGGGACGAGCCCGATGTGAGTGGATCGTGGTGGGTGCGCATCGTGCAGACCGGTGACGACACTACGGAAACGCTGCTTGCGCAGGCGCAGAAGCCGTGGCTCATCGACGCGTTCGATGCCGCGATCGACAACCTCGAATCAGAGGGACATGTGATCGCTGCCGATGCGGATTTCGGCGCCATCGCTCACACCGAGGATCGATCACCGGTTTCCGGGACGCTCTCGGAAGAAGTTCCCTCAGCGGGCATCTGACTGAGCTGAGCAATCCGTTCGGCCAGGATCGCGTTCCGATTTTCCAGGTCGAGGATGACACCGATCCCGGTCAGGTTGACGCCGTCGGCGATCAGCGCGCCGATACGTGTCAACGTGGCCAGGTCTGCCTCGCTGTAGCGGCGGGTTCCCCCGCCCGTGCGGGCGGGGGCGAGCAGTCCGCGGCGCTCGTAGAGTCTCAATGTTTGCGGGCCGACCCCGGACAGCTCCGACATCACCGAGATTCCGTACACCCCGCGGCGGTCGTGGGCAGCATGGACGTGCGCTGCATCTGTCACTGCCACAGCACGTCTCCTTCAGCCCAACCGGTTCTCACTGGACTTTAACACGGCTCGTCACTATCCCTTCGCTGGCAGATGTCATAAATCTGATATTCGACGGTACAGATTTTCGCGCATCCATTCAAAGTCGCATCCTGGGTGCAACCGCCGGGAATGGCGGAAAATTGCCCTGAATATGCAGGTGAGCGAGGATCGGAGTAGCTTGCGGTGCCTTCGATCGTGCATTCCCTGCCGTCCGAATTGTCGCTTATCTGCGTTGGTTGATATAGATTTACGGCATCGGATCGATGCAGCTGTGTGTGAGCACGTGGACTTCGGGAGTGTGAGTGACAACAGCCATGACCTCCACATCTGACGTCGGGCGCACCTCTGCGCAGCGGCGATCGCCGCTGCGCTTGCAAGGCACACCACTCGGTGCCACATGGACGTGGTGGCGGCAAATGACGGTCGATCTCGTCCTGGTGATCGTGATCGCCGCGATCTTGGGCGGCGTCGGTTCCGTCCTTGCGGGCCCGCTGGCCGGGGTCGCGTTCGCTGTGGCCGCAGTGGCCGCTTTCCGCGTAGTCCTGCAGATGATCAACACCTGAACATGACCGTGAAGGAGAAGTCGATGCACGCAGCACGATTCGTACGAGTAACGACCACCCGGCAGAACCTGGCAGTCCTGTGAGCAGGCACATGAAGGACGCCGAATACGCGCAGGTCACAGTCTTGCTGGAAGAACTGGCGTCCCTTCCTGGGGGTGACGCACGGTGCGAGCGGTTGCGCGCGCAGATCATCGAGTTGTGTCTGCCGCTGACTCGTCATATCGCTTTGCGGTATCGCGGCCGCGGACAAGCCCACGAGGACCTCGTCCAAGCCGCCAGTGTCGGTCTGGTCAGTGCGGTCAACCGTTTCGATCTGGCCAAGGGCAAAGACTTCCTCGCCTTCGCGATCCCGACGATGATGGGGGAGGTGCGTAAGCACTTCCGGGACCGAGGCTGGGATGTCCGGGTTCCCCGCTCGTTGCAGGAAAACTACCTTGCACTGAACAAGGCACGCACCGCGCTTACACACGATCTCGGGCGTGAACCCACCGTGCCGGAGCTGGCGAAAGAGCTCGGAGTCGAGCCTGCCGAGGTCGCGGAGATCGTTGCTGCCGGCGATTCCTATCACGCAGCGTCCCTCGATGCAGCCACCGTCGGTGACGGGCGGTCGATCGCAGATACCTTGGGGGAGTTCGATACCGCGCTCGACGGCGTTGACAATCATGAAACGCTCCGGCCGGCGCTTCTGGCTCTGCCCGAACGTGAACGCACCATCGTGCTCTACCGCTTCTTCGGAGAGCTGACTCAGGCGGAAATCGCTGAGAAGGTCGGACTGTCGCAGATGCATGTCTCCCGGTTGCTCACTCAAACACTCGAGGAACTGCGGACGGCACGGTCCCTTGCACCCCTGCGGGCCGCGGCCGCAGCCTGAGTTGCGTGGAGGAAAGGACGAGGACGGAATGCATTTCACTTTTCTCTACGACGGTGCTGCCCAGCGCACAGCGGAGTACCCGACTGTGGAGGAAGCGGTCCGGAGTATCGAAGTAGGGCAGGTCGATCGCACGCCCTGGAGCATTCAGTACACCGATCGTGAGGGCGGAATTCGGGTGTACCGGTTCCCTACGGACCGCGAAGACAGGGACGAAAGATAAGCGCGCCAACTGAATACACACGACGAGATCATGGCATGACACCCCATCTGCGCAGTGCAGCCCGCCCCGCGGCACGGGCAACAGCTGGCCGCCGCGAAGGGCAAGTCGTCGACCGGCTGTGTCAGGCACCTCTCAGATGCGACCGTTCTTGTCGCGGTTCGCGCGGTGTTCTCGCCGCGCACGAGCAGCTTTGAGCGCGCGAGTGCTGCCGGTCCGCCCTCGGTGCAGACGCATCAGACCGGCAATGGCCCCGCCTGCCACGATTACCCAGGCGAGGGCGGGAATCCACATCACTTGGGTCAGGCTCCCGGCGATGCCGACGATGGCGATGAGCAGGACGGCCCACAAGAACATGGCGCTGAAGCTGGCGATGGGTTTCACGGGAGGCTCCTCACGTAGTCGTCAGGTGATGATTCCCGCGGCAGGGGCGACCGTGTTCGCCGGACGAAAAGTACGCGCACATCGAGCCATGTGCCGCGCCGGGTGAGCTGACGCGGTTTCAGTCCGAATCTAAACGATTCGCCGACTGCTGGTGACGGCAGCCGGCGAATTGGGAGGAACGTCAGCGGTGGTGGCGACAGGTCATGGGTCTCGCATCCGCAAGCGAGCGAGGCCCGGGTATTGCGGCCGCGGAGCTGATCGCTAGCGGATCGTCGTCGGCGTCGAGGAGGCCCGTGTCGGCAGTCCGATCGATTCATGGCGTGACCGCTGCCTGAGTGCAGCTACCGGAAC
>JADGMW010000331.1_pt1 | contig 22538 bp, 18 predicted proteins | sample 8641801 | NCBI WGS metagenome assembly JADGMW01 (sample SAMN16272018, study PRJNA661076) | feces metagenome | isolation source: fecal sample from diarrhoea affected cattle A | host: Bos taurus | place: South Africa: Lokaleng Village, Mahikeng | collected 2019-09
GACACCGTCTCGGCGGTCGCGTCGCGCCACGGCACCACCGTCGCCGCCGTCGTGGCCGCCAACGGCCTGGACGCACGCGCGACCATCCGCGCAGGCCAGAGGCTCACCGTGCCGGGGGCCGCCGCGGCGACGCCGACGAAGCAGCTGGTGGGCAACACGTTCGCCGGCCGCACCTACTCCTCGGACGTCGTCGGTGCCGCGAACCAGAACAAGGCGACCCTGCTGGCGTCCGGCGTGCCGTCCCGCCGCGACATGCAGGCGAAGGTCGCGGCGACCGCGCGGGCGATGGGCGTGGACGCCGCGCTGGCGCAGGCCGTGGCCCACCAGGAGTCGGGCTTCGACCAGACGGCGGTCTCGCCGGCGAACGCGATCGGCACGATGCAGGTGATCCCCTCGTCGGGCGAGTGGGCGTCGCAGCTCGTCGGCCGGCAGCTCGACCTGCTCTCGCCGGACGACAACGTCGTCGCGGGCGTCGCGATCCTGCGCTCGCTGGTGCGGACCTCCCCCGACCTCCCGACCGCGATCGCGTCGTACTACCAGGGCGCCTCGTCGGTGAAGCGCAACGGCATGTACGACGACACCCGTCGCTACGTCGCCAACGTCCAGACCCTCATGACGCGCTTCCGCTGACGCGCGCGGCTCCCCGGATCTCACGCCCGTCGACCGTAGACTGCCGCGCGTGGGAGCCACCGTCACAGATCCGCTCGTCGGCCGCCTGGTCGACGGCCGGTACGAGGTCGTCTCGCGCATCGCACGCGGCGGGATGGCGACGGTGTACCTGGCCGTCGACCGTCGCCTGGACCGTGAGGTCGCGCTCAAGGTCATGCACCCGCACCTCGCCGAGGGCGCGTCCGGGAACGCCTTCGTCGCACGCTTCCGCCGCGAGGCGCGCAGCGCGGCCCGGCTGACGCACCCCGGGCTCGTCGGGGTCTTCGACCAGGGCGTCGACGGCGAGACCAGCTACCTGACGATGGAGTACGTCGACGGGACCAACCTGCGCCGCCAGATCGCCGAGCAGGGCGCCCTGCGCGTCGGTGAGGCCCTGCGGGTCACCGAGAGCGTCCTCGACGCACTGGCGGCCGCCCACCGTGCGGGGCTCGTGCACCGCGACGTCAAGCCGGAGAACGTCCTCATCGCGTCCGACGACCGGGTGCGGGTCGCGGACTTCGGACTCGCGCGCGCGGTCACCGAGGTCACCTCGACGACGACGGGCACGGTGCTCGGCACGGTCGCGTACCTGGCGCCCGAGCTCGTGCAGCGCGGCGCCAGCGACGCCCGCACCGACGTGTACGCCGTCGGTGTCATGCTCTTCGAGATGCTGACGGGTCGGCAGCCGTTCACCGGTGAGACCGCGATCCAGGTGGCCTTCCAGCACGTGAGCTCCGAGATCCCGGCCCCGTCGACGACCATCGACTGGTTGCCCTCGGAGATCGACGAGCTCGTGGGCGCGCTGGCCGCCCACAGCCCGGAGGACCGCCCGGTCGACGCCGCCTCCGCGCTGCTGCTCGTCCGACGCACGCGCCTCGCGCTCGACGGCGTCACGCTCGACCGACGCGCCGACGTCGCCCCGACGCTCGCCCTGCCGTCCGCCACCGATCCGTCCGGGACGGACCTGCCCGTCGAGCCCGACGCCGACGACCTGGGTACGGACGACCCGGCACTCACCGCACGCGTCCCCGTCGGTGACCACGCGCGCGGAGGCACGGTCGCGCTGCCGATCGGTCTCGGCGTGGTCGAGGCGCCCCCGGGTGAGGCACCTCGACCGCCGCGCCGACGCTGGCCCCTGGTCGTCGCCCTCGTGGCGGTGCTCGCGCTGCTGGGCGGCGGCACGTGGTGGTTCCTCGACGTGGGTCCCGGTGCGTACACGAACGTGCCGGACGTCGTCGACGCACTCGAGGAGGACGCCGTCGACGCCCTCGCCGACGCCGGGCTGGGGACCACGAGGGCCGAGGCCTTCCACGACCAGGTCCCGGCAGGCTCGGTCGTGTCGACCGACCCCGGCCCCGGGGAGCCCGTGCGCAAGGACGGGACGGTCACCTACACCGTCTCGAAGGGCCCCGACCTGGTGACGGTCCCCGACGGGGTCGTGGGGGCGATGCAGGCCGACGCCGACAAGGCCCTCCAGGACGCCGACCTCGTGGTCGCGTACGGTCCGCCGGAACACCACGACGAGGCGCCGAAGGGGCAGGTGCTGCGCGCCACGCTCCCCGACGGCTCCGCGGCCGAGGCCGGCGGCACCACGAAGCGCGGGACCACGGTGACGCTCGTGCTGTCCGACGGCCCTGCACCTGTCACGGTCACGTCCGTCGTCGGCATCACCGTCGAGGAGGCGCAGGACCAGCTGGCCCAGGACGCGCTCACCGTCGAGCCCACCGAGGCGTTCCACGACACCGTTCCCGCCGGGCACATCATCGACCAGACCCCGCCGGCGGGCGAGACCGCGCACCGCACCGACGTGGTCACGGTGACCGTGTCGAAGGGTCCGGAACCGGTCGCCGTCCCGAACGTCGTCCAGGTCGACTTCGAAACGGCCAAGAAGCAGCTCGAGGAGCTCGGTTTCAAGGTGGATCGCAAGAACTCGTGGGGCGGCCTCATCGGACGCGTGGTCGACCAAAGCGTCGACGGCGGCCAGACGGCGCCCAAGGGTGCGACCATCACGCTCACAGTCGTCTGACCACTGGACGTCGGCGGGGACGCCCACGCGGACTGCTGCAGCACGCCGGAGCCCCGGTCCGCAGACGCGGCCCGGGGCTCCGATGCGCATCCCGTCAGGCGCGGCGCAGCAGCTCCACGACCTGGAAGGCCATCTCGAGCGACTGCTGGTGGTTCAGACGCGGGTCGACCAGCGTCTCGTACCGGCGCGCCAGCCCGTCGTCGTCGATCTCCTCGGTGCCGCCGAGGACCTCGGTGACGTCGTCGCCCGTGAGCTCCACGTGCAGCCCTCCGGGCACGGTGCCCAGCGCGCGGTGCACCTCGAAGAACCCGGCGACCTCGTCCATCACGTCCGTGAACCGACGGGTCTTGTACCCGCTGGCGGACGTGATGCCGTTGCCGTGCATCGGGTCGCACACCCACGTCACCGGCCGACCGTCGGCCGTGACCTTCTCGACGAGCGCGGGCAGGAGGTCGCGGACCTTGCCGGCGCCCATGCGCGTGACGAAGGTCAGTCGGCCCGGCTCCCCCGTCGGGTTCAGCCGGTCCATCAGGGCGATCGCGTCGTCGCCCGTCGTGGTGGGGCCGAGCTTGACGCCGAGCGGGTTCTGCACGCGGGAGAAGAAGTCGACGTGCGCGGAGTCGAGCTGACGCGTCCGCTCGCCGATCCACAGGAAGTGGGCCGAGCAGTCGTACGGCAGGCCCGACCGCGAGTCGATCCGGGTGAGGGGACGCTCGTAGTCCAGCAGCAGCCCCTCGTGCGCGGAGTAGAAGTCCACCGCACGCAGCGCGTCGACGTCCGCACCGCACGCCGCCATGAAGCGGATCGCGCGGTCGATCTCCGCCGCGAGCTGCTCGTAGCGCGAGTAGGCCGGGTTCGCGGTGAAGCCCCGGTTCCACTCGTGCACGCGCAGCAGCGAGGCGAACCCGCCGGTCGTGAACGCCCGGATGAGGTTCAGCGTCGACGCGGACGTGTGGTACGCCTCGAGCAACCGGTCCGGGTCCGGCGTCCGCGCGTCGGCGGTGAACTCGAAGCCGTTGATGATGTCACCGCGGAACGCCGGGAGCGTGACGCCGTCACGGGTCTCGACGTCCGAGGACCGCGGCTTCGCGTACTGGCCGGCCATCCGGCCCATCTTCACGACGGGCAGGCTCGCGCCGTAGGTGAGCACGACCGCCATCTGCAGGATGGTCTTGATCTTGTTGCGGATGTTGTCGGCCGTCGCCTCGGCGAACGTCTCGGCGCAGTCCCCGCCCTGCAGGACGAACGCCTCGCCCCGCGACGCCGCCGCGAGCTGCGCGCGCAGCGCGTCCGCCTCACCGGCGAAGACGAGCGGTGGCAGGCTCGCGAGCCGGTCGCGCACCCGCCGGACCGCGCCGGCGTCGGGCCACTGCGGCTGCTGACCGACGGGCAGCGTCTCCCAGACGTCGAGCCCTGCGAGGACCTGCGGGTCCGGCTCGACGCTCATGAGTGGCTCGCCGGGACGAGGGGCTGCCCGATGTCCGACAGCAGCTCGCCGAACCACTCCTGCGAGACGTCGAACGCCTTGCCGCCCGCGATGCGCGGGAACTCGATCGCGCGCAGCCGGTCGCCCTGCTCCTCGTCGTGACCGATGACACCGGACTCGGCGCGCAGAGCGCACTCGACGGCCAGGTCGGTCATCGACTTGATGAGCCGCAGGTCCTCGGCGTTCGCCGCGGCGGCGCGCGAGTAGTAGCCCGACTTCTGGACCATGACCTTCTCGGCGCCGAGCTTCTCGGCGAACTGCTTGGCGAACCACTGGCCCGGGTTGATGGTGTCGAGCTTGACGTGGCCGAACGGGTCCCGCTCCGGGGGCGTGCCCGCTGCCTCGAGCTGCTCGACGATCTCGTGCATGCCGGCACCCTCCGAGAGGAAGATGTTGACGTTGCCGAGCTCGTCCATGACGCCCTTGAGGCGCGTCGCCTCGGCGTCGATGTCCAGCGCGAGCTCGGGCAGGAACACCGCGTGGATGTCCCACCGCTCGCGCGACAGGCCGATCCCCGGGACCCACTCCTGCGTGTCGAGCCACTTGCGGTACTCGGCGGCGGCCGCGGCCGTCAGCCACCCGCAGTGCCGGCCCATGACCTCGTGCACGATCAGCATCCGCGGGCCCGAGCGGTGCTCGCCGATGATGTGGCGCGCGAACCCGGCGGCCTCCTCGGCAGCGGTCCACGCGCCGAGGGACTGGCGGATCGGCACGACGTCGTTGTCGATCGTCTTGGGCAGGCCGACGACGGTGAGCTCGTAGCCGTTGTCGTGCAGGTACGCCGCGAGGTCGGCCGCGGTCGTGTTCGTGTCGTCACCGCCGATCGTGTGCAGCACGTCGACGCCGTCCGCCTTGAGCTGCTCGGCCGCGACGTGCAGCGGGTCCTGGCCCTCGGCCACCAGACCGCGCTTGACGCAGTCCTTCGCGTTGGTGAGCTTGACCCGGGAGTTGCCGATCGGCGAGCCGCCGAACCGGTGCAGCACGCCCGCCTTGGCACGGACCTCGGGCGTGATCGTCACGCTGTCGCCCCGCAGCAGGCCGTGGTAGCCGTGCTGGTACGCGATGATCTCGATCTCGGGAGCGATCTCCGTGTAGCGCTCGATCAGCCCACCGACGGCGGAGGACAGGCAGGGAGCGAAACCGCCGGCGGTCAGAAGGGCGACGCGACGGACCGACATGGGACACACCTCTCGTTGGCACAGCACGGACGGCGCGGGTGCAGGACGTACCCGACCGGCCCAGGGTGGTGCTCGCGCGCGGGGCACGACCGGGACCGAGGTCCGGGTCGAGCCGGCGCGCGTGGGACGACGGGCACGCGCCCACCGGGCACGCGCACAGGCCCGGCACACGTCCGGGTCGGGATCATCCTACTGACGGCGGAGCCTCGTCCTGCGGCGGGACCGGAACCTGGACATCGGGCACCGGCCTGCCTCCGGGCGCGGCGGGCATCTGGCCCGTGCCGTCGTCGGGCTGCTGGTGGCCCGTCGCGATGCGCGCCTTCTGCGTGGCGGCGTACACGTCGACGTACTCCTGGCCCGACAGGCTCATGATCGCGTACATGATCTCGTCCGTCACCGAGCGCAGGATGAAGCGGTCGTTCTCCATCCCGCGGTAGCGCGAGAAGTCCAGCGGCTCGCCGATGACCACGCCGATGCGCATGACCTTGGGGATGCGGCGCCCGAGCGGCTGCGCCACGTCGGTGCCGACCATGGCGACGGGGACCACGGGCGCCCCGGACTCGAGCGCGAGCCGTGCCACGCCCGTCTTGCCGCGGTAGAGCCGGCCGTCGGGGCTGCGGGTGCCCTCCGGGTAGATCCCGAACAGCCCGCCCTCCGCGAGCCTGCGCAGACCCGTCCGCAGAGCGGCCTCACCCGCCTTGCCGCCGCCACGGTCGACGGGGATGGTGCCGACGCCGCGCATGAAGCCGGCCGTCACCCGGCCTTTGAGACCGGCCCCCGTGAAGTACTCCTGCTTGCCGATGAAGACGATCTCGCGGTCGAGCACGAGCGGCAGGAAGAAGGAGTCGATGACGGCCAGGTGGTTGCTCGCGAGGATCGCCCCGCCCTCGGCGGGGACGTGCTCCGCACCACGCACCCACGGCCGGTAGACCACGCGCAGCAGGGGCCCGACGAACACCCGCTTCATCAACCAGTAGAACAACGTGTCTCCTCGCTCGACGTCCGCCGCGCCGCCGTCGCCCGCGGCGCCGGACGGTCCCACGGACCTGCCACCGACCACGACGGGTCGGTACGTCGGGTCCGACTCTAGAGTGCTCCCATGGACGCACGTCCCGACGACGACGCCGATGCCGACGACTTCACCGGCGCGCAGCAGCCGCCCGGGCCGTCCGCGCGCCCCGACGAGGACGGCACGACACCCTCCCGCCCGGCCGTCCCACCGCCGCCCGGGGAGGACGAGGTCTGGGCCTCGATCGTCGAGCGGCTCTCCGACGTCGACGGGGGAACCGATCCCGCCGTCCGGCAGATCCTGTCCGAGCTCCAGGACGAGGACGACCACCTTCCGGGCGTGTCGCCCGCACCGGTCGCACCGGCGGTGGGCCGGGACTGGGACGGCACCACGCAGTACGACGCCGCAGAGGCCGAGGTCGACGACCTCGAGCACTTCGTCCCCCAGGACCCCGGCCCCGTGACGAGCAGCGATCCTCTGCTGACCCTCGCCTGGGGTGCCGCGGCCGGCGTCCCGCTCTTCCTGCTCGTGGTCGTCACCGTGTGGCGCGACGCCCCGACGCTCCTCGTCCGGGCGGCCGCGGTGCTGTTCGTCGTCGCGGTCGGCGTCCTGGTGTGGCGGATGCCACAGCATCGGGAGCCGTCGGACGGCGACGGCGCCGTCGTCTGACGACGACCGGCCGACGGAACGGGTCCGTCAGATCCGCGCCAGGTCCGCCGCGCCGACCATGCCGGCGTCGTTGCCCATGTCGGCGACGACGATCGCCGCCTCGGGGCGGTGACCCCGCCCCGACAGCTGCTCGTCGAACGCCTTGCGCGCCGGCACGAGCACCAGGTCGCCCGCTGCACTGACCCCGCCGCCGATGACGAAGACCTCGGGGTCGAGGAGCGCTGCGACGCTCGCGGCACCCTCGCCCACCCAGCGCCCCACCTCGGCCAGCAGCTCGACCGCGAGGGGGTCGCCGTCCTGGGCCGCGCGCGTGACGAGCGGCCCCGTGATCGCCTCCGGGCGGCCACCCGCGAGCGCCACCAAGCCGGAGGCACGGGCGGGCTGGGTGATCGCGGCGGCCTGCGCGTCACGCACGAGGGCCGAGCCGGACACGTACTGCTCCCAGCAGCCCTCGTGCCCGCAGCCGCAGTAGTGCCCGCCGGGGACGACGCGCATGTGACCGATCTCGGCGGCGACGCCCCAGGCGCCGCGCGTCAGACGGCCGCCGCTGACGATCGCCCCGCCGAGGCCCGTGCCGAGCGTCAGCATCACCATGTCCTCGACGTCCCGTCCGACACCGAACCGGAACTCCGCCCAGCCGGCGGCGTTCGCGTCGTTCTCGACGACGATCCGCACGCCGGGGTCGGCGATGAGCGCGGCGACGTTGTCGCGCAGCGGGTACTCGCGCCAGGCGATGTTCGGCGCGAAGAGCACGCGTGCGCGGTCCGAGGCCACGAACCCCGCGGCGGCGAGCCCCAGCTCGCGCACCTCGTAGGACGCGCTGAGCTCGCGGTAGACGTCCGCGATCGCGGCGTCGATGCTCGCGACGTCGTCGGGATCGGTGTCCCGTCGGGTCTGCGCGAGGATCGCGCCGTCGTCGTCCACGACGCCGGCCGCGATCTTGGTCCCGCCGATGTCGACACCGATGGCATGCATGTCCTGGTCCGCTCCTGCCCTCGCCGCCCCGCGTCCGTCGCGCAGCGCCTCCACGCTAGCGGCACGGCCGACGCTGCGGGAGCGCGTCCACCGGCGCCGGTCGCGCCGCGTCGGCCCCGCAGACGGCCCGGTGCGCCGGTGGCCTGCGACTCCACCCGAACGGCGCCCCCTGACCAGGGACCGACGTCCCGTATCCTCATGGCACCTTCGCCCCCCTGCCACTGGAGTCAGCATGGACGAGTCCCACAGCCCTCTCCTCGTCGAGGTCGATCCCTCCGAGAACCTCAACGACCTGCTCGCCTCCCGCGTCCGCAGCACACCGGACCGCGTCCTCGTCGAGCGTCACGTCGACGGGCAGTGGCTGCCGATGACTGCCCGGGAGTACGACACGGCGATCGTCGACGTCGCACGTGGACTCGTCGCGAAGGGCGTGCAGCCCGGAGACCGCGTCGGCATCATGTCCCGCACCCGGTACGAGTGGTCGCTCCTGGACTGGGCGACGTGGGCCGTCGGGGCCGTCCCGGTGCCGCTCTACGAGACCTCGTCGGCCGAGCAGGTCGCGTGGATCCTCACCGACGCCGACGTCAGCCTGCTGTTCGTCGAGACGCCCGCGCACGCGGACGTCGTCGCCGAGGTGCGCGACCAGGTGCCGACGCTGCGCGACGTCCTGGTCATCGACGCGGGGGCCGTCGACGACCTCGTGACCGCCGGCGCCGACGTCGACGAGGCGGAGGTGGCACGGCGCAGGGGGCTCGCCGCGCGCGACGACCTCGCCACCGTCATCTACACGTCGGGCACCACGGGGCGGCCGAAGGGCGTCGAGCTGACGCACGGCAACTTCTCGGCCCTGACGATCAACGCCGTCGAGAAGCTCGACGTCGTGGTCTCCACGCCCGGCGCGAGGACGATGCTCTTCATGCCGCTGGCCCACGTGTTCGCGCGCTTCGTGCACGTGCTGACCATCCCCGCCGGCTCGGTCCTGGGCCACTGGCCGGACACCAAGACGCTCATCGAGGGCATCGGGACGTTCCGCCCGACGTACATCCTGTCCGTGCCGCGCGTCTTCGAGAAGGTCTACAACTCCGCCGAGCAGAAGGCCGCCGCAGGCGGCAAGGGCGCGATCTTCCAGCGGGCCGCGAAGACCTCGATCGTCTACTCACGCGCGCTGGACACCCCGCGCGGGCCGAGCCCGTGGCTGCGTCTGCAGCACAAGGTCGCCGACGTCCTGGTGCTCTCCAAGCTGCGCAAGGTGCTCGGTGGCCAGGTCGAGTGGGCCATCTCGGGTGGCGCACCCCTGGGCGAGCGGCTGGGGCACTTCTACCGCGGCGTCGGTCTCAAGGTGCTCGAGGGGTACGGGCTGACGGAGACGACGGCCCCGGCCACGGTCAACCTGCCCGAGAAGACCAAGATCGGGACGGTCGGCCCCGCGCTGCCCGGCACGTCCCTGCGCCTCGCCGCGGACGGCGAGATCGAGATCAAGGGCATCCAGGTGTTCCGCGGGTACCACGACAACCCGGAGGCCACGGCGGAGTCGATGCGGGACGGCTGGTTCCGCACCGGTGACCTCGGCACCATCGACGAGGACGGCTTCCTGCGCATCACCGGCCGCAAGAAGGAGATCATCGTCACCGCGGGCGGCAAGAACGTCGCGCCGAGCGTGCTCGAGGACCGGTTGCGCGGCCACCCGCTGGTGAGCCAGGTCGTCGTCGTCGGGGACCAGCGCCCCTTCATCGGAGCCCTGGTCACGCTGGACCCCGAGGGCGTCCCGGGGTGGCTCACGGCGCACGGCAAGCCCCCGATGTCGATCGAGGAGGCGGCGAAGGACCCCGACGTGCTCGCGTCGCTCGACAAGGCCGTCGAGCGCACGAACAAGGCGGTCTCGCGCGCCGAGTCCATCCGCCGCTACCGGATCCTGGACCGCGACCTGACGATCGCCGACGGATACCTCACGCCGAAGTTGAGCGTGCGGCGGTCCGAGGTGCTCAAGGACTTCGCGGCCGAGGTCGACGCGCTGTACGCCGAGGGCGAGCGCTGACCCGGCCCGCTGACGGCACGACCCGCGCACCCGGTGACCGCCGGTGGCGCGGGTCGTGCCGTCAGTGGCGACGCAACCGCTCCACGAGGGTCGCCGACGGCACCGCCCAGGCACCCGCACGCTCGACGTCGTCGACGACCTCCCGGTCGGACGTCGCCACCACGAGCACCCGGCCCGGCGGCTCTGCCGCGACGAGCTGCCGCAGCAGGTCGTCGGCCGTCTCCCCCGCCGTGAACAGCACCCGCACTCCGCGCACCGGTGGCGCTGCACGGTGCCCGGCCTGGCCGTCGAAGCAGCAGGTGACCTCGGCCCCCGTCTGCGCGGCCAGCGCCGCCATGCCGTCGACGAGCAGACGGCGCTGGTCGGCGAGCGTCGTGTGCGGCCAGCCCGTCTTCGACACGTTGTAGCCGTCCACCAGGAGATGAGCACGCGGCAGCCGCAGCAGGTCGTCGAGCAGCGCCGGGTCCTCGACCGACCGCCCGCGCGAGGTCGGCCGCTCGCGCGGTCCGTCGACGCCGGGCGCCACCAGGTCCGCCGGCAGGTCGCGCACGGGTGGCAGAGCGAGCTCGGCGCGCAGCCCGGATGCGGCGTCCACCACCGTGTCGAGCAGCAACCGGAGCCGGGACTCGGCCAGCCGGTGCCCGGTCCGCACCTCCTCACGCGCGGACGACCGCTCCGCGGCGGCCGCCCGCAGGTCGGCGGCCGCCTGTGCGCGCTCGTCCACCGCCGCCTGGAGGTCGGCGGCCGCCCGACGCGCGTCGAGCTCCGCCGCCGCCGCCAGCGCGCGGGCCTCGCTGCGGGCACGGTCGGCGTCCGAGCGCAGCCGCCGCAGCTCGCGCTGCAGAGCGGCGAGCTCGTCACGCGCGGCGCGCTCGTCCTCACGGGCGACGCCGAGTGCCGTGCGCAACCGCTCGACCTCGCGCTCGAGGACCGCGAGCCGCCGCGTGTCCACCTCCTCGACCGCCACGGGCGCCGACGTCGGGAGCAGGTCCTGCCAGGGCAGACCCTGCAACCACGCCCCGACCGCGGCGTCGGTACCGGTGGCGGCCCCGGGGACCGGGCGTCCCGCCCCGGACCCGGCCGCGGGTCCGTCGGTCGAGGACGAGGGCTCGCTGCCGGCGGCAGCGGGTGCCGGGTCGTGCGCCTGCAGCCAGACGCGCGCGACGCGGGCACGGAAGGCGCTGTCCTCGCGCAGGGCCGACCACAGCGGCGCCGCGCCGGCGGTCGCACGTCGGCGCGGCGCGAACCGTCGGACCGCGAGCAGCGACTGCGGGACGTCGGCCGGTTCGGTGTCACCGAGCACGTCGGCGGCGAGGCGCACGAGCGCCGAGCGCAACGCGGCCGGGACGTCCGACGGATCCGGCTCGGACGCCGCGACGTGCTCCTGACCTGCCATGGCGCCAGCCTAGGTGCCGGCCCGCGTCCACGCGCAGGCGCGGTGGCACGGCCCTGTCGGATGCGCCGGGTACCGTCCGGGACATGCCCGCCGTCCGTCGCCTGCGTCCCTCCGAGGGGGCCGCGGTACCGGGGGCGACGCCGGTGCAGATGGGGCTCGACGAGCTCGGGACGCCGCTGCGCGACGTCACGTTCGTGGTGGTCGACCTCGAGACGACCGGTGGTCGGGCAGCCGAGGACGCGATCACGGAGATCGGTGCCGTCAAGGTCCGCGGCGGCGAGGTCCTGGGTGAGTTCCAGACGCTCGTCGACCCCGGGGGGCCCGTGCCCCCGTTCATCCAGGTCCTCACCGGGATCACGACCTCGATGCTGATCGGTGCGCCGACGATCGCGCAGGTGCTGCCCGGCTTCCTCGAGTTCGCCCGCGGGGCGGTGCTCGTCGCGCACAACGCCCCCTTCGACGTCGGCTTCCTGCGCGCCGCAGCGGCCCGCTGCGAGCGCCCCTGGCCCGGCTTCCAGGTCGTCGACACGGTCCGGCTCGCGCGGCGCGTCGTGCTGCGCGACGAGGCTCCCAACCACAAGCTGTCGACCCTGGCGGCGCTGTTCGGGGCGGCCGAGACGCCGAACCACCGGGCCCTGGCCGACGCGCGCGCGACCGTCGACGTCCTGCACGCGCTGCTGGGCAGGCTCGCGCCGCTGGGGGTCACGCACCTGGAGGACCTCGCCACCGCGGCGGACCCCGTGCCCGCCGACGTCCGGCGCAGGAGCACGCTGGCGGACGGTCTGCCGGACTCCCCCGGCGTCTACCTGTTCCGCGGCCCCCGCGAGGAGGTCCTGTACGTCGGGGTGTCCACGACGTCGTTGCGGCGACGCGTCCGCAGCTACTTCACGTCCGCCGAGAAGCGCGCGCGCATGACGGAGATGGTCCGCCTCGCCGTGCGGGTGGACCCCGTCGTGTGCGCGTCGCCCCTCGAGGCCCGCGTCCGCGAGCTGCGCCTCATCGCGGAGCACGCGCCGCGCTACAACCGACGCTCGCGCGCGCCCGAGCGCATGCCGTGGGTGCGTCTGACCGACGAGCCGTTCCCGCGGCTGTCCGTCGTGCGCGACGTGCGCGCGGGCACCGCGCACATCGGACCGTTCGCCTCGCGCGCGCTCGCGCAGCAGGCCGTCGACGCGCTGCACGCGACGTTCGCCGTCCGCCAGTGCACCGGGCGCCTGCCGGCCGTCCCCGCAGCGGGCGCCCACGCGTGCGTCCTCGCCGAGGTCGGACGCTGCGGCGCCCCGTGCGTGGGTGGGCAGGACGTGGCGGCGTACGCCCCGGTCGCCGACGCCGTGCGGCAGGCCATGACGGGCGACCCCCGTGACGTCGCCGAGGCCCACGCCGTGCGCATCCGTACGCTCGCGACGCAGGAGCGCTTCGAGGACGCGGCCGTGGTGCGCGACCGGCTCACCGCGTTCGTGCGGGGCGCCGGGCGTGCCCAGCGTCACGCCCGCGCCGCCGCCTGCCGTGAGCTCGTCGCGGCACGTCGGACCGAGGATGGTGGCTGGGAGCTGGTCCTGGTGCGCCACGGCCGGCTCGCGGGCACCGCCGTCGTCGACCGGCGCACGGACCCCATGCCCGTCGTGGCGAGCCTGCAGGCCGGTGGCGAGCACGTCACCGCCCCCGTCCCGCCGGCGACGGCGGCGCACCCCGAGGAGACCGACCTGGTCCTCGCGTGGCTCGAGCAGCCCGGCGTCCGACTCGTCGCGGTCGACGGCGAGTGGTCCTCACCCGCCCGCTCGGCCCAGGCCGTGCGGGACGCGGCCGCCGCGGTCACGCTCGACCTCGTGGCGCCGCGCGCACCACTGGTCGACGACGCGCCGACGACCGCCGCCGTCGAGCCGCAGCGCACGGCATGATGGCTGCATGCTCACTGCCATCGTCCTGATCGACTGCGATGCTGCCCGCATCCCGGAGGTCGCCGCCGCGGCCGCGGAGATCGAGGGGGTCAGCGAGGTCTACTCGGTCACCGGTGAGGTCGACCTGATCGCCCTCGTGCGCGTGCGGGAGCACGAGCGGCTCGCCGACGTCATCGCCGACAAGGTCAGCAAGCTCGAGGGCGTGCTGCGGACACAGACGTACATCGCGTTCCGCGCGTACTCCCGCCACGACCTCGAGGAGGCGTTCGACCTCGGTCTCGAGGACTGAGGCGGACGAGGACCGACGCGTCGACGGTCGGGACGGGCGACCCGGCCCGCCGCGCGGGACGTGCCCGGCGGAACACGGCGGCTCAGGCCGCGGCCGCCGTCCGCCAGCGCTCGAGGACGGCAGCCGCGGCACCGTCGTCGAGCGACCGCTCCGCGTGGGCGACGCCCGCCAGGATCCGCTCGACCAGGGTCCCCTCGGCCGTGCCTGGCAGCGTCCCGTCCGCCGCGAGGGCGGCGCCGGCGTTGAGCACCACGGTGTCGCGCACCGGTCCGGGAGCCCCTGCCACGAGGGCGCGGACGACCTCGGCGTTCTGCCGCGCCGCTCCACCACGGAGCTGCTCGACGGTCACGGGGCGCACGCCCACGCTCGACCACTCGACGACCTGCTCGCGTACCTCGCCGCCGCGAACCTCCCAGAAGCGCGTCGCACCCGTGGCGGCGACCTCGTCGAGACCGTCGGCCTCACCCCGGAAGACCAGGGCCGACCGACCGCGCGCGGCGAGCACGCCCGCCATGAGACCGGCCATCCGTGCGTCCGCCACACCGATCGCGCTCGACTGCGGCTGCGCCGGGTTCGTGAGCGGCCCCAGGAAGTTGAACGCCGTGGGGATCCCCAGGTCGCGGCGCGTGACACCCGCGTGACGCATCGAGGGGTGGAAGGCACCCGCGAAGCAGAACGTGATCCCGACCTCGGCCGCGAGCGAGGCGACGCGCTCGATCGGCAGGTCGAGGCGGATGCCGAGCTCCTCGAGCACGTCCGCCGTCCCGGTCGACGACGACGCGGCACGGTTGCCGTGCTTGACGACCGTCAGACCCGCGCCCGCGACGACGAGTGACGCCATCGTCGAGATGTTGACGGTGTGCAGGCGGTCACCGCCCGTGCCCACGATGTCGACGGACCTGCCGGGCACGACGAACCGGTGGGCGTGCTCGAGCATCATGTCCGCCAGGCCCGCGAGCTCGTCGACCGTCTCCCCCTTGGCGCGCAGCGCCACGAGGAAGCCCGCCACCTGGGACGGCGACGCCTCGCCGCTCATGATCCGGTCCATCGCCCACGACGCGCGAGCGCTGTCGAGGTGCTCGCCGCGGACGAGCGACATCAGCAGGTCGGGCCAGGTGGTCGGACCCGTCATCCGCGAGCCGTCAGCGTGTGCACGAGCTCGGTCACGGCGGCGTGCACGACGACCGGGTCGAGCGGGCGGCTGACCACGGCGTCGGCGTTGGACCACGACGCGAGCCACGCGTCCTGCGGGCGGCCCGTCAGGACGAGCACGGGCGGGCACTCGTAGACCTCGTCCTTGAGCTGACGGCACAGGCCGAGGCCGCCGACCTTGTCGGCCTCGCCGTCGAGGACGAGGACGTCCGCCCCGCGGGCGTCCGCGACGGCGATCACGGCGTCGGCGGTCGCGACCTCGATCCACTCGATGTCCGGCTCGCCGCGCCCGAGACGCCGACCCACGGCCAGGCGCACCTGGTCGCGCGCGTCCACGTCGTCGCTGTACAGCAGGATGCGCGGCGCGCGGGCCGCCGGGTTCGCGGTGCTCATGGTGCCCCTCACTCGTCGTCGACGTGCAAGGGGCATCTTGGCACGTCGACGCGTTCCGAGGGCGCTCCTCCCACTTTCCGGAGCGCGCCGCGCGCCTGCCGGGGCGGTGGAAGGTGACGGTGTGACATATCCCCGGCCCGCCGCGTGGGTCGAACGACCCATGCGGCGCTCCCGTCAGCCATAATGGCCGAGTGTCGACCGCAACGGCTGCCTCGCGCCCTGTCCCCCACGTGACCGTCAACCGACCGAACCCAGTGTCGGTCGGGACGATCGTGTGGCTCGCCAGCGAGCTCATGTTCTTCGCCGGGCTCTTCGCGATGTACTTCACGGTGCGCGCGGCCGTGCCCGAGGAGTGGGCGCTGCAGGCCGACAAGCTCAACCTGCAGTTCGCCTTCGCGAACACGACGATCCTGGTGCTGTCGTCCGTGACGTGCCAGATGGGCGTGTGGGCCGCCGAGCGGCTGCAGCCGGTCCGCACCGGCTCCCTGGTCCAGTTCTGGCGCTGGGGCATGAACGAGTGGATCACGCTCACGTACGTCATGGGCGCGATCTTCATCGGCGGGCAGATCTTCGAGTACGCCGAGCTGGTCGAGCACGGGCTGACGATCTCGTCGTCGCCGTACGGCTCGGTCTTCTACCTGACGACCGGCTTCCACGGTCTGCACGTCGTCGGTGGCCTCATCGCCTTCCTCTTCCTGCTCGGTCGCTCGTTCGCGGCCAAGCGGTTCACCCACCACGAGGAGACGACCGCGATCGTCACCTCGTACTACTGGCACTTCGTCGACGTGGTCTGGATCGCGCTCTTCGCGGTCATCTACCTGGTCAAGTGACGTCATCCGGCTCGCTGCGCGAGCCGGCGCCAGACCCCACCCGCACACCCCCGACGCGAGACGAGGACCGATCCGTGAAGGCACTCGCAGCCCGCAGGCACGACCGGCGTGCGCCGGTCGTGCTGCTCCTGCTGGCGCTGCTGCTCACCGGCGCGCTGTACGCAGTGCTGGCCCCGACCTCCGCCGACGCCGCCCCCACGGCGGCGACCGCGGACCAGGTGGAGACCGGTGAGAAGCTGTTCCAGGCCAACTGCGCGACGTGCCACGGGCCGGACGCGACCGGACGCGAAGGCATCCCGTCGCTCGTCGGCGTCGGTGCCGCGGCCGTCGACTTCCAGGTCGGCACCGGGCGCATGCCCCTGCAGATGAACGGCCCGCAGGCACCGGCCAAGCCCGCCCAGTTCGACGAGGAGCAGATCGCTGCGCTCGCCGCCTACGTGGCCTCGCTCGGCGCCGGACCTGCCGTCCCCACTGCCGAGCAGGTCGACCCGGCCCTCGGCGACCCGGCGAGCGGCATGGCCCTGTTCCGCACCAACTGCGCGATGTGCCACAACGCCATCGGTGCCGGTGGTGCGCTGTCGGAGGGCAAGTGGGCCCCGAACCTGTGGGAGACGACGCCCACGCACGTGTACGAGGCGATGCTGACCGGGCCGCAGTCCATGCCGGTGTTCAACGACGCCAACCTGACGTCCGACGAGAAGCGGGACATCATCGCGTTCCTCGAGCTGCAGGGCGACGGCGCACCCGGCGGCATCACGCTCGGCAGCCTCGGACCGGTGAGCGAGGGCCTGTGGGCCTGGGTCGTCGGCATGGGGCTCCTCATCGGAGCAGCAGTCTGGATCGGAGCGAGGTCCTCGTGAGCATCACCCCCGACCACGGCCACGACGGTCACGAGCAGGGCGACACCGCCGGCTCGGACGTCGTCCTGCGCGAGGGCGAGGACGCCGTCGAGAAGTTCCCCAACCCGGGCTTCGGCCCGCACCGCCCTCGGCGTGCCGACGTCGACCCGGCAGCCAACAAGCGGGCGGAGCGGCAGGTCGTCGCACTCTTCGCCCTGTCGGTGGTCGGCACCATCGGCTTCATCGTCGCGTACTTCACGCTCCCCCCGGGTGACACGATCGCGTCGATGCGCACGTCGAACCTCGCGCTCGGCCTCGGTCTGGCGTTCGCCCTGCTCGGCATCGGCCTGGCGGCGGTCCACTGGGCCAAGTCGCTCATGAACGACCACGAGAAGGCCGAGGACCGTCACGCGCAGCGCAGCACGGACCAGACCCGCGCCGAGGCGGTCCAGGTCCTGCGGGACGGGGCGCAGGACTCGGGCATCGGGCGACGCGGCGTGCTCAAGGGCGCGCTCGTGTCCTCGCTCGCGCTCTTCCCGCTCACCATCGTGCTGCCGCTGATCGGCGAGGTGGGCGAGGACTGGAACGTCTCGAAGTTCAAGCGCACGATGTGGGCGAAGAACAAGAAGCTCACGATCGACCCCACCGGCCGGCCCATCAAGGCGGCGGACGTCACCATCGGGTCGGTCGTGCACGTGATCCCCGAGGGGCTCGACGAGACCGACGCACCGCTGGACGAGAAGGCCAAGGCCGTGGTGCTCCTGGTCCGCATGGACCCCCGGGACATCAAGTCCGAGCAGGGTGAGGGCTGGTCGTACGACGGCATCGTCGCCTTCTCGAAGATCTGCACCCACGTGGGATGCCCGGTGGCCCTCTACGAGCAGCAGACGCACCACCTGCTGTGCCCCTGCCACCAGAGCACGTTCGACGTCGCTGACAGCGCCAAGGTCGTGTTCGGTCCCGCCAAGCGGCCGCTTCCCCAGCTGCCGATCACCGTCGACGACGAGGGCTATCTGGTCGCCCAGAGCGACTTCCACGAGCCCATCGGTCCGAGCTTCTGGGAGCGGCTGCGATGAGCACCACGACCGCACCGAGCGGCGGCAGCAAGGCCGCCGCGGCGACCGCCGACTACCTCGACCAGCGCACCGGCATCGGGACCGCGGTCAAGGAGTTCGCACGCAAGATCTTCCCCGACCACTGGTCGTTCCTGCTGGGTGAGATCGCGCTGTACAGCTTCATCACGCTGATCCTCTCCGGCGTGTTCCTCACCATGTTCTTCGTCCCGAGCATGACCGAGGTCCACTACGAGGGGCCGTGGCCGGCACTGAACGGCGTCGAGATGTCCGAGGCCTTCGCCTCGACCCTGCGCCTGTCGTTCGAGGTCCGCGGCGGTCTGCTGATGCGGCAGATCCACCACTGGGCCGCGCTGATCTTCATGGCCGCGATCGTCACGCACATGATGCGCGTGTTCTTCACCGGTGCGTTCCGCAAGCCGCGCGAGCTCAACTGGGTCGTCGGGTTCGTCCTCATGATCCTCGGCCTCGCGGCGGGCTTCACCGGCTACTCGCTGCCGGACGACGTCCTGTCGGGCAACGGCCTGCGCATCACCGACGGCGTGGTCCGCTCCATCCCGATCCTGGGCAGCTACCTGTCGTACTTCATCTTCGGCGGCGAGTTCCCGGGCCACGACGTCATCCCACGCCTGTTCACGTTGCACATCCTCGTCGTGCCCGGGCTCATCCTGGCGCTGGTGGCCCTGCACCTCTTCTTCGTGGTGCTGCACAAGCACACGCAGTACCCGGGCTCGGGCCGCACCAACGCGAACGTCGTGGGCTACCCGCTGTTCCCGATCTACGTCGCGAAGGCCGGCGGCTACTTCTTCGTGGTGTTCGGCGTCATCGCACTCATGGGCGCGACGATGTCGATCAACCCGGTCTGGAACTACGGGCCGTACGACCCCTCCCCCGTGTCGGCGGGCGCGCAACCCGACTGGTACATGCTCTTCCTCGAGGGATCGCTGCGTCTCATGCCGGGGCAGATGGAGTACGTGCTGTTCGGTCCGGACGGCTACACGCTGTCACTCAACGTGCTGATCCCGGCCGTCGTGATCCCCGGTGTGCTGTTCACGCTGCTGGCGGCCTACCCGTTCGTCGAGGCGTTCGCCACCGGTGACAAGCGGGAGCACCACGTGCTGGACCGGCCGCGCAACCGGCCCTTCCGCACGGCCTTCGGCGTGTCGGTCCTCGTCGCCTTCTTCATCCTGGTGCTGGCCGGCTCGAACGACCTCCTCGCGACGCACTTCGACCTGTCGATCAACGACATCACGTGGGTCTTCCGGTTCCTGTTCTTCCTGGCCCCCTGGGCGGCGTTCGTCATCACGAAGCGCATCTGCCTCGGTCTGCAGCGCAAGGACCGCGAGCTCGTCCTCCACGGGCACGAGACGGGTCAGATCGTCCGGTTCGCGTCCGGCGAGTACATCGAGGTGCACAAGCCCCTCGACCCTCACGAGCGCTGGCTGCGCGTCGAGCACGACGCGATCCGGCCGATCGAGATCGAGCCCGCGGAGGACTCGCGCGGCGTCCGCCGCAAGGGCTACCGCCTGGACCGCATGCGCCAGCGTCTCTCGCAGCTGTTCTACGAGGACCGCGTGGAGCCCGTGACGCCCGCCGAGCTGGCGGCGTCCCACTCCCACGGTGAGCACGACGCGCTCGGCTCGGACCAGGAGAAGGCGCCCGCGCAGCTCATCGCCGAGGGTGCTCCGACGGGCGGCGGCACACGCCTGCGCCCGGAGGATGAGACCGGCCCCGAGACGCGGAACACCTGATCCTGGGCCAGAGTTGACCTGACAGACGACCGTTCGCGGTGTCCGGCCGGATGCGCCGGGCACCGCGACGGCGTTTCCGGGCGGGTGCTCGCACCCGCCACCCGACGCAGGAGAGGTACGAGATGGCTGACTACACCCTCCCGGATCTGCCGTACGACTACGCGGCGCTCGAGCCGCACATCTCCGGCAGGATCATGGAGCTGCACCACGACAAGCACCACGCCGCGTACGTCACGGGCGCCAACACGGCGCTCGAGAAGCTCGCTGCAGCGCGCGAGACCGGCGACTTCGCCGCGGTGAACCTGCACGAGAAGAACCTCGCGTTCAACCTCGGCGGGCACGTCAACCACTCGGTCTTCTGGGAGAACCTCTCCCCCGACGGCGGCGACAAGCCCACGGGTGAGCTCGCGGCCGCGATCGACGAGTACTTCGGGTCGTTCGACGGGTTCCAGAAGCACTTCGCCGCGAACGCTGCGGGCATCCAGGGCTCCGGCTGGTCGATCCTGGGCTGGGACTCGGTGGGCCAGAAGCTCGCGATCTTCCAGCTGTACGACCAGCAGAGCAACTACCCCTTGGGCCTCGTGCCGATCGTCGTGCTCGACATGTGGGAGCACGCCTTCTACCTCGACTATGTCAACGTCAAGGCGGACTACATCAAGGCCTGGTGGAACATCGTCAACTGGGCGGACGCCTCGGAGCGCTTCACGCGAGCGCGCACCCAGACGGCCGGGCTCATCGTCGCGTCGGCCTGACGACGCGCAGGCCGCTCCTGCGGCCGCACCGCAGCCGCTCGTCCCCTCGGGGCGGGCGGCTGCGGCGTTCCTCCCGGGTCGAGTCGCTCGCACACGACGACGGCCCGTCACCTGCTGGTGACGGGCCGTCGTCGTGCGTGCGGGTGCCGCGTCAGTGCGCGTGCTGCCCGCGGGAGAACTCGAACATCCAGCCGACCAGCCCGATGACACCGAGCACCGCGGCGGGCACCATGAGCCACCAACCGACGGCCAGGGACAGGAACGCGACCGACGCGCCGAGCGCGACGACGAGCGGCCACCAGCTCCACGGGCTGAACGTGCCCTGGTTGCCGGCACCCTGCTCGATCTCGCCGAGCTCGTCGTCCTCGGGACGTGCGTCGATCCGACGCGCGAGGAGCGCGAAGTAGCCGCCGATCATGCCCACCAGGCCGCCGACGAGCGGGATGCTGACGGTACCGACCGCCTCGCCGTCGCTCCACAGGCCGTAGATCAGGCCCACCGGGACGAAGAAGAGGATGCCGTAGAGGAAGAGCTTCGCCTCGATCTTCATCGGTCGTCCCCCTCGCGCCGCTCGCGCACGTCCTCGACGTCGGACTCGACCACGTTCGCCGAGGACTCGCTCTCCTCGCCGGTCCCCCGGGCGACGCGCTCCTCCGCGAGCTCCCGCTCACCGGTCTGCTGCGGGGCCCAGTCCAGCGGTCCCGGGTCGTCGGGCGCGACGTGGTCCATCGCAGCGACCTCCGGGTGGTGGAGGTCGAACGCCGGACGCTCGGAACGGATCCGCGGCAGGGACGTGAAGTTGTGGCGCGGCGGGGGGCAGCTCGTCGCCCACTCCAGCGACCCGCCGTAGCCCCACGGGTCGTCGACCGTGACCTTGGGTGCGTTGCGCCAGGTGACGTAGACGTTCCAGAGGAACGGCAGCGTGGACGCGGCAAGGATCGCGGATCCCACGGTCGAGACCTGGTTCATCCACGTGAAGCCGTCCGCCGGGGAGTAGTCGGCGTACCGACGCGGCATCCCGACCACACCGAGCCAGTGCTGGATGAGGAACGTCATGTGGAAGCCCACGAACAGCAGCCAGAAGTGGATCTTGCCGAGTCGCTCGTCGAGCATGCGACCGGTGAACTTGGGCCACCAGAAGTAGAAGCCGGCGAACATCGCGAACACGACGGTGCCGAACACCACGTAGTGGAAGTGCGCGACCACGAAGTACGTGTCGGAGAGGTGGAAGTCCAGCGCGGGGCTCGACAGGATGACGCCGGTCAGACCACCGAAGAGGAAGGTCACGAGGAAGCCGATGGCCCAGAGCATCGGCGTCTCGAACGTCAGCTTCCCCCGCCACATCGTGCCGATCCAGTTGAAGAACTTCACACCGGTCGGTACGGCGATGAGCATCGTCATGAAGGCGAAGAACGGCAGCAGCACCGCACCGGTGGCGTACATGTGGTGCGCCCACACGGTGACCGACAGCGCCGCGATCGCGATCGTCGCGTAGATCAGGCCCTTGTAGCCGAAGACCGGCTTGCGGCTGAACACGGGCAGGATCTCGGTGACGATGCCGAAGAACGGCAGCGCGATGATGTAGACCTCGGGATGCCCGAAGAACCAGAACAGGTGCTGCCACAGCAGCGCGCCACCGTTGTCCGGGTTGAAGACCTGGGCCCCGAGGCGCCGGTCGGCACCGAGGGCGAACAGCGCGGCGGCCAGCGGCGGGAACGCCATGAGCACCAGCAGCGACGTCACCATGATGTTCCAGGTGAAGATCGGCATGCGGAACATCGTCATGCCGGGCGCACGCATCGTGACGACCGTGGTGATGAAGTTGACCGCACCCAGGATGGTCCCGAAGCCGGTGAGCGCCAGGCCGAAGACCCAGAGATCTCCCCCGAGCCCTGGTGAGTACATCTGGTTCGACAACGGTGCGTACGCGAACCAGCCGAACGACGCCGCGCCCTGCGGCGTGAGGAAGCCGGCGGCCGCGATGAGCCCGCCGAACAGGTACAGCCAGTACGCGAACATGTTCAGCCGCGGGAAGGCGACGTCCGGCGCGCCGATCTGCAGCGGCATGATGATGTTGGCGAAGCCCGCGAACAGTGGCGTGGCGAACAGCAGCAGCATGATCGTGCCGTGCATCGTGAA
>JADGMW010000226.1_pt1 | contig 22527 bp, 22 predicted proteins | sample 8641801 | NCBI WGS metagenome assembly JADGMW01 (sample SAMN16272018, study PRJNA661076) | feces metagenome | isolation source: fecal sample from diarrhoea affected cattle A | host: Bos taurus | place: South Africa: Lokaleng Village, Mahikeng | collected 2019-09
CGATGTACATGCCGGGGCGCTTGCGCACGGCCTCAAGGCCCTCGAGCACCTGGATGGCGTCGGCTCCGTAGTCGTTCCGGCCGTCGTTCGCGTCGTCGTTTCCGTTGTCGCCGGGCACGCTGGGAGGTGTAGAGGACGTCATGGGTTTCGAGCGCTCCGGTTCAGTAGACGGGTCCTGGTCATTCTATCAACTCAGCATCTTCCGCGGGGCGTGTACGCCCGTGTGGCGTGATGAAATCCGCCAAGGTACCTCGGTACGTGGGTTATCCGTAGGTATCCCGAGGACCCCGGCCTGGAACGGCTCTGGGACCCCATTTCCACGAAGGGACGTCCGGTCCGACGAAGCGGACATTCTGCACACCGGCGTCGGGGAACCGCTGCGCGATCTCCGTCACGATGTGCGTGCGCATGATGCGAAGCTGCTTCGCCCACGCCGTGGAGTCGCACTGCACCGTGAGCACGCCGGCGTCCAGACCGACCGGACGGGTGTGCTGGGCCGTCTCGTCGCCGGCGACCTCGCGCCACTTCAGGATGAGGTCCTCGCGGGCCAGCAGCGGGTCCCATCCCGCCTGGCGCGTCCACACCGCGATCACGTCGCCGAGCCCGTGCGGGTCCCGGCCCGGAGCGAAGGGGATGCTCTCACCGTCTCCGGGAACCCGCCGCTTGCGGCGCGAACGTCGGCCCGTCGGCTCGAGCCCCCGCAACCGCAGATAGGTGGACAGTGTCTCGGGCAGGTCGTCCTCGGCGTCAGTCATCGTCGATGCCCCGGATGCGGCCGGCTTCGATCCGTACCGTCCGGCCGCGGAGCCCGGCCGGGACATCCGCTTCCACGGCAGCCGTCACGATGACCTGCTCGAAGTCCGCCACGAGCGCCGCCAGGCGCGCCCTGCGGTCCGCGTCGAGTTCGGCGAAGACGTCATCGAGGATGACGATCGGGTCGCCCAGTGCGGAATCCGCACGCAGGAGCTGCGCCGACGCCAGCCGGAGCGCGAGCGCCACCGACCAGGACTCCCCGTGGGAGGCATACCCCTTCACCGGCAGGGAACGGATGCGCAGCAGGAGGTCGTCGCGGTGCGGACCGACGAGCGTCACCCCGCGCTCGAGCTCGGCGGTGCGCCGCGCGGCGAGGGCGGCACGGAACGCCTGAGCGGTGTCGCCCGCTGCGAGCGTGCCGGAGGCGTCCGCATCCTCCTCCGGGTCCGCGCCGGCGAGCGAGGAGACCCAGCCGATCTCGGGGGAGTGGTCGGCGCCCGCGATCGCCGCGTACGCCGCCACGAGCGGGGGATGCAGGTCGTCGGCGAGGCGGCCGCGGGCCTGGATGATCTCGGTGCCGAGCGCGACGAGCTTGTCGTCCCACACGTCGAGGGTCGGGAGCCCGTCTGCACGCAGGCCCCGGGCCCGCGCCGACTTCAGTAGTGCCGTGCGCTGGCGCAGCACCCGGTCGTAGTCGGCCAGCACACCCGCCATCCGGGGGATCCGCTGGACCAGCAGCTGGTCGGCGAACCGTCGACGTGCGGACGGGTCGCCCCGCACGATCTGCAGATCCTCGGGTGCGAAGAGCACGACCTGCGCGTAGCGGGGGAGTTCGGCGGTCCGCACCGGCGCTCCGCCGACGCGGGCCTTGTTGGATCCGGACTTGTTGATCTGCACCTCGAGGAGCACCCGGCGCTCACCGTGCGCGAGTCGGGTGCGGACGATCGCGGCGTCCGCCCCGGCACGGACGAGGGGAGCGTCCGCAGAGACCCGGTGCGACCCGAGCGTCGCGAGGTAGGTGATCGCCTCGGCGAGGTTCGTCTTCCCCTGGCCGTTGCGTCCGACCAGCAGGTTCGCCCCGCTCGCGAAGGACAGTTCCGCGTGTTCGTAGTTGCGGAAGTCCACGAGACTCAGCTGCTCCACGATCACCGAGACAGACTACCCGTGACCTCGGTCATCCGAACGGGGGGAGCGCTCAGCGAAGCAGCAGGTTCGGCTGGAGCAGGTACTTGAACGATCCCTCGCCGCCCTTCTCGACCGAGGTCTGCGGCGTGACCAGGATCGGGCTGAGCTTGTTGGCGTTCTCACTGGACGTGAACGTGACCCGGGTGAACTCGCTGCGGACGGCGGAGAGAGCCTCGAGCAGGTACTGCGGGTTGAGGCCCAGCGTGACGTCCTCGCCGGTCAGGGTCGAGTCGACGGATTCGGAGGCCCGTGCCTGTTCGGTACCGGATGCCTCCATGGCCACGCCCTCCGCGCTGAACGTGAAACGCAGCGGCGCGGAACGGTCGAGGACCAGCGAGACGCGGCGGACGGCCTCGGCCAGATCGGCGGTGTTGACCACCGCGTGGTGCTCGGTCTGCTCCGGGAACAGCCGGCGCACCGGCGGGAAGTTCCCCTTGATCAGCAGCGACGTGACGGTCTTGTTGCCCGAGGTGAACGCGATGATCTCGCGGTCTCCTGACCCGGAGAAGGCGATGGAGATGTTCTCCCCGTGCGAGAAGGTCTTGCCGACCTCCTGCAGCGTGCGCGCCGGGACGAGCGCCGTGGTGGTCTCCCCCTCGGCGGTCGCGGGTCCGTCCCAGGGGATCTGGCGCAGAGCGACGCGATAACGGTCCGTGGCGACGAGGCTGAGCTGGTTGCCGCTGACCTCGAGCTGCACGCCGGTGAGCACCGGCGTGACGTCGTCACGGGATGCGGCGAAGGCGACCTGAGCGATGGCGGTGGCGAAGTCCTCGGCCGGTACGAGACCGGATTCACCGCTGACCTCGGGGATGGCGGGATATTCCTGCACCGGCATAGACGCCAGGGTGAACCGGGCGGACCCGCAGGTCAGCAGGATCCCGTCGTCGTCGACGGCGATCTGGATCGGTGCGTTCGGGAGACGGCTGGCGATGTCGGAGAGCAGACGCCCGTGCACCAGGATCGTGCCGGGTTCGTCGACTGTGGCATCGATGGTCGTCCGTGCCGACGCTTCGTAGTCGAAGGCCGACAAGGAAAGACCGTTCTCGCCGGCTTCGATCAGGACACCGGCCAGGATCGGCTGAGGGTTGCGCTGGGGCAGAAGCTTGACGACGAACGACACAGCCTCGCTGAACACATCGCGATTGACGTGGAACTTCACGGACGCTCCCTCGAAGTCGGGTTGGGCCTTCCCATGCTAGTGCTGTGATTCCCCAAGGCGAATACCGAGCCCGCATCCGGCTCCCAAGGTGATCGCAGGAGTTCCCATTGAGAAGTGATTGTCATCTTGTTAACAACTGTGGGAACTGTGGATAACTCGGTGGATGACTGTCAGCGAGCGGGAACTACACACGTGTGACTTGTGGAATTCGTGAGGAATCCGCTGTCGAATCGAGTTCGAATGACAAGACCTTGTCATTCGGTTCTCCACAGGTAGGGACGGATCCACTCACATTCGTGTCGGCGCGCCTCACAGTTATCCACAGGTTGTCCACATGTGCAGAAGCCGATTGTCGGGAGGTCCCCCGCGCGTGTCAAGACGTCATGAGACGGCGCGTCGTCGCTTTCGGCGGCCTCATAGGGGTGCGGGGTCCGGCGCAGACGCGAGAACGCCCCCAGGGATTCCTGGGGGCGTTCTCGCGATCCGGGCTCAGCGGCCGACGCGTCCGAGCTGCGTCGTGATCTCCGAGACCTGGTTGTAGATCGAGCGTCGCTCCTTCATGAGGTCGCTGATCTTCTTGTACGCGTACATGACCGTGGTGTGGTCACGGTTGCCGAACAGCTGCCCGATCTTGGGCAGCGAGAGGTTCGTGCGCTCGCGGCAGAGGTACATGGCGATCTGGCGGGCGGTGGCCACGGCCTGCGACCGGCTCGATCCGTACAGGTCGTCGACCGAGAGCTTGAAGTACTGCGCGGTCGCGGTGATGATGTCCGTCGGCGAGATGACGTTGGCATCGTCCTGATCGATGATGTCCCGCAGCACCTGTTGCGCCAGCGAGATGTCCAGCGTCGAGCGGTTGAGGCTGGCGAACGCGGAGACCCGGATGAGGGCGCCCTCCAGTTCCCGGATGTTGCTCGAGACGACCGTGGCGATGTACTCGAGCACCTCGTCGGGGATCTGGAGCCGTTCGTTCTGCGCCTTCTTGCGCAGGATCGCGATACGCGTCTCGAGGTCGGGTGCCTGGACGTCGGTGATGAGGCCCCACTCGAAGCGGCTCCGCATCCGGTCTTCGAACCCGGTCAGGTGCTTCGGCGGGACGTCGCTGGTGATCACGACCTGTTTGTCGTGGTCGTGCAGGGTGTTGAAGGTGTGGAAGAACGCCTCCTGCGTCTCGGCGCGTCCTTGCAGGAACTGGATGTCGTCGATCAGGAGGATGTCGACCTCGCGGTACCGTGCCTGGAACGCCGCCCCGCGGTTGTTGGCGATCGAGTTGATGAAGTCGTTCGTGAACTCTTCGCTCGAGACGTACCGGACGCGGATCCCGGGATACAGACTCAGGGCGTAGTCGCCGATGGCGTGCAGCAGGTGCGTCTTACCCAGTCCCGAGTCGCCGTAGATGAACAGCGGGTTGTAGGCCTTGGCCGGCGCTTCGGCGACAGCCACCGCGGCGGCGTGGGCGAAACGGTTGGACTGGCCGATGACGAAGCGGTCGAAGGTGTACTTCGGATTCAGCCGGGTGTCGGCGCGGGCGTTGCCCGGACTCTCGACGCGTTCCTCGATGGGGGCGGGAGGCGTCTCGATGGGGGCGGTCTGCACAGCCTGGGGCATGGAGAGGTGCTGGTCGACGAGATCCGGGTTGACGACGACGCGGAAGGCGCTCACCTCATCCGTCGGCGATGCCTGGGTGAGAGCCTCCAGGATCACCGCGCGCAGACGCTTGTTCAGCTGCGCCGCGGTGAGGTCGTTGGGGACGTCGAGGTAGAGGGTGCCGGCCATCACGCCCTGCGGCACCGCGAGGTTGAGGAATCCGTGCATCTGCGGAGAGACGCGTTCGTCGCGGGCCAGTATTCCCAGCGCTTCGGACCAGACAGGGACGTCCGGTGACTCTTGCACGGCCATGTTCCTCTGTTCCGGGCTCGTGCGAACGGGCTCGTGGCCGTCACTCGCACCTGTGGATAAGTGCCCGAGCAACGCTAGTCAGGGCAGCGGCTCAGAGCAAACTCCACTGTAGTTCCGGGGGTGTGTCACTTCCTGGGGGTTATCCCCATGTTGTGGATAATGACACGTTCGTCGCTCAGTTTGAGTTCTGGGCTCCGCCGTCGTAGCCTTAGTCGGTTGACTTATGCCTGTTAGGCAGTCCCATCCAGTCCCCGGTGTGAGCGTTCCGGTGACAACCCCGTCCGGAGTGATTCCATGAGCAAGCGCACGTTCCAGCCCAACAACCGCCGCCGCGCCAAGAAGCACGGCTTCCGCGCCCGCATGCGTACCCGTGCCGGCCGCGCGATCCTTTCGGCTCGCCGCGCCAAGGGCCGCACCGAGCTCTCGGCCTGACCCCCGGCATTGCTCTCGCGGCCGAACCGACTGACTGACGGCGCCGAGTACAGGGCTGTCGTCCGTCGTGGCGCGCGATGCGCCGGTCCCCACGCGGTCACCTATGTGGTGTCCACGGGCGAGGACCGTGCTGCGCGCTTCGGCTTCATCGTGAGCAAGAAGGTCGGTACGGCGGTCGTGCGCAATCGCGTCCGTCGTCGGCTGAAGGCCATCTGCGCGTCCGCGCTCCCGTCCATGGGCCGGGGCGCGGATGTCGTCATACGCGCCCTCCCGGGTGCAGGCCAGGCGAGCTTCCAGGAGCTCGACTCGCACGTGCATCGTTGCCTTGCGCGGAGTTCGGTATGACCACGTCGACCCTCCCGGCCGCTTCCGTGGGCTCGGCGCATCTGCCGGAGCACGCTTGGATCCGCGCGATCCCGCTGCTTCCGCGCAACGCTCTGCTCGGCGTGCTGCACGCGTATCGCGCGACGGTCTCCCGACTGTACGGAGATGTCTGCCGTTATTACCCTTCCTGTTCGGCGTACGCCGTAGGAGCCGTGCAACAGCACGGCGCGATCAAAGGCGCAGCTCTCGCGGCCGCCCGGATCGCACGCTGCCACCCGTGGGCGGAGGGCGGGATCGATGATCCCCCCGCTCACGCGAGTTTTCCGCATGCTCTGACCCGGCACGGTTTCGTCGTGCCACTGAGAAAGGACTGATCCCCGTGGATCTGGTACTTGCCACCGCCGCCGCCCAGTCTTCCGGCGGCTTCGACCTGCTCGGGACCATCCTCTGGCCCCTCAAGTGGCTGGTCGAACTGGTCCTCGTCTCGTGGCACTCGCTGCTGACGCTCGTCGGTTTCGCCTCGGACTCCGGTGCCGCCTGGGTGCTCTCCATCGTGGGGCTCGTGATCGTGGTGCGCGGGGCGCTCATCCCGCTGTTCGTGAAGCAGATCAAGAGCCAGCGCAAGATGATGGAGATCGCTCCGGAGCTGCGCAAGGTCCAGGAGAAGTACCGCGGCAAGAAGGATCAGCTCTCCCGTGAGGCCATGAGCCGGGAGACCATGGCGCTGTACAAGAAGCACGGCACCAACCCGGTATCGGGATGTCTGCCGCTGCTCGTGCAGATGCCGATCTTCTTCTCGCTCTTCAGCGTGCTGAACGACGTCGCCAAGCACGCCAACCTGAGCACCGGTGGTGTGGGTCTGCTCAATGCGGAGCTGACGGCCGAGTTCTACAACGCGAAGCTGTTCGGCGTCGCCTCGCTGCACGAGACGCTGATGGGGGCGTGGGGTCAGCCCGACGGCACCCTCACCGTCATCATCCTGGTGGTGCTCGTCGTCCTGATGATCGCCTCGCAGTTCTTCACGCAGCTGCAGATCATCTCGAAGAACCTGTCCCCCGAGGCCAAGACCGGCCAGGCGTACCAGATGCAGCGCATCATGCTCTACATCCTCCCGCTCGGCTTCATCTTCTCCGGCGTCTTCTTCCCGCTCGGCGTGGTCATGTACTGGTTCGTGAGCAACCTCTGGACGATGGTGCAGCAGTTCCTCGTCATCCGGAACCTGCCCACCCCGGGCTCCGAGGCTGCGAAGGCTCGGGAGGAGCGTCTGGCTCGCAGGGGGAAGGCGCTCGACTCGAACGGCAAGATCATCTCGCTGGAGAAGTACCAGGCTGAGCAGGCCCGGCTTCTGGAAGAGGCCGAGCGCAAGCGCGCGGAGGCCCCGAAGCGTCAGCAGCCGGTGGGTAAGCAGCGCGCGAAGAAGCAGGCACCGAAGCAGCAGGGCGCGAAGCAGCAGCCGGGCAAGCAGCCCGCTTCGAAGCCGCAGCCGGCCAAGCAGACTCCGCCCCCGAAGAACGAGTCGGGCGATCAGTCCCCCGCCACTCCGTCCGCGTGAACAGCAAGGAATCCGGAATGACCTCTGAGACCACGCACACCGCTCCCGCTTCCGAGACGATCGAGCAGCTGGAACAGGAAGGCGACGCCGCCGCCGACTTCCTCGAAGGCCTGCTCGACATCGCCGACATCGGCGGGGATCTGGCCATGGACGTCCGCGCGGGTCGCGCATACGTCTCGATCGAATCGGATGGCGACGACTCGCTGCGCCTCCTGGCCGACCCGGACACGGTGTCCGCGCTGCAGGAGCTCACCCGGCTCGCGGTGCAGAGCAGCACCGGTCGGTTCTCCCGCCTCATCCTCGACGTCAGCGGCTCGCGCGATGCGCGCCGCCGGGAACTCGAGGGTCTCGTGGAGCGCGCTGCGCTTCGCTTCGACGAGGGTGCGTCTCAGGCATCGCTCCCGGCGATGTCCAGCTACGAGCGGAAGCTCGTGCACGACATCGCCGCCGAGCGGGGACTGGTCTCGGAGTCGTACGGAGAGGGTGCGCAGCGTCACACGGTCCTGCGTCGCGCGTGAATGTTTCACGTGAAACATCGATGAACGAGCTCGAGCCGGAACCGGCCGCCGCGGCGCGGATCTTCGGGGACCGCATCGAACTCGCCCGTCTGTTCACGAGGAATCTCGCCGACCAGGGTGAGACGCGTGGATTGATCGGTCCGCTGGAGGTGCCGCGACTGTGGAGTCGGCACATCCTGAACAGTGCCGTCATCGCCCCGCTCTTCCCGGCCGGAATCGTCGGCGACGTCGGCTCGGGTGCCGGGCTGCCCGGTCTGGTGGGAGCGATCGCGCGCCCTGACGTGAAATGGGTCCTGATCGAGCCGATGGAGCGCCGCACCACGTGGCTGCAGGAGCAGGCGGACGAACTGGGCTTGGACAATGTGCGTGTCGTCCGCGCACGCGCGGAGGACTGGGCAGAAGGCCCGACCCTCGACGCTGTCACCGCTCGTGCCGTGAGTGCACTGCGGAAGCTCCTGCCGCTCACCGCTCCGCTGGTACGCGATGGGGGAGAGGTCATTCTGATGAAGGGGATCTCCGCCGAGACGGAGATCGAGAAGGCTGCAAAGCAGATCCGCGCTGCGCGTCTGCAGGATGTGCGGATGGAGATCGTCGGCGAGGACCTCCTCACCGACCCCACCCGTGTCGTCCGAGGAACCGTCCGCCGGACCTGAGACACAGATGTTTCACGTGAAACATGCGGGTCTCCGTTTCACGTGAAACATCGAACGTCGGTTGTCAGGGACGCCGACTACAGTTGAGAGGTCCGTGCGCATGCGAAAGGTGATCCGTTTCACGTGAAACATTCCGACAACGCCGTGACCTCTTTTGATGACGACACCCCGCTGGCCAAAGAACTCGCTGACCTCCGCGCCCGGCGGCGCGCGCTCGAGAGTGTGACTCCGGTGTTGCCGACTGGGACCCGGACGCTCACCGTCTCCAACCAGAAGGGCGGCGTCGGAAAGACGACCACCGCGGTCAACATCGCCGCGGCCCTGGCCAGTGTGGGTGCGCGGGTGCTGGTGATCGACCTCGACCCGCAGGGCAACGCCTCCACCGCACTCGGCGTGCCGCACACCGCGGACGTCCCGAGCGTGTACGACGTCCTCATCGACGAGTTCCCCCTCGCGGACATCGTCCAGACCAGCCCGGAGTCCCCGCTGCTGACCTGCGCACCGAGCACCATCCACCTGGCGGGCGCGGAGATCGAACTGGTCTCCCAGGTCGCCCGCGAGCACCGGCTGCGCCGAGCCCTGGACGAATACCTCGAGAGCGCCGAGGAGCCGCCCCACTTCGTGGTGATCGACTGCCCGCCTTCGCTCGGTCTTCTGACGATCAACGCCTTCACCGCCGCCCACGAGGTGCTGATCCCCATCCAGTGCGAGTACTACGCGCTGGAAGGGCTCAGCCAGCTCCTCGGCAGCGTGAAGATGATCCAGAAGCACCTGAATCCGCCCCTGCACGTCTCGACCATCCTGCTGACCATGTACGACGGGCGCACCCGTCTGGCGCAGCAGGTGGCCGAAGAGGTCCGCACGCACTTCCCGGATGAGGTCATGAAGACCGTCATCCCGCGATCCGTGCGCGTGTCGGAGGCGCCGAGCTTCGGACAGACGGTCATTGCCTACGACGGACAGTCGGCCGGGGCGGTGGCGTACCGCGAAGCCGCGGTCGAGCTGCTCGCCCGCGGTGCGCGTGACGAAGGCGGCTCTGCCGCGTCGATGACAGAAGGAGATAACTGATGGCGAAGCGAACCGGTCTCGGCCGAGGAATCGGTGCACTCATCCCGACGACGTCGGAGGCGCGACCCGTCGACGTGTTCTTCCCCGGTGCGCCGACCACGGCTGCGCCGGCGGACCCGGCTGTCGAGTCGCCCGGTGAGTCGCCCGCCGATTCGGCGGCGGAGCCCGCTGCAGACGGACTGGTCGCCGTCCCGGGCGCGCGCCTGATCCAGATCGACCCGCACGCCATCGTCCCGAACCCTCGCCAGCCGCGTACGCACTTCGACGCCGACGACCTCGCCGAGCTGGTGCACAGTGTGCGGGAGTTCGGCGTCCTGCAGCCCGTGGTCGTCCGCGACACCGGCGAAGGCACGTACGAGCTGATCATGGGGGAGCGCCGTACCCGTGCCGCCCGGGAGGCGGGACTCGAGACGATCCCGGCGATCCTCCGGGAGACCGCCGACGAGGATCTCCTGCGGGATGCGCTCCTCGAGAACCTCCATCGTTCGCAGCTGAACCCGCTCGAAGAGGCTTCCGCATACCAGCAGCTGCTCGAGGACTTCGGGATCACGCAGGAGGAGCTCGCGGGTCGGATCGGTCGGTCCCGGCCGCAGATCTCCAACACGATCCGTCTCCTCCGGCTGCCGGTGCCCGTGCAGCAGCGGGTGGCGGCGGGAGTCCTGAGTGCCGGCCACGCGCGCGCCATCCTGGCTCTGGATGACAACGATGCGATGCAGCGCCTGTCGGACAAGATCGTCAACGAGGATCTGTCGGTGCGCGCGGCGGAGGCGATCGCGAAGGGCTCCGCCGCTCCGGCACGGCTCGCGCCGAAGGCAGGGGCCCGTCGCGGCCACCTCGACGAGGTGGCGGATCGGCTGGGGGACCGGCTGAACACCCGCGTGAAGATCTCGCTCACGGCCAGAAAAGGCCAGGTCATCATTGATTTCGCGACGATCCAGGACTTGAACCGCATCCTCGCTGAGATCGGCGAAGAGGGCCTCGGAACGAACTGAATCCGCCGCCCCAGCGGTCCTGTCCGCGCGCTCGGCGCGTAGGCTTGTCGGGTGACTTCCGAGCAGATCCGACGCCGCGCCAGCCTCGAGCTGCTGCGCGCCGAGGCCGCGGATGAGATCTCCGTGCTCGTCGACGAGCGGCTGCGGTCGGGCGAGGACCCCTGGGATTTCATGGAGGACCTGCCGACCGTCGATGAGCTGGTCGTCTTCATGCTGCGGGCGGAGAACATCGCGGAGGCCGGCAACGGGCGTCCGAGCGCGGCGCGGCACTACCGTGTGCTGCGCCAGATCGCGCTGGACTACCCGCCGCTGACGACCGCTGTGTGGCGGCTCCTGGGCCAGACCAACACGTCACGGCGCTGGGACGCCATGGTGCGCCCAGAAGCCGGCTGAGCGCCTCTCCGGGGCATCGCAGGCTCCCGCGTCGGGCCGCCACGGATCCCGGGTACGAGAAAGCCCCCACGCCGGCCGGCGCGGGGGCTTCGTCGTCTGTGCGGTCAGCCGATGAACGGAGCGAGGTCCTGTTCGAGGGCGAACTTCGGCTTCGCGCCGATGATGGTCGTCTTGACCTCTCCGCCCTGGAACACCTTCATCGCAGGGATGGAGGTGATCTGGTACTTCATGGCCAGGTCGGGGTTCTCATCCACGTTCAGCTTGAGGATGGTGATCTTGTCCGGGTTCTCCGCCTGGATCTCGTCCAGGACGGGAGCGACCATGCGGCAGGGGCCGCACCAGGCAGCCCAGAAGTCGACCAGGACCGGTCCTTCGGCGTTCAGGACGTCCTGGTCCCACGTGCTCGAGCTCGTCGCCTTCGCAGTCATTTGTGATTCTCCTTCGATGGAAGTCTTCTCGGATGGAACGCGTGCAGTGCGCGCCGTGTTCCCGTCAGACGACGGGGAGGCCCTCGATCTGGTCGGCGTCGGAGGCGGGGGCACCTGCCTCGTCCAGCGCGGCCAAGAAGTGTTCGGCGTCGAGAGCCGCGACCGTTCCGCTCGCGGCGGCCGTGACGGCCTGCCGGTAAGTGGGGTCGATCACGTCGCCGGCGGCGAAGACACCGGGCACGGAGGTCCGCGACGAGCGCCCGTCCACCCAGATGGTCCCGTCCGGCGTCAGGTCGAGCTGGTCGTGCACCAGGTGCGTGCGGGGATCGTTGCCGATCGCCACGAACAGTCCCTCCAGCGGCAGTTCGCGGGTGGAACCGTCGACCGTGGAGGTCAGCTGCACGCCGGTCACCGCGTCATCGCCCAGGATGTCGGTGACGGAGCTGTTCCAGATGAACTCGATCTTCTCGTTCGCGAACGCGCGCTCCTGCATGATCTTCGACGCGCGGAGCTCCTCGCGGCGGTGGATGACGTACACCTTGGACGCGAAGCGGGTGAGGAAGGTGGCCTCCTCCATCGCGGAGTCGCCGCCGCCGACGACGGCGATGGTGCGCTCCCGGAAGAAGAAGCCGTCACAGGTCGCGCACCAGGACACCCCGCGGCCGGACAGGCGCTCTTCGCCCTCGATGCCGATCTTGCGGTACGCGGAGCCGGTGGCGAAGATGACCGCATCCGCCTCTTCGCTGCGTCCGCTGCCGAGCGAGACCCGCTTCACCGGGCCGGTGAGATCGAGCGCGGTGACGTCGTCGTAGACGATCTCGGCACCGAACTTCTCCGCCTGCTCCTGCATCTTCTGCATGAGCTCGGGGCCCTGGATGCCTTCGGGGAAACCGGGGAAGTTCTCCACCTCGGTGGTGTTCATCAGTTCACCGCCGACCTCGACGGAGCTCGCGATGACGAGCGGTGAGAGGTTGGCACGGGCGGCGTAGATGGCGGCGGTGAAGCCTGCCGGACCCGAGCCGATGATGATGAGCTGACGCACGTGCGGTTCTCCCTTGTGGTGCGATGACGTTCTGAGTGCTCAACACATGCTAGCCGCGCGACATTCCCGGGCGGGGGTGGGCCTGTCGCACGATGGAAAGGTGGATCGCCGCGTCAGCGCCGCGGCAGGAAGCGGCGCAGCATGCCCAGGGCGGGGGTCAGCTCGGGCGTGCGCATCGCGGCGAGGACGGCGAGGTACACGATCAGGCTGGCGAGACCGATGATGCCGGTCCCCACCGCGCCCAGGAGCTTGTCCGAGGCGGTCCAGCCGGTGTCGCCCCCCAGCAGCTGGTACACGCCCCATCCCGCCGCGCCGGCGGGGACGGCGGCGACCGCGTAGCGCAGGATGCCGCGCATCCAGGAGGCGGTGCCGACACCCCCGAGCCTGCGGTGCAGCAGCCAGGTCGCCACGATCACCTGGATCGTGATCGCGATCGACTGCCCGAGGGCGACGCCGGTGGCGAGCCACATCGGCGGGAGCGTCCAGGAGGCGATGAGGGCGGTGAGAACCACGACGACGCCCTGGATGGTGGTGAACACGAAGGGCGTGCGGGTGTCGTCGTAGGCGTAGAACGTGCGCTGGATGATGAACAGCACGGACAGTGGGAGGAGGCTCACGAGGTACGCGATCAGGACCGGTGCCGCATCCGCGGCATCCTGCGACTCGTTCACGAAGATCCGCGAGGCGGGTACCGCCGCGACGGCGACCGCGACGGCGGCGATCACGATGAACAGGCTCACGATGCGGATGCTGCGCGTGACGTCCGCGCGCACCTCCAGATGACGACCCGCGGTGGCGTGCTCGCTGATCTGCGTGAAGTAGGGCGTTCCGATCGACAGCACGATCACGGAGTACGGCAGCATGAAGATCAGCCAGGCGTACTGCATGGCGGCCACCGAGGCGCCGTCGCCGGACGCATCCGTGATGACCTGCGTCTGCACCAGACCGGCGATCTGACCGACGACGACCATCGCCGCCGTCCATCCGGCCAGGCGGGCCATGTGCCGGAAGCCGAGGCCCCGCCAGCGGAAGTCGGGCCGCAGCCGCAGGCCGGTACGCCGCCAGAACAGCAGCAGGATCAGTGCCTGCACGGCGATCCCGAAGGTGGCGGTGCCGCCGAGCGCGGCCACCATGCCCGGTGTCCACTGTTCCACCTCGGTGAGGTTGGAACCGAACACGGCCATGATGGCGAGGAAGCCGGCGATCGACACCAGGTTGTTGACGATGGGCGCCCAGGTGAACGGGCCGAACACCCGGCGCGCGTTCAGGGTCTCCCCGATGAGGGAGTACAGGCCGTAGAAGAGGATCTGCGGAAGGCACCAGTACGCGAACGCCGTGGCCAGCGCGTGCTGCTCGGGGGTGAACGCGGGTGCGTAGAGGGAGATGAGCAGGGGCGCGCACAGCGTGACGATCGCGGTCACGACCACCAGCAGGACCACGCCCGCGGTCAGGAGGGCCGAGATGAAACGCTGTCCGCCGTCCTTGCGTGCGCTCTCCCGGACGATCTGCGGGACGATCACGGCGGTGAGGACACCCGCGGAGATGATCGCGTAGACGTTGTTGGGCAGCTGGTTGGCCAGGGCGAACGCGTCGCCGGCGCGGGACGCGAAGGACCCCAGCACCGCGACCAGCATGACCGAGCGGATGAGGCCGGTGACGCGGGACACCATGGTCCCGGCGCCCAGCAGTATGCTCGCGCGTCCGAGTCCGCTCATTCGTGGCTCTCCTCTGCGGCGGTCGCCCTGCGGCGACGTCGCCGGATCGTGCGGATGACACCGATGACGAGGAACCCGGCGACGAGCACCACCATCGCGATCAGACCGATGCCCTCCCAGTCCGCGCGGACGTTCACGTCGACCGTCTGATCCGTGCCGATCGGCTCCAGGGTGGGGCTGCGGAGACTCAGATCGATCTGCACCTCCCCGTTGCCCAGCCGGGCCCGTACGGGGACCTCGACGGGGGTGTTGGAGGACGCGGCTGCGGCGGTCACCACGGTCTCCCGCTCGATGTCGAGGCGGAGATCGTCCGGGACCGCGTAGAACACGACGTTGACCGGATAGGGGAGTTCGTTGTGGATCCAGAAGCGCAGGTTGGTGCCGGCCGTCAGGAGGTTCAGCGCGCTGGAGGGCAGGATGCCCACCGACGACAGGGTGTTCTCGGTCGCCGCGCGGTGCCGGGCGACGGCGTCGGGCCAGTCCGCATCCGGATCCAGCCATGCCGCGCCCAGCACCTGCAGGATGCCCGCGCGCTGCGGTCCGGTCAGCAGCGCCGGGTCGTCGAGGATGGTGGCGAAGCGGGCGATGCTGTCGGCCTCGGAGCCGAGGACCGGCACGACCTCGGTGCGCGCGGGATCGGTCGCCGTCTCCGCCAGCTCCACCTCGATCGCGGGTGCGGCGACGAGCGCGTCGAGGCCGACGGCGGAGATGCCCGGCACCGTGGTGGCCGCCGTGATCGCCGCGCGCAGGCCCTGCCGGGTGCGCTGGGCGTCGCGGTCGACCGTGACGAGCAGTGGTGCGCCTCCGGTCGCGCCGGCCGCGAGGGTGAGACCGGCGGAGACGGCGGCGAGGTCGGCGGCGCGCTCGGCGGTGTCCGTGTCGAGGGAGGCCGCGTACAGGGACGCGGACACGTCGGCGTCGCTGAGCAGCACGCCGCCGTCGCCGGCCGTGCCCCGCGCGGCGACGGGACCCGCGTCATCGGTGAGGGTCGTCGTGCTCAGCAGGGTCAGAGCTCCCTCGGCGGTCCCGGCCAGCGTCGACACGACCTGGGGGCCTGCGACGCCACCGGCGGGCCAGTAGACGACGGGCGCCTCCGGGGCGCCGATGTCCAGCAGCGCGGTGAGGTCAGGGACGACAGGACCCGCTTCCTCCGGCTCGACCGGTGCGGTCACGCTGGGGGAGGGCGTGGCCGTCGGTGTCGCCGGGGAGGAGAGGGCGTCCTGGTCGACGTAGGCGAGCAGGGAGGTCGGCTGCAGGGGTTCCGGCAGCCCGGCGTCGATCTGCGTGGCGACGTCCGCGTCGCCGAACTGCAGCGCGAACCGGGAGTTCGGCAGCGCCATCAGGCGGCTCAGCCACTCCACGGCCTCCGCGGGTGCGGACGTGCCGAGGACCCGGATGGCGGCAGGCACCGCCGGGTCGATCGCGAGGATCGCCGGGGTGCCGTCCACCGCATCCAGCACCGCGGTGAGGGCGCCGTCCTCGGCCGTCAGGGTCTCGATCTGCTCGCGGGTCAGGAGGCCCCGCACCAGGGGCCCGGCCGTCACCGGCACGACGACCCCCACCGAGCCGGACACGGAGCCGGTGACGGTCACGACGGTGCGGGCGGTGAGCTCCCCGATCGTCAGCCAGAGCGGGTACACGCCCGGGGCGCGGTCCTGCAGCGCCGGATCGGTCGGCGCCACCTGCACCCCGCCACCCGTGGTCTCCCCGGATGCCGCGGCTTCCACGACCGTCGTGCCGATCGGCTGTCCGGCCGCCTCCGCCCGTGATCCGTCCAACCAGGAGGAGAGTCCGTCCCGCTCGGTGAGGGGAGCGTCACCCAGGTACAGCGTCGCCTCCCCGCCCGGGAAGCGGGATCCCGTGCCGTTCTGCAGCGAGAGGAAGGCGGTGAGCGTCTCCCCGGGGGTGAGCAGGCCGTTGCCGAGCACGGCGACGCTCAGCACGGTCTCGCCGGACAGGGTCGGCGACGGCGTGGGCGTGGTCTCGGCCCGTGCCGGGGATGCGGCGGGGATCGCCATCCCGAGGCACACCAGGAGGGCGAGGAGCACCGCGAGAAGGCGGTGGCGTGGTCGCGTCGCGGTGATGCCCGCGTGGGCCGAGGTCGGGATCATGCGTCAGAGAGCTCCTGTGCGATGAGCGACCGCACGGTCGTCTGCGATTCTACGGGGGCGGATCCTCCGCATCCGGTGAGTGCGCTCGGTGGGTTGCCGGAACGGTTGAATGGTCGGTATGGATTCCGCGCACGCCCGACTGCTCGCCGAGGACCTCGCCGAGGGCGGCCCGAGCGATGCGCGGCTGCGGATCCGGATCGGTGTCCCCGCCCTGGAGGCGCTGCAGCGCGGCGACGCGGCGCCGGCGCGACGGGCGCTGCGGGGGAGCACGGACGACCCGATCGCGACGCTCGCGCGGTTGTTCGTCCTGGGCGATGCGATGCCCGCGGCATCCGTCACCAACGCACTTCCCCGGCTGGGGCTGACCGGCGCCGAGCGGTTGGGGGTGCTCAGCCGCCGCGACGGGCTCGTCGTGCCGCTCGTCGCGATCCGGCCGCACCAGTTCGACGAGCAGCCGGGCTGGATCGCGAGCGACCTGGACGAGCTCGCCGGGGTGTTCCCGCTGCGCGCCGATCATGTGCTCGGTGTCGGGGGCGCGGGCCGCACGCTGGCCGCCATGCTGCCGCCGTCCGGTTCCGGACGGGCGCTCGATCTCGGTTGCGGCTGCGGGGTGATCGCCCTCCACCTGCGTCGCCGCGGCTATGACGTGGTCGCGACCGACATCTCGGAGCGTGCGCTGTGGTTCACCCGGCTGAACGCGGAGCTGAACGGCCTCGACGGCATCGAGACGCGCCTGGGCAGCCTGTTCGAGCCGGTGGCCGGTGAGCGGTTCGACCTGATCGCCTCGAATCCGCCCTTCGTGATCACCCCCCGCACGGACGGCGTCCCGCAGTACGAGTACCGGGATGCGGGTGCCACCGGGGACGCGCTGATGGCACAGGTGGTCGGCGGGGTCGCCGCGCACCTGGCTCCCGGCGGTTCGGCGCGGCTGCTGGGCAACTGGGAGGACGCCCCGGGGGAGCCCGGCCTGGAGCGCGTGCGCGGCTGGACCGCGGGTCTCGGGGCGTGGGTCGTGGAACGCGAGCACCTGGACCCGGTGCGCTACGCCGAGCTGTGGGTGCGCGACGGAGGCACCCGCCCCGGCACGGCGGAGCATCAGGCCCTCATGGACGCCTGGCTGGACGACTTCGCCGCCCGGAAGGTGGACGGGATCGGGATGGGGTGGGTCGTGCTGGCCGACATCCCGGGTCTCGCCCGGTTCGAACGGGTCCCGCAGCACGTGGACACGGCGCACCTCGGCTCGCACATCGCGGAGGTGCTGGCGACCGCCGAGCGACTGGCCGGTATGGACGACGCCCGGATCGCGGCATCCGTCCTGCAGGTCGCCGGCGATGTGACCGAGGCGCGTCATCATCTTCCCGGCGCGGAGGCGCCCAGCGTGCTGGAGCTGCGTCAGGGCGGCGGTCTGGCACGCACGGAGGACGTCGACCCGGCGCTCGCCGCGCTCGTCGGGGCCTGCGACGGGGACCTGCCGGTCGGCGTGCTCATCGACGCGATCGCGGAGCTGCTGGAGGCGGATGCCGAGGCGTTGCGCCAGGACCTCGTGCCCCGGGTGCGCGAACTGCTGCTGACGGGGATGCTGCGCTTCCCGTGACGGTGCGTTCCGGACCCGGCGGGACCTGGCGGCGGGCGACCGGACGGGAGCCGGGCGGACCGGGGGGAGCGGACCCGGCGGTTAGGCTCGAAAGCATGCTGAACATGGCCGAAGGCATGGCGCGCCTGGGCGCGCTCGCCGAATCCCGCGTCGTCGCGACGCTCGGTCGCGCGTTCGCGGACGCCGGATTCGAGTTGGCGATCGTGGGGGGCCCGGTCCGCGACGCGCTGCTGGGGCGACCCACCCACGACCTGGATTTCACGACCGACGCGCGTCCCGACGACATCCTCCGGATCGTAACGCCCATCTCGACCGCGCAGTGGGACATCGGACGCGCCTTCGGCACGATCGGCGCGCGCATCGCCGGTGAGCAGGTCGAGATCACGACCTACCGGGCGGACAGCTACGACGGCGTCACGCGCAAACCCACGGTCGCCTTCGGCGACACGCTCGAGGACGACCTCGTGCGCCGCGACTTCACCGTGAACGCGATGGCGTTGCGCGTTCCCGGTCCCGCGCTCGTGGACCCGAACGGCGGCGTCGAGGACCTGCTGGCGGGGATCCTCCGCACGCCCACCGACCCGCAGGTGAGCTTCGGCGACGACCCGCTCCGGATGCTGCGCGCGGCCCGGTTCAGCTCCCAGCTCGAGTTCGAGGTCGACCCGGGCACGGTGGCCGCGATCGAGGAGCTGCGCGAGACGATCCGGATCGTCAGCCCGGAGCGCATCCAGGGCGAGCTCGTGCGGCTGCTGCAGACACCGGACCCGGTCCGCGGCATCCGGTTGCTGGTGGAGACCGGCCTGATGCAGCAGTTCCTCCCGGAGGTCCCGGCGCTGCGCCTGGAGGTGGACGAGCACCACCACCACAAGGACGTGTACGAGCACTCGCTGACGGTGCTGCGGCAGACGATCGATCTGGAGGCGCTCCGGTTCCCGGACCAGGCTCCGGACGTGCCGCTGCGTCTGGCGGCGTTGCTGCACGACATCGGCAAGCCCTCGACGCGCAAGCTGGAGACGGGCGGCGGTGTCACCTTCCATCACCATGATGTGAAGGGGGCACGCATGGCGCGCAAGCGCCTGCGCGAGCTGCGCTTCGACGCGGCGACGATCGACAGCGTCACCCACCTGATCGAGTTGCACCTGCGGTTCTTCGGCTACGCCGAGGGGGCGTGGACGGATGCGGCGGTGCGCCGTTACGTCCGGGACGCCGGCGCGGAGCTCGACCGGCTGCACATCCTCACCCGCGCGGACGTGACGACCCGCAACAAGCGCAAGGCCGCCCGTCTCGCACACGCCTACGACGACATCGAGAACCGCATCGTCACCCTGCGCGAGCAGGAGGAGATCGACTCCATCCGCCCGGACCTCGACGGGAACGAGATCCAGCGGATCCTCGGCATCCCGCCCGGCCGGGAGGTCGGCGAGGCCTACCGTTTCCTCCTCGACCTGAGGCTCGACGAGGGGCCGCTCGGCCCCGAGGAGGCCGAGGCGCGACTGCGCACCTGGTGGTCCGCCCGGGGATGATCGTCCGGCGTGCCCGCGGCGGCGTCGCGCGGCCCGCAGGCACGCCGGAGCAGGGACTCAGGCCACCCGGGCGGCGATCTCGCGGCCGGATCGCACGGCCGCCGACTCCGCGGTGCGCTTGAACTCCGCGGCGGTCTCGGTGAAGGCGTCGAGCGCGGGATTCACGCCCACGAGCGTGAACGGCCGGTGCACGATGCGCAGGTCCAGCCCCCAGACGTCCTCCAGCACGCGCCGGAGCCACGCGGTCGAGTGGTCCCAGCCCTCCTTGGGCGAACCCTCGGCGTAGTTCCCGCCGAGGACGGTCACGAGCGTGGCGGGCTTGCCGCGCAGCTCGGTGCCCTGCGGGTCGATCCCCGGCACCGTGTAGGCGAGGTCGAACCACGTCTTGAAGTGCTGGGAGACGCCGTAGTTGTAAAGGGGCACGGTGAACAGCAGCGCATCGGCACTCAGCAGCTCGTCGGCGAAGGTGCGAGCGAGCGCCAGTGCCGCCGACTGCGCGGGGGTGCGCTCGGCCTCGGGCGTGAAACCACCCAGCACCGCGTCGCGCCAGGCGGTCGCCGGCACCGGCTCGTCGGCCAGGTCCCGTCGCCGCACCGGAGCGGAGGGATGCGCCGCGGCCCATTCGGCCTCGACGAGATCGCCGAGCTCTCGGCTCGCGGAGGTCGTGGGCAGGATGCTGGCATCCAGGCGGAAGAGGGTCATCGGAACTCCTGTCTCGGAAACACAAGTCACTAAGAAAATCAAAGCGGCTACGGGGACACTAGCACGATACGATGGGGGTGTGACGGCGGAAGAACACGAGGCACCCGAGTGCGACGCGGCGATCTCGCTGGCGTTCTCGATCCTCGGGAAGCGCTGGAGCGGGATGATCGTGGACGCGCTCAGCAACGGCCCGCTCTCGTTCGTCACCCTGCGGCGCACCGTCACGCGGATCAGCGACGCCGTCCTCTCCGACCGCCTGTCGGAACTCGCCGGGGCGGGGCTCGTCCTCCGTGAGGTCGACCCCGGGCCACCGGTGTCCGTCACCTACGCGCTCACTCGGCAGGGCCGCGAACTCATCCCCGTCCTGCAGCAGCTCGGGAAGTGGGCGAGCGAGAACCTGGATGTCGCCGCGCGCGACTGAGCCGGACCGCTCCCGATCCGCCCGCCACTGCACCGGCATCCCCGCCTACACTGGACGCACGCTCCACCGACGTCGATCGGAGCACGATGTCCTCGCCATGGTCGCTGCAGCCGGAGGGATCGCCCGAGACCTCTCGACTGATCATCGAGCGCGCCCACGAGGACCTCGTGACGGGGAACGCCCCTGAGGAAGGACTGCGCGCCGTACGCGATCTGGTGCGCGACTCCTGGCGGCGTTCGCTCGCGCATCTGGTCGGGGCCGAGGCGCCGCCGCCGCTCGATCTGAGCGCGGAGGAGCTGGAGGAGTACCGGCGCACGCATCCCCTCGCCGGCGTGATGGAGATGGTGCGCGGGCTCTTGCTGCCGGGGGAGACGACCGAGTCCGGGGTGGTGGTGGCCGTCGGTGACGCCGCCGGTCGGCTGCTCTGGGTCGAGGGGGATCGCCGCGTGCGGACGCTGACGGGCGATATGGGTTTCGTCGCCGGCGCGAACTGGTCCGAGGATGCGGTCGGGACGGCGGCACCGGGCACGGCGATCGCGCTCGACCGTTCCGTGCAGATCCGGCAGGCCGAGCACTTCAACCGCCTCGTACACCCCTGGTCGTGCACGGCGGCGCCGGTGCACGACCCCGAGACGCGCCGGCTGCTGGGCGTGATCGACGTGACCGGGGGCCTCGAGGCGGTGACGCCCCAGGCGCGGCTGCTGGTCGACGCGACGGCCCGTGCCATCGAGGGCGAGCTCCTGGTGGCGCGGCTCCGCGCCCGGGCGGAGCACCCTCGGCCGGTGCGCCGACCGCCCCGCCGCACCGGGACGGGGCGGGCCATCCTGCGGGTGCTCGGACGGGACCGGGCGATGCTCGAGGTGACGGGCGAAGGACTCGAGACGGTGACCGAGCTGAGCGCGCGGCACGCCGAGCTGATGTTGATGATGACCACGCATCGCCAGGGCGTCTCCGCGGAGAGGCTGGGGGAACTGCTCTACGGCGACCCCTCGGCGGCGGTGACAGTCCGGTCCGAGGTGGTGCGGCTGCGGAAGGTCCTGAGGGACGCTGCGCCCTTCCTGGAGATCTCGTCTCGCCCGTACCGGCTCGGTGCCGAGGTGCAGACCGATGCGCACGAGATGATGTCGCTGCTGGATCGGGGCGCGCACCGCGTGGCGCTGGCGGCGTATCGCGGTGACGTGCTGCCGGACTCGCTCGCACCGGGCGTCGAGGAGGTGCGGGATTCGGTTCGTCGCGCCCTGCGCGAGGCGCTCATGAGCGAGGCGAGGATCGATGTGCTGCTCGCGTTCGCCGATACGGATGCGGGCGCCGACGACGTCGAGCTGATGCGCCTGTGCCTGGCGATGCTGCCGCCGCGCTCGCCCCGGCGTGCGGGGCTCGTGGCGCGCGTGGAGCGACTCGAAGCGTCCTGACCCGCGGACACCGGCGGGTGCAACCGGATGCAACGTCGCGCGGCCTACCGTGACGGCATCCGGGCGACAGGGCTGTCGCCTCTGTGCATGCAACGTCGAAGGAGACACACATGACCATCGTCGAAGAGGGCGTCTCGAGCGTCTACGCCGCACCCGGCCAGAAGGGCGCACTCGCCGAATACCGGTCCCGCTACGGGCACTACATCGGCGGCGAGTTCGTCGAACCGGTCAAGGGGCAGTACTTCGAGAACATCACGCCCATCACCGGCAAGCCGTTCTGCGAGGTCGGTCGCGGCACCAGCGAGGACATCGACCGTGCCGTCGACGTCGCCTGGCAGGCGTTCGCCTCGTGGAAGAAGACGACGCCCGCCGAACGCGCCGTCATGCTGAACAAGATCGCCGACCGCATCGAGCAGAACCTCGAGATGATCGCGGTCGCCGAGACGTGGGAGAACGGCAAGCCGGTCCGGGAGACGCTCGGTGCCGACATCCCGCTGGTGGTCGACCACTTCCGTTACTTCGCCGGGGTGCTGCGCGCGCAGGAGGGCTCGCTCAGCCAGATCGACGAGGACACGGTGGCCTACCACTTCAACGAGCCGCTGGGCGTGGTCGGCCAGATCATCCCGTGGAACTTCCCGCTGCTGATGCTGG
>JADGMW010000334.1_pt1 | contig 22446 bp, 17 predicted proteins | sample 8641801 | NCBI WGS metagenome assembly JADGMW01 (sample SAMN16272018, study PRJNA661076) | feces metagenome | isolation source: fecal sample from diarrhoea affected cattle A | host: Bos taurus | place: South Africa: Lokaleng Village, Mahikeng | collected 2019-09
GGGCGCCGGAGAGCATGAACGAGGTGCGTCGCGTCACCGCCAGAGCCCGCTGCGCCCCCGAATCGCCGGCCTGGGCGAGAGAATTGAGCCGGGATCGGTCCACGGCCATGTAGGCGAACTCTTGGGCAACGAAGTAGCCGGTCACTGCGGTGATCAGCAGAACGACCAGCACGCCCAGCAGGAGCGTCAGGGCGATCATCATGAGCCGGACACCTCGCCATCACATGCGATCACGTAGTGGGGTGTGTCCGGCCTGGGTCTGTGACTGTCCATGGGTCTCTCTGTCGATGCGGAAGAAGCCTTGTTCTTTAATCTACGTTTACCCTGCCGAGAAAGTTCCCACCGCCATGCCGTTTTCCTCCCAGAAGCGTCAACGGTAACTACATCCGCGGGACCGCGAGAGAACACACTGCCGTGACGTTTCACTTCCGATCCGGCGTCCGGATCGTCCCTCTGGAATTCTCAACAGTGCAGGTTTCAAGACCGCACGACTTGGTCGGCATCACGCATTATGCAAAGAGCTACACGCACACATCCACGCCATGACCCACGATCGAGTTGTACGTCAAGCACGCAGTTTTGGACGGTCCGCTCCGGGCCGCACGCCGAACGGAGCGGACCGAGCGCGTCGGTTGCGACGCGCGTCCAGTTGCCCACCGATGCTGAGCGTAACCGCAACTCGGTAGGCGGCGCGCACGAACTGTCGGGGACGGACGCGCAGTCTTGGCGGTTCGTCGACATCAATTGTGAACTTCCAGCCGGCGGACCATACGTGCCGGAGCCGATGAAGTTCCAACACGCAGATCAACATCCGCCGAGAACTTGGATGAATCGTTCCGGCATACCAATCCACATATGCCCCAACTGTTCGCTGTACAAACATGAGCATCCGCCCTCTCGCTTGTCAGTACCGGACAAGCAAGACGCGCGCTGCCAGGACGGGGGCCGGCATGCCGAATCCCGTGGACTTACACATTGCATCCGACCTGGCCGTGACGCCCCCATGGCCTCCATGCAGAATTCCCGGATGAGCCCTGCCGCTCTGGTTTTCCGCCTGCGTACGCTGAGTCATGGCATCGCAGCCAGCTGCCCGAGACCGAAGTCGCAACCGCTACGGTCGGAAGACACTATCCGAACGACGTTTCCCTTCGGCAAGTGTGCTGAGGAAGTGTGTTCCCAACCTTGTGATCTGGTCGTCCCCGGACAGAACAGCAGTCCATCCGACGCATTTCTCGTTGTCCCCTATGTCGGAGCGGAGGGGACTGGCATGTGAGGTCGGCGCAACCGAAGAGCACTCTTGTGCCGCGCCCGTCGCCGGGGTTGCTCGATCTCGGGACGGCTGCAGGCCAACCGCCCGGGAACCCGTCTCGGGCGAACCTCTGCGTCTAACCGCTCGCCAGCATTCGACAGCGCATGTCCTCGTCGATTCGAAAGCGCGTATCCAAGTTGAGCACCCATCAGAATGAAAGAGTTTCGTCTATTCGGGAACTTTTTGTGGTTGTGGTGCATCTGATTATCGACAACAGCGAACGGTCGCTGCGTCACCACAGCGAAAGGGACTTCTGCCATGGCTACTCCGAACGAAACCTCCACTAACCCTCAGGTCACCGGCAACCCGGACGACGCCCAGTTCACCTCCGCCGAGGCGGCCACCCCTTCCTCTGCTCCGACATCGGATTCCGGCGTCGAAAGTGGTTACGCGTCAGCACGCGACCTCGACAGCGACGGCGTAGTCGACACCATCGAGATCGATCTGGACGGCGACGGTGACGTCGATCAGATCAAGCACGACCTCGACGGTGATGGTGTCGCGGATGTGGTGGAAACATCCACTGCAGGTGATGGGCGTTTCGACGTGGTCGACATCGACAGCAACGGTGACGGTTATGCGGACATCACCCAGATCGACGTCGACCACGACGGCCGCATCGACGGGGTCGTCCTCGACACCAATTTCGACGGTCTCGCAGACGAAGCGGACTTCGATTCCGACGGCGACGGCCGGGTCGACACCGTCATCGTGGACACCGACGGTGACGGAATTCTTGACTTCGCGGGCATCGATGTGGACGGCGACGGCTTCGCCGACGAGTTCGTCACGGATCCCGGCCAGACGGGTGAGTGGAATCCGGTCCCCGATTTCACCGATCCCGCTGAGACTCCGGACACGGCGCCCGCCGCACCCGACGCTATCGATCTCTAATCAACCGACTTCTAATCAAGATTCGAATTCGGTTTCACTGTTCTGCACAGTAATTCGCTCTTCGCACTTCGGTGCCGACATCTGATGGGAAAGACTTGGACGAGAATTTCGGCATCGACCTAACCGACACCAATCACCCCCTCGATCCGATAGTGGAAGACAACGGGGCCGATTACCTTGGGGACAGTGCCGGGATCGACATGCCTGCGATGCCGACGATGTGGGACGACGCTCCGGACACGGTGCCGAGCCCGGACACGATGCCGACCATGCCTACGATGACTGTCCCGGAACTCGACATAGACATCGAACCGTCACCCCAGCCGCTCACTCCGACACCACATCATGACGAGGCCCCACGTCCTGATCCCGCCGAGGCGCCCGCACAAGAGACCGACGGGACGGTGGCTCCCGACGACGGAACGTACGGAACGCCCACCGCATGGACAGCGGACTGGTTCTACCAGGAGGTCGACGGATATTGCGGCCCCTCGTCGGTTGCTCAGATCGTCTCCGAATACACAGGCCTCGAGATCAGCGACCCACAGCAGCTCGTTGACCGGGCACTCGAGCTCGGATTGTTCCCGAACGGTGACCCGTCGCAGGGGATGACGTCGACGAACATGGAAATCCTCATGGAGGACCAAGGGGTGCCGTGCCATCTCGAAACCAGTTCGGTCAGCGATCTCGAGGACAAGCTATCCGAAGGGTACGGGGTGATCGCGATGGTCGACTCCGGTGAAATCTGGTATCTCGGTGAAGAAACCGTCGAAGACGACACCCCGGATCATGCGCTCGTGGTCGCCGGCATCGATACCGAGCGCGGCGTGGTCATCCTCTCAGATCCTGGCCATCCGGACGGGAATCAGCTCGAGGTGCCCATCGACAGGTTCGAGGATGCATGGTCCGATTCCGGGCATGAGATGCTCGTCGCCGATGTTCCGGATACTGATCTTGCCGATTCCCCGGTCGATCCGACCGTCGCTGCGTTGGCTCCCCGGCCGTGGGCGATCATTACCCTGACGCATCGATGAAGCACCGCATGCAGGTCGCGGCCGAATGATCAGAGAAAGTGAGATCCGCAATGTCCGGTGACGAAGGCAGCCTGTTCGACGAACTCGGCGTTTCGCGCTCGTCGTTTCTGCCGGAACCTCCCGAAGACGTGTGGTCCGCGGCCCTCGCGCATGCGGTCGACCCCGACAGTGCCCCTGCCGATGACACGCTTGCCCCAGCGATGGACGACACGGTGCGTCCCGGAAGCGGTGTTGACGGCATCGAAAATTTCGCCGACGACGACATCGTCAGCGGCGACAGCGGCGACGCTCATCCGGACCTGGGGCACTTCGGAGACATCGATGACATCGACGACGCCAGCGGCGTCGAGGACGACACCGATGACATCGATCTCGGCGACAGCATCTGAATACGAGTGCCGGCCGCGACGTCGGCCGCCAAGTGCATCGCAGCCGCCATGTGAACCCTCGCAAAAGGGACAGACGAACCGGCCGTAACGTACCGCGGTCACCGGTGGCATATATTCTGACCGCCGACCAACCGAGGGGACCGATGGACGACACCGCGCTATTGCAGCTGTGCCGCGAAGGCGACAGCCGAGCCTTCGGCGAATTAGTCAGTAAACATCGCTCCCACGCGTGGGCCGTGTGCCTGCAGATCACCGGCAACCACCACAGCGCGGAGGACGCGTTCCAGGACGCCATCACAGCGGCCTGGCAAAATCTGCACCGCTTCCGCGGAGATTCCAGATTCAGCACCTGGCTGCATCGCATTGCCGCGAACGCCGCACTGGCAACGATTCGACGTCGTACCCCCGACCCGACTACACCGGACGATTTCGTAGAACTGCACGACCCCGCCCCGCTCACAGCGGACCGCGTCGCCGATGTCGACGCGGTCCGTACAGCGCTCGCTGACCTTCCGGAAGACTTCAGGGTCGCGATCGTGCTTCGCGAATTCGCCGAGCTCTCCTACGCCGACATCGCCGAACACCAAGGCGTCGGGGTCCAGACAGTGAAAAGTCGCATCAACCGTGCCCGGAAACAACTCGTCGCCGCACTCTCCGGCTGACGTTCTCGCCGCGATCCGGCACTTTCGGAGACGGTGGGCAGTCGACTGTGAGCGGAACCTCGCGGGAGGATGACGTACGAAGTCTGAGCCTCCGAATTGTCGGCCATCAGCGAACTCCCACTTGTGCATAGGCTTTCACCCCGAACGGCGTTCTGTTTCTCCCGGATCGCCGTAAAGGCGTTCTGCGCAGCGCTTCGGATCCAACAAGCTCCGCTCTCCCACCCGCAGGTGAATTCTTGCCGAAAAGCGACGTGCATTTCCGGGTAACTGCGGATCAGAGATGCATGATCTGAGGGGACTCGGTCGTGTCGAAGATACGCCCCGATGGTCACTTCACCCAACGCTCGCGGACCACGTCCATCTGGCAACCAAACGCAACCACCGACACCATGCGAGTCACCTGTTGGAGAAATTGCTGGCGACGAAAAACATCATCCCGTCAATGCCTCGGGACCTGACCAATAGGTACGATCTCGGCAACGCCACGAACGCGTGCGCGCTCAGGTTCGCCACCAGGCTGTGTCAGATGCCGGCGGTCCGATCCATCCGGCCACCGAACAGAGTCGGGTACCGGCGCAGTCCTGCAGAAAATCGTCACGAGACTTCCGCACTCGACTTTCGCTGCCGTCGCAACCTCAACCGAAGGGGTCGACGCCGTAGATTCCGAACGAGTCCAACTGATCTTGTTGTGTCGGGCATCCAGAGACGCGAGTCCACCTTCAGCTGGTTGTCAAGAAGTGTACGACGACAATAGTTTCGGGAGTTTCGCCTCTGTCCCCAGATAGCAACAAATGGCCGCGACGAGTTGCCATCCGGAGATAGATCGACATCTGGACGCGATGCAACGGGAAGGGCGATAAGGCCTCTCATGCGCGCAGGCGTCTCTGCAGCCTCGATGTGGCCGTGGAGACTGCTCTCGAATCCGTACCTGTGGCCCCCGGCAACGGCGACCCTCCCCCGGCGGTTGAACGCTACCTGGCGGCCGGGGTCGACTCGTATTGTTCACCCGGCGGGTCCCCGCCGCCATTGCCTCGACAACACGATCCGGCGTACACCTCCACGGTGCACGCCGGACACGGTTGCTGTAGAAGCTATTTCGCAGATTCGAGAATCTTGTACTGCGCAGTGGTCATTTGGTGAACCTTCCTCTCGTCGTCGAGGGCGCTGATCTCACCGAGATACCGTCCCTGGTGGACGATGCAGTAGTTGTACGTTCCTTGCGGGGTGTCCTTGGTGAAGCAGGCCGCGTTCGGGACACCGGGCGGGTTGGCGGATGGAGTGAATCCTTCGGAGTCGACGATGTCGCCCTTGAACAAATCGAACAGTGTCGCTGCGCCGTCAGCGCTTTCGGACCGATAGACATTGCTTCCCGAACGTGCCATCAACGTCGTGTCGGATTTGTCCATGAAGTCCAGCGTCAGTGTCGGGTTGGTCGAGAAGTGCGCCGACCCACGGGGCCCGTAGACGGCGTCGGAGCTGGTAGTGCGGTTGCCTTCGTCCTCCGGGATCGTCAACACCAACACGTTGTCGATGTCCATCGGCAGCTCGGCGAACTTATCGGTTGCGGTCGCAGGGAACTTATCGATCATCGGGCCCTGTTGTTCGAGGGCCTTAGCGGTAATCTGCGCCGTCCAGTCCTTCTCTGCGATCGGAGCGCTGGCCCAGGTGTAGATGATGTACTGCCCATGCGGGGTGAACGAATTCGAGCTGAAGGTACCATCGGAATTTTCGCGAGTGGTGGTCAGTGTGTCCGGCAGGATGTCGATGCTCGTAGGTATACCTCCAGGCAAATACTCGCTGGGAAGCGCGTCATCGGCGGACATATCTACCGCTGCCCGTTGCGCTGATTCTGCGTCCGGGAACCGAAATACAGCGTGCACGATGGACTTGTCCGCCTTCTTGTCCTCATAGGAGCGGGAAGTGGAGAACCCTGTCAACATGCCTTCGCGTTCGGCGATGTCCGGCGACTTCCCTGTCAGAAGAACGCTCAGAGCGGCGCCGGATTTGATGACGTACGTCGACATCCCCACAGAGCCCGTCAGCAGCGGGTCGAGTTCGGTGGGGAGGACGACGAATTCGGCCATCCGCTGCCCTTCGACGTAGCGGCCGGAGTTGACGCTGGTCACGGTCCCGAAGCCAGCCTGCGGAGTAGTGCGGTACGTTCCGGGATCCATCTCCCCAGGTGCTGCGCCCTGGGCAGCGACGGTCGCACTGCCCCCGCTCTCACTTTCGGCGTTCGCCTGGCCTTCGCTGGTGCTCGAGCATCCGGTCACCAACACGATTGCCGCTACCGTTGCTGCCAACGGCACAAAGGTTTTCGCGCGCATCTTTCCCTCTCTCAGAACTGTCATGTCCCCATATCGCGTGATCGACCTGAACCGGCCGAACCGACCAGGTAAGGAACCTCGACAATCAGATGGGACAGCGGCGGGTTTTGTTCCCACTGCCCCGAAATTTGTTCATCTGCTTCAGTGATGTCTCTCGTGGAGAGCACTCATCCTTGCTGCTCGTCGACTGGCAGGCCGATCTCGGATTCCGCGGATCGTCCGAGGCGGGCGTTGTTGCTTTCGTCGAGCACTCGGTCGATCACAGATGTCGAGATGGGGAAAGCCGGGCCTTCTGTGGTGCGGAGATACGCTCGGATGTCAGCCAACATCATCAGCTCTTCATCGACGCGATCAGTCATACGGGCAGTATGCAGCAGGGATCTCCTGTCGACGACGTCGCGGAGGATGCATGCGAAGACCAGACCTTGTCAGCGCTTTCTGAAAATCGACGATGCACGATCCGCAGTCAACAAGTGTGATCCAACAAGTGTGATCCGCGTTCAACGGGTGTTCGATTACTCGCGCAAAAGTGGCTGCTGAATGTCCTTAGAGTTTCGTGGGAACTTTCCGCTCGCTGTGCGCATCTGATTTGTGAATGCACCGCACAAACTGTGCGCTCACCTCGGATAAGGTTTTGTCCGCGAGTCGGACGGCTTGCTTCCCTGGGTGGACGACTGGGCGACGACAGGTCGCACGTCGGGTGGGAAGAGCAATGGAGGGGGGCAGAGGTGGCGGAGTCCGGCAAATCTGCCGTTGTCGCAGCGGGCACCGGCAGCGACACGCGCACCCAGACAGAGTCGACGCTGGCGGGTGCATTGAAAATCCTGCGCACCTACGGCTTCACGGCGACAGCCGACGCCGCGACCGCGAAAACTTTCGGCGGACGCGCTCAGCGGACCGCGGTGGTGGTCGGGGAGGTCAATCGAGGTAAGAGTTCACTGGTCAACGCCCTTGTCGGGGTTCGAGGTGTCTCCCCTGTCGATGTCGATGTCACCACAACTGCAACGATCTCGCTGGTGCCCGCTGGTGCTCAATACCCGCCAGGTTCGGCAGATCTGGTGTTCCCCGGCGCGGTACGTCGCATCGGATTCGACGAGGTCGCGGACTGGGTGAGTGCCACAGGACGCCACGTCGCCGACACGCACGGCGAAGTGCTCCCGACCCGAGCGATCGTGCCCGTCTCATCCCCGCACTTACAAGATTTGGCCGTTGTCGATACCCCCGGATCCGGGGGTATCGATGCAGTCCGTGCGCAGCTGTCGGTGCAGTCGGCGCAGCAGGCCGGTGTCATCGTGGTCGTCTGCGATGCCACCTCCCCGCTGACCGCACCGGAGATGGAGTTCATTCGAACCTGCACTGCGACCGTGGAAGCAGTGATCGTGGTGGTGGCGAAAACGGACAAGAATTTGCGCCGGTGGAAACCGATCGTGGAAGAAAACCGTCGCTTGCTTCGTACTCATCTTCGCCGGACCATCCCTGTACTCGGGGTCTCGAGTGTGCGCGCTCTCGCGGCCGCCGACATTGCCGATCCGATACGCCGACGCGCCGGCGAAGAAGCCTCCGGGATCACCGATCTCCGCGCCCTCATTCAGAGCTCACTAAATTCGGACCACCGCGCCCAGGTCGATGGCCTGCGGACGGCACTCGAGGGGCTGCGCAAAGTGCACGCGAAGATCACCGCGGACATCGCCGTCACCGAAGAGGGCGCCGGCGCGCTACCGGAATTGGAGGCGCAGCGGGACCGGCTCACCGAGCTGAAAGCGCAGTCGACGCAGTGGGAGCAGTACCTCGGCCGAGACCTCGTCTTCGCCCGCCAAGCTGCCGTGACGAGCCTCGAGGAACAACTCGACGGCGTGAAATCGAAGTGGACAGACCGGATCAACTCTTCCGGCATGGAAGTACTGCGCAAGAACCCGCAGGTGTTCACCAGTGAGATCGAAGCGGATCTCCTCGCGGCGATGACCGCGGCGGTGCAGGTGTTCCTCGATCAGCTGCGGGGCATCGTGATGCCGCTCTTCGATTCCGAAACCGTCTGGCAGAGCATCGAAGCCGATGTCATCGCCTCCTTGCAATCCGACCCCCTCACGACCGGTCAGGTCGGTAGCAAGAAGCAGGGCCTACTCGACCCGAGTGTGCTGACAATGGGCATGATCGGAACCTCGATGCTCGGCGCTCTGATCGGAGTCGGGGCGATCGCCGGCGTCGTGTGGGTTGGGGTGAACCTCGGTTACAAAGCGATGCGAGCGGGAAAGACAAACCTGCTGACTTGGCTGCGAGAGACCGTGGCGACCGCGAAGGCGAGTACGTCGCGGATGCTCGAGGGGGCGTTGGCGCTCTCGCGGCCAGAGATCGTGATCCGCTACCGTGAGCACCTACGCACCAGCATCGACGAGGTGCAGCAACAGATGACCGACGCGAAGGAAGCTGCGCGCCTGGACGGGGCGACGCGTGATGCGACGCTCAAGCGCCTCAACAACAATTTGCGGGTGGTGACGGCGCGTTCCTCGGAAGTGGAGAACCTCATCACCCGACTGTCCACACCGGCATCCGCGCCGGCCACAGTGATGTCCGACGCGGAGAAGGCGACGATCTCATGAACTCAACGCTCGCACTCGTCTTGATTGTGCTGGTTGGCGCAGGCGGCATCGCCGCCGGCTGGATGCTACGCACCGTTCGATCACCCGCCGCCGTCGACCATGACAACAATGCCCCATATAGCGCCGTTGTCCCCGCGCCCGCACCTGCTGCGGTCCCACACGGGATGCCGGTCGATGCGGATCGGCGCCTGGTCACCTCTCTGATCGGTATCCACGACCTCGGTGGCGGCTCCTCCGCCCGTGAACGGATCCGCGAAGACCTCGCGCAGGTCAACGTCCACATGCTCGACGCCGCCCCTGGTGCCCTCTTCGACTCTGCGCATCACAAGGCTGTCTCCGGCGCGGTCGCGGTCACTCCGGACCAGGTCGGCACCATCGCTGCCCTGGTCCGGCCAGGCTGGGTCGGCCCAGCCGGGATCCTCCGGTTCGCCGAAGTCGCGGTCTACGTCGCCCCGACGGACCCGATGCCCGTATGAGTACGTCGTACCCGCCGAATCCCGCGCAGTTCGACCGGCAACAAGCGGTCCGCACCGCTCTCGACCGCGGCCTGCACTCCCTCGCCGGACTCGGTGGGGATCTCGTCGATCACGCCAACCGCATCGGTGCGATCTTGTGGTCGCCGCCGCGGGTGGTGATCGTCGGCCGCCTCAAGGCAGGTAAATCGACACTGGTCAACGCCCTGATCGGGGCGCCGGTTGCCGAAACCGCAGCCTTGGAAGCAACCAACGTCGTTACCGTCTACCAAGCGGGGGCGCCTTCACGTGCCGAACTCGTCACACTCAACGGTGAGCGCCGCCCGATCCCGCTCGCCGCTGGTAGCTCCGTGAGCCTCGATGCCGATGCTGCGGACATCGCCTACGTGCACCGGCACCTGCCCACGCAGGCACTGGCCAACCTCACCCTCGTCGATACTCCCGGCCTCGCGACACTGACCGTGGAGAACGAAAACCGCACCAGGGCGGCGTTGATCGACGGGTTCGCCCAAACCCGCGCCGCGTCCGTCGACGCAGACGGTGCCGTGTTCCTCTTCGACAGCGCCCCGCGAGCTGATGAGATGGATTTCCTGCGCCAACTCGGGTTCACCCCACTCAACACTCTCGGTGTGCTTTCCCGCGCAGACAGTTTCGGCGAAGGCGCACTGGGGCAACGTAACCCGATCGAACACGCACACGCTCACGCTCAGAAGCTCGCGCAGCGCCTGGCGCAGTCGGTGGCCACCGTGGTCCCGGTCGCGGGTCTTCTGGCCGAGAGCAGCCACACCGGGCAGGTCACCGAATCCGACGCGATCGCCCTGCACACCCTCGCATCGATGAACACCTTGGAGTTGATGGACCTCCTCGAATCGGAAGGCCCCGAACCGCTCGGGCCAATGATGCGCGATCGCCTACTCGATCTCCTCGGCGAATACGGCGTCCTCGGCGCCCGCACCGTCGCGGGGCAGGGCGCGCACGCGGTGAATCAATGGCTCACCGAACATTCCGGGATCACGCAAGTGAAGTACCTACTCGAGAGTGCACTACAGGATTTCGCGGCGCTGCACCGCGCCGATCGGATCCTCACCGAACTCGACCTCCTCGCCGTCAATCACCCTGCCCGCGAGCACATCCGCACCATCACCGACTGGGTGCGCAACGATCCGGCGATGCACCCTGTGCTGCTGTATCGAGCACTGCGCGGGATGCTCCTCGCTGACCCGCACGCGCCCGTCGTCAACGAACTGACACGACTACTCTCCGGCCGGACCGACGCCGAACGCCTAGGCGTGCACCCCGGTACCAGCCCCGGACAGCTCGCCCACTATGCCGCGGAACGACTGGTTCACGTTCAGCGGCAGGCGATTTCCACGCACACCGCCGCAGAGGACGCGGCGTTGGCGGAACTGATGCGCACGTATACGAGCATGCGGAGGCAGGCATGATCACACCACCCGACGCCCCAACGCCCCCGGCGCCAGGGTGGGTTCTGGCCGTCGACTTCGGAACCTCCAATACTGCTGCCGCGCACACCGGAATCCGCTCCGGATCACCGGAAACTCTGCCCCTGACGCACCAGGGCAACCTGATGAGTTCGGCCGTATTCGTGGAATCACCAGCGACCATTGATGTCGGCGACGTCGCCCTGAACCGGGCCGAAACGAACCCAGCAGCGTTCATCTCCTCCCCCAAACGCATCGTCGGCCAAGGCATGGTCCACGTCAACGGCTACGACATCCCCGCCTCGTTGCCCGTCGCTGCAGTGCTGCGGTTCGCCCTCGATCGAGCGACCGGAGTACACCGCGGACAACCACCGGCCACGCTGGTCTTGACTCACCCAGAAGGATGGTCGCCGCGCGAAATCGAGGTTCTCCGTGAGGCGGCCGCAGCCCTGGGATACCAGAACCAATCCGCGGTAACGGTATCCGAACCTCGTGCGGCCGCCCACTTCTACACCCGCACCGAACACCTCCCGCCCGGCGCGAAGATCGCGGTCTTCGACTTCGGCGGTGGAACCCTGGATGTCGCCGTCCTCGCCGCCACCAGCGCCGGCACGTTCGAGGTCATTGCTGCGCGCGGTGACAACGGCCTCGGCGGAAAGAATCTCGATGCGCTCATCCGCCGCTGGGTCGATATTCAACTTCAGGACGAGAACCCCGAGTTGCTGCACTTTCTGCGCACCGCCGCACCGGCACACATCCTGCGGACCCTCGACGACTCCATCCGCCGCGCCAAAGAACTCCTCTCCTCCACCGAGTCCGCGACAATCTCGGTAGTGGACAGTCGGCACGACCGCCGCGAAACCCTCACCCTGACCCGCGTCGAGTTCGAATCGATCATCGCTCCGGAAATCGAGCGCGCAGCCGCCTTGACTCATGCCGCTCTGGTGGACGCGGGGTTGACCGGACCACAAGGGTTGACGGCACTGTACCTGACCGGCGGATCATCCCGAATCCCGTTGGTGCAGAGCCGGATCGCTGCGCTCGGTCCGATCGCAACTCTCGACGATCCGAAAACAGTGGTCGTTCAAGGCGCACTGATCGCCACCGCACAATCGTCTGCTGCCCTGACTGGCCCTTTTCCGTCGACCACTTCCGCTGGTGCAGGTGAGCAGTCGCCCACACGAGCGCCGTTGTTCGGGGAATCCGCCCGTACCGGCAGCGTTCCCACTCACGACGATTCGCACAGCTCGCAGTCCTCGCCTTTCGAGGCCGCGGTACCCTCCGCGGCACAGTCGTCGCGGTCCCGCTCGCACGGTGTCGTCATCGGTGCAGGCGTACTCGTCGCACTCTGCGCTGTCGGAGCGGCGGTATGGTTGTCGACCTCGTCGAACAGCGACACCACCACGCACAACGCCTCGCCCATCCGCACGGTGAACACCGCGCCCGACACCGCTGACGACATCACAGCGGTCCAGGACCGGACCATCGAATACCTCGCCGCCGTCAGTGCAGGGGACAAAGCCCAAGTCGCATCCATGCGGTGCGCCGGCTACGTCACCGCCACAACGACCCCCGACGACACCCCCGCAACAGGCACTGTGACGATCACGGTCAAGGAATTCATCTCCTCGAACGTCATCGGCGACAACGCCTCAGTCCGTCTGCGGATTATCACAGAGAAAGATGGCACCACTGACGAAGGTGTGGTCCTGGTCGAGTACCTCCGCGAAGAGGGCCAGTGGATGTTCTGTTCCGTCACCGACCAGTAGACATCCGCTTCAGGAAAATGACCGACACCGCGCGGTCGACGAGCAATTACAGGAAAGAGATACATCATGTCGGGTTGGATGCTGAGCGTCGACTTCGGAACATCGAATACCGCCGCCGCACACACCGGTGTAGTCACCGGAGCAGTGGAAACTCTGTCTCTGACCCACCAGGGCAATCTGATGAGTTCGGCCGTATTCGTGGAATCACCAGCGACCATCGATGTCGGCGACGTCGCCCTGAATCGGGCCGAGACGAATCCAGCTGCCTTCATTCCGTCCCCGAAACGCGTCGTAGGCCAAGGCATGGTCCACGTCAACGGCTACGACATCCCCGCCTCGTTGCCTGTCGCTGCTGTCCTGCACACCGTGATCGGGCGCGCCACCGCCGCCCACCGTGACCAAGCGCCCTCCCATCTGGTCCTGACCCATCCCGAGGGTTGGTCACCACGCGAGGTCGGGGTGCTGCTCGACGCTGCAGCCAGGGTCGGCTACGGATCGGGACACGTCAGTACCGTCTCCGAACCCCGAGCCGCAGCGCACTACTACTCACGCACCGAAACCATGCCAGCAGGAACGAAGATCGCGGTGTTCGACTTCGGCGGCGGCACCCTCGACATCGCCGTCCTCACTGCAACCGATGCCAATTCGTTCGACATCGTCGCCGCCCGCGGCGACAACAGCCTCGGCGGCAAGAACCTCGACGCAGTACTACGCGGGTGGGTCGACCACATGCTCAATGACCGCAATCCCGACCTGCTGCACTTCATCCGCACCTCCGCGCCCTTGCACGTCACCCGAAGCCTCGACGACTCCATCCAACGAGCCAAGGAACTGCTCTCCTCGAGCCCGTCAGCAACGATCACGGTCAACGGAAACGGACATCAGGAAACGCTGTCCATCACTCGTCCGGAATTCGAATCCCTCATCGCCGCAGCCGTCGAACGTGCAGTCGCGTTGACCCGACAAACACTCACTGATGCGGGCATCACTCATGCGAGCCAGCTCTCAGCCTTGTACCTGACGGGTGGTTCGTCGCGGATCCCGCTGGTCCATCAACGCCTCGCTGCCCTCGGGCCGATCGCGACGCTCGACGATCCGAAAACAGTTGTCGCCCAGGGCGCGCTCATCGTCGCCGGGGTACGACGTGAATACGTCAACCAGCAGCCCGCCGCTCCTGGCAGCGGGACGGACCCGAACGCTCACCCCACCCATGCGCAGGTGCTACCCGCCTTCACTCTGAATGCCACCGCCCCAAGATCTCACACGCCGGACCCGTCCAGCTCCAAGAAACTCAAGTACATTGCAGCCGCCGGCGCCCTCGTCGTCATTGGAGCAATCGTGGCAGGCGTGATAGTTCTGCGCCCGTCACCGGGCAACTCGAACGTGGACAACCCAGCAGCCGCCGGCAGCACATCCGCCACGACCACGCCTGCCGGACCGGTCACCGACGCCGACACCGTCAAAGCTGCCCTTCCGGCAGCTTTGAGCGGTGCCTCCGAAAACTGCAGGCAATCCACCTTCACGACGGACGGCGCCCTCGTGATCAGCTGCGATATCAAAAAATCGAACCAACTCGCCAAAAGCTTCTCCGAATACGGCAACCGATTCACAGCCAGCCTCAACCTGAAGGAAGCAAAAAAGACCCTCCTCGGATACCGCGAATACGACTACGGAAACTACACCCTCGTCGAAAACGATTCCCGCACAGCAGGAGTGAACATCAGCGACGGCGCCTCGGGGCAGGTGTCGGGGAGCTACGTCAACATGGAAACCGGCCTCACAATCGATGTCTATGGAATGACCGACGCCGATGCCGTCACCAACTTCTTCAGAACGACAGGACTCCTGTAACCATGGGGACCGTCTCTAAATCGGTGTTTCGGCCCGACTCGCTGACTGAACGCCCAGCAAGAAGGTACCGAGACGACGACCCTAAAAGATCCCGACAAAGAAGAAGGCCAAGCCCCCCGAGGAAGCGGCGGGGACTGTTTCGCGAAAACTACTCGGCAACAACACGCCGCGGAAACCTCGGACTCGCCCGCCCCGAAAGTCGCTTCGCGGTGGCCTGAAACCAGCGTTACCCCAGCCTTCCCGCACCTGCTTGACCACCTGCACGTTCCACGCCTGGCACGTGGGTGTCCACGCTACAGACCGTCTCTCGACCCAGAAACTACTGTGCGAGTTGGGTTGCGGGTGGCAAGCAGTGTGCAGGATCGAGGGTTCAGCGGGCAGTCGGGAGTTCGACGGCGCCGTTTTCGAGGAGAACGTGTGCGTCGATCATCTGACCGCCCCGTTCGACGTAACCCATCAGGTTCGCTCCGGACCCCCAGCCGAGCAGTCGCTGTACATCTTCGGAAAGATCAAGCAGTTTTTCACGCGGGATTGACAGGTATTGGTTCTCTTCCTGACGTAAGCAGGCGAGGTCGAATGCCATCGTCAAGCCGGTCCGTGGCGCCTCGGACGAGTTGTTACCACCGCCGTGGTAGGTAGAACCGGTCCAGATGAGGGCAGCACCGGCCCGCATCACGGTCGGCGCCGCTTCGGCTTGTTTCGGGCCTCGTTGGTCGTCCCACCGATGGCTTCCGGGTATGACGAGGGTGCCGCCGTTTTCTGCTGTGAAATCGCTGACCGCCACCATGATCTGCAGTCGGCCCTCGCGTCCGTAGTCGGGGTGGCGCCACAGAAAGCTCGTGTCGTCTCGATGGAGACGCTGGGCACCCTGCCCTGGGTGGATTTCGATTGCCTGAGTGACACCGATCTGGATATCAGGCGTGATTTCGATCTGGTCGTCTCCGACCCAGACGGACAGGGGCACCTGAAGGATCTTCTTGGCGGCCCCGTAGTAGAGCGGGTGGAGCGCGATCTCGGGCATGAGGTCGATCCGACCGAACAGCCCTCCTGCTCTTCGCGTTTGGGTTCCGGCGAAGAATTCGTCTTCTCCGTAGCCGGTGCTTTCAAGGACGGGGCCAAGTTGGGCGCGCAGCTCGTCGAGCTGGGGGGTGTCGAGGAAATCTTCGACGATGACACCGCCGTCGCGGTGGATCACGTCGACGATCTCGTCGACTGTTGTTGTCGAGGGCAGGGCGGTGAGGTGATTGGCCATGGTTGTCATTGATGTCTCCTTAGATTGCGGATTGAGGGTTGGCGGAGAGTGTTTCGATTTGGGCGAAGATGCCCTTGTCCCCGTGCCCGGCTGCGCATGCACGTTGCAAGTTGTCGAGATTCGCCGTCATCAGAGCGGCGCGTTGGCCTGCTCGCTGCATCGATTGTTGCCAGGCTTCTACTGCGGCTGCGTATACGTTCAAGGTTGCCTGATCGGTCTCGTACTCTCCGGATTCGAACGCTTTGAGTGCTTCGTGAAGGAGTTCGAGAAGTTTGTCGGTCCACAGGTGCAAACTGTGGCGCATCTCCGCGATCGCGACGTCCTCGGACCGCACGTACGCTGCTGCTTCGTGGAAGGCACCGAGCGCGACGTTGAAGAATGCGCCTGCCATGGCCGCGTCGATCACGTTGGCGGCACCGGGACGGGCTCCGACATATCGTGATTGGGCGGCGATGGGTGTCAGAAGGCTCTGGACGTCCTCCCACACGTCCTCGTCTCCGGAATAGTTGATCCCTGAACTTTCGGTTCCGATGTCCTCCGGGTATGCAGCTATGGCTCCGTCGAGGTACCGAGCGCCTCGCCCTGCGATCCACTCGGCGAACTGGTTCGCTTCCTCCGGCGTACCGGTTGCGGTGTTGACGATGATTTTTCCGGCAATCGAATCTGCTTCTGTAACGACATCTTTGGCGATCTCGTAGTTCAGGAGACTGATGACGATTAGCGGGCTGGCCGCAATCGCAGATTGTGGAGATTCGGCGACTGTGGCTCCAGCCGCAGCGAGGGGTAACGCTCTGTCGGCGGTTCGATTCCACACCGTCACCTTTGTCCCGCTGCGTATGAGCGCCTGAGCGAGAGCTGTTCCCATCAAGCCGGTGCCGAGTATTGATACGTCCATGTTGTTCATCCTTTGCCTGTCGTCAGTGCACGGAAGTCGGACTTGCGGAATAGCCTGGTGCGCAACCAGTATTCGATTGTGCTGGCCGGCCACAGGGTGTCGATTCGACCGTCAGCGGATTGATACCAGCTGTCGCAGCCACCCGATGCCCATACAGTTCGGCGCATGCGTTCTTGGGTGGCGGCGTAGCTGCCTGTCTGGACGGTGCGATCGAGTTCGAGGGCAGAGATACTTTTTCGGCGCATGTACTGCACTGCCGAAGCGATGTATCTGGCTTGTGCTTCGATCACAACGCAGGACTCGGTGGTTGGGTAGCTGCTCTGCTCGCAGCGCTGACAGTCATCTGCGTCGGCAGAGCAGTAACCGTCTTCGCTAGCCGGTATGTCGCCTCCGGATCGCTCTACTCCTACGCCGGCGAAGTATTCGGGCGATGGGCACAGTCACTGATCGCAGCCTCGTTGTTCCTCGGGTATCTGGCGATGGTCGCAAGCATTTTGCTGGTCATCGGCGCGTACAGCGGTAGCTTCCTGCAATCTATCGGCGTCGACGGCGGCCTCGATCGCCCTGCACAAATCGCGATCTACCTCGCCTCCGCAGCAATTGTCGCGGCGATCACCTGTCGCGGCCTAGATGTTTCGATCGTAATCGCGGTCCTACTCACCGCGATTTGTCTTCCACTCTTGCTGGCCATTACCGGGGCGAGCGCGATTCACACTGGTCTACATCTGCAGGAACAACTGACTCTTCAGGGCGCGTCCGTCAGCGGGATCGTGGCCGGCATCGCATCCGGAACTGCGTTCCTGGTCGGTTTCGAGGGGAGCGCGGCCCTGGCCGCGGAGACCCGCGACCCGAAGAAGAATGTGCCGGCCGCCGTGATGAGTGTCCCCATCGTGCTTGGAACCTTGTACGTGATCGCAACCTTCCTACAGGCACCAGGAATCACGGAGACGTCCGACCAAATCCTTTCCGGCACATCATCCCCCGCCGCCCTGGCCGAGAATGCGGGCTTACCGACCGCAATGGGACAAATGACGGACCTCGTTGTCGCCGTAGCGACCTTCGCCGCACTGATCGGATTCGTCAACTACGGATCCCGCTTCGTCGCCACCCTGTCAGCCGAAAAGCTTCTACCACAAAGGTTCACACGCATACACTCCCGATTCCACAGCCCTGTTTCCGCAATCCTGCTGATCATTCTCGGTGGCCTCTTCGGCATTTGCACTTTGGTGATCGGCGCCACCGGCCCACTTCCTTCCATCTATAACGCAGTGTCAACTCTGGTCGTCTATTTCTGGGTGAGCCCATACGTCGTCATCAGCATCGGCGCCGTGATACTCCTCCTCCGCGAGCGCGCAGCCACCGCCGTGACAATCGCAGCACTGATCGCCGGTGCCGCCGCAACCTCATGGATCTATCTCAACGGAATCTTCTTCCCCGCACCGTCTCCAGTCAGTGCCATGTCCTACGTTGCGCTCGCAACCATCACGCCGGCCACTATCGCCTTTTACCTGATGGGGCGTCGACGCCACGCTGACGCCTCCCAGCCGCCACCTCACCTGAACTCGGAACGAGCGACGGCCCGAGAGCAGTGGACGAACCTCAAATTCCAGCCAACAAACCGGCTTCCCGCCGCAACCCGTCGGTGCACCCAACTCGGGAAGATCGAGCCGCTCGACCTGCACTTCGAACTTCGAAGCTCTCTGCGCGTTCCTTTTCGAACACCATCACGAGTCGACTCGACCCACCGTGCCCGCCCTCACCTGGACCGCATCGCTCACGGCGGAGGATTTCCCAGTGATCTGTGCATCGCGCTGTTCGAACCGGCTGCAGACGCCTTCCTGGCACGTCCGGCCATATTGCTGCCACTGTCCCGTATCGGACCCGCAGGGCGAATCGACAGCGTTGCAGTAAAACTGGGGTATCACGAAACTGGGGTATCACGTCGTCTGCCCCGGCGGGGGTGATCTCCACACCCTTCGACCACAACAGATCACCGATATCCGGAAGTCTCTTTTGCTCCTGAGATGACGCAGAACAACGGCAGCTTTCACTCAGGCGCCAGAAATCGGACCCGATTCGCGCTACCGTTCTAGGCTATGGGGACCAGCTTCCACGGACCGAACCCGTGGCCACACATCACTCGCGCGATCCGCACGCGAGGCCCGCGCTATGCCGCTGTCCCCTATCTCGGACACCTTGCGCCCGAACTACTTCCACTTCGCAGCGGAGACCTTCTGATCGTCAATGCTTCTACCGCGGCGATCCGCGCCCACGCCACTTCACCTGCCGTTCTTGCGCACTACCTCAGCAAGGGCGTTCGTATCCTGTCGTCGTCAACACTGCACGCCAAGGTAATCGTGACGAACCAACGAGCTGTAATCGGCTCGCCGAATGCTTCCGAGAATTCAACATTCACCGATGAAGCGGTCATCATTTCCGATGACCGCCAAGTGGTCGCCGACAGTCGCGCGTTCATCAACAATATCGACGAAACCACCGCGGTAGACCAAATATTCGTCGACAACGCCGCGCGCGAATGGGCGATCGGGCGTGCCGTACCCATACCCGGCCTCACTGGCCGAATGCAGAACCTCGACAACGACTTTCCTCTAACTCCGACCAGCCGAGTATTTGTCAGGCAAGTCAGCGCTCACGAAAGTCGCCCCTCTGTACGCATCGCACCTGTGAAACAGACTTCAATGAAGCATCTTTCGGTAAATCCGAGGGTGAGATATCGACTCGAAACACTCAGACTCGGAAAACCAAGCAGCATGGCACGTGGGGACGTCGTCCTCCGCGTCTCCACGGACGACGAATTGTTATTACCGCCCGCTGTCGTGATATCCAATCAGGATCGAATACCCGATTCTCCCAGTAAATTTCAGTTCTTTCTCCGCGTTCGCGACGACCTGCTACCGCTTCCTGTGGCGGACGCCGAGAGGTATCTCGTCGATGTCGGGCACCCCAGCGCACAATTGCGTTCCAACCGCTATGTTCGCTCGCTCAGTCTTCGGGCCGAACTGCTGGCGTTGTGGAACATTTGAGTCCTGAGAAACGAATGTTGACGGAATGCGAAGCATTTCTTCGAATGCGCGAACAGCGCACATCGATGGGTCGATCCGAGCAATGCACTCACGGAAGTCGAACGACGCACGACTCCAATGTTCGAATCCGGTGAACGAAATCCTTTGCACAACTGCAATAATGAGCATTCCGCGTGACATATACGCGGATCGACCTCCCAACTGAAGTCCCGTCACGGTTCGCAGACGAACACGAAGGCACACACCCTCCTGTTGGAAAGATACGTTCGCCAGCTGACAGGTTAAGGTTCCTTTCCGGATCTTTCAGGTGCTCCTCTCGACACATGACTCGAGCTCGCAGACGCACCATCGACTGTCCACAGTCCCCTGTCTCCATTCAGCTCCACGACACACAGCGGCTGCCTGCGGAAGCGCCGTCCAACACGCGGGTTACATAACCCCTCCCCCGCCTTAAGTCGCACATGAGGCTCGCCGGCGTCTGACAGATTGAGAGCCAAGCATCCCCGTCCGCTTCTGAAGAATCCAACTCGCTTCCGACGCTAGGCCCATCATCGAACCGCCGACCGCCAAAGCACCCAGACTCCGCCGTCAGCGAAGCCGCAGCGGTGGTCCGTCAAGCCCTCGTTGGCCGGGCCGGCGGCGGGCTGTGAGGCGGGCCGCCGCCAAATCCCTCAGAACTCCATGGCAACATCAACCACACGCGACACACCGAACAAGCGCGCCTACCCGTATCAGTTACAGATTGGTTCTAGTCTTTCCTCATGGCACAGCACAACAAGGGACCTCGCGGACACATCGCGACTCGTGCTCCCCTCAAGCAGCACAAGGTGTACGAGGATCGGGCCGCCGAACTCGGAATCCCTGCTGGGGACTACTCCGTGCTCATACTGGCCATCACACACGGACTGGACATACCGGACTACATCAGTGACAAGCTGCATCCGGAGCAGCTGAGACTTCTCGAAGTCGAAGCGGCCGGATCATTGCGTCGCATCGAGCAGCTTGCGGTCGGCGCATGAACTATCCCTAGACAGCGAACAACCCCCAGGGCTTGGCGGCATCGGGGGCTGTCCGTTTATGCGGTTGTGGAAGCTTCCCAGCTTCCTGACCACCACTAACCCAGTGAAGGAAGAGGCGGTGACCACCACTACCTCGAAAGGAAGAGGCGGTGCTTACTCGATGATATCGCAGAAACGCAATTCCGCCATACCCGCGGACGTGTTCTCGGTGTCATTTCTGGCACGTCCAGATCACATTTCAGCTTTCGTGACGCCAAGATCACACTTCTGCGTCCCGAATGTCCCATCCGAGCAGACCAGCACCGTACCCGTAGCGGTACCGATGTGCGGCCGCCGGATCGAACAAACCTCTCGAACGACAGCGGCCGCAACGCGCGTACAGCGGATCCGCAGACACGGAGGGCGCCCCTAGCCGGCAGCGAGCGAAGTGCCCCGATACCTAACTAAACAGCGCAGACCTCTTGAAAAGTACAAAGGCCCCCGAAGGGGGTGATTGGGAGCGGACCGCATCGCGGCGAAATAGGACTGGCAGGTCCTTGACGTCGACTGAGAACTGGCAGGTTCTCCGACATCTGTTCTCGAACATTCTCGAGAGGTGAGCTTCGAAAGTTGGCGCTTTCTCTGCTCGTACTGCATCCCCTGGAAGGGACTTACCTATGGCAGGTATGTCTCAGGGTAGCGCATACCCTGAATACACCCCAACTCATTCCATATCACCAACCGTCGGCGTGTCGCGCATCGGCACCCGATCCGCTGTCCTTCAATCGACAGAAGTCGACGAATGGCAAGCAGCAGTCAACGGCGCTCTCACACGCGTGGCTCGTATCGAAGCCGCTGCGCGACAACTCAACGAGAGCACTGACCAGCGTGGACGCTCTTGGTCCCTACCCGTCGAACCAAAGGAACAAGCACGCGTTCCGGTCTGGACCTCACGCAGGGAATGGCTCCGCCAGTTCCGGCACCACACCACCACTCCGGCCGGCAAGGCATTGTGCGCGCGCAACCTGATCAAGCCCGACAAGGCTTACGTCGTGGCACAAGCTCACGCATATTTCGCCGAATCCCACACAGGCCGCGGGGTCTGCGCAGCAAAATCAACAATCGCTGCCCGGGCCAAAGTCAGCGAATCCTCGGTCAACCGCACCAGGAGAGTGCTCATCGCTCTTGGAATGGGCATCGAACACGTCCGGGGGCGGAACCTCAGAACCCTGGAATTTTTCGCTGCCGAGGCCCACCACGGGGGTCAACAGCACCGCGCTGCATCGACTTGGTCACTGTCGTCTCCTCGAACAGTCGTAGCAACGACACCACCTCGAAAGGTCGCCAAGACACGGCTGCCTCGTGCCTCCGAAAGGATTCCCCGCCGCAGGAATCGCAGCCCTCATAAGGACGGCATCAACCGAGTCAACCGGCCCCACAACGGTCGACCAGGGCCGATAGGAACTGACACCCTATCTAGTGTTGGTTTTTTATCTTCTGAAGTTCTTCC